>Ga0137306_100981_pt1 | contig 32695 bp, 25 predicted proteins | sample Inofroosms_March_FD_97187 | JGI IMG/M metagenome (GOLD analysis project Ga0137306, IMG submission 97187) | Mouse cecal microbial communities from Vienna, Austria - N-Acetylneuraminic and N-Acetylglucosamine D2O microcosms_March | ecosystem: Host-associated > Mammals > Digestive system > Large...
CACAGAAGGTAGCAGCGGACTGCTGGCGCCAGCCCGCGGTCATCGGCAAACGGCAGATCAGCGGAAGAGCCTATTTCACCGACCAGCGGGTGGTTTTTCTGGCCAGCGGGCTGGTCGGGACCGACAAGGTCAGCTGGGAGATCGCATTGAGCGACATCCAAACCGTCTCCCCCTGCCTGACCCCGCCATTCTTCCCGTTCGGCGTCAAGATGATCCTGAAAAACGGTGACACCTATCTTCTGGGAATCATAGGGCGCAACAAATACGTCCAATGGATTTCGGAGCATCTTTCCTGATATATCCTGTCCGCGCGGCCGTTGGAACGGCCGCGCGGTTGTATTTTAGGGATGCCGGCTGGTTTATACACAGGTTATTCACAAAATGATGAAATTATCGCCATATCTCTCGTCGCATCTACACAAATCCCCCTGTAAATTTGCCGCAACGCTATCCAAAACCGCTAAACTTACCCCTCGCATACTTGCTAAAACTGTGTTTTTAAGATATAATTATATTCGAGTGATCTGAAAAGGCGTCTGTTTGCAGGCCCGCCTTTTCGGAATCCGGCAGAGTCTTGACAGAACGACCTCTCACCCCCCTGCCTGACGATATGCGGCAGAGCCGGGACTTCAAATGGAACCGCGTAATCGGCGGAACAGGCTCGGAAGGAGTTGATGCGCTTGAAAAAAGAGAGGGACGATGAACGTTACACCGGCGAACCGGACAGCCCGCAGGAGCCTGGGCAGCCGAATCGCACGAGTGAGGAGAATACCCCGGAAAAAGGGGATCAGATAGAGAAAAAACGCGGCAACCCGATCAAGCGGGCATACTATTATTGTGTGAACCGCATCTATCGGTATCTGTATTTTGTCGGCATCCAGCTTCTGCGTTCCACCAGAACCCGGCGGCGGCATCTTTCTGTGCGGCTCTCCGGCCTTGGAAGATGGTTCCAGGCTCGGTCCCTCCGGCTCCGAAAGGAAACCCGCATCCACCTGCGCAACCTGCGGCACGAGCTTACCAGCCCGATCCGCGACCTCAAGGAAAAACGCCGGCGCTTCCGCGTGGAACTGGAAAATGCCAGGAAGTTCAGCGGCGAGGCCGGCGTCTACCGCAGCTATCTGCGTATGGCAGGTCTGCTCCTCACCGGGTTCTGGCGTGCAGCCGGCTTTGTCTTAAGCTATCTGGCGCCGCTCACCGCGCTCATCGCATTGGTACTCCTGCTCCAATTTTTCAGCGGGCTGACCCTTGCGCTCAACCTCGTTTATGATGGGCGCGATCTCGGCTATATCGCGGACGAATCGGTCTTTACCCAGGCCGAAAACGAGATGAAAGCCCGTATCGTCAACGAACAGTACATAAAACCGGAAGACATCATCCCCCGGTTCCAGATCACCATTCTGAAAAAGGGCGGCAGTTTTCTGAATCCGGACGACTATATCACCGAAGACGATCTTCTGGAAGTGGACGAGCTTACCAACCTGCTGATCCGGGCCTCGGGCAACGAGCTGGAGGAAGCGGTGGGGCTTTATGTAGAAAACCGGTTTGTCAGTGCGGTGATGGACGGAGATGCGCTGCTTGACTATCTGGACAGTATGCGGGAACAGTACCGCACCAACGATATGAGCCGGGATGCCGAGATCAGCTTTATGAAGAAGATTCAGGTCAAAAAAGGCCTTTACCCAGTCTCCTCGGTCAAGCCGTTTGAACAGCTTGCCGAGATCCTCAGCAGTGAGGAGGAAGGCGAAAAACGGTACACCGTTATTGCGGGGGATACCCCCATTATGATTGCGGCCAAAAACGGCATCACCTTCCGGGAGCTGAAACGGCTCAACCCCGAAGTAGATATCAAACTCTTCCCGGGCGACAGCCTGCTGATCTCCAATTCGGTTCCGTATCTGGGCGTAAAGGTGATCCAGACCGAAATCTATGAGGAGGAGGTCGGCTACAAGATTGAGCAGCGGACCAATCCCAACCAGAATATCGGCTGGACCAGAACGGTCCAGGCTGGCGAAGCTGGAAAGGCCCGCGTGGTCGAGCAGGTTACCCTTGTGGACGGCGTGGAAACCGAGCGCAAAGAGATCGACCGTACCGTCCTCCAGCCGGCAGTCCCGCAGATCATCGAGGTCGGCGGAAATCAGCCGCTGGCGTTCATCCCGCAGGCGTCCGACAAACCGACGCCCGCCGGCACCTGGGGCTGGCCGACCGTGGTCGCCCGCATCGGCACCGGCTACGGCGGATATTACGGCCATACCGGCTCCGACCTCACCTGGAGCGGCTGCTACGGCTCTCCGGTTCTGGCCTCCCAGGCAGGTACCGTCGTGGTTGTCCGCCAGAGGTACTACGGTTACGGCTTCCACGTTCGTATCGACCATGGCGGCGGCGTGCAGACCCTATACGCCCATATGAGCCGGATCGACGTCGTGCCCGGCCAGCAGGTCCAGAAGGGCCAGCAGATCGGTCTGATCGGAAGCACCGGAAACAGCAGCGGACCTCATCTGCACTTCGAAATCCTGATCGGCGGTACGCCGGTCAATGCGGCGCCCTACCTCTACGGGCAAAAATAAGAGCGTTTATCCCCCATCGGAAGGTCCCCGGTGGGGGATGCTTTTTGGCAACGGATATCCAGATTCCAAACCGGATGTTCCGGCTCGGAAACCGGGCATTTGGGCTGGTGAAACAGCATTTTGTAAAATTCAGGAAATCCATGTCTGCGGTTTAGCGCAAAAAGCGCTTCAAAACTGGCTGCTAGCCGTTTTAAGGCCTGCTTTGGAAAAAATTCCTCCTATATTTTCATGGAAAAAGACAAAAAATTCCCTTTTAATTCGGCTGAGTTGGTGTTATAATAGATGCAGAGAAAAACTGCTGTTTGTTTCCCACATGGTGCGCGGAAGAACAGTCACATCTGCTGTTTCTGATGTCTGGCACCGTATTTCAAGTTGTCTGGAAAGCTGTTTCAACGGCTTTTTCCTGCCCTGATTTCGATTTCACATTAACATCACCTGGAATCCGTAAAGTGCGGCTGCTGCCCGCGGCTGCGGATTCTGGTTTTGCCTCGGTATTATGTGAGGTAAAATATTGGAGGTTTCATAAACTTGGAAAAATATGTTGTTGAAGGCGGGACCCGTCTGAAAGGCGAGGTCATCATTAGCGGCGCAAAAAATGCTGCTGTTGCGATCATTCCGGCCACTGTTCTGGCGCAGGGCAAATGCGTCATTGAAAATATTCCCAATATCAGCGATATTTCTGTCCTTTTCAAAATCCTGCGCTCGTTGGGCGCACAGGTGCGGGTGCTCGACCGCACCACTGTCGAGATCGACACCACCTATATCGGTGAGCCGGTCGTCCCTTACGAGCTGGCGCGGTATATGCGCGCTTCTTACTATCTGCTTGGTGCGCTGCTCGGCCGGTGCAACCGCGCAAGCGTCTCGATGCCGGGCGGCTGCAACTTCGGTGTGCGCCCGATCGACCAGCATATGAAGGGGTTTGAATCGCTGGGGGCAAAGGTTTCGATCGACAGCGGCATGATCAACACCCAGGCCGACCTGCTGCTCGGCGGGCACATCTATTTCGATGTGGTTTCGGTTGGGGCCACCATCAACGTCATGCTCGCGGCGGTCAAGGCGAAGGGGATCACTGTGCTCGAGAACTGCGCCAAGGAACCGCACATTGTCGATCTGGCGAACTGCCTCAATTCGATGGGTGCGGATATCCGCGGCGCCGGCACCGACGTCATTAAAATCCATGGGGTAGACATCCTGCATGGAACCACCTATCCGATCATCCCCGACCAGATCGAGGCTGGGACCTATATGGTCGCGGCGGCAGCCACCGGTGGGGACGTGCTGGTGAAAAACGTGATCCCCAAACATCTCGAAGCGATCAGCCAAAAGCTGGAAAAGGCGGGGGCGACAGTGATCGAATACGATGATTCGATCCGCGTGATCCGCGAAGGCGCGCTGAACAAGGTCAATGTCAAAACCATGCCGCATCCTGGGTTTCCCACCGATATGCAGCCCCAGATGACCGCTTTGCTCTCGCTTGCGCATGGTACAAGCATTGTGACCGAAGGGGTCTGGGACAACCGGTTCCGGTATGTGGATGAACTGCGCCGGATGGGCGCGATGATCCAGGTGGATGGAAAGGTTGCCGTTGTGGAAGGGACTGCCGGCCTCACCGGCGCACCGGTACGCGCGGTCGATCTCCGGGCGGGCGCGGCCGTACTGATCGCCGCAATGGCCGCCAAAGGGGTCACCGAGATCGAGAACATCGAACATGTTGAGCGCGGCTATGAGGATATTGTCGGCAAGCTGAGTGCACTCGGGGCAAACATCCGGAAAGTGGTGATCCCCGACCACGTGCTGAAAGCGGTGCTTTGAGATGGCGCGGTTTTGTACGCTGTTCAGCGGTTCAAACGGCAACAGCACCTATATCAGCGGATCGGATACCGCCCTGCTGGTCGATGCAGGACGCTCCTGCAAACAGCTTATGAGCGCGATGGATGCGCGCGGGATCGACCCGAAGTCTATCCAGGCGATCCTCATCACCCATGAGCACACCGACCATGTGAGCGGCCTGCGGGTGTTTCTAAAAAAAATAAAAGTCCCGGTTTACGCGGCACGTGAAGTGCTCGACCGGCTCTGTTGGGATAACATCTTCTCCCCGGAGCAGCCGCTTTTTGCGGTTGAGGATGGTGCACGATTTCAGGTGGGTGCCCTCGAGATCGAGAGTTTTGATACCCCGCATGACAGCGTGCACAGCCTGGGCTACCGGATCTCCACCCCTGACGGCCGCAGGCTGACCGTCGCGACCGATCTTGGCTACATAAGCGATCCTGTGCGGGAACGTCTCACCGGGAGCGATCTCGTTCTGATCGAATCCAATTACGACCAGCGGATGTTAAGCGTCTCCGACTATCCGTATCAGCTCAAAAAAAGGATCGCCTCGAACATCGGGCACCTTTCAAATGAGGACTGTTCTGGCGAACTGTCCCGCTTGGTGCGCACCGGGACCACCCGTCTGGTTTTGGGGCATCTCTCACAAAACAACAATCTTCCCGAACTGGCCTACCAGACCGCGCAGTGTTCCCTCTCGATGAGCGGTATGCAGGAAGGCCGGGATTATCTGTTGCAGGTCGCGTCGCGTTCCGGCCCGTCCGAAATGGTGGTACTGTGATTTCCCTACAGATCATCGCGGTCGGGAAACTCAAAGACGCTTGGATGCGGGAGGGCTGCGCTGAATACTGCAAACGTCTGGGGATGTGGAGCAGCGTCTCGGTCGTTGAGGTGGAGGAGTACCGTCTGCCCGACCATCCCTCCCCCGCCCAGATCGCCGAATGCGTGGAAAAGGAAGGGGAACGCATCCTCGCCAAACTCCCGAAGGGCGCGTGTACGGTCGCCATGTGCATTGAGGGGAAGATGATGTCATCTGAACGGCTGGCGGCGTATCTGCAAAAAACAGCGGTCGATGGGGTTTCCACCTTCGCCTTGGTGATCGGCGGTTCCTATGGGCTTTCCGAGCGGGTCAAAGCGTCCGCTTCCCTGCGCCTTTCGATGTCTCCCATGACCTTCCCGCATCAGCTCGCGCGGGTCATGCTCCTGGAGCAGCTCTACCGGGCGCTTTCCATCAATGCCAACGCGAAATATCACAAATAGGCTCCGCCTTTCCGGGGCCTATTTTCCATTTGCGGGTCACCCATAGCCTCGAAGCGCCTTCCTTGCAGCAGGCCGGAGACATCCTTCTGAAATCCGGATGTTTCCACGCCAGTTCCTATTCTGCCATCTTGTTTTGACAGAGGGAAGTTGCTATAATGAGAAGAAAAGTCTTTTCGAACTCCAAAAGATAAATCAGGTGAGAAATATGGCAATTATCGGAATTGATCTCGGCACAACCAACAGTCTTGTCTCCGTCTGGAAGGACGGCAAAAGCGTTTTGATCCCCAATTCACTCGGCGGGTTCCTGACACCGAGCGTCGTCAGCGTGGATGAGGATGGCTCCATCCTCGTGGGGAACGTCGCGAAAGAGCGGCTGATCTCCCATCCTGAGCGGAGCGCTGCTTCGTTCAAACGTCTGATGGGGACTTCCCGGAAACAGAATCTCGGCGGGCAGCAGTTCAGCCCCGAGGAGCTTTCCTCGTTTGTACTGCGCCGCCTGAAAGAGGATGCACAGGCCTATCTGGGGGAACCGGTCACCGAAGCGGTCATCAGCGTCCCGGCCTATTTCAACGACAACCAGCGGTTCGCCACCAAGGCCGCCGCGCGTCTGGCCGGCCTGCACGCCGAACGTCTCATCAATGAACCTTCGGCGGCAGCATTGGCGAGCCGTTTGAACAATACCGAAAAAGACCAGAGTTTCCTGGTCTTCGACTTCGGCGGCGGCACCCTTGACGTTTCGGTGGTCGACTGTTTTGACAATGTGATCGAAATTTCAGCGGTCGCCGGGGACAACCACCTCGGCGGAAATGACTTCGACCAGGCCATCGCCCGCTATTTCTGCCAGGAAAACGGGATCGCCTTTGACCTGCTCCCGTCTGTCAGGCAGGCAGCACTGCTCAAACAGGCGGAACTTTGCAAGCAGGCGCTCACCGAACAGCCGCAGGTGCTGCTGTTCCAGGAGGAGCAGGAGCAGAAGCATTCCCTGCTCCTCACCCGGGAGCTGCTTGTGCGGATCGCCGCGCCGCTCTTCCAGCGGATGAACAAGGTGATTGCCCGCGCGCTTTCCGACAGCGGCCGCTCGATCCGCGAGATCGACGAGATCCTGCTGGTGGGAGGCTCGTGCAGGATGCCGGTGGTGCGCGCTTATCTCGCCCATATCCTCGGCATCGAACCGGCGGAACTCGGCTCGCCCGATACGATCGTTGCGCAGGGGGTGGGGGTCTACGCCGGGATCAAGGCACAGGACGGGGAAATCCGTGACATCATGATGACCGATGTCTGTCCGTTTACCCTTGGGATTGCCAGCTACAACGACGAAAAGGACACCCGGCCGCATATGTCCCCGATGATCGAGCGCAACAGCGTTCTGCCCACCAGTGTGGAGCACTCGTTCTACACGCTGAGCGACAACCAGAAGGCAATCACTGTGCGGGTCTACCAGGGGGAGGCTTACTATACCGAGGCCAACCTCAAGCTCGGTGAGCTTGAGGTTGAGGTCCCGCCTGCCCCCAGAGGACAGGAGAGTGTGCAGGTGCGGTTTTCGTACGATATCAACGGGATTCTGGAGGTCGATGTACATAACAAAACCAATGGGGTCCACAAAAGCAAGGTAATCCTTGGGGAGAACACCCGGCTTTCAGAGAAGGAACTGCAAAAGCGGCTGTCCGAGCTGCAAAAACTGAAAATCCACCCGATGGACCGGGAGGAAAACCGGCTGGTCGTCGCCCGGGGGGAGCGCCTGTTTTCCGAGGCGGGCAGCGAGCTGCGCGAGCGGGTAGGGGCGTATCTCGCCTATTTCCAGCGCGCGCTCGACAGCCAGTCCCCCAGCCTGATCCATCATGCGCGGGAACAGGCCAACCGGTTCTTTGACTCGGTTGAACGGTATCTGTTTGATCATCAGGTTTTTCCCGGTCGCGACTATGAACCGTTTGACGAGGACGAGGAGGACTGATGGATGAGCAACTGGGAGATTCTCGGCATCGAGCCGACCTATGATACGCGCGCGATCAAGCGTGCGTATGCGGCCCAATCCAAACTGCACCATCCTGAGACCGACCCCGAGGGGTTCCAGGCGCTCTATGGTGCCTATCAGTGGGCGCTCGAGCGTGCCAAAACCCGACAGCCCCAAGCCGATCAGCGTCAGATCAGCCGTTCCATGAACAAAGCGGTCACCAAATATGGCAGCGGTTCCAATCCGTCGTCCCGAAAGCCGCGCCCCCGGTTCCCGGTCTTCTCGGGCAGCGCGTTTGATGTGCCTGCCCCGGTACTGCCTGCTGCCCGGCATACAGACTCCGGGATTGATTTTGACGGGATTTTTGGTGAGGTGCAATCAAAGCAGGAGGAGCAGGTCCGCAGCTGCGCTGCGCTTCAGACGTTCATGCAGATGTTTGGGGACCACAAGAAGCGGGACTCCCGCGGCTACTGGCAGGAATATTTTTTCTCGGATGTATTTTTAGGGATGCAGCACGACCCGCAGTTTATCGCCATGCTGGTCGATTTCCTCGAAACCCAGCGGGAGCTCCCCGCCTATCTGCTGCCCCGGCTGCTCTGCGTGGGGCTTTACACCGCATACAGCCTCGCCCCCGCACAGGCGCTGCCGGGCGGCATGGGCAGGATGCATCCGTTGGTGCGGCTGCTTGAATCCCAGCGGGATTCCGAGCAGATCCAGAAACAGCTCATGCAGGAGGAATTTCTCGCGCGGCAGGCAGCGTTCCGGATTTATAACCAATTGGTCGGGCTTTACCCGGACAGGCTGCAAAAAAGCGAATGGGAAAGCCTGCTGCGGTTCACCGATGCGCCCAACCTCCACGCCGGTTATACGGGAAAACGGATGGTCAAACGTCCGCCGGAATTCTTCGCCCTTCTGGCGTTTTTCGTAACCAGCCATCCCGACCTTCCGCAGGAGTTCCTTGCGTATCTCTACAAACTGTACCATTTTAAATATTTTGGACGTTCCAGTACAAAAGTGGATGCACGTCCGCTCTACCTCGCGCTTCAGGAGCGCCTGGAATAAACAGCCGCCGCCGGATTTCTCAACCGGCGGCGGTTTTCGATTTACAGGCTTTTCAGCCGGTTTCCCTTACTCACTGCAAAGGTTATTTTAACCGGTAGCCCTGTTTGGGACGCCCGACCTTGCCATAGGTGCTGTTCACCTCGACAATCGACTCGGACGCCATATATTGCAGATACCGGTAGGTGGTCTGGTCGGCAAGGCCGGTACCTTCGGCGATCTTGTCCGCGGTGATAAACTCCGGGTTCTGCTTCAGATAGTCACGGATCAGCTCAAGTGTGGTGCGGCGGATCCCCTTCGCCAGAACCGGCTGTTCGCTCTCGGGCGAGGGAACCTTCTGCTGGCTCTCGAGCAGCCGGATGTGCAGGCGGATGCGGGAGATCAGGTCCGGGGCCTTGATCGGTTTGAGCGCGAAGTCGGTCGCACCCGCCTCCAAAAACCGGTTGGCGACCTCCTGGTTCTCGTCGATGGTAAAGACGAGGATCGGCACAGTGGGGGAAAGCCTGCGGAGCATCCGCACCCCCTCGATCCCGTTGATCCGCGGCAGGTGGTAGTCGATCAGCACGATATCCGGCTGATGCTTCCGGAAGAGCGCCAGCCCTTCCTCCACATCTGCGGCCATCACCGCGTTCCAGTGTTCAAAATCGAAGATCGCCCCGAGCGCATAGCGGATTTCCGCTTCATCGTCGATTGATAAAATTTTGATCTGCTGGTTCATCCTTCTACCCCGCTTTCTGGAAGCTGTATGGTCACGACGGTGCCTTCGCCCGGCGTGCTTTTGATTTCTACCGTACCGTTGTTATTCTGTACCACCTGCTGGACAAAGTTCAGCCCCAGCCCGCTGGAGCCGCGGGTACTGAACCCGTCCGCCCAGACATAGTGCAGCAGCTCTGCATCCATCCCCCTGCCGTTGTCGATCACATCGAACTGGATCATGCGCTGACCGTCCCGGTCCTGCCCGGCGGAGACCCGCAGGAAGATCTGCTGTTCCTCCTTGTCCATCGCGCAGTAGGCGTTTTGCAGGACGTTTGCCAGCGCGCGCAGCATCCGCACTTCATTGATCCAGACGCGCAGTTCCGGGACCTCGTTTTCCGCCCGGACCACCCTGCCATAGGGCGTATTGGAAATCTGCGAGAGCAACGCGGTTACCAGCCGCTGGGTGGTGACACTGGCCCGGCGGTTCTCGTAGAGGATTTCCGAGATCATCACACTCATGTGTTCCATCGACGCCTCCACCCGGGTCAGATATTCGCAGCTCTGCGCATCCGGCGGGTCGGTGCGCAGCTGGTTCATCTTTACCACGCCCACCAGTGCCTGTGCCGCAGTGAGCGGGGTTTTCAGGTCGTGCACAAGGTTGCGCAGCTCCTGTAGGGTGCGTTCCTCCAGCATCTGGATATATTTTTCGGTGCGCATCCGTTCATTCTGCTCCTTCAGCTCACTGAGCAGCTTGAGGTCGTTTTCGTCCATAATCAGTTTGCAGAAGAGCAGCGCCCCCACAAACAGCAGGAAAAAGAGGAGCGTGGCCTCAAACTGTAAAAAACCGTCCGCTTCGAGAAAAAATGCGATCCGCCTGATGTCGGTGGAGACCTCCCCGCCCCCGACCGGCAGCCCTTCCAGCGCGGGCATCACATCAAGAAACTGCACCGAAGCGATCAGCATGACCAGCATCAGCATCTTTTTAGAGATGTTGATTAAGCTGAAGTCGATCTTTTCCAGGATGACCAACAGGGCGATCAGCAGGATGGCAGGTCCCCCGAAGTCGTAGCGGATGTGGTAGATTTTCTCGATCAGAAAATAGACCGGCGGGATCATGACACAGACGATCAGCAGGCGCAGCCACCGGATCGTCTTTTCCCGGTAGGCGAAATCCATGGATTCCCCGATCAGGTAGGCCCCCAGATAGTGCGGCAGGCTGCGGATGCTGTTGAGGGCGACCAGCCGGAGCGCCGCATAGACCACATCGGTCTTTTCCTGATGTGAGAGCGCTGAAAAAAGCATCGGGTAGATGCCGAAATTATCCACGTGGACCACCATCGGCAGCAGCAGGCTCAACCCCATCAGCAGGGTGCCGATCAGCAGTTCCCGCAGGTTGATCTTAACCGCGCGCAGACGTTCCATCATGACGCCTCCTTTTCCGCTCGAAAATCAGGACCGCCCCTGCGGAGAAAACCGCCAGCAGCGCCGGCAGCCTGGGATAGGAAATCCGGTAGTAGACCGCGCTGGTTCCCGGCTCGGGCAGGGATACCGGGTCAAACGCCAGCCCATAGTCAGCGGTGAGCCGTTTGAGGTTGAGCAGGTGGATCACTGGCAGCCCTTGCGCATGGTACAGCTCGAGCATACCACTGTTCCCATCAACCGGGTGGAGCGGTGCTTCGGGCGGAATCAGGCCCTGGGTGCGGATACTGTCCTCCTGTCTGCCGAGTGACATCAGGTTTCCCCCGACGTTGACATAACAGGCGATCTCCCCGTAAATTTCCAGCCGCTTTTGCAGGTTTTTCTGGTAATCCGGCTCCCGCCAGAGGTCCACCCCGCGCCGCTCCAGCCGCTCCACCGCCGCCTCCCGAAGCTGTCCATCCATCTCCCGGCCACAGTCGTAGTCGCCGCCGATGGTCGCGCTGTGCAGGCTGTCGGGCAGCAGGCCATCCGAGATCAGCAGCGAAAGCATCTCGGGAAAGGTCAGGCCCGGGTTGTTCGCCCCATGCGTCGAACTGCCAATCGACGCGATGCAGACCGTGTCCAGCCCCAGTTCCGCGCAGGCACTCAACATCGCAAGATTGAGCGCCGGGAACGATCCCGAAAGCCCCAGCCCGACCCGGTCGCCCGGCTGCATCCCGGCCTGCTGCAACAGCTCGACCGCCAGCGCCGCCATATCGCTGTTGGCGGAGGTGCGTTTGGCCTCGAGCGCACCCAGCGAGGTGGTCATTCCGTTAAATTCTTCCCCGAGCATCCCGGTCTGATGCAGGTCGCCCGGGTGCAGCGGGATGCCGCGTTCCGACTTATAGCCCTTGACCGCGTCCATGCACGCCTGCATCCGCGCGGCTGCCGCCAGCTTGACCGCCCGGTTTTCCGCAGGGACCAGTCTGCCATTCTGTGCGATCCCCAGTCCGCAGGCGAACAGGAAAACCGTCAGCAGCAGGAGCAGAATCCCTTCCCGCCGCCGTTTCATCTCCACACCCCCTGCGTGCCGAAAACCGGATGCCCCATCGCAAGCAGGAGCAGGGAGAGGACGCCGGTCACAACACCCAGTGCGCCGAGTGAGCGGACGATCCCCTGCCGTTCCAGCTCACGCGCGAGAATCCCCGCAACCAGACAGCCGATCATACCGGGATTGCCCGCCCAGATGCCCGACGCCTGGATCGCTCCGTCGATCAGGAACGAAAGCAGGATCAGCGCCGCGAAACTCCGCCGCCCATAAAGGATCATCACCCGTCCCAGCAGCTTCTCCGCCCCAAGCGCGAGAAATGCGATCAACAGGGTATAGGCGGCCCGCATGGGGGAATGCAGGCTCAGGACGAAATATCCCGGTACGACCAGTCCGGCCGGGGAAAGACGGGTCAGTTCGGAAAAAAGGATGCTCACCACCACCCCCAGCACGATGATGTCATAATACATATGGTTCCCCCTCCTGTTTGATCCGTTCGATCAATTCCTTTCCCTGTTTGGCGATATTGCCCGCCGCAAAGATTACATCTTGTTGATTTATAATAGAAAAATCCAATTGGTCAACTGATTGGAACCACTTGATTGGAGGTGTACCCTCTCCCATCCGCATTTGAAGCCTCCGCGTCAGCATTCCGCTGTTCGCCCCGAGCATCCAGATGCGCACAGGTGCAACCGCTTCGGCCAATTCCGCCATCTGCATGGTACGGGCCACTCGATCCCCCCGGTTGTTGAGCAGCAGGGTTACCCGCTTCTCCGTAAGCCCGAGCGGTTGGACAAGGGATTCGTAAACCATCCGGGTCGATTGCGGGTCGTTGATCGACAACCCATTGACAAAAAGCCCACCATTCTCCAACCGGTAGAAAGAGAGCGCATACGGGTCGCGCTTATAGACTGCCATCCCCGCGTAGGCATCCTCTTCTGATACCCCCAGATGCTCACAGACCGCGAGCGCAAGCGCGACATTTTCCGGGAAGTCGACTGCGGAAAGGCTGCTGCCGGTTTCCGCATCCGGCCGGATGCGGACAGCCCGAGTCCCAAGCCGTTGCGCCGCTCTTTCCAATACCGGAAACTGATCCTGCTCGGCGGTGAAGAGGACCCCGCCGAGCGGTACGGTATTCGAGAGCGCCTCCGCGATCTCTGGCAAGGTTTCCCCCATTACATCTGTGTGATCCAGCCGCACATTGGTAATCACGCCGATGTCTGCGCAGAGCATCCGGTGTTGGGCAACCTTCTGGTAAGCCGGATCGACTGCCATACATTCGATCACGAGCACCTCTGCCCCGGATTGTGCCGCCTGCCGCAGGATCGAGAGCTGTTCCCGGATATTTGCACAGCCGAACCGCCGGATCGGGCGGTCTATCCCGTCAGTCCCGATCGTCATGGGGACGGTCCCGGTGGTTTTGCAGAACACCCGCAGCCCGCCCGCACGAAGCCCGGCATCAATCAGGCGGGTGACGCTCGATTTCCCGCGGGTGCCGTTGACGTGGATCACATGCGCAATCCGCTGCCGGTAGTGACGCGCCAGCCGGTTTTCCACCACGAGCCATCCGAAAAAGAGGAGGGAAAGCAGCAGGATCAGACTATACATTTTGTTTTCCTCCGTTTATCTATTCCATATCGTAATATCTGAGCGTGTAATGTATCAGATCCAGGTGATCCTGTACCCGTTTTTCGAGGTCGTCCCCCCGGAAGGTTTCGACGGTCAGCACCCGCAGGCCCAACGCATCGTTCACCACCCGGTTGATACTCCCGATCGGCGCGCCTGTATAGCAGGTGAACGGCCCAGAGCAAAGGCTGCCCGACTGGGTCTCGAGCAGCATTCCCAAAACCAGGTCCTCGATCCCGTCGATCGAATCAAAGATGATCGAACTGCCGAGGTCATCCCGGTTGGCACGCTTTGGCAGGGATTCATGCAGATCGAATACCACCTCCGGAGCTGCCTGTTCGATCTCTGCAAACAGCTCGGCTGCTAGCTGTTCGCTCGCATCCCCGTCCAGCCTGCCGGGAAACAGCCGGTTGAGGTCGCGGTTTTCAGCGGTCAGGCGGTTGTTGTGCGCAGCTCCCCACGCATTAGCCGGGGAAACGATATACAGCGCCCCGGATAAGATCCGGGCCTCTTTGGCAAGACGGTCCGCCGCAGTCCAGCCCGCGGTTTCATCCCCATGCACCCCGCCCACCACAAAGAGTGCCGGTCCTGGCCGCTCCCCTTCAAGAATGGTCAGTCGGGCTTCGGCAGGGGTGCCTTCCGCGAGTTTTTTGCAAACCGGCTTCTGTGCGGCGTGCAGAACAACCGCCAGAGTGGTCAGAATTGCTGCTGCGGCCAGCAGGCAGAAACACTTGCGCCGGTTCCAATGCAGGTTCATCCGATCTGCCTCCTCCCAATAAAATGGCTTTCCGAGCCTATGCCGCAGGCGCTGTTTCCCCCCGTTTTTTCACTGAACATAGGTCAACCGGTACAGGCCAGCATCCTACAATCGGCGTAAAATAGCGGAAGCAACGGGCAGGGCTGCGATGCGCGCATACGGCAAAACATCTGTCCGGACGCGGGCGCCGCCAGAAAAGCGGCTTTTGAGGACGGATTGCCGAAAAACGGACAGGAGAAAAAGCCTCCTGCCAAACCTGTGAACCGCTTCTCAGACAATTTGATTATAAACATACCATACAACCCAGCCGGAATACAACCCTTACCTGTGCCGCAGCCCTGATTTGCAATAGTGCGATAGGCCGTTCTGCATGCTACAGATACGGCCTACCGCGGTTATAGGAAGAAAAAGAAAAAAGCGGAATTAGTTTAGATATTGTCCAAGGCGGGTCCCGCCGAGCTCGGACGGGTCCGCATCCAGGAACAGCTCCTGATAGCTGGGAAGCCCGCTGTAAACGATCGGGGTGTCCGGATACTGGGCGCTGTACGCTTTGGAGTACTCATAGACCCCTTGCAGGTGACGCCCGACCCGCTCCTCAATCGGATGCCCGGTTTCGTCGTACGGGACATAGAGGAACCCGAGCTTCTGCGCCTTCACATAGCATTTGTCCTTTCCGGTGAGCACGAGGTCTGCATTGGTTTTTCCCCGCAGACGGCCCTGCGATGCGTTGGCGGTCTCCATCAGAAGCGGGAGCGTGTCGGTATAATCCCCCAGCTCGCGGTGGGTCAGGCCATGCAGGTTGGTCGGGGAAGGCTCGAGGCTCATTGCGATGCCCGCCATCTGAAGCTCGAACATCCCATTGGATGCGATCGACATTGCGGTTTCATGGGCAACCGTCGCATTGATGACCGGATATTCAGGGGATGCCTCGTGCAGGTCGAAGGTCAGGTTGACCCCTTCGTTGTCGATCAGCTGCCTGATTGCGTAGGAAGCCTTTTCGGTCAGGGTACCGTCCGGGCGGCCCGGATAGGTTCGGTTGATGTTGCGGGTCTCCGAGCCGGAGAGCCGCTGCCCCGATGCGGCATGGACATAAACGTCCGGATCGGGCCACTGGTCGAGCGGGTTGGCCGCACGCGAGCCATAGCGGAACTGGCGCGGACCGCCCTTGGTCTGGATCGTGTAGTACTGCGGGGAACCTTCCTGCGGATCATTGTGGGTGAAGCCGCTGTTGCAGGTGCGGGGGATTACAAACACAGTCCCCTGCTCCACTTTACCCGACTCCACAAAGGTAATCGCCGCGAGATACCCCGAAGGTTCATTCGCATGGGTACCGCCCAGAACGAGCATCTTTCCGCCCGGCTGCTCCCCCTCCATCACATAGACGGTGCTGTCGGCATTGGTGCCCGCGATATCCGGGAAATAGTCGCTGAGCATCTTGGTCTGGGTCACACCCGGGCCGGGACGCAGCTCATCCGGCTTCTTGACATCCATGAAATTTTTGCCGGTGATCCCAGCGATCGTGAGCGAGGCCAGGAGGCAGACCGATGCGGTAATGATCTGTTTATTCATCGTTGCCCCTCCTTTACTTAATCATCAGAAGGCGCAGCAGCAGCGGGATCAGAACGATCGCCGCGTTCGCCTGGAGCGCGATCTTTTTTTCGGTGTACAGGTTCCATACGGTAAAGGACATCACGATTGCGATGATCCCGCGATAAATCAATGTAATCATAAAGAGTTCAGCTCCATTCTGTTAAGGAAGGATTGCCGCAATCTGCGGGGAGAATACGATAATCAGGATCGCCCATGCAATCAGGATCAGCGCGGGAACGATGCACCGCTTGAGCACGTCGGTATATTTCTTAAGGCCGACCACCTGCGCGGCAAAGATTCCTGCAAGCGCGGTGGGGGGCATCATATCTCCCAGAGAAGCAATCAGCGAGATTGCCGCCGCAGTGATGATCTGATCCTTAGCGAGGAATGCCATCAGGAACGGGACACCCAGAACCGAAGCCGCGCCGTAGGACGAAACCGCGCCGAACAGCGGGATCGAAATTGCCATCGCCACATAGAGCAGCAGATTGGGCAGGCTGATGCAGGAGGTAACGATCAGGCCGCGTACACCGGTGAGGGTCATGATCTGGATGAACATGCCGACGCCCATCAGGATGCCGAGCACAGGGAGGACGCTGTTGATCGCCTCTTTGCAGGTCTTGAGGATGTCGATTTTGTAGCCGGTGAACAGGCCGATCACCGCGCTGATCAGAAAGACCAGCGGCATTCCCAGGTCGGGAATCTGCGGAACTGCCTTGTTGACCACCATCAGGATGATTGCGGCAAAGATCGGGATATAAACCCGGAAGCCGAACTTTTCGCGCGGCTCGTTGTTGAGCTTGGGCGCGATCTCCTCATAGGAAATCTTCTTCGCGTATTTGTAGCCGAACATCAGTACAAACAGGAATGCGAGCGGGAAGGTGAGGATTGCCAGCGGAATCTCAAACCCGACATACGGGATATCGATACCGCCGCCGATAATCATGGCCGGAATGTTGACCGGCGGGGCGATCATACCGAGGATGCCGCCCATCGCAATGATGCAGGCGGTTTCGAGCATCGGGACGCCCATGAGGATCAGAACCGGGGACATGATCGAACCTGCGGTGAGAACCGCCGCGGTCGAGGAACCGGTAATCATGCCCGGGAACATGATCACCAGCATAATCAGGCAGAGAAGCAGCGCCGGGATTTTGTGGAATTTCTCGATAATCAGGGCAGAGAGCGCATCGAGCGCGCCGCTCTCCTGGATCACCTTCATAAAGATCATCGCGGTTGCGATGACGAGGATGGTGTCGACATAGGAGAAGGTTCCCTCCACCAGATGCCGAAGCGGGACCCCCTGTCCGCCGACCAGCGCGCCGACCACAGAGGAAAGCACCATCGAAATACTGACCGGCAGCTTGAGCAGGAAGCAGCCGCCCGCAAACACCACAACCATGGCGAGAAAGATCATTAACTCTATACTCATGCAAAAACCTCCTTGCGGATGGGCCACCTGCCCGTAAAAAGCTGTTCCGTGTCTTTTGCGTGGAGGGTTCCGGACACAGGCACCCTCCCAGGAGTCTCTCGGCTTGCGCCGGGACGCGGTATTCGTTGATATCCCCGCGGGTAGCATCCTGCCCGGGGGACGGGACAGAAAACCGAATCAAAGTTCAGATACGAAACAAACTCCAGATTCCAAAACAGGCTCTGCCGTTCCACATTTTTTGATGCCTCCGTCCGTCTCTGTGGAAACCCAGGGACGGTATCCGGGCAAAGAAAATCAGCCGGAACCAGACGTAATGCCCTGTCCCGGCTGATTACGCCTCAAACCTTATTTGAAAGCAGCCTTGAGCGGCTCAACAACGTCCGCCATCGTCGTAACCTCGTCCATCGGGATGCCGGCTTTGGAAGCCAGATCGGACATCAGCCCGTCCTTGTTGCCGTCCGCAACCACGATCGCGTAATCGGCCTTTTCAAAGCTCGGGGGTACAAACTTGTCGGAGAGGTCTCCTCGGCGGGCTTCCCCGCCGATATGCAGTGCAATGATCGTCATGCCCTTCTCATCTGCCGCAGCGATCAGCTTGTTGACTCGCTCCAGCTCCTGGTTCGCATCGATACCGGCCGCGCCCAGTCCCTTGGAAGAACCGCCGATCGCCAGCACCAGGGTCTTGCTATCGCCCAGGTCGGCTTCGGTCGCCAGGCTGTTGGTTTCGGGGGAAAGTCCGCCCTTATCCATCATCACCTTGACCATCTCGACATCCGCGCTCTGCCCGACCGAGGTCAGCAGAATCGGGGACTCGGCAATCGGCCCTTCCAGGCCTTTTACCTCACCGCCAGCCGCTGTACCATCGGCTGCTTCGGATGTGGCGGGCGCGGCAGGAGCTGCGCTGCTCGCCGGAGCGGAAGAACCACCGCCACAGGCGGTCAAAGATACGGTCAACATCAGCGCCAGACCCAGCGCTGCAAATTTCTTTCTCATCATTTCATCTACCTCCGTAGTATCTGTCCGTATGGCCCCGCCTGCCCGCTTTGGTCACAGCAGGCTGGCAGGGGCCGGTTCCGTATTTTTTCGGGGAGGGGGCTTTTTAAAGAAGAAAAGCCCCCTTAATCCACACAAAAGCGATGGAAACTGCCTGATGCGGTTTGTGATTAGTAACCCAGTGCTTTACCGTCACGTCTCGGGTCGGCAGCGCCCTGAAGCACACCGTCCTCGCCGTACAGGACCGCCTGGACCGAACCGAACGAGCGGTTCCACTCCTCGAGCGGGTTGCAGATGTGGCCCATCTCAACCAGTTTGTCGATCACTGCCTGATCAATGCGGGTCTCATAGTCGATTGTGTTCTCCTTGAAGCCCTTGATGCGGGGCGCGTCGACCGCTTCCTGCATGGTCATGCCATGGTCGATCACCTTGGAGATGACCTGTGCGACTGTGGAGATGATGGTGGTAGCACCCGGGGAGCCGAGCACGAACGCCGGTTTTCCATCTTTGAGGACAACCGTCGGGCTCATCGAAGAGAGCGGGACTTTACCGCCTGCAATCGAGTTGGGCTTGTCGGGACCGAAGTCAAAGTCGCCCATCTCGTTGTTCAGCATGAATCCGTAGCCATCGACACAGACGCCGGAACCGAAGATGCCGTTGACCGTCTTGGTGACCGAAACCATGTTGCCTTCTTTGTCCGCGATCGAGTAGTGGGTGGTCTCAACATGCTCATACGGCCACGGATCGTTTGCCTCTACCGTTTCAGCCGCTTTTTCAACGTCGATCTGTGCCGCAAGGGTTTTTGCATATTCCTTGTTCATCAGGCCGGCGAGCGGGACGTCAACATATTTCGGGTCGCCCATGTATTTTGCGCGGTCGGCGTACGCCAGTTTGAACGCCTCGGAGAAGAGGTGCAGCTCCTCTGCGGAGTTCGGCTCCATGCCTGGAAGGTCGAAATTCTCAAGGATGTTGAGGATCTCGATCACGATGGTACCACCCGAGGACGGCGGCGGGGAAGAGAGGATCTCATAGCCGCGGTAGGTGCCTTTGACCGGCTCGGTGACCTTGACCTGATAATTTGCGAGGTCCTCCATGGTCATCAGGCCGTCATACTTGTTGTTCGCGGCAACGATCGCCTCGGCCAGCGGGCCTTTGTAGAAACCGTCTGCGCCCTGCTCCGCAATCAGCTCAAGGGTGCTGGCGTAGTCCGGGTTCTGGAAGATCTCACCGACGCCGTAGGGCAGCCCGTCTTCGCGGAGGAAGGTTGCGCCGAATTCCGGATATTTCATCATCTTGTCAAACGAATCCATCATGTCGTTTGCGAGGGTCGGGGTAACCGTAACGCCCTTGCGCGCCAGATCAATGGTCGGCTGGAGCACCTGCTGACGGGTCATGGTGCCGTAGTTCTCGAGGATGTAGAGCATACCGGCAACCTCTCCCGGAACACCGATCGACTTGCCGCCCTCCATCATCTCGTTGCCGACAACCTTACCGTCATCCCCCATCACCCACATATCCGGGGTGGCTGCTGCCGGGGCGCACTCACGGAAATCAATAAACTGGGTTTCGCCGGTCTCCGCGAGGTAGAGGGTCATAAACCCGCCGCCACCGATGCCGGACGAGTTCGGCTCAACCAGGCCGAGTGCAAACGCTGCTGCAACCGCCGCGTCGATCGCGTTGCCGCCCTCTTCGATGATCTGGCGTCCGATCTTGGAAGCCTCATATTTACTGGTGGAGACGATGCCCTGTTCGCCGGTCGCGTCACGCCCGGTGCGCAGGGTCTGTCCGTCCTTGTCAAACAGGACGAAATCGTCCAGAGAGGTATACGCCGGCTCCTCCGGCACTTCTTCCTGTGCGGGTTCCGATTCTGATGCAGGCTCGGACGGCTGCGCCGCGCTGGATTCCGGGGCACTGCTCGCCGGCGCCGATGTACTGCCGCAGCCCGCAGCCGAAACGGTCAGCATGGCCGCCAGCAACAGCGCGAGAATTCTGCGTGTCTTTTTCATGGTTTTTCCTCCTTCATATCTTCCAGCCGCCTGCAAAAAAGGCGGTCTGTTCACAGAATTGGGATGGTCTTTCCAATCAAAATTATAGCATTTCAGGCCCTGGGTTCATATTTTTTCTCTTATTTATTAAAAACTCATTCACTTTTGCCAATAAAATCTTCAGAAATCTTCATTTTCAGCCTCATTTATGTGCAATATGTTAAAAAGATGTGGATTCCGACTGTCCACAGGCTCCGGGAAAACAAAAAAGGCTGCATCCTTCTATCCTGGTGCAGATCTCAAAAGCGCTGTCCGGCCGCTTTTGAAATACCCTGTTCATAGATAGAATTATGCAGTCTCTTTGAAAAACTTTCCTTGCCTCGGGAACCAGTTTTTTCTCCAACCCTTCAGCCGATGTTCCCGGAAAACTATGCGCCGGAGGGTGGGACTCCGCTGCCAGACCGACCGCCGGGAAACGAACCCGGGGCCTTTTCCCCCTGCTTGCAGGCGGAGGAAAAAGACCCCTTATTAGAGAGGAAACAAGCCCGGTTATTTCGAATGAGGCGTTACGGGTTGATGGAATAGTTCGGGGCCTCTTTGGTGATATAGATGTCGTGCGGGTGGCTCTCTTTCAGCCCCGCCCCGGTGATCCGGATAAACTGTGCCTTTTCGTGCATCTCGGGGATAGTTGCACAGCCGGTGTAACCCATGCCCGCGCGCAGGCCGCCGACCAGCTGGTAAACTGTTTCGGAGACAGCCCCCTTGAACGGGACACGCCCCTCAACCCCTTCCGGGACAAACTTTTTCTTGCTGTTGGGGTCCTGGAAATAGCGGTCGCTCGAGCCTTCGCCCATCGCGCCGAGCGAACCCATACCGCGATAAACCTTGAAGCTCCGGCCCTGATAGATTTCAATTTCGCCGGGGCTTTCCTCGCAGCCGGCGAGCAGCGAACCGAGCATGACTGTAGATGCACCGGCTGCCAGCGCCTTGACCACATCGCCCGAATATTTGATGCCGCCATCCGCGATGATCGGGATGCCGTATTTAGAGGCGACACAGGCAGCGTCATAAACTGCGGTGAGCTGCGGCACGCCGATCCCCGCGACCACACGGGTGGTGCAGATCGAGCCGGGGCCAATGCCGACCTTGATCGCATCCGCGCCCGCATTGATGAGGTCTTCGGTCGCGCGGGCGGTGGCGACATTGCCCGCTATGACCGGAACGTTCGGATACTTGGCCTTGATCTGTTTGAGGCAGTTGAAGATCATGACATTGTGCCCATGCGCAGAATCAAGCACCAGAACATCCGCGCTGGCTTTGACCAGCTCGTCCACCCGGTCCATAAAATCGCGGGTAATGCCGATTGCCGCACCCGCCAGCAGACGGCCGCTGACGTCGCGCGCCGAATGCGGGTAGCGGACAGCCTTCTCGATATCCTTAATGGTAATCAGGCCCCGCAGGCGGAATTCATCGTCCACGATCGGCAGCTTTTCAATCTTGTGTTTCCGCAGGATCTCCTGTGCGCCCTTGAGGTCGGTGCCGACCGGGGCAGTCACCAGGTTCTCTTTGGTCATGACCTCTTTGATCGGGATGCTGTAGTCCTCCAGAAAACGCAGGTCACGGTTGGTCAGGATGCCGACCAGCTTGCCGTCCTTGCCGCAGATCGGCACACCTGAAATCTTATATTTGCCCATAATCTCGTCCGCATCATAGACAAAATGATCGGGCGAGAGGAAAAACGGGTTCGCAATGACGCCGTTTTCCGAACGTTTGACCGTATCAATCTCGTCCGCCTGCTGTTCGATGCTCATATTCTTGTGGATGATGCCGATTCCGCCTTCACGCGCAATCGCAATCGCCATTTTGGAAGTGGTGACCGTATCCATGGCAGAGGTCAGAAACGGCGCATTCAGCCGAATCCCCTTCACCAGGTCTGTAGAGATGTCCACGTCCGCCGGGACCACCTCTGAGCGCGCCGGAACCAAAAGGACGTCGTCAAAGGTCAGGCCTTCCTTGGTAAACTTCTCGCTTGCATTTGTGTTCAGCATAGTTCCTCCCATCCAGTCTCTCATAACTCGGTGTTCACCAGATAATTTTATCTATTGTATCATTTCCGCTACAGGGAATCAATAGTGTGATTTGCCAAACTTTGTGGTTTTTCTCCGCCCATATCCACACAAAAAACTGGAAAAGAGACCTGGCTTTCATCCGCTATTTGCAGTGCGACCCGGCGGACCCTTTTTCCGGGCTTCCGGGCCCGTTCCCCGAACCTGTTTTTTGATCCCTTTCATATATAAAAAACAGCACACAGGCCGCCCAAAAGGGACGCCCCATATGCTGTCTGTTTTAAAGCGGCTGGGAATCGGGCGGCGCGGTGTCCTGCCGTGCGCGGTAGTCTGCAAGCAGGAGGTCGACCATCCGGCCATAGCTCTGCACCCCGTCCGACTGGTTGTTAACCCGCAGATAGGTGTTGTTCACCGCTGTGGAAACCTCGGCAACCGGGCCCTCATAACGCGCCCAGTAGGCGTTGTTGTCGGCAAAGTCGAGGCGCACCCCCTCGGACATAAGCGCATTGACCTCCAGAAACGCGTCATAGTCTGCATCGTACAGGCGGTTGATCGAATGCACAAGCGCGAGCATGGTGCCGCTGTACTGGAACTCAGCCGAATCACTCTCCCGGCAGGCGAGATACCCGATAAAATTGGCCTCGTCCTCCCGCATGAATCCGCGGGAGTGCGCCAGTTCGTGGCACATGGTCGCCGGGATGTTGTAATCGGGTGCGGCAATGTTGATATTGGCTTCAAAGGTATAGGGCGTAAAAATGCCGGTAATCTGCAACATCGACATCCACCAGGAGTTCAATACCGGTTTTGGGGTGATCGGCAGGTCGGGCAGAACCTCATATTCCAGCGCCAGGCGGCCGAAGGCTTCCCGGGCCTGTCTGGCTGTCTGGCTGCTGCTGTTTTGCAGCTGCATTACCCCATTCTCATCTGTCTGCACCTGCTCCCGCAGCGCGTTTGCCTGCAAGGTAAGGTCCGTACAAAGAGCAACCAGTTCGTCCGACGGTGACTCCCGCACGTCCAGCCCGCTGAAAGAGGCAAATTCAGGGCGGTAGTAGTTCAGCCCGCAGAGCAGGACAAACGCAAACAAAAGGCAGCAGAGCAGCTTTATGACCCGCTCGAGCAACAGACCCCAGCCCAGCGGTTCCTCCGGCTGCAGCAGGCCGCGCCGGACACGGAATTTATGTACCAGGGCCCAGAGCAGCAGTACCACACAGGCCGCAAGCGCGGCACAGACCAGCAGCTCGAGCAGCGAGAATGGCAGCAGAGAGGTAAGCCTGCCAAGCGTCCGGGCAAAACAAGGATAGACCCTGCTGGAATAGAGCGATTCGGTGAGGGCCGGGTCGGAGCGTGCGAGGAGGATCATCCCTGCGGAGAGCGGGAGCAGCAGGAGAATCCACCACCGTTTCAGATAGTCCCGGAACCGGGGACGCGGCCGGTCCCGCATCACCGGCTGGATGACCGGGACTGGCTTAATCACCTGAGCAGTGCGGAGACCGTTTCCGCATCCAGGGTCAGGTCGCAGGAGGACATGCTGTCCTCAAGCTGTGCGACAGTGGAGCAGCCGATAACCGCTGCACTTTCCACCGGATTGGAGGTCAGAAATGCGAGCGCAATCGCTGCGGCTGACTGCCCGGTCGCTTCACAGACCTCCTTCACCCGTTCGAGCCGGGCGCGGTTGACCGGGTTATCGTACCGCAGGCGGAACCGTTCGCGCACCGGCTGCCCGGCGAGCATTTTGGTGAAATAGCCGCCCCCCTGCGGAGCAAACCCCATCACCGGGATTTTATTGGCGAGGTAGCCGGCGTATTCGGTATCGTTCATGCAGACGATCGTCGGGTCGTTCCAGCCTGCGGGATCGGACCACGCCAGCCCCCATTGGATCTGGGAGATGGTGATGGGCGTACGCCCGTTGGCTTTGGCATAGGCATTTGCCTCATTGATCCGGCTGACCGTCCAGTTCGAGACCCCCAATGCGCGGATTTTCCCTGCCCGTACCTGTTCGTCCATCAGGTCGATGATCTCGCCTGCCGGCATGTCGGGGTTATCCCGATGCAGGAAATAGACGTCAACGTGGTCCACACCGAGCTGCTCAAGGCTGGTGCACAGTTAGGTCTCGACCACCTCTTTACAGATGCGGCTTTTGGTCAGCGCCGCCCGGTCGGGGTGCGCTCCCTTGGTCACAAGCACGATGCTGCTGCGGTTGCCGCGGGATTTCATCCAGCGCCCCACAACCCCTTCGCTCAAGGCAGGGCTTTCCGGTTCCGGGCCGGCCTTGCCATAGATGCGCGCGGTATCAATCGTATTGCCGCCCAGTTCAAGGTAGCGGTCCATCAGCGCAAACGCGGTATCCTCGGAGATGTCCGTACCAAAATAATCCGCGCCCTTGGCGATCTTCGCCATCCGGATGACCCCGTCAACTGCCTGCACATCCATAAATTTCATCTCAAAACCTCCTATTCACTGCGGGTTCTGTCCGGCAGCTCACCCGCGCATCTTCCCTTACTGTATTATTATAAGGCTTCCCAGCCGGTTTGACAAGCGGCCCTTTGGCGAAATTTCCAAAAAGGTTTTCCAGATTCCCTTCCAGAAAGTCTCAGCTGCAAGGGTGTCCGGGCAGACAAAAGATGCCCTTGCCAGATACGGGAGAAACCAGTAAAATAAGGGAAAGACAGAAGGAGGGCAACAGAGATGGAATGGCCGGATGGAAAGGTACGATGCAGCTGGGCGAACCCGAAGAACGAGCGGTATATCCGTTATCATGACGAGGTATGGGGCGTCCCTGTGCACGACGACCAGAAACTTTTTGAGATGCTGATCCTGGAATGCTTTCAGGCCGGGCTTTCGTGGGAGTGCGTCCTGAACAAGCAGGAGGCATTCCAGCGCGCGTTCGACGGCTTTGACCTGGAGCAGGTCTGCGCCTATGGGGAAGAAAAGCTGGAGGAAATCCGGCAGGATCCGGGCATCATCCGCAACCGTTTGAAAATCCGGGCCGCGGTGGCCAATGCAAAGGTTTTCCGGGCGATCCAGCAGGAATACGGGAGCTTTTCGGATTATCTCTGGAACTGGACGGATGGACAAGTGGTTCATGAGGTTGGGGAAAGCTGCTCCCCGCTGTCCGACGCTATCTCCCGGGACCTGAAACGCCGTGGCATGAAATTTGTGGGCACCACCATCGTTTACGCTTATCTACAGGCGGTAGGCGTGGTCTGTTCCCACGAGGAAGGCTGCTTTCTGGCAGGTACAGAGGGCGACCGTCCTTCCGGTTGAAGCCGGCATTGTTGTTTCCCTGAATTCGTGATATACTATAGGGACAAAACCGCAGTTTTAGGAGAAGGAAAATGGAAATTTTAAAACCCGAGCAGTATGGCGAATATGAAGCATTTGTCAGCTCCCATCCCAACGGGGAGTTTACCCAGAGCATCAACTGGCAGAAGGTGAAAAACAACTGGGAATTCGAGGCGGTTGTCTCGCGGGATTCACAGGGAAAGATCGTCGGGTCGATGGGGGTGCTGATCCAGCGCATCCCGCTCATAGGTACCTCGTTTCTCTATGCGCCCCGCGGCCCGGTCTGCGACCTGCACGACCGCGATGTGCTCTCCGACCTCAAAGCGGGCGCGGACCAGCTTGCCCGCAAACACAACGCGCATATGCTCAAGATCGACCCCAATGTCCCGATGAGCGACACCCGGTTTATCGAGATTGCCAAGGGGCTGGGCTTCCGGCAGAACTACGGCCCGGAAGGGTTTGAGGGGATTCAGGCGCGGTTCAACTACCGGCTCTACCTGAACGGGCGCACAGCGGACGAGCTGTTTGCCAACCTGACCCAGAAAACCCGCTATAACTGCCGGGTAGCGATGAAAAAAGGGGTGGAAATCCGGGTGGTCGGCAAAGAATATCTGGATGAATTTGTGCGGATCATGCAGGCAACCGGGGAACGGGACGGGTTCAATACCCGTCCGAAAGCATACTTTGAGCGTATGCTCGATGCTTTGGGGGAGCATGTGCGGATGTACATGGGCTTCTATCAGGATCAGCCGATCTGCGGCGCGATTACGACCAACTACGCGGGGAAAGCCTGTTATGTTTATGGTGCGTCGGACAACGTCTACCGCAATGTGATGCCCAACTATCTGATCCAGTGGGAGATGATCCAATGGGCGGTGGAGACCGGATGCACCGTCTATGATTTCCAGGGGGTCAGCGGCAATCTGGACGAGAATGCGCATATGTACGGCCTTTACCGGTTTAAGCGGGGGTTCAACGGCACGCTCGACGAACTGGCAGGGGAATTTGACTATCTTTACCAGCCGCTCAAAACCAGAATGGTCAGCCATGCAATCGCCCTGAACGGAAAGCTGGGCGGGCTGAAACGGAGGCTGAAACGGGGATGAAGCCGCTGCAGGAAGCCGTAGGCAGTTACCTTGCGAAGGGGCGCGCCTGGTTCCATATGCCGGGCCACAAGGGGCGCGGGGACGGCGCATTCGCGGAGATTCTGCCATGGGATGTGACCGAGGTGGACGGCTGCGACAGCCTGTTTCACGCGGACGGTCCGATCGACCTGCTGGAACAGGCATTTTCCAGGGTTTACGGGACCCGGCGCACCCTGCTCTGTGCGGGCGGTGCGACCCTCTGCATCCAGACCATGCTCGCGCTCGCGTGTGGGACCGGGCGTAAACTGGTCATCAGCCGGAACATCCACCGTTCGGCGATCAATGCATGCGCCCTGCTCGGGCTGGAACCGGTGTGGGTCTACCCCGAACAGGATGCAGGGGACTGGTTTCTCGGGCGGTACAGCCCCGAAGCGGTCGGGCAGGCGCTCGCGGCGCATCCGGATGCTGCCGCGGTCTACCTCACCTCGCCCGACTATTTCGGCGTGATGAGTGACCTCACAGGGATTGCGGAGGCCTGCCGGGATTATGGGGTGCCGCTGCTGGTCGACAATGCCCACGGCGCCCATCTGCCGTTCCTGCCTGAACAGTACGGCTGCCTGCACCCGATCGCCTGCGGTGCGGCGCTCGGCGGGGACTGCCTGCATAAGACCATGCCCGCGATGACCGGCGCGGCGCTGCTGCAAATCGGGGAAGAACGGTTCGCCGGCGATGCCAAACGGATGATGTCGATGTTCGGGTCGACCAGCCCCAGCTATCCCATCATGCTCTCCTGCGAGCGGGCGCTCGGTTATGCCCAGAAGGGGGCAAAGGAAGGGTTCGCCCGGACCACCACCCGTCTGGATGCGCTGCGTATCCTCGCGCAGCAACACGGGTTTGCACTGCCCCAGGGCGTCACCGATCCTGCCCGCCTCACATTGGGGTTTGGCGCGCTCGGCTGGCCGGAGCAAGCTTTCGGCGATTACATACGGGCACATGGGATCGAACCGGAATACATCAGCGGCTCGGCCTGCGTCTTTCTGGCGAACGGGATGAATTCTGATGAAGATTTCGCAAGGCTGGAAGCCGCGATCAGAGGGATCAAGCCGAGAGGAAACCCGGACCCGGTCAGACCGGTACTGCCCCATCCTGTGCGGGTGATGGGGGTGCGGGAGGCCGCGTTTGCACCGCAGGAACAGGTCCCGGTGGGGCAGGCGCTGGGGCGGATTGCCGCTGCCGAAGCATCCCCCTGCCCGCCGGGAATCCCGGTGGTGATGGGCGGTGAACGGATCGGCCCCGCGGAGCTGGAGTCCCTCCGGCTTTATGGGGTCAAAACGGTCAACGTTGTCAGATAGGTTCCCCACCTGAAGCTGCCCGGTCAAGCGCCTTTGAACCCCTCCCCGAGCACCTCGTTCGACTCAAGGATGATGATAAATGAATCGGCATCAGCCGCCTTGACCTGTTTTTGCACCGTATACATCTGTTTGTTGCTGCACGCGCACATGACCACCTGTTTGTCCTGGCGGGTATACCCGCCTGACGCTTTCAGGATGGTTGCCCCGCGCCCGCAGCAGCATTCGATCTCCTGCACCACCTGCTGCCCATGCTCGGTGACGATCAAAGCCAGTTTGCCCGAGTCGATCCCATAGGCCACCTTATCCACCACGACCGCAAACAGGTAGTTGATAATCATGCCGTAAACCATCCCTTCCACATCCCGGAAGAGGATGCCTCCCGCAAGCACGACCCCTGCATCCGCCAGAAAGACGATCTTTCCGAGGGACATATGCGGGCGCAGCACCTTGACCGCCATCACGATAAAATCGGTGCCCCCGGTCGAAGAACCGCGCATGAAGATGATCGCATAGCCAAACCCCGCGATCACGCCGGTACAGATCGCGGCGAGCATCCGGTCCCCCTGGAATGCGGGGAAGAGGGGGGCTGCATAGTCGATCATCACCGAAGAGATCACCATGCAGCGGATCGACTTGATGAAAAAGCCGCGCCCAAGCAGCCGGCAGCAGACCGCTGCCACCGGCAGGTTGAGCAGGATGGTCATAATGCCGATCGGGAAACCGGTCAGCCGGTTGACGATCATCGCAACGCCTGAAAAACCGGTCATCGGGAATTCGGCATGGACTGCAAAGTTGTAGATGCCCACCGCAATACAGATGCTCCCGAAAAATTCCACCGCAAGGTCAATCCCAACCTCCCGGAGCCTGGTCTGGTTCGCCATCCTGCAACACCCTTTCTTCTGTATCATTATCCTGTGTATCAAACCCTCTTTCCCACCCTGCCGGATGCGGAAACAGGCGATAACAGAAAAAGCATCCGCGAATTCTTCCCTATCATTCGCGGATGCTCTTTTCTGTTTTCACTATAGCACAGCGGACAAACCGCTGTCAACACTCTGTTTTTCCCTCCGCCTGCCGCTACATTTTGATGGTCATAGCCATCCGGCTGGTCTCCTCCTCGGGCGGGAACTCGTCGGCATAGCGCGGGCGCCGCCGTACAGGCTCCGGCTTTTGCTTTTTCTCCTCGGCAATCGAAACCGCATTTGCCAGCATCAGCTTGATCCGGTTTTCCTGATTGATCCGGGTGGCGCCGGGGTCATAATCGACCGCCACGATGTTCGATTCGGGGTGCCGCTCTTTGATGACCCGCATCATCCCCTTGCCGACGATGTGGTTGGGCAGGCAGCCGAACGGCTGGGTACAGACAATGTTGCAGACCCCCTGCTCGATCAGTTCGAGCATTTCGGCGGTGAGCAGCCAGCCTTCCCCCATCTTGACGCCGTGGTTGATATAGCCGCGGGTGAGGTCGACGGTGTGGGGGAAATACCCGCCCGGCCGGAAGCTGCCTTCCGACAGGATCGCGTCGATCACATCCGCCTGTTTTTTGACCAGCATATGGTAAAACCGCTCAAGGATTTCCTGTTTGATCCGGGAATTCAGCCCATACAGTTTATGATCCATCAGCATATTATAGACGCAGTAGAGGCAGAAATCCAGCAGGCCGGGCACCACCGGTTCTGCCCCTTCCTGGAGGAGAAATTCTTCCAGGTTGTTGTTGCCGAGCGGTGAGAATTTGACATAGATTTCCCCGACGATCCCGACCTTCACCTTCTCTTCCTTGCGGCGCGGAACAGCGGCGAAATCCCGCAGGATCGCGCGGTAGTTCTGCTTGACCTGATGGTAGCTGAGCAGGCCACGCCCCTTCATCTCCCCGGTGAGACGCCGCGACCAGCGGTCGACCAGACGGTCGGATTCGCCCCGCTCGATCTCATATGGGCGGCACTGGTTGGCGAGCAGCATCAGCAGGTCACCGTAAAGGATCGCGTAGAAAATCCGGTCGATCATCGTGGGGGTGAGCTTGAAGCCGGGGTTTGGCTCCATCCCGCTTGCCGAAAGCGAGATCACCGGGATCTGCCCCATCCCCGCTTTTTTGAGCGCCTTGCGCAGCAGATGGATGTAGTTTGACGCCCGGCAGCCTCCGCCTGTCTGGGAGATCATCAGCGCGACCTTGTTCAGGTCGTATTTCCCCGATTCGAGCGCGTCGATCATCTGCCCGATCACCAGCAGCGCCGGGTAACAGGTGTCGTTGTGGACGCTGCGCAAACCAGCGTCCACAACCGGCTTGCCGGTATTTTCGAGCAGCTCGCATTTGTAGCCGTATGCCCGCAGGATATTGAGCATCAGCTTGAAGTGGATCGGCAGCATGGTGGGCACCAGGATTGTATAGTCCTTTTTCATCTCCCTGGTGAATACCACCCGTTCCTCATTCTGCGGCATAGCTGCGCCTCCTTTCTTCGACCGCTTCCAGCAGGCTGCGGATGCGGATTTTGACCGCGCCGAGGTTGGTGATCTCATCGATCTTGAGCTGGGTATAAAGTTTCCCGCCCTCCTCAAGGATTTCACGCACCTCGTCGGTGGTGATCGCGTCGATCCCGCAGCCGAACGAGACAAGCTGGACCAGCTCCATGTCCGGCTGGGTGGTGACATATTTTGCGGCGTTATAAAGCCGGGCGTGGTAGGTCCACTGGTTGAGGACGTTCACCCGGACTGGCTCGACCAGATCACAGACACAGTCCTCGCTGACCACCACAATCCCAAACGAGGAGATCAGCCGGTCGATCCCGTGGTTGATCTCGGGGTCGATGTGGTACGGCCTGCCCGAGAGCACCACAATCCGCCTGCCGTTTTTGCGGGCATATTCGATCGCGCGCCTGCCCTCGTCCCGAATCTCCTGCATCCATCTGGCATAGGCGAGGTTGGCCTCCTTGACCGCCTCGCGTACCTCCCGCAGCCGCAGGCTTGGGTAATAGTTCCACAGCTCGGAATAGAGCCGGGGAGCCATCTTTTTGCCCAGATGGATGCCCACATGGGGATAGATGAATCGGACCCGCTCATCCGAAAGCTCGGCGACATTGGCGCGGAGCAGCTCGGGGTAGTAGGCAACGACCGGACAGTTAAAATGGTTGTCGCCCTTGTGCTCGTCGAAATTATAGGTCAGACAGGGGTAAAAAATATCAGTAACCCCTTTTTCAAGCAGGTTGGCAATGTGCCCATGCACCAGTTTGGCCGGATAGCAGACGGTATCCGACGGAATCGAGAACTGCCCCTTGATGTAGGTATTGCGGGTCGAGAGGTCGGACAGCACCACCTCAAACCCCAGATGGGTGAAAAAGGCGTGCCAGAACGGAAGGTTCTCGAACATGTTCAGCCCGAGCGGAAGCCCGATTTTCCCGCGTTTCGCGCTGCCCGACTTCATCAGCGCGCGCACTTTATCCAGCTTGTATTTGTAGAGGTCGGGAATCTGTTCGGGGTCACGGTTGCCGAGCGGGCGTTCGCACCGGTTGCCGCTGATGAACTTTTTTCCCCGTCCGAACGAATTGACCGTCAGGTTGCAATGGTTGCCGCAGAGGCCGCAGACGGTCGATTTGGAGGTATGTACAAACTGCCCCAGCTCCTCCAACTGGATAAGCCCGGACTTTTCCAGTCCCAGCTCTTTGGCGTAGAGGGCGGCGCCGTACGCGCCCATCAGGCCGGCGATCTGCGGGCGGATCACCTTCCGGCCCAGTTCGACCTCAAAGCTGCGGAGCACCGCGTCATTGAGGAAGGTCCCCCCCTGTACGACAATGTGCTCCCCCAGCTCCTTGGCGGAGGCGGCGCGGATCACCTTGTAAATCGCGTTTTTGACGACCGACATCGAGATCCCCGCCGAGATATCCTCGACCACCGCTCCCTCCTTCTGCGCCTGCTTGACCGACGAATTCATAAATACGGTGCAGCGGGAGCCGAGGTCAACCGGGTATTTCGCGAACAGGCCAAGCTTTGCGAACTCAGCGACATTATAGCCCATCGACTGTGCAAATGTGCTGATGAACGAGCCGCAGCCGGAAGAGCACGCCTCGTTGAGCATGATCGAGTCGATCGAGTTGTTGCGCACCTTGAAGCATTTGATGTCCTGCCCGCCAATATCGAGGATAAAATCGACCTGCGGGTTGAAATGGCGGGCAGCCTTGAAATGGGCCATTGTTTCGACCAGCCCCGCGTCGACCGAAAAGGCGTGTTTAATCAGGTCTTCGCCATAGCCGGTGGCCGCGCTGCCCCTGATCGTCACCCGGCCCGCACAGCGGGGCAGCAGCTGCGAAAGCTGCTCCTTGATGACCTGCACCGGATTGCCCTTATTCGGGGCGTAGTATTCATACAGAATCTGGTCGTCCGCGCTCATCAGCACCAGCTTGGTGGTGGTGCTGCCGCAGTCAATGCCAAGATAGGCGTCGCCGGCGTAGGAGTCGAGGCTTGCTTGGTCGACCGAAGCGCGCGCATGGCGGTTGCAGAAGGCTGCATAGTCATCTGCATTTTCAAAGAGCGGCTCCAGCCGGCGGGAGGTCGGTGCACTGTCGGTGCTGTCCTCGATCCGGGAGACCAGCTCCTCATAGGTGAGCAGCTTCCCGGCTTTTTCCGCGTAGAGCGCGCTGCCCATCGCGACCGCGTACCGGCCCATATCGGGAAACACCGCGTCCTCGGAAGAAAGCCCGAGCGCCCGGACAAATTCCCGCTGGAGCGCCTTGAAG
>Ga0137306_100984_pt1 | contig 32585 bp, 33 predicted proteins | sample Inofroosms_March_FD_97187 | JGI IMG/M metagenome (GOLD analysis project Ga0137306, IMG submission 97187) | Mouse cecal microbial communities from Vienna, Austria - N-Acetylneuraminic and N-Acetylglucosamine D2O microcosms_March | ecosystem: Host-associated > Mammals > Digestive system > Large...
GCGGAAGGAGTTTCAGCGCTGTCTGAAAATGGAAATGCACAGAAGCGGACATACAGTGAGGAGCTTCGGCAAAAGGTAGTAGAGGAATATCTGTCGGGACAGGGGAGCTCCATGGCCATCGCGGAAAAATACAAGCTCCGCTCCGGGAACCTTGTGTTGGACTGGGCAAAGGAGTATCATCGTCATAGAGAACATCCGAAAGAAACGGGAGGAGTATCTATGGCGAGACGAAGGCATACGCTGGAGGAGCGAGCCCAGGCAGTCAAGGAATATTTGGAGGAGGGGAAAGATTTTTCAGAGCTTTCAGAAGAATATGGCACAACCGCTCAGGTGGTACGCAGTTGGGTGAAGCGGTATCAGGAGATGGGCGTGGCAGGTCTGGAGGACCGGCGCGGGAAGCGTCTGGCGTCCCAGACGCCCCGGACAGCCGAGGAGGCCCTGCGGATTGAAAAGAGCAGATTGGAGCGTGAGAACTATCTTTTGAGGATGGAGCTGGATTTGTTAAAAAAAGTGCAGGAGCTGGAGAGGGGGGATCGCTGAGGCAGTTCCGTCAGGAGCGGCAGTATCAAGCGGTGCGTTGGGCCGCGGAGGAGCAAGGGTATCCCGTGGCGGAAGCGTGCCGTGCACTGCATATCTCCCGGGCCGGTTACTACCAGTGGCGCTCCGGGAAAGCGGGGGTCCGCACCATGGAAAACCGGCGTCTGGCGGGACTGGTGAAGCAAATCCACAACGAGAGCCCGGACAAGGGATACCGGCGTATCCGGGACGATCTGGCGCGGTATTACGCCACGCCAATAAACGACAAGCGGGCGCTTCGCATCTGCCGCAGTCTGGGTGTCCGCTCCACCATCAAATATGCCCGGCACGGCTGTACCCGGCGGGCCTCAGACCCACAGTATCTGGCTGAAAACGTTCTGAACCGCCAGTTTTATGCGGACAAGCCCAATGAAAAGTGGCTGACCGATGTGACAGAGTTCAAATATTATATGGGGCCAACCGTCCATAAACTTTACCTCAGCGCCATTTTGGATCTGTGCGACAGACGGATCGTCTCCTTTGTTCTCCGGGACGCCAACGACAGCACCCTGGTGCATGAAACCTTGGATCGCGCCCTTGCCGCCAACCCGGACGCGCATCCTTTGTTCCACAGCGACAGGGGCTTTCAGTACACGACCCGAGTGTTCCACGACAAGCTGGCTGCGGCTGGGATGACGCAGAGTATGTCTCGGGTGGGCAAGTGTATTGACAACGGGCCCATGGAGGGCTTCTGGGGCATTCTCAAGCGGGAGCGTTACTATGGCAGGCGCTTCACCAGCCGGGAGCAGCTGTGCCAGATGATCCGGGAGTATATCGCTTACTACAATTTCTCCCGCCTCCAGAGACGGCTGGGCGTCCACACGCCCATGGAGGTCTACACCCAATGCAGGGCAGCCTGATAAAATTTCACATTTTATTTCACTGTCTACTTGACGGGGGGCAGTTCACCTTGTCCCCAGGTTTTTTCTGGGCCGCGCACTTCTCCGCAGACGATTTTGCACATATTCTGTATTATGTCTAAAAGTGAGCCTTTTCCCATGCAGCCGGGTGATCCGGGGACAATCTTTTTCCTGTTTTCAAGTAATTTTGGAATAGACAGGGCAGACTATACTAGAAGTAGTTAAAAAGAGGCAGTATGATCCAGCGGGGCCGCCACAGAAAGCTACTGGGGCCGTACTGCTCCTATTACATAGCCATCAGGCACGCAAAGCGTGCTTGCGGGCTTTGGCCCGACACGCCAAAACAACCCGTTGTTTTGGCGTGTGTTCACGATATCAGAAGATATTTTCAATCAAAGTCAGGAGGATGCATATGATACCTAAACTTTCAAAAGTGACCATCTATGTCGAGGACCAGCAGCAGGCAAAACATTTCTGGGTCGACCGGATGGGGTACCGGGTCGCATACGAACAGGCGGCCGGCCCTGGATTGAACTGGCTGGAGGTTGCCGCACCCGATTCCCGCATCAGCTTTGTGCTCTACCCAAAAGCCGTCATGCAGGCCCAGAACCCGGAGGTACCTGTGGGGCATCCCTCGGTGATCCTCTGCGCGCACAACCTCGACCGGCTCCACCGCAAGATGAAAAAGAACGGGATCGAGGTCGGCAAGCTGGAAGAGTTCCCCTACGGGCGGATGTTCTCGTTCTTCGACCAGGATCACAACCTCTATCTGGTGCGGGAAGGGGATTAAAACGGGCCTGTAAGAATGCCTCCAGCAATGACCGCACCACCAAAACGCACGATACAGGGCATCGGTTCCTGCATGGTGCGTTTTTTGGAATATGCGCGGCTATCTTTCAAATTTCGCCGCAACATCCTCCAGATAATTCCTGACTGGGAGATGCTGCGGGCAATGCTTCTCACACTTTCCACATTTGATGCAATCACTGGCTTTTCCAAAGGCCAAGGCCAGATTTTCGTAATATGCTGCTTGTACGGTAAAGGTTTTCGTTTTCCGTTCCTGCGCCTCCGCATTATACAGAGAGAAATATTGAGGAATTGCTATCCGTTTTGGACACTCTTCTGTGCAGTAGGCGCAGGCCGTACAGGGGATTTCCACCTGTTTGTTGATCTGCTCCGCGGCCTGTTTTACCAAAGCCATCTCGGTCTCGTCCAGCGGCTGAAACGCCGACATATAGCTGATGTTATCCAAAAGCTGCTGGAGATTGCTCATCCCCGACAGAACAAGCTGAACCTGCTCATGGCTTGCGGCAAACCGAATGGCCCACGACGCTGCCGAGCGGCCCGGAGCATATCCCTGGAACAGCTCTTCGACCGCTTGCGGCACCTCTGCCAGTGTGCCGCCCTTGACCGGCTCCATCGCAAAAACCGGCTTTCCATGCTTTACACAAACCTCGTAGCATTTTTTTGACTGTATGCCAAGGCTCTCCCAGTCAAGGTAGTTGAGCTGTAGCTGTACGACCTCAAATTCTGGATGCTCTGTCAACAGTTTGTCGAGCAGCTCCGGCCCATCGTGATAGGAAAAACCGATATTCCTGGTATCCCCCTGGGCTTTTTTCCGCTTGATCCAGCCGAAACAGTCAAAGCGCTCGAAGTCCGGGAGGGTGGAGGCGTTGATATTGTGCAAAAAATAGTAATCAAAATAGCGCACCCCGGTTTTTCGAAGCTGTTCCTGAAAAATCCGATCTCTGTCATCAAAAGAGTGCAGGACATAAGCCGGCAGCTTATCTGTCAGCTGATAGCGGTCACGCGGGTAGCGTTCCACGAGCGCTGTCCGGACTGCGCACTCGCTCTGTTCCCTACAGTAAGGCCAGGCTGTGTCAAAATAGGAGAATCCGCTGGAAAGATAGGTGTCCACCATCTCCTTGAACAGTTCGAGATCGACGCTCCCAGCGTTGTTGGGATCTGTCAAGGGCAGCCGCATCGTGCCAAAACCGAGTTTTTTCATATCGTTCACCTCTGGGGGCGGGGCCTGTTTGAAAGCGGGGCAGCGTGACACTCCCGATTCCTCAGGCAATCCCGGTCCTGATTTTTATATTTGCAAAAGCCAGCGGGCGTGTAAAAGCGGGAAAGCAGAACCCGGATACGAAGAAAGCGGTACATGAATGTCATCCATGTACCGCTTATTTTACGCATATCCGCTCTGGGCAGATCACCCGAGAGGATACCGTTTCATTTTACGGAAATTACTGCGCGTCTTTCATCTTGGCGAAGCAGTCAGAGCAATAGACCGGGCGGTCCTCACGGGGCTGGAAGGGGACTTTCGCCTCGGCTCCACAGCTCGCGCAGACAGCGGTAAACATCTCTCTCTGGGGTCTTGCATTGTTCTTGCGCGCATCGCGGCAAGCTTTGCATCTCTGCGGCTCGTTCACAAAGCCTCTTTCAGCATAAAACTCCTGCTCGCCAGCAGTAAAAACGAACTCGGCTCCGCACTCTTTGCATGTTAGTGTTTTGTCTGTGTACATTTTGATAACCTCGCTTAAAAATTGGATTTACCCGCTGGAACTGCGTAGACCGAGATTGATTTCAAGCTCTGCCAATAGGTGCCAAAGGGTATATATGCAATCCCTCTACGGGACTGTCACAAAATAGGGGATACGCGGGCACATCACTCAAGGGTAAATACTGTCCGCAGCTTTCGCCGCACTCTTTGCAAGGCATTGTCAACAGCTTTGGTGGATGAACCGAGTTGTTTCGACATCTCTTCATAAGAATATGAGCTGAGATACAGTTTTAAAACCTGCCGTTCAAACAAGGACAAAAGAGTTTCGATCCGCCTGTTGCGTGCATCGGTCTCCTCACTCTGGATCACAAGCTGTTCCGGATCCAGCGTATGCGCGGTGAGCGCCTCCTCTGGAACCTCCGGCTCGCTGAGTGAAAGATATCCGCGCATCGGGGCATTTTTCTCCCGCATATGCGCACGCAATGCACTGTTTAACTTGTTGTTGATACAGACCGACGCAAACGTCCGGAAACTGCTGTTCAAACCTGCACAGTAATTGCGCACTGCGGTCAGCAGGGCAATCATTCCCTCCTGATACAGGTCATCCGCATCCAGTTCCTTCACGCCGTAGGCGCCTGCCCTCATCCGGACAAAAGGCGCGTACCGCTGGATCAAAGCTGTCAGCGCCTCATCATCGCCGTCTTTCGCACGCGCCACGAGCTGCTCATCGCTTTCTGCCCGGAACAGCACAGCTTCCGGATGGGAAACTGCATTCATCCGATCTCCCCCTGCTCGCCTGCGACGTGCCAAAGTCCCAACAACAAAATTAACATATCGCCATTATACTCGATCTGTCCGCCTTTTGTCAAGATGCATTTGCAAAACCGGGCGCAAAAAAGCTGGTATTTTTGTGAAAAACTCCAAAACTAACGGCCTGTTACATCCCGCAGCCACCGGAACCGGACGATCCGCACCATTGTTATCAGGGATTTTAGGATTTCGTCGCATTTGAGCAGCAGGAATACCGGTGCGGCAGGCCATCCGAGCACCAGCCCGGTATAGAATCCGGCGGGCACCGCCACAAACCAGAGGAAGACCACCTCACAGAGCAGGACGAACTTGGCGTCCCCGCCTGCGCGGAGCACCCCGACCATCCCGATGAGCGCGATCGACTGGAAAAAGACGATCAGCGCGCCAAGCCGGGTGATGGCGAGTGCGATCTCCACCGTCTCGGGGGAGAGGTTGTACATCGAAACGACCATCGGGCCGAGCAGGAGGGTAACCCCTGCCGAAAAAAGCCCCAGCCCGAGCGAAAGCATCAGCAGGGTCACCGAGCGCTGTTTGGCCAGCTCGTAATCCCCGCTGCCGATCGTATTGCCCACAATGGTCAGCGCGGCGTTGCCCACCCCGAAGATCATCACCGAGACAAACTGGTTCAGTACGGTATAGATGCTGTTCGCCGCGACAAAATTGGTGCCCATCCGACCGATCACCACCGCAACCATCGAGGTCCCCAGCCCCCACATCAGTTCATTGCCGATCACCGGTATCGAGATTGCAATATATTTGCGGTAGAGGGCGCGGTTATTGGGGAGCAGGTCCGGGAGCCGGAACCTGATTTTCCCCTCCCTGCGCAGGATATAATAAGCAGTGATTGCAAACTCCGCCACCCGCGCGCAGGCGGTTGCAGCTGCGCCGCCGCGCACCTCCAGCCGAGGGAATCCGAATTTCCCGAAGATCAAACAATAGTTGAGCGAGGTATTGACCACCAGTGAGCTGAGGTAGACAACCACCGAGATATTGACTGTCCCGACCGAACGGAGCATCATGATCGCGACATTGGCCATCGCATAGAGCGGATAGGACCAGCCGATGATCCGCAGATATTGCGCACCGTATTCGATTACCGCCTGCTCGGTGGTGAAAATGCCCATAAACTGGCGGGGAAAGAAGAGGGCGACCGACCCGAAAAAGAGCGCCGCCGCAAGGCTGATCTTGTAGGTCATCGCCTGCACCCGTTTGATGACTTCCACATCCCCCTTGCCCCAATACTGGGCAATCAGGACGTTTGCGCCGCCCGCTACCCCAAAGCAGACAATCATCAGCATAAACCAGAGCTGGTTTGCGATGGAAGTTGCCGAAAGCTGGGTTTCACCGAGCTGCCCGATCATCAGGGTATCCATCATCGAGACCGATACGGTAATCAGGTTTTGCAGCGCGATCGGTACTGCAATCGTCAAAAGCAGCTTGTAAAACGCTTTTTCACGCACGAACAGTTTCATGTTTCCCCTCCGTCACAGATGTAAAGGCAGCGGGTTTTTGCGCCCGCCGCCTTTCAGTTGTTGCTATATCTCCCTGTATCCGCTTGCAGGATGCCCTTCGGCCCCGCAGCCTTTGGATGCCGCCGCAGCGGCCCGCGGGCTGGAACAAAGTCCGGCGGGCTTTTTGCGAAATGCCGGGCAGGTACTCACTCCGCCACAGTTGCCTTCACAATTTTGATTTCCTTGGTCGGCTTGCCGGTCGGGTTTCCGCCCTCGTCCACCTCATCGCTCTGGAGCGCGGCGATCTTGTCCACGACATCCATCCCCTCGGTCACAAAGCCGAACACAGTATGCATGTAGTCCAGATGCGGGGTCCCCCCAAGCTCCCGGTATTTCTCAATCACTGGCTTCATCCGCTCCCGGTAATCATCCGGGACGCCTTCGTTCATCTTTGCAAGCAGCTCGTTGTTGAGCTGCTCATATACCGCATTGAACTGCTCCTGTGTGGTGATCTGGTCGATCATCGCGTCCAGGCGCATACTCGCCTGATAGACGATCCTGTTCTGGTACATCATGGTCAGAAACTGGTCAACTTCTTCATCGCTTTTGATCGCGCTGGGATTCTGCACGATAAAGAACTGGCTGCCGTTGGTGGTGTAGCCCGCATTCGCCATCGAAAGGGAACCCCGGAAGTTGTGCAGCAGGTCGGTGAACTCGTCCTCAAACGGCTCGCCGAAGATACTCTCACCGCCAGCCCCGGTCCCCTCGGGGTCGCCGCCCTGGATCATGAAATCCTTGATGACCCGGTGGAAGGTCAGCCCATCATAATAACCTTCCTTCGCATGGGTCACAATGTTCTCGACCGCCTTGGGCGCCTGCTCGGGGAACAGCCGGATTTTGATGGTCCCTTCGCTGGTCTCGAGGGTCAGAACCGGCAGCCCGGCATAGTCGCCGGTCCCGTTATAAAGCGCGTCGATCTGTTCCGCCAGCTCCGCCGCCGAAAGCTCATCCCCCGGAAGCGGCTTTTCCGCCGGAATCTCTGGGACCTCCACATCGGAAGCACTGTCCGAGCTGCTGCTCTCCGCCTCGGAGGAGGACGAAGATTCCCCCTCCGATCCAGCCCCGGACGAGGAACCGGCCCCCTGCGTACCGCAGGCCGAGATGCCTGCGGCCAATGCCAGCGCAAGCAGTATTGAAATCCATCTTTTCATTTCCAAAAATCCTCCAGTTGAACTTCTGATGTTGGCAGATGCCAACAGAATGGTTTTCCCGTGTGTTGACGATCTCGTCAAATAACGTGAACCAGTATAGCACAAAAACAGAGGCCGCTTATGAACCTTTTGTAAATTCATACCGCAAAGCCTCTGTTTCTCTGGTTGGGACGGGTTCATCCATAAACCCGCTGTTTTTCGGTGAGCCATTCGGCCATCCGGGCAAGTCCATCCGCGTCGATCGGGAACTCCTCCCGATCAAGCACCTGCGCCTTCTCGTAACAGACATCGAGGTAGACCTCGGCTGTCATCGCCTCCCCGGACGGGGAAATCCGGTACCGGAAGGACTCCACGCTTCCAATGTAAGGGTTGCCAAAGCTGAAATAATCCAGGTTCGGCAGTTCGCACATCTTTGCCATCTGTTTCTCCTTTTTCTGTCTGTTCGATTTTTGGTTCTCTTCCGCCTGTTTTCCTGTTTGATGGCGATACAGTCCCAAGCCGCCTTTGACCGCCGGCTTCAGCAGTTTGATTATAGGACAAATCCATGCAAAATACAATTCCTTTTCTCAAAAAACCTCTGAACTAGATCCGGCTTAACTGCTCAAACAGCCGGTTTACCTGCTGCTGGGAAACCTTCCCGCGTGCCATGCCCAGCACCTGATTCAATGTCATCCCCCGCGCCATCCCCAGCATCGGATGGTTGAGCAGCGCGGGATATTCCCGCTGGAGCAGGGCGCGCGCATTTGGGTTTGAAAGAACCTCCCCCACCGTAATCTGTCCGTTTTTCAGATTCATCCTCTCACCTCCTGTCAACCCATTGTATGCCTTCCCAGGCCGGTTGTTGCCGCTGCTGTCATAGACGCCCGATTTCCGGACATACTGTTTGTCAGGGGCGTTGTCCCCCTACCAGCAACCGATCAAATCAGGAGGTTTTTCCATGCAGAATCCACTTTTAAACAGCAACAAGGGCGCATCTGACGGGCAGTATTTCTCATCCCTCCCGCCGGTGGTACAGGCGACCATCAAACAGTGCGGCGTCAAGTTTTCCAGCGAAGAGGAGCTGCGCAGCTATGCGGAAAAGCTGATGCGTCAGAGCGGCGGGGCGCAGTCCTGACCGCTCCCACAACAACAGAAGCCTGTTTCCGGTCCCCCTGTCTGGGACGTGGAAACAGGCTTTTCTATCTGTTTGCAGGCATATCACCGGCGTGGTGCACATAGAGATGTCTCATACCGAACCTTTTTTCAGAAACCTTCAGGAGGAGTTTTTATGCCGCTTCCGCCCACTGCCGACCCTGCCCCTTATCCCGAGATCGCTGTCTGCGGGCAGGACTGCCGCTATGTAGAGCTGCTTTCCAAGAGTTTTGCCTCCCGGCGCGGGGAGCTGACCGCCATTACCCGGTATTGCTACCAGAGCTGGATGCTTCAAAAAACCACTCCCGAACTCTCCCATCTGCTGATCCGCATTGCAATGGTCGAGATGAAGCATCTGGACATCCTCGGACAGCTCATCCTTCTGCTCGGCGGGGAACCACGCTACTATGTCCCCAGCCCGCCGGGCTGTGTTCCATGGAATGGGGGAATGGTTGACTATACCAGCCGCAGCCTTGCGCAGATGCTCCGGAACAACATCGAAGCCGAGCGGTTCTCCTGCCGCACCTACCGCGTACACGCCGGCCAGATCCGGGACGAAAAGGTCTCAGCGATGCTGCGCCGCCTCGCACTGGATGAACAGCTGCATATCCGGCTGTTTGAGGATGCCCTGTCGGCCTTTTGCCTGCCTCCCTCATGATTTAAAATCGCACCAGCCTGGCTTCGGCCGAATTGATCCGGTACTGGGGCTCCGCGCGGTAGACCGGGAGCGGTTCCGGGATTTTCGGACGGACCGGTTCAGGTACCGGCGCCTGACGCGGGTGGTTCCAGTCCTGCTGCGGCGAAAAGCCCGGCTGGCCGCAGTGCCTGCGTCCTATATACCCGATCTGACGATGACGGTTCATATGTCTGTTCACCTCCCGCTCTATCCTATGCAGGGTCCCGCCCTTTTGACTTTTCTATTTTGGAGGCTGCCTATATGAAACGCTGTGACTGCCGACCGCCGCTGCGCCGGTGCCGTCCGAGCGGCTGCCGCCCCGGATGCCTTCCGATCCTGTTAATCGCCGCCGGCATTCTGCTGCTGTCCTGTGTCTTTTGGATGCTGTTCTTCTGATCCACGCACGTCCCCTCCCTTTCCCGCATATCCTGTGAAAAAAAGGGGGGGGACTTTCCATGTCCGGACAGAACGGCCAGATGATCCGTGTGGCCATCCTCTTCCTTGCAGCGGTGCTCTTTTTGCTGCCACAGCTACAGGGAACAAAAGGTGTCTTTTAAAGGGCCTCGGCAAGCGCGGCGTCTCCCGCCGACAGCCAGCGACAAAAAAGAGGGCTTTTTGCCAGTGAAAAAGCCCTCTCCTTATCTTCCAAAGCCGGACAGGCTGTCACCGTCCGGCTTTTTCGAATGCATCCCGCATGGCATCGGATTTGACCCGCCGGTTGCTGCGTGCCAGCGCAGCGGAAATCCTCCCCTCGACCAGCTCGACCTCCTCACGGAACGCCCGCGCCGAAAGCCGCAGCGCACCATGCCCCAAAATAATCAGCTGTTCCGCGCTGTCCGAGGTGGCCACCCGCACCCGATGGTTTTTCCCGATCTCATAGGTGGCCTTCTCGATATAGGCGTCGGCTGTTTCCGCCTCTTTGGTGTAGACCACGTGGATATTGTGGTACCGGGTGACCGACCCCGGGTTTCCCGGCACCTTGTAAGCGTCGAACACCAGGATCACCTCGCAGCCGCAATACCCCTGATAGTTGCTCATCAGGTCCATCAAACTTCCACGGGCGGCGTCCAGATTGTCCCGGGCGATCTCTTTCAGCTCGTCCCACGCGTGGAGGATATTGTACCCGTCAACCAGGAGGTATTCCGGCCCGCTGGGGACCGGTGCCGGAACAGGCTTTTCCGCACCCTCCCGTTCGACGCGGGAAAGGGCGGACTGCGGCGCCATCGCCCGGCGCTTGATCGGGCCATAGGTGCGCTCAAAGATCGCCTGTAACTCCTTGTCCTGCTCCAGGCTTCCCCCGTAGGCCGGGCCGGCACGCCGGGGCACCCCTGCTGCGGGTTCCGCCCCCTGCACCCCCGGGTTTCTGGACGGAAGCCCGCTTTCGACATGCATATATTCCCGCACCCGGTCCCACCGGACGGTAAAACCCGCGCCATGCGCGCAGAACACCGAATCGGCCGGATGCTCAAGGTCCCGCTCGCTGTCGTAGCCGAGCGCCTCCACCACCTCCTGCTGGTTGTGGCAGGGCGCATACCCCAGAAGCGTGCAGGAGAGCCTTCCCTGGCCGCGGGTATAGGACGCGACCTCGACCGCATAATCCCGCATACAGGCAACCGGGGCCGAACCGGTCACCACCGCATCCGCGCCTGCTGTCTCGGGCGGGTCGACCTGTCCATGCCGCCGCTGCAGATCGTTGAGTGCCCGGCCCACCGACCCGGCGGGCAGCTCCAGCCGGAAGCGGTACCACGGTTCGAGCAGGATACTTTCAGCGGACATCAGCCCCTGGCGTACCGCCCGGTAGGTCGCCTGCCGGAAATCCCCGCCTTCGGTGTGCTTTTCATGGGCGCGCCCGGCAACCAGCGTGATCCGAAGATCGGTGACCGGAGATCCGGTCAGCACGCCGGGCTGTACCTGCTCCTCCAGATGGGTAAGGATCAGCCGCTGCCAGTTGCGGTCGAGCATCTCCTCGCTGCACGCCGTCCCGAACTCCAAACCGCTCCCCGGTTCGCCCGGTTCGAGCAGGAGATGCACTTCCGCATAGTGGCGCAGCGGCTCGAAATGCCCAATCCCTTCCACGGGGGCGGCGATCGTTTCTCGGTAGACGATGCTCCCTGTCCCGAACGAAACCTCCCAGCCGAACCGCTCCCGGATCAGCCGCTGGAGCACCTCCATCTGCACCTCACCCATCAGCCGGACCTGTATTTCCCGCAGCTGTCCGTCCCACGAAAGCCGGAGCTGCGGGTCCTCCTCCTCGAGCTGCCGCAGTTTCCGGAACGCGAGGTGCGGGTCACAGCCCTCGGGCAGCTCCACCCGGTAGGTCAGCACCGGTTCGAGGCTGGGCGGCTCCCCCATGGCTTCACAGCCAAGCCCTTCGCCCGGGCGGCTCCCGTCCAGGCCGGCCACCGCGCAGACCTCCCCTGCAAACACCTCTTCCGCCAACCGGTACCGGCTCCCCGAATAGATGCGCAGCTGGTCGGCTTTTCCCTCCCAGACCGCACCTTCCGGCATCCCCTCCCGGCGGTTGGTCAACAGGGCCTTCACACGCAGGCTCCCGCCCGTGACCTTGAGAAAGGTCAAACGCGCGCCGCCCGGGTCGCGGCCAATCTTGTAAATCCGCGCACCGAACGTCTCCGGATAGTCGGGCATCCGGGTGAACCGTTCAATCCCTTTTAACAGGGCGTCCACCCCGTCAAGGCGGAGCGCCGAGCCGAAATAGCAGGGGAACAGTCTGCGCTGCGCAACCAGCGAGGCGACAAATCCGTCCGGGAGAACACCATCCTCCAGATAGCGGGTCATCGCCTGCTCATCGCAGAGCGCGACCTCCTCCCAGAACGCCTCCCCTTCCTCGCCGCCGAATGCTGTGCATCCCTCCCCAAGCTGGCTTTTGAGCGCGGACAGCAGCCCCTCCCGGTCGCTGCCCGGCAGGTCCATCTTGTTGACAAACAGGAATACCGGCACCCGGTATCTGGCGAGCAGGTCCCAAAGGGTACGGGTGTGGCCCTGTATCCCGTCGGCGCCGCTGATGACAAGGACTGCGTAATCCAGGATGCCGAGAACCCGCTCCATCTCGCTCGAAAAATCAACATGCCCCGGTGTGTCCAGCAGGGTGATCCCCCATTCCCCCACCGGCAGCTCCGCCTGCTTGGAAAAGATCGTGATTCCCCGCTCCCGTTCGAGCGCATCGGTATCCAGAAACGCATCCCGATGGTCCACCCGCCCAAGCTTCTTCAGGCAGCCGCTCCGGTAGAGCATCGCCTCCGAAAGGGTGGTCTTTCCCGCGTCAACATGGGCCAGTATCCCAACAGCCAGCTTTCCCATACTCCATTTTCCCCGTTCCTGCATTTTTGGCAGACGCCAAGACCGCCGCGAAAACAGTCTTTTCCGGCGGATCAAATCAGCAAATCCAACTTTGCTTTTTCGGATATCGTCAGCACACGCAAAAGCGAGCGCTTGCTTTGCATTAAAGTGGAGGGCAAAAGCCCGCCGGCACGCTCTGCGCGCAAGATAACTGCGCAATCCAATCCCGCGCTGCCGCCGCCCCTGCCGTAAGCCCGAAAAGAACCCATTCTGCGTCTTTCCAATTACTCGATTATAGCACAAAAATCCTGGTCCGGCAACATTGGCCCTGCTCCCCGTCTGCGGCATCCAGAGCCGCAGGAGAATTCCTTATTTGCAGGGAAAGTGAGTGCATATCGTGAAAAGAGAACCTTGAACTGCCAGATGCGGGCTTGCTTGCTGCCTGTGTTCAGAAAATATAAAATGCTGTGGCTGCCATTCAGATTTATCAAAGACTGGAAAACGCTGAATTCTGCTTTGTTAAGCAGTGGGCCACAATGGGCAATTACCTGTTGTGGCCCTTTTTGGTGAAGGGCTTGAAGAACCCGGTATCAACGGCATAAAAGGAAGCCGAGAGGCGCTGCAGAGCATATCGCCAGAGCCCTCCAGCCCCCTTGATAAGCCCTCGAATGCAAAATGCAGGATACCGATGTAAATCTTGCGAAATCCAGAAAAAGATGCTCTTTTTTCGTACCAATTATATTGCATTTTGCCTTATTTTCGTGTACAATAACAAAGGTGTCTCTGATGGAGACCCTCTCCTTTCTAAAGGATGGCTACAAAAATACATCTTTAAACGGTGCAAAACAGGTGGTGATAAGCATGAACCAGAATACGGTGCAGACGATCCGGGATGCAGAGCTTGCAGCGGAAGAAACCGCTAAAAAAGCTGCTCTTGAGCGGGAATCTATCCTTGCCAAGGCCAAGAGCGACTGTGCACAGTCGGCCTCCAAAATGATCAGTGACGCCAAAGCGCGTGCCGCCCTCGAGGTTGAACAGGCGCGCCTGCTCGGTGAAGGCCTCCAGAAAGAGGCGCTCACAGCGGCGGAGTCGAAGATTGACGGCTTGCGCGCACAGGCGCAGTCCAGACGGAAAGAGGCGCTCAACCTGATCCTCTCCGAACTGGTCTAGGCGGGTTTTGACAGCCCGCTGATCCCATCTAAAAAGGAGGTATCGTTTTATGGCGGTATTGCAGATGCAACGCATCAGCATATGCGCGCTCAAAAAGGATCGTAAACAGATTCTGGAACTCCTGCAGCGGCGCGGCGCGGTCGAATTGACCGATCTGCCCCTGCAGGACCAGGTATTCGGCAAGCCGGACACGCAGGAGCAGAAGTCGCTGTTTGAAAAAGCGGCTTCCACCGCCAGCCAGGCTGTCGAGGTGCTCAACGAGTATGTCCCGGAAAAGTCCTCGATGTTTGCCATGTTCGAAGGCAGGCGCGCGATCTCCGCAAAAGAATACGACGCGCTCTGCGGCAAACGGGATGAAATTTCCGAAACAGCATCCCATCTGGTTTCCCTCTCGAAAAAAATCGCGGAAAACCGCGCGGAGCTGGTGAAGCTCCAGACCCAGCTCGACCAGCTCGCACCGTGGGCGGGCCTCGATGTCTCGATGCGGTTTACCGGGACCCGCACCACTGCGGCGTTTATCGGGTCGTTCGCCGAGCCGCTCACGCTGGAGGAGCTCTACCGGCGGGTCGCCGAGCTGGCCCCCGAAGTGCAGGCGGTCAACATCGACCTGATCAGCCAATCGAACGAGCAGACCTGCATCATGGCGGTTGTCCCGCGCGGCGATGCGCCCGCCCTGGAGGAGGCGCTCCGTTCGATGGGCTTCATGCGTCCCCCATCCCCGTCCAAGCTCCCGCCTTCCGAGCAGATCGGCATCCTTTCTCAACAGGCCAAGGAGGCTGAGGTGGCGGTACAGAGCGCACAGGCCGAGATCATTTCACAGGCCAAAGCGCGGGAATCCCTGCTCTTCCTCTCCGATTATTATACGATGCGTGCCGAACGGTATCAGGCGATCGGATGCCTGTCCCAGTCGCGCAGCACCTTCCTGCTGACCGGGTATATCCCCAAACCGGACGCTGCTGCGCTCGAAGCTGCGCTTACCAGCCGGTTTGACCTCGCGGTCGAGCTGGAAGATCCGGGTGAGGAAGAGGAAGTCCCCTGCGCACTGCGCAACAACGGGTTCGCGGAGCCGGTCGAAGGGGTGCTCGAGTCGTATGGGTTGCCGCTGCGCAGCGAGATCGACCCGACGCCGATCATGGCCTGCTTTTATTATTTCCTCTTCGGCCTGATGTTCTCGGACTTCGGCTATGGCGCGCTGCTCTGCATCGGCACCGGTCTGGTCCTGCTCAAGTTCAAAAATATCGAACCGGGCCTGCGCAAGATGGTCAAGATGTTCTTCTTCTGCGGTATCTCGACCGCTGCATGGGGCATCGTGTTCAGCAGTTATTTCGGCGACGTGGTCAACGTCGTTTCCCGCACCTTCCTCGGGCATGAGGTCAGCATTCCGCCGCTCTGGTTCCTGCCCCTCAACGACCCGATGAAGCTGCTCGTCTTTTCGATGGCAGTCGGCGTTGTCCACCTGTTTACCGGCCTGGGCATCCAGCTTTACCTGCACATCAAGCACAGGGATTACAAAAGCGCGCTCTGCAAGGTGATTTTCTGGTATATGCTCGTCGGCGGGCTGATCGTTTTCGGGCTTTCGACCGATATGCTGGTCAGTGTTTTGCAGCTTCCGTTCGCTGTCCCTGCTGGCATTGGCAGCGTGTTCGGATGGGTCGCCGCAGCCGGCGCGGTGGGGATCGTGTTCACCAACGGAGACAGCGCCAACCCGGCTGTCCGGTTTGCGCAGGGGCTTTACGAGCTCTATAACGTCACCGGCTACCTCAGCGACATCCTCTCCTACTCCCGTCTGCTCGCGCTCGGCCTCGCAACCGGCGTTGTCGGCTCGGTTATCAACCAGATGGGTTCCATGGGAGGCAAAACCGTTCCCGGCGTGATCCTCTTTGTGCTTGTCTTCCTAGTCGGGCATATCCTCAATTTCGGTATCGAACTGCTGGGCGCGTATGTCCACTGCAACCGCCTGCAGTTTGTCGAGTTCTTCGGTAAGTTTTATGAGGGCGGCAGCCGTCCGTTTTCACCGTTTGCTGCCCATACCAAATATTTCAAATTTAAGGAGGAAAACTAATCATGATGGCTAATATGGGAATTGCATTTGCGATACTGGGCGCGGCGCTTGCCGCCTGTCTTGCGGGCGCAGGCTCCGCGATCGGAGTCGGCATTGCCGGCCAGGCTGCCGCCGGTGTTACCACCGAGGACCCCGCGAAATTCTCCAAGGTTCTGATCCTTCAGCTGCTCCCGGGCACCCAGGGCATCTACGGCCTGCTGATCGCGTTCCTCTGCCTGTCGAACGTCGGCGTTATCGGCACCCCGGTCGAGATCTCGCTCGCCAAGGGCGTCATGTACTTCTTCGCCTGCCTGCCGATGGCAATCGCCGGCCTGATGTCCGCGATCTATCAGGGCAAGGCATCCGTCTCCTGTATCAGCATGGTTGCAAAGCGCCCGGACCAGTTCGGTAAGGCAATGATCTTCCCGGCAATGGTCGAGACCTACGCGATCCTTGCCCTGCTGATCTCCCTGCTCGCCATCAGCGGCGTTGGCGCGATCAACATTTAAGCGGAATCGGTTCCGTACTTACAAAGTTTAGGAGGATTCTGCGATGACAGGATTAGAAAAAATCGTAAAGCAGATCCGGGACGAAGCTGCCCAGTCGGCCAGCGAGGTCATCGCACAGGCGAAAGAAGAGGCTGCTGCATATACCGCCGAGGCCCAGAAACAGGCCAAGGCGGACTGTGCTGCGATTGCGGCGCAGGCGAAAACAGCGGCGGAAGCCGCTTCCGCCGCGGCAAAATCCGCTGCTGACCTTGCGGTGCGCCGGGAGGTTCTCGCCGCAAAACAGCGGATCATCTCCGAGGTGATCGCGGATGCGCAGCAGTCGATCCGTTCGCTGCCCGACAAGGAGTATTTCGACCTGATTCTCAAGATGGCCGGTAAATTTTCGCTGCCGCAGGAAGGGGAAATCGCTTTCTCCGCCGCTGACCTGGGCCGCCTGCCCGAGGGTTTTTCGGAGGCGCTCTCCAAGGCCGCGAAAGGCCCCCTTTCGATCTCCGCCAATCCCTGCACCATCGACGGCGGCTTTGTGCTGACCTACGGCGGCGTCGAAGAGAACTGTTCGCTCGAGGCGCTGTTCTATGCGGCGCGTGAGTCGCTTCAGGATAAGGTGCATGCCCTTTTGTTCGCATGATGCGCGTGCAGTCCGGTAAAAGGAGGTCAAGAAATGTCTGAATCATATACCTATGCGGTCGCACGCATCCGCGCAAACGAGCTTGCACTCTTCAACGACCAGGCGATCGAGCAGCTTCTCGCCGCCAAAAGCTATGAGGAATGCATCCGGCTGCTGCAGGACAAAGGCTGGGGCGGGATGGAAGCCAACCCCACCGCCGAAAGCCTGCTTGCCGAAGAGCGGGAAAAGACCTGGGCGCTGATGCGCGAGCTGGTGCCCGACCTCTCGGTTTTTGACGTATTCCTCTACACCAACGATTACCACAACCTGAAAGCCGCAATCAAGCTGGTCTGTACCGGCTCGGAGGACTTCGGGCTGTTCATCTCACATGGCACGATCGACCATCGGGAACTGCTGCACGCGGTGCAGGAGCGGGACTGGGGTTCCCTGCCCGACCCGATGCGCGGCCCTGCGGAGGAGGCTTATACCGCGCTCGCCCAGACCCGCGACGGGCAGCTGTGCGACATCATCCTCGACCGCGCGGCGCTTGATGCGGTCTATGCAGCGGGCAAAGCCTCGCGTGACGAGCTGGTCCGCAGGTATGCGGAGCTGACCGTCGCCGCCGCTGACATCAAAACAGCGGTGCGGTGCGCACGCACCGGCAAGCCGATGGATTTCATCCGCCGCGCGCTGGCCGAGTGCGATTCTCTGAGTGTCTCCCGGCTCGCGAAAGCGGCCGCCGAAGGGCTGGATTCGATCTGCGACCTGCTCTCGACAACCGACTACGCGGACGCGGTCGAGGTGCTGCGGCAGTCCCCGTCCGCATTTGAGCGGTGGTGCGATAACCTCATCATCCGTTATATCCGTCCCCAGCAGTTCCAGAGCTTCGGCATCGGGCCGCTGGCGGCCTACATCCTTGGGCGCGAAAACGAAATCAAATCGGTTCGGATCATCCTTTCGGGCAAGCTCAACCAGCTTTCCGACCAGTCGATCCGGGAAAGGGTAAGGGAGATGTATGTATAGGACAGCAGTCATGGGGGACCGCGACAGCATCTACGGCTTCGCCGCGCTCGGGCTGGATACCTTCCCTGTCACCGACCCGGCAGAGGCTTCCAAAAAGCTCCGCCAGCTCGCCGAAGGGGAGTATGCGGTCGTCTATATCACCGAAGCACTCGCGGCACAGATCCAAGCCGAGATCGACCGCTACCGCCTGGCCCCGCTCCCCGCGATCATCCCGATCCCCGGCGTCTCGGGCAACACCGGCATGGGGATCCTCAATGTCAAAAAATCCGTGGAGCAGGCGGTCGGCTCCGATATTATCTTCAACGGCAACTAATAGATAGTAGGTGAATGCATAAAATGAGCAAAGGTACGATCAAAAAAGTAGCCGGCCCGCTGGTTATCGCCGAGGGGATGCGCGATGCGAACATGTTCGACGTCGTGCGCGTCAGCGACCAGCGCCTGATCGGTGAGATCATCGAGATCCACGGCGACCAGGCTTCGGTGCAGGTCTACGAAGAGACCTCCGGCCTCGGCCCGGGCGCACCGGTGGAGTCCACCGGCGTCCCGATGAGCGTTGAGCTTGGCCCCGGCCTGATCTCGAATATCTATGACGGCATCCAGCGTCCGCTTGAGGCGATCATGGCCAAGAGCGGCAACTCCCTTGAGCGCGGCGTTGAGGTTCCCTCGCTCGACCGCGATAAGAAATGGCATTTCACCCCGGTGATGGCTGCTGGGGACCCGGTCGTGGGCGGCGATGTGATCGGTATGGTGCAGGAAACCGAAGTGGTTCTGCACAAGATCATGGCGCCGGCCGGGATCGTCGGCAAGCTGAAGTCGATCACCGAGGGGGATTACACCATCTCGGAGACGGTCGCGGTTATTGAGACCGAAAACGGTTCCGAACAGGCACTTACCCTGATGCAGAAATGGCCGGTCCGCGTCGGGCGGCCCTATAAACAGAAGCTCTCCCCGGATAAACCGCTGGTCACCGGTCAGCGGGTCATCGACACCCTGTTCCCCATCGCCAAAGGCGGTGTTGCGGCGGTCCCCGGCCCGTTCGGTTCGGGCAAGACGGTCGTACAGCATCAGCTCGCCAAGTGGGCGGACGCGGACATCGTTGTGTACATCGGCTGCGGCGAGCGCGGCAACGAGATGACCGACGTTCTGAACGAGTTCCCCGAGCTGAAGGACCCGAAAACCGGCCGTTCGCTGATGGAGCGCACCGTTCTGATCGCAAACACCTCGGATATGCCGGTTGCGGCGCGTGAGGCGTCGATTTATACCGGTATCACGATCGCCGAATATTTCCGCGACATGGGCTATTCGGTTGCGCTGATGGCCGATTCGACCTCCCGTTGGGCGGAAGCGCTGCGCGAGATGTCCGGACGCCTCGAGGAGATGCCCGGTGAAGAGGGTTACCCCGCTTACCTCGGCAGCCGTTTGGCACAGTTCTATGAGCGTGCCGGGCGCGTGGTTGCGCTCGGCGCGGATGGGCGCGAGGGCGCGCTCTCGGTGATCGGTGCGGTTTCCCCTGCGGGCGGCGACATCTCCGAGCCGGTCACACAGGCGACCCTGCGGATCGTCAAGGTGTTCTGGAGCCTCGACGCCCAGCTCGCCTACCGCCGCCACTTCCCCGCGATCAACTGGCTAACCAGTTATTCGCTCTACACCGATTCGATGTCCAAATGGTTCAACGGGCATGTCCAGCCCGACTGGATGGAGCTGCGCGCCCGGATCATGCGGCTTTTGCAGGACGAATCCGAACTGGATGAGATCGTCAAGCTGGTCGGTATGGACGCGCTCTCCGCGCCCGACCGTCTCAAACTCGAAGCCGCCCGCTCAATCCGCGAGGACTTCCTGCATCAGGATGCGTTCCACGAGGTGGACACCTTCACCCCGCTTCAGAAACAGTATATCATGATGGAGCTGGTGCTGGCGTTCTATGACCGTTCGGTTGCTGCGCTCGAAAAAGGCGCGCCGATCGACGACCTGGTCAAGATGCCGGTCCGCGAGCGGATCGGCCGCTACAAATATACCCCTGCCGAGCAGCTGGAGGCCGAATATAACGCGGTCTTTAAAGCCCTCGAGCAGGAGATCGAAGAGATTGTATCACGGAAGGAGGAATTCTGATGCCGAAGGAATACCGCACAATCCAGGAGGTCGCAGGCCCCCTGATGCTGGTGCGCGGCGTCGAAAACGTCACCTACGACGAGCTGGGTGAAATCGAGCTTGCTTCCGGTGAAAAACGCCGCTGTAAGGTGCTTGAGATCGACGGCAGCAATGCGCTGGTTCAGCTCTTTGAAAGCTCGACCGGTATCAACCTCTCCAATTCCAAGGTCCGGTTCCTCGGGCGGAGCATGGAGCTTGGCGTTTCGGAGGATATGCTCTCCCGCGTGTTCGACGGGCTGGGGCGCCCGATCGACGGCGGCCCCGAAATCCTGCCCGACAAGCGGGTGGACATCAACGGCCTGCCGATGAACCCCGCTGCGCGCAACTATCCGCAGGAGTTCATCCAGACCGGCGTTTCAGCAATTGACGGGCTGAATACCCTTGTCCGCGGCCAGAAGCTGCCGATCTTCTCGGCATCCGGTCTGCCCCACGCCAACCTCGCCGCACAGATCGCGCGGCAGGCGAAGGTACGCGGAACCTCTGAGCCGTTCGCGGTTGTCTTTGCCGCAATGGGCATCACTTTCGAGGAATCCAACTTCTTCATCGAGAGTTTCCGTGAGACCGGCGCGCTCGACCGTACCGTCCTGTTCATCAACCTCGCGAATGACCCGGCGGTTGAGCGTATTGCGACCCCGCGTATGGCGCTGACCGCTGCCGAGTACCTCGCATTTGAAAAGAACATGCACGTCCTGGTCATCCTCACCGACATCACCAACTATGCGGATGCGCTGCGTGAGGTTTCAGCCGCCCGTAAAGAGGTCCCCGGACGCCGCGGTTATCCCGGCTACATGTATACCGACCTCGCCTCGCTGTACGAGCGTGCAGGGCGGCAGAAGGGCAAAAACGGTTCGATCACGATGATCCCGATCCTGACCATGCCGGAAGACGACAAAACCCATCCTATCCCTGACCTGACCGGTTACATCACCGAAGGCCAGATCATCCTTTCGCGTGACCTCTACCGCAAAAATATTGCGCCGCCGATCGACGTGCTGCCCTCCCTGTCCCGCCTGAAGGACAAGGGAATCGGTGCGGGCAAGACCCGCGCCGACCATGCCAATACCATGAACCAGCTGTTCGCCGCCTATGCCCGCGGCAAAGAGGCGAAAGAACTCATGGTCATCCTCGGTGAGGCTGCACTGACCGATATCGACAAGCTGTATGCGCAGTTTGCCGACGCATTTGAAAACGAGTATGTCTCGCAGGGCTACGACGCCAACCGCGACATTGAGGAAACCCTCGCGATCGGCTGGAAGCTGCTCAACATCCTGCCCCGCAGCGAGCTGAAACGAATCAAGGACGAGTTCCTCGACGAATACTACGGAAAGTAAGGGGTGAGCTGTCATGGCGAAACAACAGGTAAACCCCACCCGTATGGAGCTGACCCGCCTCAAGCGGAAACTGGCGACCACCACCCGCGGCCACAAGCTGCTCAAGGATAAGCGCGACGAGCTGATGCGGCAGTTTCTCGATCTCGTGCGGGAGAATAAAGCACTGCGCGAAAAGGTGGAAGCGGGCATCGCTGCTGCCAACAAAAATTTCGTGCTCGCCCGCGCAGGGATGGCCGACGAGGTGCTCAATGTCGCGATGATGGCGCCGATGCAGGAGGTCTATCTTGAGACCTCCCACCGCAATGTCATGAGCGTGGACATCCCGGTTTTTGAGTATAAGACGCGCACCTCGGATGCAAACAACATCTATTCCTATGGCTACGCTTTCACTTCGAGTGATCTCGACGACGCGGTAAAGTCGCTGGCGGACATCCTGCCTGATATGCTCCGTCTCGCCGAGTGCGAAAAGTCCTGCCAGCTCATGGCTGCGGAGATCGAAAAAACCCGCCGGCGCGTCAATGCGCTCGAACATGTCATGATCCCTGAAACGCAGGAGAACATCAAGTACATCACGATGAAGCTGGACGAGAGCGAACGCTCTACCCAGATCCGTCTGATGAAGGTCAAGGATATGCTGCTTGAGCAGGCGCACCATTACAAAGAACGGCAGGAAAAGACCCCTGCTTAAACACAAACAGGCATCCCGTTTCCGGGATGCCTGTTTTGTACTTCTACCGTTTTATGCAATCTGTCAAAGGCAGCCCCTCGGGCAGAAACCGGAACATCCGCCGTAATACCACCTCTGGCTCTCTTACCAGCCCATCATCATACGCCCCTCCCCGGCCTGAGAAATCCTCTCTGTTTTAAACTCTAAAGCTTTACTCGATTTTTTTCAAAAAATCGCGGGATCGAGGGGCAGAACCCCCGCCGCCGTACGCGCTGCGTGCCCTTGGTGCTTGCGCTTTCTATCCAGATTGGATATAATAGACAAAGTATCTGCGCAGAGGGGGCTTCGATATGTACCAATGGAAAAAGAACTTTTTTATAATCTGGTCCGGACAGGCGGTTTCCCAGCTTTCCAGCTCGATCCTGCAATTTGCGATCGTCTGGTATCTCACCGAAAAAACCGGTTCCGCATTAGTCCTCTCCGCTGCAATGCTCGCCGGGTTTCTTCCACAAGCGGTGCTCGGCCCATTCATCGGGGTTTACATCGACCGCTACAGCCGCAAAAAAATTATGATCGTTTCCGACCTGCTGATCGCACTCGCAAGCCTCCTGCTGGTTGCCGCCGGATTGGGCGGAAGAGCGCTCCCCGTCTGGCTGATCCTCTCGGTCCTGCTCGCCCGGTCGGTCGGGTCGGCATTCCACAACCCGTCGCTTCAGGCGGTCACCCCACAGATCGTCCCGGCGGATCAGCTCACCCGCTGCGCCGGGTATTCCCAGTCGCTGCAATCGGTTTCGCAGATTCTCAGCCCTGCGTTGGCAGCGGTCATTTACAGCGTCTGGAGCTTGAGCAGCATTGTCTTTCTTGATGTAATCGGTGCGTTGGCAGCGGTCTGCACCCTCTGTATCTGCCATATCCCTCCTCTGCCCGCCCGCTCCGAAACAGCAGCACCCAAAGAATCGTTTTTGCGGGAAGCCGCTGCCGGATTCCGCATCCTGCGCTCCAACCGCGGCCTCTTTGGGCTGGTGCTGGTCAGCTCACTTTACACCTTCGCGCTGATGCCCACCAGTGCGCTCTTTCCGCTGATGAGTATGTCCTACTTTGGCGGCACCAATGTTCACGCAAGCATTGCGGAGATCGTTTTTTCGATCGGGCTGCTGCTTGGATCGTTAGTCCTCGGGGGCTGGGGCGGCTCCAAAAATAAAATTCGTACCATCCTGTTTTCGTTCCTGCTGATGTCTGCCAGCCTGATTTTTTCCGGCCTGCTCCCGCCCGACGGATTCTGGGCATTTTCTGTCTGCTCGTTCTTTATGGGAGTCTCTGGACCGTTCTACTGGGGGATGTACACCCCTCTGCTCCAGCAGGGATTCGAACAGCAGTATCTCGGCAGAGTTCTCTCGATCTCAAGCAGTGTTCAACTGGTGGTCGCACCGGTCGCTCTGTCGGTTTCAGGCATATTTGCCGAGCTTTGTGGAGTGCAAAACTGGTTTATCGTCGCAGGAGTGCTCACTCTGGCCGCCGCTTCCCTCATTGTCGGGGTTCCATCCATCCGCAGCTGCGACCGGAAGCCCTGACCGCCGCATCTGCCCTTTTTTCCCGGCGTAACGAGGCCGCTTTCCCATCGGGCCAGGATACTATAGGCGGTCCTTAGAACATTCTGATTCGGAACTACTGCCGCCTGAAAGTGGTGTATGAGCGCGTATACGCGAGATTGGACGCGATTGGGTAAGCTCGAGGAGGATGCGCCCATCTACAAAACCCGCCCGGACCCCACCGGGAAAAAAAGGCTTTGTTTCAGGCATTGTGAAAAACACTCGTTTTATGCTATAATATCCACAAAGGCGGGGGCGATGTTGCAGACAGCCTGCAAGATCGTACACCAAAGCTGAAATCGGCTTTGGTACCTGCCGGTTAGGACAGGAGCAAAGCTTTTTCTGGTTTTTTTAACCCGCAGCGGTCTCTCTAAAAAAGGCTGCTGTTTACGGCCTTGCTTCTAGGGTTACATGGTCATTCGGCACACAATGTGCTGGCGGACTTTTGCCCGCCTCTGAAAAGCAGATGCCTGTTTTTCAGTGTCTTGACGATACCACCAGATGAAAAAAAGCAAGGGGGTCTGATTATGTCGTTTGTTGGGTCAATGATGCCGGTGTTCTGGCTGGTTCTCGGAATCGCGATGGCGGTTACCGAGGGGATCACGGTACAGCTCAATGCAATCTGGTTTGCGCTGGGCGCAGTGGTCGCGGCGGTTTCAGCGGCGCTGGGCGCGTCGGTACGCACCCAATGGATTCTATTTGCGGGGGTCTCTCTGGCTGCACTGCTGGCTACCCGTCCATTTGTCCGAAAGGTGGTTAAGACCTGCAAGGAACCGACCAACGCAGACCGCGTAATCGGAAAGACCGGGGTGGTGACCCAGACGGTGGATAACCTTCCCGGAATGGGCCGGGTCTCGGTGCTCGGGATGGACTGGTCCGCCCGCACCCAGGATGGCGAAATCCTCGAAGAGGGGGAACGGGTCCGGGTGCTGGCGATCGAAGGGGTGAAGCTGATCGTTGCAGCCGAAACAGCACAGCATACCCACAAAGGGGCGACATGATGCCCCTCCGCCAAGAGAATTCCGCAGCCTGATTCAGCGTCCAGACGGATACATACAACAGACTGGCATCAGGCAGTTGGAACCCTTCGGGAACTTCTGTTGTAGTGTTTGATAGGCAGTGCCTGTTTTATTTCTAAAAAAGGGGGAATTTCCATGTTTATTTCAACGTCCATGCTTTTAATCCCAATCCTGATCGCGATTGTGCTGTTTGTGCTGATCGTCGTGATCTCGAACATCAAGATCGTCCCGCAGGCGAGTGTCTATGTGGTCGAGCGTCTCGGCAGCTATTATGCCACCTGGGAGACCGGGCTGCATGTCAAGGTGCCGTTCATCGACCGGATTGCCAAAAAGATGTCCATGAAGGAACAGGTAGTCGACTTCGCGCCCCAGCCGGTAATCACCAAGGACAATGTTACCATGCAGATTGATACGGTTGTCTTTTATCAGGTGACCGATGCCAAGCTCTACACCTACGGGGTCGAGCGCCCGATGTCGGCGATCGAAAACCTGACCGCAACCACCCTGCGCAACATCATCGGCGAGATGGAGCTGGACAGCACCCTGACTTCCCGTGATGTCATCAACTCCAAGATCACCGCGACGCTGGATGTCGCAACCGACAAATGGGGGATCAAGGTCAACCGGGTCGAGCTGAAAAATATCCTGCCGCCGCGCGAGATCCAGGACGCGATGGAAAAACAGATGAAGGCCGAGCGCGAACGCCGCGAATCCATCCTGCGTGCAGAGGGCGAAAAACACAGCCAGATCCTTGTGGCCGAGGGTGAAAAGGAGTCCGCGATTCTGCGCGCGGAAGCGGAGAAAGAATCCGCGATCCTGCGTGCAGAGGGTGTCCGCGAGCAGAAGATCCGTGAAGCGCAAGGTGAAGCGGAAGCGATCCAGATGGTGCAGCGCGCCTATGCGGATGCACTCAAGATGCTGAACGAAGCCGATCCGACCGACCGGGTCATCCAGATCAAAAGCCTGGAGGCGTTTGCAAAAGCGGCAGATGGCAAGGCAACTAAGATCATCATTCCAAGTGAAATCCAGTCCCTAGCAGGGATGGTCACTTCGCTGAAAGAGATCGCCGGCGGGAAATAAAGAGGATCACAAAGAGGGCGCCGCATTTGCGGCGCCCTCTCTGGCGCGGGAAAGCCGGATCACCGGCAGGCGGCAGCTTCCATCAGGGTACGGGTGTAGGAGGGCAGGACCTGTTCCCCCGGACGGACGGTCAGAAACGCATCCGTGTCCCAGTCCCCGGCGAGCATCCGTTCAATCAAGGAGAGGTCGGTTTCGGCCTCGAAAAAGTCCCAGCCGTACCGTTTGGCAGCGGCCTGTGCTTCTACTGAAGTGTCCCGCAGGCCAAGCTGGGTATCCGCAAGATAGCACAGACAGGAGTACGCTTCCTGCGCGTCGGAACCGAGCAGCGCGGCAAGGCCGGCGGTCTGCCAGCAGATGCCGCCCTGATAGCGCTCAAACAGGCTGCGGTACCGGTCTGCACCGCCGAGCAGGAGCGCCACGCAGTTATGTACCCGGGGCAGGACCAGCGGGATGCTGCCCGCCCGAAGCCCGGTTTCCCCAAGGATGGCCGCGCCATCCGGAAGCAGGATCGCGTCACAGCCTGTAACACGGGCGAGCTGTTGTTCCAGCAGCTCCGGAACGGGCATCTCCTCTTCAAAACAGAGGAGTTCCACCTCGTGGGGGGATGCGGGGAGCAGCCGTTCGAAAAAGGGCCGGAGTGGAAGCGAGGTTGACAAGAGAATCTTCATCGGTTGTTCACATCCAATTCAATAATACTATCTTGAGTTTATCCCATTCCGGGCCGATCTTCAATGCAAAGAATTTGGTAAAAATCCGAGAGGTGTTTTCCCAGGGCAGATGTGGTATGCTAGAAGCAACCCATCTGGAAGCAGCTCAAACGATTGGGGAGTAAAAAATCCTCCCCGGAAATGGAGTTCCGCATGATCGAAACAACAGAAAATAAACCACAGCGGGTGGTTCTGATCGCCGCAGACACCGGGGAATTTGACCTGGAGGTCTCGCTCGCCGAGCTGGAGGAGCTTGCGGCGACCGCGGGGGCTGAAGTTGTGGCAAAGATGACCCAGAAGCGCGCAGCTTTTGAAGCAGCTACGGTGATCGGCAAAGGGCGGCTGGAGGAGGCCGCAGCATTCTGCAAAGACCATCAGATCGACCTGCTGATCTTTGACCATGAGCTTTCTCCCGCGCAGGTCCGCAATATCGAGCAGCTCTGCGACGTCGCGGTGATCGACCGCACAGCGCTGATCCTCGATATTTTTGCCCAGCGCGCAGTCACCGCAGAAGGGAAATTACAGGTCGAGCTGGCGCAGCTCAGATACCAGCTCCCACGCCTGGCTGGGCTTGGCAGCGTGCTTTCCCGGCTGGGCGGCGGGATCGGCACCCGCGGCCCGGGCGAAAGCCAGCTCGAGACCGACCGGAGGCATATCCGGCGCAGGATTACCGCATTGCAGGAACAGCTTGCAGAGCTGGAAAAGCGTCGCGGACTGCTGCGCAGCCGCCGCAAAAAGGACGGTGTGACCACTGTGGCGATCGTAGGTTATACCAATGTGGGGAAAAGTACGCTGCTCAATGCGCTGACCGATGCAGGCGTGCTCGCCGAGAACAAGCTGTTCGCAACGCTGGACCCCACTTCGCGGGCACTGACTCTGCCGGATGGCAGGACCGTTATGCTGGTCGATACGGTGGGATTGGTGCGGCGGCTGCCGCATCATCTGGTGGAAGCATTCAAATCGACACTGGAGGAAGCCGCCGGCGCAGACCTGCTTTGGAACGTCTGCGACATCTCCTCCGGGGAAGCGGACGAACAGATCGCGGTCACCAAAAAGCTGATGCAGGAGCTTGGCGCGCAGGAGATACCGATGCTCACCGTGTTGAACAAATGCGACCTGGTATCCGAAGCGCCCCTGCCGATTAACGATCAGACCGCGCTGATCTCGGCCCGGACCGGGTTCGGCTTCGATGCGCTTCTGCAAAAAACCGCCAAAGCCCTTGCACCGACGCATAAACGGCTCACGCTTCTGATCCCGTACAGCAAAACCGGGCTTATCAATGAGATTATGCAGGAAGGGAAGGTTTTTTCCCAGGCGTATGAAGCCGATGGCACCCTGGTGGATGCATTGGTCGATTGCAAGCTGCTGCATAAAGTGGCGGAATATGCGCAGCATCAGCAGCACACTTGAAACAGACAGAGGTTCACAGAATAGAAGCCCCTGAAACAGGAACAAAAACACCCCCTGCCGCATCTGGTTCGCAGCAGGGGGTGTTTGAATCCACAGTCCGGAAAAGAGAAGGGCAGGCCATTTCCCGCCGGTTTTTCGACCGGTTATGTAGCCGATGAGGCTGGCTGGTCGAGAATCCCCATCAGGAGGTCCACACAGGCGGTCAGCGAGTAAACGAAGTCCACCCCATAGGAAGGGGCTATCTGGCGGTACTGGTCATGCAGCTCGTTGATCTGCTCATAGAGCGCCGCTGAATGGTCGAGTTCTGCGGCATTGGCAATCAGGTCGACTGCATGCAGCATCTCCTTGCGGCGGTACCCGTACAGCTGCATCAGCAGTTCATACCGGAGATGCCCCACCTTGCTCCCGCTGAAATATTCGGCGTGTGCATAGCAGAAAAAGTCCGACATGAAATGGCAGAGGATGCCAAGCTGACGGCTGTATTCCTTGACGCTCATCCGCTCGCCCTCTTTGGAAAGATGCTCCGCGCGCGCCATCACGAGGTCATAGATGTCCTTTTTGAAGTGGGAAAGCCTGAACAGGCTTGGGGCGACGTCCGGAAGCATGTTCCAGCTTACAAAGCTGACCTTATCCAGCTCTACACCGAGGTTTTCGGTAAAATAAGCGTAGAGGTACCGCCCCATGGTGAGATGTGAAAATACGTTCAATCCAACACACAGCTTTCTGTTCAAAATTTGTAAGAACCCGCCTGCTGAATCCCCTCACGCAGGCTGATCCGCCCCCTGCGATACAGGATATGCAGGCAGACCGCAGCTGTCAGTGCATAGACAGCAAGGTTCGCCCACGAAAACTGTTCGACGAGATCGCCGAACCAGAGCGTCCAGGCCTTTGGCGGGTCGCCTGCAAACGCCTCTTCCAGCACAAGGAAATGGTTAAAAAAGGTGATTGCCGTCAACGCGGCGTATCCCCAGAAAAGCGGATAGCTCCTGTGTACAACGCTCGCCAGAAGTGCGAACAACAGCACCGGTATCTGATACCGCTCATGCATCCGGGCGGTGAACAGGAATACCGTCTGCATAAACCAGAACCCCAGCAGCCAGACGCTTTTTTCGGTCGCGGTCAGGTAGAAGTAAGCCAACAGAAGCAGCGCGGCGGCTGTGGCACAGGCGGAAAATCCGCCGACAGTAAGCGGCCCAACCAGAGTGGTTGCAACGCTGGCATAGTTCAGCCCTTCCGCACTGTAAAGGTTGAATGCGTTGAGCGATGCCCCTGGATACTGTGCAAATCCGCCGAAGTAAACGCGAAACGGCAGATCCCAACCTGAGCGGAGCATGAAAGGCAGAAACACCGCAAATGCGGTTGCCACGGCTGCACAGCCGCCCAGGGCCGCCCTCCGGAACGGATACCGCGTAAAGAGCACCAACGCAAAAAGCGGCGCAAAATAGAGCGACTGGAACTTCATCAGGCAGGCGAGCGCCATTGTCACGCTGCTCCAGACCGGCCTGCCATTGTCGAGCAGGCTGAATGCGAGCGCGAGCAGGAAGAGCATAATGCTGTCGGTCTGGCCCCAGTAGGCGGAGTTGTAGAGGATGGTCGGGTTGACCGCCCAAAGCGCCGCTCCAAGCAGTCCAAACAGCTCGCCATGCCTGCGCAGAAGAAGATACAGCATGGGGATGAGCGCCAGATCGAAGAGCATCTGCCAGCCCTTGAGAGCAAGCATCGCGTAGGGGTGAAACTCCGAGACCCGCGGGTCGGACATCACCCACCCGGTAAAATAGAGCGGGAAGAGAAACAGCGGCGGATAATCCAGATTTTCGATCCGGTCATATGCGCCGAAAAAATCCTCCAGCACACCGGACGACCAGTCAACATAGTATCCCAAATCGAAATAGTGAACCGCCGTATAGCCGAGGATCAGCCGCACGAGCGCAGCGGAAAGGAGCAATGCCGCCAAAAAGACCCCAGCCTGTTTCCGGGTAAGAGGGATCTGCCATACCATCTGTTTCTCTTTTGCCAATTTTACGATCTCCCAGTTTAAAATCATTCTACCACAAACCATCCGAAATTTACAGAGATGGAGCGATATTTATGTATAGAATTCAAAAAATTTGTGGATTCCATCTAAACGAGATCGGAAAATTTGCAGCAGATTGTGAAAATCCCCTGTTTTTCTCCTATCAGGGAGGAAAGTTCTGCATCTGAAAACAGATTGTCCCGCCCCAGAATTTCCATCATCTCCCTGGAGGCGTCCTCCCGGTCGGAAACACAGTCGGCCATCAGGGCATTTTCTTCCCATCGAAACCCGGTCAACGCAGCGCCGGAACCCTCCGCCGCGTCCAGAAGGGCGCAAAACCGGGCGAAAGCCCCCCGTCCGGACGGGTCGAGGTTTTGGAGGGAATCTGCCATCGAGTCGAAATAGCTGACCAGCAGGGCAGCGGTTTGGGGGTCGGAAAGGAGCTGGGTCAGCCTGCCCTGATCGGATAGCTGGGAGAACCTGCCCAGGTCAGCCCCGCCTGTGAGCGACTGCACAAGCTGGGTTTTCAGGATCTGATCCTTCATCTGCTGGACCTGCCATGCGATCAGGCAACCCGCGGCCAGCACCACCACAAGCAGGAGGAATGCGGCAGCCGTTGCCGCACGCCGTCCGCGCACCTCCAGCAGGCGGTACGCGGCCCGCGCAGCTTTTTGCCGGCGGCTCATTCGATCATTCCCTGCTGCTCAAGAAACTCCTCAAGGCAGAGCCCGTTTTCCATAATCTCCTTTGCCGCGTCAATCCCCACATACCGGTAATGCCACGGCTCAAAGTTGATCCGGGTGATCTCGGTTTTATCCGCCGGGTAGCGCAGGATAAACCCGTAGTCCGCCGCGTTTTCAAGCAGCCATTTTGCCGCGTCGGTCTCGGCATACCCATCGTCCAGCCCCTGGTAGGCCGGGGTTACGATGTCTGCGGCAAGCCCGGTCTGATGTTCACTCCTGCCGGGATAGGCGATCAGCTGTGCGGTAGCCGCGACCGCCTGATCCTGGCTGTAGCCCATCGAAAGATAGGTGTTGACACTGTTGTTAAAGTTGCGCTCCTGCGAGGAATACGGTCGATAGGCTGAACACACCAGAAGGCTTACCCCCTGTTCCGCCGCGTCCGCGATCATCTGCCGGGCGATCTCGGCAACGCGCACATCCATCCGGTAGCCGTTCTGGACCTCTTCCAGTTCAGGCTCATACTCCCGGATGTCGTGGTCATAGTTGGCAAGAACCAGCGCCCACTCTTCCAGTTCGAGCGGCGGCTCTTCCGGTTCTGCGGGCGGCTCTTCCGGCGCTTGGGACGGCTCCTCCGGATCCGAACCCGCAGACGACTCCTCCGGGACCTCCTCCCACCATTGAGAGCTCACCGGGGCAGCATCCTCCGAGGTCTCCGCCTGCACTGGCGCTGCATGGCGCTCTTCGCATCCGCCAAACAGCAGGCAGGCCAGCAGGAGTGCTGTAATCTTTCTCATGTCATTCTCCTTCTTTCCCTGTTTCAAGTATGTTCAGCAGGCAGGTCAAATATCCCCGGCCTGATATAAAATCGCGGTGATCGCGGCGAGCGGGGCGGTCTCACACCGCAGGATGCGGCTCCCCAGTGAAAGCGGGACAAGTCCGTTTTCTGCCGCAAACGCCGCTTCGGACGGTTCAAACCCGCCTTCGCTCCCGATCAGGATGGAAACCCGGTCCCCGAGACGCCCGGAGAGGACTTCCCGGAGCGGCTGGTCGGCGTTCTCGTAGAAGAAGAGCGCGAGCGGGTCGGCGCGCATCTGCGCGACCGCCTCCCGAAACCCGACCAGCGGCGCAACTTCGGGCACCCGTCCGCGTCCGCACTGTTTGGCTGCTTCGAGCGCAATCCGGTTGTACCGCTCACACTTTTTGCGCATGGATTTGTCGTCCGGACGGGAGACACACCGGTGGGTCAGCACCGGCACGATCCGTCCGACCCCCAATTCAACCGCCTTCTGGACGATCGTTTCCATCTTGTCCCCCTTGGGCAGCGCCTGGTAGAGGGTGATCCAGACACCCGGCTCCCCAGCCGATGGCGCAACCTCCTCGACCCGCAGTTCCACCTGTTCCGGGCTGATCCGCTCGATCACGCACTGATAGTCCTGGCCATCCGCGTCGCAGACGGTCAGCCGTTCCCCGGCCTTCATCCGCAAAGCAAGCGCGATATGACGCGCATCCTCCCCCACGATCAGCGCCCGTTCCCGGTTCACCTGGCCTGTAAAAAATCTGGGCATCCCGCCTCCACCGCCTTTCTGGTCAGTTTCCGGCGCGGCAGGCGGCAAGCGCAACCCATCCGCCCGATTCTTTCCTGCCAGCCAGTTGGTAACCGGCAGCGGTGAGCGCCTGCATAACGTCCGGCTCCCGCATGTCGATGATCCCCGACGCGATGAATACACCATCCGGCCCGAGGAACCGGTCCAGATCGGGGATCAACCGGATGATGACATCCGCCACGATGTTGGCGGTCACGACCCGGAACCGTCCGCTGGCTTTGTCCGCGAGGTCGCCCGCAAAGAAGTCCACCCGATCGGAAACGTTGTTTGCCGCAGCATTTTCGTTTGCAACCCGCACCGCAACCTCGTCGATATCCACCCCGACCGCCGCGCCTGCGCCAAGCAGCAGCGCCGAAACTGCGAGGATGCCGCTGCCGGTGCCGACATCGAGCAGCCGGTCACCCGGGCGGACATGCTCTTCGAGCAGCTGCATGCAGAGGCGGGTGGTGTCATGGGTGCCGGTGCCGA
>Ga0137306_100988_pt1 | contig 32334 bp, 20 predicted proteins | sample Inofroosms_March_FD_97187 | JGI IMG/M metagenome (GOLD analysis project Ga0137306, IMG submission 97187) | Mouse cecal microbial communities from Vienna, Austria - N-Acetylneuraminic and N-Acetylglucosamine D2O microcosms_March | ecosystem: Host-associated > Mammals > Digestive system > Large...
GATCCCGGCGTTCCCCTTGATGGCGGAGGTAATACTCACCGCCGCCTCCGGCGCGCTGGTGCCCATGGCCACAATCGTCAGCCCGATCACTAACGGCGGGATCCCGAACTTCGCCGCGATCCCCGCCGCGCCGTCCACAAACCAGTCCGCGCCCTTTACAAGCATCGTAAACCCAACTGCCAGCACTAAGATTTGAATCAACATTTCCATTTTCTACCTCCGTATGCATGAAAGCAGTATCGCGGCTCTCCTTTTATAACCTGATGACAAATTCTTAAGGTCTGTTTTCGCCGCTTTCTGTTTCGCCTCGCCTTTGCGCCCATACTGTTATTTCAGGCGCAGCAGCTTTGTTCCTCAAGCGATCTGTGGAAAACCGTACACTCCTTTTTAGCATGTCCAGCCAAAAAGGTTTTCATAACACCTTTTCACAATGCCTTTTTCACGGCGCAAAAAAGAGACTTCCACCGCACACAAAATAATGCGATAAAAGTCTCGTTCTTATCTCAGTATATATCCCGGCCTTAAAGGCGTGATGACGTGATACATAACACCGGTACGGTGCGAACTACTCCCTCATATCTACTTGATTGTAGCAGACAGGCCGCCAGATGTCAAGGGCGGAATGAAAATTTATTTCCCTTTTTTCTCTGCCTTTTTCCGCTTCTTTTGCCGCAGCTCCTTAACCGCCAGCGCCAATACCGCCATAGCGGCGGCTCCGCCGACTACCGTTCCCAGCACCACCCACAGAGTGGAGGTCTTTTGGACCACGCAGAAGCTCTGCTTTGTTCCGGTCATCTCCACCTGGAGGTACTGCCCTCTCACCTTACTCTCCAGCTCTGTCCATACGCCGTTCTGGTATCCCCACACCCAGGCATCCTCATATGGATTGTACAGCCTGACAGCAAAGGAATCCCCCTCTTTGACGCCGGCATTTTCCAGCGCAATGTCATAGAGCACATGCTCCTGGCCGTCAGCCGCTGCAGGGGGCGCCATGGCGCTTACGCTGACCGTAAGCTTCGTGTCCTCGGTAAACCGCTGCTCCACCAGCGCATAGGGTTTTTCCCATCTCCCCAGCCCCGGGGCCGAAGCCGTATCCTCTCCTTCTTTGCTTTCCGACTCCTTAAGCTCATTGCTCTGCACCACCGTAACATCCTCTTTATATTCTCCGTCGATCAGCAGATTTCCCGTCATCACCTGACCCGCATAGTCCGGCCACACGCCGTAATATCCCTCTTTTTCCGGAAACGGCGGGTAATCCAGGTTTGCCAGGCTCTCCCCATATTTCAGCTCCTGTGCCCCCAGATACCGGTCTTCCACCCGGAAAATAACTTTCAGATGACGAAACTGCCCCGGCAGGCCCTCCACCTCCAGCAGGCTGGTATAATCAATGGGCTCCGCCACCCCGACATAGCTGACGTCGTCGATCCCGCAGAGCCGGTCGCTGACAAAATAATTGTCACTGACCTTAAGCGTTCCCTCTTCTTCATCCTCACTGTGCCCGTTGTCATATTGCATTGTCTGCCCGGCGATCGCCCCTTTTCTGCCCACAGTGGCCTGGCAGTCCGCCATGGAATAACAATTCTTCAACGTATCGGCAAATCCTGCGATGCCGCCCACATTCCTGCCGCCGGACACGGTACACAGCGCATAACAGTTCCGGATCACCGTCAGCGATTCGCCGCAGATGCCGCCCACATAGCCGCCCTCCGTGCTCTCCACGCTGCCGTACCCTTCCGAATCGGTGACAATCCCATGCCGCATATAGCCCACAATCCCGCCGGCTCCATCCTTTTTGGCTGTCACAAACCCTTCATTCACACTGTCGGTAATCAGGCATTTGGTGAAATATTTTCTTCCGATCTGATATTCCACGCTGCCTGCCGCGCTGTCCTCCGGATCTTCCTCGTCGATGGACATGGCGCCGGCGATTCCGCCCACATTGATATCGCCTCTGATCATGCCTTTATTTCTGCAGTTATCGGTTTTGCCGGTGGCAATGCTCTCCGGATTCTCGATATCCACATCCTCATAGAGCTCCTCCACGCTGAACTCGCCGTAATTGGTCAAATGATCTGCCAGCAGGTTAAACACCACATTGATCTGGTCATTTACCGCCCGCAAATCCTCATTGACCACATCGGAGTAATCCGAGGCATGGCCGCTCAGGCTTGAAACGGCGTCCGAAATTCCGCTCAGCTGACTATGTAATACCTCCCGGTTTACGTCAAATTCCTCACCCAGCTTCGAGAAACGGATTTCTTCCTGTCCGTTCACATAGTCCACGATACTGTTCGTATCTCTGGCGGCTGATTTTATGGAATCCACGGCCTCCTGTAAATGGTCCATGGCCGTCGTCATATGGTCTCCCATATCCTTCGCCTGGTCAAAGACCTGGCCCCCTGCGTCGCCGGCAATTCCGCTTAAGCTGCCCAGCACGGCGGTCGTGGCCTCCGACATGGAGCCAAGGGCCTCTGCCAGTGCGTCAATCTGCTCTTCACTCGCCGCTCCGCCGCCGTCCTGAATTTCTTTGATTATTTCATCCACCCTCAGAGCCGCATCCTGCTGCGCCCTGATCAGCTCATCGATGTTCTGGCTTAAATTGCCGCCGCTTACGCTGAGGCCGTCCCCTGCCGTTTTCAATCCGTCGCCGATCTTTGCCAGCTCCCGGCTCATATCGGAGAAGCGGTCCTGGGAGGCGTGAACGTCGTCAAACACCTCCGGCAGCATATCCGTCACATGATCCAGACGGTCTGCCAGCGCCTGAGCCTGATCCAGATTGTTGTCCGCGAAATCCGCTATCTGTTCCGCCAGGGCGTCTCCCGCATCCACCGCGCCGTCGCCGTAAGCCGTCAAGCCGTCCAGGTCCTGTTTCAGCACATTTTTCTCTTCTCCCAGATCATCCAGTGTCTTTTCAATCAGATCATGAAGCTTATTCACCGCGTTGCGCAGGGATTCGGCCTCGTCCACCTCGATGTAAGGCTCCATCTGTCCCACGATTCCGCCCACATCTTTTCGGCCCGCTACCGGGCCGTTATTCGTACACAGAGACACGACGCCGGACTGCCTTCCCACGATTCCGCCGATATTATAACCGGCATGCTCATAACCGATTTTCCCATAATTGATACACCGGATCACCGTACCGTCGGAATGGCCGGCGATACCTCCGGTATCCACGCCGCTGAACAGCGTCGTGTCCGAACCGCTGGCATCGATGCTTAGGAAAAGCCCCGCCCCCATCTCGTCATCCTCTTCCACCCATTCGCTGTCGTTGTTGATACAGGAACGATTGATGCAGTAGGATATGGTTCCGTGGTTCCGCCCGGCGATTCCGCCTGTGGAATAGTAGCCCGTCACCCTCCCAGTCACGGAGCTGTTCCGGATCATGCCCGTGCCGTCATTGACGCCCACAAGACCGCCCACCGTGGTCTTGCCGCTGACAGTTCCCTGGAAGCTGCAGTTTTTGATGGTTCCGTAATTGACGCCGCACAGGCTTCCGATACACTCCTTTTCATCGGCAGCGATGATTTCTCCTTCTAATTTCAGGTTTTCTACCAGGCCGTCCTTTCCGATATAGCGGAACAAGCCCGCCACATAGCCGTCGCCGCCGTACCGGAAACCGGAAATAGTATGGTTCTGTCCGTTAAACGCGCCTGTAAATATGGGTACAGGGTCAAATATCATTCCGGACAGATCGATATCCGCCGTCAGAACCACCTGCTTATCGGAAGACCAGGAATCCAGAGAACAAGACTTCACAAAGTCCAGGAAATCGCCTGACGTGCCAATCTCAATAATCTCCGGCGCTGATGCTTCGCTGCCGCCGTTTTCATCCCCGTTTTGGGATTCTTCATCATGCTCCGCTCTGCTGTCAGTCACACCGTTGTTCTGTGTTCCATCATCTTTCGTCCCATTCTTCTCTGTTCCATCATTTTTTGTCCCGCTATTCGCCGGTTTTACACCAGCCGTTTCTCCATCGGCTGTTCCGCTCCCCTGTATCTCACCATCCTGCTGCCCTGCCCGGCTCTGGGGCTCGGCATGCAGCCTTTCCACAGGAACACCGGCACAAAGCAGGGCAAAGGCCAGCCCCAGAGAAATCATTTTTATAAAAAACGCCCTACGCTTCATTGCCAACCTCCTTATCCCGCCGCATAAGCGCCGCCAGGTCGCTGCCGTCGTCCTCCTTGGGCTCCATCTGCCCCATATTGACGAACAGGCTGGCATCGCCCCGGATATACCCGTGGAATTCTCCCATCACGCTTCCGTTTACCTGCCCCCGCACCAGTCCGTCCACCCGCATCAGCCCGGAGCCTTTCTCCAGTTTCAAAGGGATAGACACGGCGAAGGAAGTCCTGTCGATCACCTTTTCGCCCAGCAGCAAGATCTGAGGCAGAACGAACATAACGATAATAATGGACATAATCGTCCCCCGCCCCAGACACTGACCGATACCGCAGATGGCGCCGTCGGAGGACATCCGCCCAATCAGGATGCCGGCCAGCGCCAGCATGGAGCCCGATGTGACAATAGTGGGGAAGGCGAAATTCATCGTCTCGATAATCGCCTCTTTTTTCGACATCTTCTCCTTCAGCTCCATAAACCGGCCGGAGATCACGATGGCATAGTCGATATTCGCGCCCATCTGAATCGAGCTGACGATCAGATAGCTCATGAAAAACACATTTTTCTGCTGCATGGCCGGCACGGCGAAATTCAGCCAGATCACGCCCTGGATTACCAAAATCAGAAGCACCGGCATACCCGCCGACATAAAAGTAAACAGAAGCACCACCAGCACGGCCAGGATGGAAACCACATTGACCACCGTATTATCCCGCTGGAAGGTTTTGTAAAGGTCGTACTGGCTGGTAGCCTCGCCGGGAATCAGCACCGGCTCTTCATAATACTTCTTCGCGATCTGATGCATCTCATCCAGGAAGGCAAAGGTCTCCTCCCCTTCCTCCGGCAGGTTCAGATAGATCAGCATACGGCTGTAATTCTTCCCCTGCAGCTGGTCCAGGGCGATCTGCATCTTGGTATGGGCCTCCTCCAGCGTATCCATCATATCATCGTCCAGGGTCACATACCCCTCGTCCACCTCGTCATACAGGAACATAAACATATCGATCAGCGGTACGCTGTATGCGGAAAGGCCATTGACAATCTTTGCATAGTTTTCGTCATTGACCGCATAAGCCATATAAAGCAGCTCGGCCACCTCATAGTCCAGCTCCAGAAGCTCCGAGAAGTCTCTGGCCGTCAGCTTGTCGGTCAGCATATAGCCGTCCATGGCCTCGGTATTGGCCAGGCCCATCGTATAGTCGATTTCTTCTCTCGCATCCAGTTCTGCCAGCAGCCGCTTTTCCTTGTCATAATTTCCTCCGGGCACCACCAGCGCCACCATATTGCTGTCGCCGAAGCTTTCCGTGATCATCTCATCCACCACCATGGCGTCGCTTTTCACCGGGGTTTCCAGCATGGTGTAGCCGTATACGTAAGGGCATTTGGAAGACACAATATAGGCCACGATAATCAGCGCCAAAAAAAGCGGCGGCATAATATGCTTTGTGGCATAGGCGAATTTCCCCACAAATGGAATTTTCGGGATAAAACTTTTATGCTTTGTTTTATCCATGGCCTTGCCGAACAGCATAATCAGCCCCGGCATCAGCAGGAATACGGACAGCAGGCTTAAGACAATGGCCCGGATCAGGCAGAGGGCCATATCGCTGCCGATGCCGAACTGCATAAACATCATGGCGATCAGGCCGCCCACCGTGGTCAGGGAGCTGGAGGAAATCTCCGGGATCGCCTTGCTTAAGGCCACAATGTCCGCCTCCCTGATGGGCAGCTTCTGATGCTCCTCCTTATAACGGTTGCAGAATATGACCGCATAGTCGATGGACAAGGCCAGCTGCAGCACAATCGTCACCGAATTGGACACGAAGGAAATGGTTCCCATAAAGAAGTTGGTGCCCTTGGTGATCAGCGCCGCCGCGCAGAAGGTCAGAAGGAGCACCGGCACCTCCGCCCAGGTTTCCGACGTCAGCAAAAGGACGGAAACCACCACGATGGCCACCAGCACGCTGATCACCTGCATCTCGCTGGCAATCTGCTCCGCCGAGGCGTCGCCCATGGAGGTAGACACATAAAGGTCATAGCCGGTTAACATCGACTCCACCTCATCCAGCGCCTCCAAAGCCCGGTCGTCCGTCTCCTCATATCCAAAGGTGATATCATACAGGGCGGAAAAATTGTTGTAATGGTCTGTCGTGCTGTCAAAATCCAGCATAATCACCGTATCCAGCGCCTCGATTTCTTCCGAAATTCTTTCCGCCTCTTTGTAGGGGATATTCGTCACCATCACCCTGGCCGTGCCATATGTAATAAACTGCTCCTCCATCCGGTCAAGGCCCTGACGGGTCTCCGTGGAATCCGGCAGATACGCCGACATGGCGTTCTCCACCTTCACCCAGTTCATCGACACCACCGAAAAGATCAGGGCAATGCCGAAAAGCAGGAAAAATAAATTCCGTCTGTCCACAATGAAGGTGGCCGCTTTTACCATAAAGCCGCCGTCCTCCTTGCCTTTTTTTGACTCTGCCGACATCCTGTCACACCTCCGTTTTTTCTGTTTCGACACAGGCAATGATTTAATGGAATTCACCGCATCATCCGGGCAGATGAAAGCATCTGTCTCCTGAAAATCTCCCCGGATCAAATCTGCTATAGTGCATTATAGTATATACAGGTTTTTTTGACAAGTGGTCATTTTTAATTATCCCCGTATTTTACAAACATTCGGGCAAAACAGGATTTCTGTCTGGCATTCGTTGACTTTTTGGGGAATCACCGTACAATAAGGGCATAGAATAAGAACAATGGCCATATTACATTTTGGCGCCGGAACCGTGAAACAGATTTGCAAAGGATGGGTGATTATGCCACTGCTTAAAGAAAGGATTTATACATCAGACGATTACTGGAACCTGCCCGACGGGCATAGGGCCGAATTGATCAAAGGGCGATTATATAATATGGCGCTGCCATATCGAATCCACCAGAAATTAATTAATCGTTTTTCACAGAAAATCACAAATTATATTGACGCCAAACAAGGTTCCTGTGAACTATATCCTGCCCCCTTTGCCGTCAATTTAAATACCGATGACAAAAACTGGGCAGAACCGGATATCAGCGTAATCTGCGGCCCTGACAAGCTTACGGACAGGGGCTGCCCCCCTGATCATTCCTTTTGACCAGCCGATCCAGGTTGGGATTTACAGTGACTTAAAAATTACTGTCGCCGAGCTGCCGGAATAACGGATGATTGCATAAGCCTTTTCGGCATTGGGCATGAAGCATGGCAAGCAGAACGGACGCTTTAAATGCAAAAATGGCTGAACCCCTTAATTTCCTTAAGGTTTCAGCCATTTTCTTTTCCATGAGACACCGGGGACTCGAACCCCGGACAACTTGATTAAAAGTCAAGTGCTCTACCACCTGAGCTAGTATCCCATATCATGCAGACAGACTTCCTGTCCCAAACTGGGCTAGCTGGATTCGAACCAGCGAATGCAGGAGTCAAAGTCCTGTGCCTTACCGCTTGGCGATAGCCCAACGCCATTCACAGCCAAGTTTTATGGCATAGGGTGGATACAGGGACTCGAACCCTGGACCTCCAGAGCCACAATCTGGCGCGCTAACCAACTGCGCCATACCCACCATATAACGTGCCTGCAGGGATTCGAACCCCGGACACGTGGCTTAGAAGGCCACTGCTCTATCCGACTGAGCTACAAGCACATCCCACAGGCATCGCCTGTTGAGAGCGGGTGATGGGAATCGAACCCACGTATCTAGCTTGGAAGGCTAGTGTTCTACCATTGAACTACACCCGCATATCAGTACTGCTCCGCGCCATCGGGGTGACAGGATTCGAACCTGCGGCCTCCTGGTCCCAAACCAGGCGCTCTAGCCAAACTGAGCCACACCCCGTTATCACCAGGTTCCCATCGCCTTATCGGTGACGCAAGATGTATTATATATTAGTGCCGCAAAAATGTCAACCATATTTTTCAATTTTCTTTAATTTTTTTTGCAGACTTTTTACCGCTCTGTTTTTGGCCTGTTTCCGCAGCGGGAAGGCCCCGGAGCCGCTCTCCGGAGAAATCCCGGAGAAGCAGCCCCAAACCTGCCGTTGCGATTCCCGCGCCTATTCCTGATCCACTGTCTGTTCTGCTTCCAGTTCCTCCGCGATTTCCAGACAATGACTGCCAAAAGGCGCGTTTTCTCTCATCCATTCCCTGCCGTTCTCACTGTCCAGCTTTCGCATCCGCGCCAGCCACGTGTCAAAGAACTGCTGGCCGTTTTCCGTCTCCATTCCCATGATCTCATTGCCGCTCATCTGCTGCAAAAGGTCTGCCATAATCTGGCCTTTCAGTCCGATCTGATTCCCCTCGGAAAACTGATGAAACAGATACCGCAGCGTGTAATCACCGTAATACGCCAGCTCCCGCTCCCGCATTTGAAGCAAATAGGCCTCCTCATAATCCTCGGGAGAAGATGCGACGGTCGGCGCGGACAGAATGTCCTCAAACAGCCCCTCTATAACGGGATATGGGTCCATTCCGGTATATTCGACGGCCTGCCTGTAACAGTCCTGTGTCTGTTGCAGAATATATTTCTGGGTATCCAGCGCATCCGAAACCGAAGTCTTTGGAAATTTCCTGCGGATATCGGAGACATAGTAACTTCCGTCTCTGGGTATCCAGTACTCTCTCAGCGTATATCTTGCCAGACCGGCGCCGTCCGCTCCGCCGGAATTCTCCGTGAAAGAACTGTCCTGCCAATCCTCCCCAATACGCCCGAACTCATCCGGGGCAAAGAAGAACTGTCCCTTATCGTCTCTCACAAAAGTCAGCGCCACGGGCATATGACTGCCGGCATGCTCCCGAAGCCCGTCCTCCCGGACCTCGTATTCCTGATACAGTGCCATGGCATACACAGTTATGCTGTCCGCCGCTCCTCCTCTGGCCGGCTGCTCCATCTCCTTTACAAAAATCACATGACTTTCCGCACAGACATATTCCCAGGATTCATCCGACCTGTTTTCTTCCAGAATCGCTTTCCTGACGGCAGACTCCAGCAAAAGACCGCTATGGGCCCGGATAAAGCTTTCGGCATCCCCGTCCCGGATATCAACGCGGCCTGTGTCCGGATCGTCCGCCGCCGTCTTTGGCGCCTGCAGATAAATATACATCGGCTCCGTTTCCGGACTGCCGCCGCCGATCCAGAGGGTAAAAGGGGAATCCGTGTCATAAACCCGGATATAAAGTCCGGAGCCTGTTTCCGTATAAGAAAAACCATCGAAATCCGACCAGGTCAGAGCCCTTCCTTTTTCGGACAGAGCAAGAATTTCCTCCAGCGTCAGCAGCCGCTCCGACCGGTTCTCCTCCTGCGCCGCGCCGTCCTTTTCATCTGCCGGAGCTTCTTTTTCCCCTGACAGCTCTCCTGTCCCTTCCGGTCTGACAGCCGGTGTCTCCGACACTTTTGACGGATTTTCTTCTTTTAAAGCATCACTGTCCCCGATTGCCTCGGCATCCTGGGGTAGAATCCCATCTTCCCCGGCCGCAGCCTGCTCGCTTCTCTGGGCCGGCACCTCCTCGTCGCTGAATACACCCCGGATCACTATCAGATATTCCGCTTTTTCCAGCCGCTCCTGCTCCAGCGCCTCACAGGAATAACTTTCCACGCCATTTCCCAGATCAAAAGCCATGACGGCCAGAATCCGGTTTTCGCCGGGAGCGACCTGAACGTATTTTCCTTCTTCATAAGAAGTAAAGGAAACGCCCTGGCCCTGATCCGGCAGTGCAAAGCGGGTAAGCAGGTTGCTTCCCTCCCCCTCTGACGGGCCCATCTGGATATCCACGCCCGACCATCTGCCGTCCGTCTCATCCTTTACGACAGAGCAGAACAGAGCCAGCTCTCTGGTATTCCGGTCAATCCCAATAGAGGCGCTTTTTGTGCAGTTTCCATTCTGCCACTGCTCCGCATAGAAAACACCGCTTTTCACTTTCCCGTCCAGTTTTACGTCAAACCAGCCCCCATAGGTATCCGCCCTGGCATCCTTCCGAAACCGCAGCGTATCATGATTTCCCTTAGGATTTGTCAGAAAGCATACCGCCACAATCACACAGACCACGGCAGCAGCCACAATTGCCCAGAAACCAGGCTTTTTATAATACAGCACCGTCCTCACCCTCTCTTTCACATCGGTCTCCCCAAAGGCCAGCGGACAGGCCGCCACTCTTTTATGGGAAATACTACAGGACAGCAGCGCGCCGGAATATGCTTTTCTTTCCTCCAGACTGTATTCCCGCACTACCTTCTCATCACAGGCCAGCTCAATATCCCGGCAAAAAAGAATGTACGCCAGCCAAACCATCGGGTTAAACCAGTAGACAGCTAACAGAAGATACCCAAAAGGCTTCCACCAGTGATCCCGCCGTTTCAGATGCGCTCTCTCATGGGCCAGCACATGAACCATCTCATTCTCATTTCCCCCATTCATATAAGAAGGCAGATAAATCTTGGGATGAACCACGCCCAGGATAAAGGGCGTCTCCACCTCGTCGCAGACCCAGACGCCGGGGCCTGCCGGCACGGCAGCCCGCACCTTCCTGTACAGCCGCCAGTAGCTGACCATGGCATAGACAAGCATTGCCTCCGCACCCAGTATCCAGACCAGGGCAGCGATAAACATCCAAACCTGCAGCGGATTCACACTGGCAGCCGGGTCCGGGGTAAAAGATTCCCTGAGCACCGGATTCACCGCGCTGTTAATCGCCGGCACGCCGCTGTTAATGAAAGGTGTCTGCGAATAAATGATCTCACTGCTGACCGTCTCTCTGCTGGGAATCAGGCTCCACACGCTCTCAAAAGAGACGGGGCAGATCAGCCGGACCGCCACCATCAGCCACAGAATACAGTGTGCCCATCCGGGCGCTTTTTTCATAAACAGCCTGAGCACCGTCACTGCCAGAATCAGCCAGCCTGCGGCAATGCTCATATTTAATATTTTAAGAAACACAGTTTCCATGGTTTCCTCCTTTCCGCTTTGCACGCCGCATCATAAAAACAGATCCGATCAATTCAATCCTGCTCTGTAAAGATTTGCCGCGCCGCCCCGGCAGATTTTCATTATCATTTTCGGCATTACGTTCCGGCCTCGTCGATCATCCGCCTGATTTCTTCGATTTCCTCCGTCGTCAGCGCTTTCCGCCTGGTAAATGCCGCGATAAAAGCCGGCAGAGAACCTCCAAAAGCCTCATCCACAATCGCCTCCCCCTGGGCCGCATAAAACTGCTGCCGGGAAATCAGGGCGCTGACCGTGCCGTTCCGATTCTGAAAAATCCCTCTGTCGCACAGCTTCCGCAATACATTATAAGTAGTGGTCCGTTTCCAGGTCAGCTCCGCCTCGCACAGCTTCGCCAGCTCTCCGGAAGCGATGGGCTCATGACTCCATATAAGATCGGCAAAGCGCGATTCCACGACGCCAAGTTTTATCTCCGGTTTCGCTTTTTGTTTCATTTCTGATTTTTCTTCCGGTTTTATGTTCCCTTCTGTCTTTAATTTTCTCATCTGCTCCCCCTCATTTTCAGCTTTGCAGCGAATCAGATTTTTTCGTTTCGTTTTTGTCTATTTGCAATAGACCATTTTAGTCTATTACAAATAGACACATTTGTCAAGAAAAAGTTTTTTCATAAATTCCCGCAAATATTTCCTGCACATCAGAACCGCAGATTACTGTAATATCTTTGCAGCATTTACATAAAACTTTCGTAAGATCCATGGGAGTTTCGTAAAGAGATTTCGCTTGTCCGCATATGGGAAAAAGGATATACTTGTTATCAGACGCATATCCATACGATACACAACAGAAACGAATTTGCCGAGAAAAGAATCCGGGCGGACATAGATGTGACCTGCTAAATGTCCTGCGGGTATGTGCGGACACGAATTTCCATCGAAGAATCCTGAGAGCAGGCTGTCTCTGGCTTCGGCCGCCATTTTTTTGCCTCCCGCATTTGGACATGCCCCCATAAGCGGACATGTCCGTCTAAACCCATCCGTAATTATGCTTTCAGATTCAGCATCTGATCCGACAGTACCGCGGCATCCTGGGGATTTGCGCGGAAATCCAGCTTTTTCCGTATGCTGAACTCCTCGTCGATGGTAAACAGCCCCACTTCCCCCTGATGGGCTTTGCGCAGGGCGTCCCACCGGGTTTTCCGGTCTTCTGCCATATCCTCCTCCCACTTCCGGGCTTTTTCGGGATGATTCAGATAGACTTTCTGCCAGCCGGCCTGACCCGGTCCGTATCCAAAAGAAGTATTGATATCCGACAGATAACCATTGTTATAACCTGACAGACGAAGACCGCCTGCCTCCTCAGGGGCATTTGGTAAGGAGGACTCTAAAATGTAATCCAGAGAGCGTGCTCCGCCGCAGGCATGAATATGGGACAGCAGATTCTTTCCATTGTCCCCCTGATTAAGCGCCCCCTCAATGGCCCGTGCCAGCGTCTGATCCTCCAGCCTGCTTACAAGGATCGAATTGTCCGAAACCACCGTCAGCCGGAAGGTGGTTCCTTCCGAAAGCCGAATGCCGCTTTCCTCCAGCAGACGGTTCACGGCATCTTCCGTCTCCTTCCGAATCTCCTGATTGCCGGCAATCTGCATCTGCCAGATATTTTTCACGCCGCCTCCCTCTTCCATGGCGTAGGGATCGTTCAGCGTCGCCCAGGTTCCGCTGCGCAGGAAGCTTACCTCCTGCCTGCATCGCATATCCCGTTCCGCTGCCGGCAGATCCCCGCGAAAAAAAGAGGAATCGGGCCATTTATACTTTTCACAAATATGATCATAAGGATTTTCAAACCGGAGATTTTCTTCATTGGCCTCTCTGTAATAATCCTCAATGGTCTGAACCATCCGCCCGATCTGCTTTCCAAGCGCTGACAGACCGGAGGGAATAACTGTCCGGCCGGCAGGTTCCGTTTGATTCCGGCCGGCTTTCCAGACCGCATCCGCAATATCAAAAGCGCTGCCGTCTTTTGCATATCCGTTCGTCAGAGACTGGGCCGTAAACTGTGTTTTTACAAAGCTGTCCAATGATTTGATATCCATGTTCCGAAACCTCCTTGATAGTTATATATCGGCAGAATGGAGAAATCCGGCCACCCGGTCAATTACCAAAGTTTTACGGCATGACTTTCAAAAAACCTTTCATACAGAAAATTCACTCTGTTAAAATCCTCGTACATCTGGTATAATAACGGTATCTATTTTTAGGAGGACCAAGTAATGGGAGAAGAAAGAAGACGCAATAAACGGTTAGACCTGGATGTAACGCTGGAGCTGGAGCGGCTGGACAAAGGCGGCATCACCACTCTGAAATATGTCCATGTGGAGGTAGACGACCTTTCCAAATCCGGCATCGGCTTTCACTGCGCCAGAGAGCTGGAGCTTGAAAGCATTTACAACACCCGGCTGGAGATCTGGACCAAAGAAGTGATCCAGACTGTGGTGCGGATCGCCCGCCGCAATCAGATGGCCAACGGCGAATACCGCTACGGCGGCGTATTTATCGGTATGAAGGACACCGACGCATTAAAAATCAGTATTTATCAGATGCTGAACGGCGATCAGGAAGAAACCTGATGTATCGTCTGTTCTTGTCCCTTCCGGCTGCTTTCTGGGCAGTCTGTTCGGTGACTTCACTAATCAGTCCGGAGACAGACAGCGTTGTAATGTCCAACAGCTTTTACAGTGTGATCAGTTTCTGCGGAGCCGCTTTTCTCATTTTCCATAGTTTCTCATGGGGAGAATATCCGCCGGAAGGCGATGCTGACATATCCGGCCGGGCGTTTTGTATTCCGAAACAAACGGAGGCAGACACATCCGGCCGGAGATACCAGGGCAGAAAACGACTTTTCGCCAAAACCGCATCCTTTCTTTTCAGTCTCTGTATCGTTCTGGGAACGGATCTGCGGACAACCGGTGACATCGTTTACACGGCCGGCGGAATCGTCAGAAAGCTGCTGCAGGCGGCAGGGCTGTCTTTTCTTGTCTCTGCCCTGCTGCTGGCCGGAATGTTTTACCTTCCTCGGACAGGCAGGCGGCTGACAGAAAGCAGACTTTCGGCAAAGCTGGAGGACAGCCCCCGGCTGCGGGGAAGACGGCTGTTTTTTCTGTCCTGGGGCCTTATTTTTCTCTGCTGGATCCCCGCATTTCTTGCCTATTATCCGGGGATTTTTTCTTATGATGTGCCCCGTCAGGTGGTGGAGGCGGCAGAGCATACCTACTCTACGCATCACCCGCTGATCCACACCTTATATCTGAACGGTTCCATGAACCTGGGCAAAATGCTGACGGGGTCTTATACGCCGGGCGTGGCTTTTTATACGGTGACGCAGATGGGGATCTTATCCGCCTGTTTCGCTTTCTTTTGTTATATGACCGGCCGGAAACTGCCCGCCCTTTTCCGGATTGCGGCAGTCATCTTTTTTGCTCTGAATCCCATTATCCATCTGATGGCTGTCAGCGCCACCAAGGATACGCTGTTCTCCGGATGGATGCTGGTGTGCGCCGCACTTCTGTGGGATATGGCAGACAGCCCCGAAACATTCTTCGCCGAAAAAAGAAACCCTTTGCTTCTGGCTGTCAGCGCAGCACTGATGATGCTGTTCCGCAACAACGGCATGTATGCCTTTCTTGTGATGGCGGTCCTGCTGCTTCTTATATTGAAACCTTTCCGAAAGCAGGCCTTGATTATGCTTATGGGAGCGCTTTTGTTGTATCAGGGTTCCAACCGGTTCCTGATTGCCGTATGCGATGCGGCACCGGGCAGCATCGCCGAAATGCTCAGCATTCCTTTGCAGCAGATTGCCCGGACCTTACAGTATGAATCCGATACGGTCACAGATGAAGATCGAAACATTTTTTATGAAATTATCCCGGAGCAGGCTGCCGGCCAGTATTATGACCACCTGGCCGATCTGGTAAAATCGGACTTCAACGAAGAAGCTTTCCGTAAGGCTCCCGCAAAATATATCCGGCTCTGGCTGTCCCTTGGAAAACGGCACCCCGGCTGTTATCTGAACGCCTTTTTGGCCACCACCCTGGGATACTGGTATCCCGACGATACCTGCCACGCCTATATTTATGCGGCGGAACGCCACGGCTATCTGATGACCCAGCATATGGGGGAAATCATCAATCTCGGCGATACGATTGTGGTGGAAAAACACAGCTTTCTGCCCTGGCTGGAAAATTTATATGAGGAGATGGCTACCTGGAACAAACACCAGACCGTTCCTGTTATTTCCATGCTGTTCAGTCCCGGACTTCACTGCTGGTTTCTGCTGTTTACCGCCGGATTGTGCCTGTGCCGGAAAGAGAAAAGAAGCAGACTGATCGTCCTTGCCCTGCCCTTCGGCCTGTGGCTGACGCTGCTGCTGTCGCCTACCGTACTGATGCGGTACGTGTTCCCGATTACGTTGTTTCAGCCCTTTTTACTATTTCAGTGGATGGAAGAAAGCCCCGGAACAGAAACTTACGTGTTCCGCACCGACAGAACGGCCGTCCCTTTAAAAAACGCCGCATCAGGAAAAACAGAACATCAGAAATGAAAAAGAGGTACCCCCCAACATGGACCAGATTGCGATATTAATTCCCTGCTACAACGAAGAATCAACCATCGGAAAAGTCATCACAGACTATCGGCGCTGTCTTCCCGACAGCCGGATTTATGTCTATGACAATAATTCCACCGACCGCACCGCCGCCATCGCAGAAGAAGCCGGCGCTGTCGTTTGCCGGGAGCGGCAGCAGGGAAAAGGAAATGTGATCCGCCGAATGTTCCGGGAAATCGACGCCCGGGTCTATCTGATGGTGGACGGGGACGACACCTATCCGGCGGAGTACGGCCCGGAAATGGTCCGGCTGGTGCTGGAAGAACAGGCTGACATGGTGGTGGGGGACAGGCTGTCCTCCACATATTTCGCGGAAAACAAACGCCCTTTCCACAATTTCGGAAATCTTCTGGTCCGGAAAAGCATCAACGCCCTGTTTGGCTGTCAGATCAAGGATATCATGACTGGCTACCGGGCTTTCAGCTACCAGTTTGTAAAAACCTTCCCGGTACTGTCTCAGGGATTTGAAATCGAGACGGAAATGAGCATTCATGCCGCCCAGCACCATATGCAGGTGGAAAACGTCATCATTGATTACAGGGACAGACCCGCCGGCAGCATTTCCAAGCTGAATACGTATAACGACGGATTTCGGGTGCTGCTGACCATTTTCAATCTGTTCCGCAGCTACCGGCCGCTTTCCTTTTTTTCGGCGCTGGGCTGTCTGCTGGCCGTGATCGCCGCCGCTTTTTTTCTGCCTGTGCTGATCACTTATGTGCAGACGGGGCTGGTTCCCCGCTTTCCTACGCTGATTGTCTGCGCTTTTATGACGCTGGCTGCGGTTCAATGCTTTTTCACGGGCCTGCTGCTGGACACCATCGTGAAAAAAAACAGGCAGGATTTTGAGATGCGCCTGCTGGATACCGACAGACAGTACAAAACCCTGCTGAAAATGGAAAAATCATGACATGACCGCTAAAATATTGACGGTTTGAAAAATTTCCTGTAAACGGCATATCCTTTGGGAAAGATATACTGCATCCGTATTTCCAGCCGCACTTTCCAGGTCACACGGAACATTCTGTGCAGAATAAAAATAACCGGATAGTCAGATTCCGTTCCCTGATACAGCTTTCTGTTTTTCCACAGCCAGGGACCCAGGCCGCAGGGAAGACCAAACTGGGTGGCGTCCCGGTAAGAACGGACATGTTCTTTCTTGGACACAAGACTCCACACAGACTGGTCATGACGGTGATCCCGGAAGCCCTCATAATTATCTTTTCCCAGACAATTAGGCGCATCGGTAATCAGCTCATCCTGCTGGGCCAGCGCAAGCCACTCCCTGATTACCCGCTCAGAATGCGCCGTCTTTTTCAGTACAATCGTGCCCGCCATCCGCTGAGCTGTCCGGGCATATTCCTCCCGGTCCGCATCGAGCGCCAGAAACACATCCCGTTTCGTATACTCATACTCCATATGGTTGATGGCAAAAGCCATCATATCGTCTCCCTGCCGCTCCATGGCCCGGATCAGCTTTCTGACGGAAGCATTGTAGTAGATCCCGGCGTCGCAGTAGACCAGATAATCCCCCTCCTGCAGAAGCCGCAGCGTGCGCTCAATAAAATAAGGCTTCCACAGCCAGTATCCGTTTCCTCTGGGCTGAGAAAGAATATGTTCATTTTTTTTCCGGAATTCCTCATCAATATCCGAAACCAGATACTGATATACCCGATCCGCGCCGCCCTTTTTCCTGGCCGTTCGGGCATTGTACTCCATGGCCTTCCGATACCGCTCATCCGCGCATGTCACCGCTGCAATCATCCCACTGCACCTCCACCGGATACCACCCCTCCAGATTCCGGATCCGCAGGTCCCCGCCTCTGGTAAAATGATCGGGATATACCACTCTGCGCCCGGGGTTCTGATTTAAAAGCCCCGCCCATGTACTGAACGTGGAATTGGCAATGATATTGTGCCGGCACAGGCTCATCAGCTGCATATCCCGGAAACTGTTTTCTGCCCTGTTATGGGAAACCACCGTCTTTCGATCCAGCCAGGAAAAAGCCTCCCCGGCATATTCCTCATCATCGGAAAATACAAAGAACCGGTCGCCCTCCGTATTTTCCCTGATCCAGTCCACGGCCCTCCGGTAATACTCCATGGTCAGAATATCAAACTGACTCCCCACATAATCCCCCCGGCGCACATGGATGGACACGGAATGGCTGTCCCTGATCTCCTGACAAATCTCCCGGTTCCTCCCATCCTGAATCTCCGGAAAACAAAAATCCCGGCGAAGCTCCGGCAAAATGCCGGAATAATAATTCTCGTGCTCCCAGTAGCCTCTCACGCTCCAGTCTTCTTGCATGTCCAGATGCATCAGCCGGTCAAACACTTCTTCATTATACCGGCACCGATCGCAGAGAAAGCTTTCGTCGATAATCCGGTAGGTTCCCAGAAGCCGGCTGACCCGGTCCGCTTTCCGGTTATACCAGACCCGCGCCCGCTCCAGCTTTCTCATCAGCCGGGAATCCGACCAGATGGGAATACCGCCGCCGGTTTTAAAAATCTCCCGGTTGCCGGCCACCTCCAGATGAAAAGGAGAGCCAGGATGCTCGAACACCCGTTTTAGCTCAAAGCCCTGATGGGCACCGTATAACCGGAACCGGGTAATATCCGCTTTTACCGTCGTCTCCGGATATCTGAGAGACAGTCGTTTGCACATGGCATACTGATACATCTGATTGCCCAGACCGCTGGTGATCATTACGATAATCATGATCGAATTTCTCCTCTTTCATACACCGACACAGCGTCGGCATCAGCCTTGACTGACACAGGTTTCCTGTCAGTTTTCCCTTCCCGACTGCCGTTTACATATCACAGACCGGCTGACTGCCGTTACACCACCCCGCATCCTGATCCAGCATGTCCAGAAGCCCTTCCGACTGCCCGGAACACACCTTTCTCACAAACAGCTCATCCCGCCGTCTCAGGTCGTCATAATCCTCCTGCCGGAAAATCCGGATCTGTCTGGGGTATTCAAAATAGTGAAGATTTCTCCAGTTGACCAGGTATCGCTTCTCCGGCTCCGGTCCCCCCATCGCCGTGCGTTCGCCATAGGCGGAATTATACAGGATACTGGCAAAAAACGTCTCGTCACAGGGAAAAATATGGCTGTAATATGTTACAAATCCGGGATGTTTCTTCACAAAATCCAGAATAAAGGCACCGCAGGCCCCGGTCAGGGCCCACTGGGCGCTGCCCCAGTAGCAGTGGTAAACCGTCTCCCCCTCCCGGTAACGGCCGGAACGAATATAGAAAGGATGCCAGTCATTCAGCCGGTTCCAGAGCCTGGCAGGCAGGCTGTCATTTAGCATCCAGTACCGCCTGCATCTTTGAAAATGATATGCGTCCTGCGAATCCGAAACACGGCAGGCCCGCAGAAATTCCGTCTCCGGATGGGTCCTGAAAAATGCCAGCAGCTCTTCATTGGATTTCAGCGGATAGTCCAGCCCCTGCAAAAGCACGAGACGATCGCATCCGGCCTGAATACCGGCTTCCAGCAGCCGGCATTCCGCCCGCACCGTCCCCATGCGCCCCCATTTGCAGTCTTCCCGTTCTTCGATCCAGCCGATCCGGGGATGATTGGAAACCGCCCGGCGGAAAGCCTCCTCTTCCGCTTTCCTGTCCACATGGATCCGGACACAGAACTGCTCCGTGTCCGCAAGTCGTCTCGCCAGCCTGCCGATATGAACCGGATCCGTATGGCATAAAATAAGAAATCCTACCTTCAACTTCGCATCCTCCCGGATCACTCCACATCGCCCAGCTTAATCACAATCAGATCATCAATGACCTGTATGGAATCAGCCGCAGGCCAGACAGGCATGGCGGCTACCTGTTCCGAATCAATCAGTTCCGCTTTGACTTCTTCACTGGCCAGCGGAAACCTCCAGGTCCATCCGCCGGAGACAGGCCAGTTATTATTCCCCACGTCCACCGGCGGAATCTCAACCTCCGGATGCATCCGATAATAGGACAGTTCCAGCCCGATCACTTCCGACAGAAACAAAGCGGGGGCAGAACCGGCGCTGAACAGGTTATTGTAAATCGATTTTAATAAAGCCAACTGCCTGATGCCGCTGTTTCCCTCATATTCTTCCTCCGTAAACCAGGGCGTCAGTCCTACGATGACGATTCCCTTCCGGGTACCGTCATCCAGCAGATGAATGTGGGTCGCGATCTCCACGCCGGTGGCATAGGATTCCTCGTAGCATCGGTGCATATACTGATACATCATATTGGCAGTGACACCATTGTTGAATATTATCACGGCCAGCAGCAATGCCGCCGCATCGCTTTTTCCCGGCTTTACCCAGCGGGCGGCAAGAATCCCCGCGAAAATATAGAGCAGACAGACACTTTGCTCCATTCGGGTCCCGTACTGAATTCCCTGGGATGTGAAAAACCAGATAAATACGGCAAAGGGAATCGCCGCCATACACAACAGGAATAAGGCCATATGTCCTTTTCTGACATACAGCCTGCTTTTTCTGACAGCCGTTCCCACAATATACGCCGCCGCCGACAAAAACAGGATATTCAGCACCGTATACATGGTAAGGCCCCGCCGGAGAAAATTCCACACAAAAAATACGGAGGCAAACGATACGATCGTCCGTTTCACTGCGTTCAGGACAGAGCCGATTCCCATCTGCCCGACTGACTCAATCCCCATATCATAGTTTGGCTGCAGATTGCCCTGGCAGACCATGGCGATCTGCCAGATGCCGTAATAAGCGATCATGCCCAGTCCGTAAATCAGCAACTGGTTCCGGATCCACCGGGTATATAACGGCTTCTCATGCCGGTTTTCCAGAAGCTCCGCCATAAAGTAGCAGAGAGAAAGCACCATCGCAAAACTGACATAGGCCTGATAGATTCCGCAGGTCAGCGTAATACTTACAAATGCCAGAAACAGGCGGCTCTTTCTCTTTTCACCGATCATGGAAAAGCGGACGGTCAGCGCCGCCAGTGCCATTGACAGCATATAGCCGTCAGCAGTATATTCATAATAAAATGTCTGCGTCACTGCCGGAAATGTGGCCAGCAGTCCGCCGGTCAGCACAATCAGCACCGGATTCTCCATCCGGAAAATATCTGCGACAATGGCGGCAGTCACACCGATCCAGAACAGAGACAGAATGCCGTTCACCCAGGGCAGATCAAAAAAAGAGCTGAAACTGCAGGCGACGGCGAGAAACCATCGGCCTGACCGCACAATATTCTGGGTACCGTATACATTAAACAGAGAATCGTGGCCCGGAAGTGTATTGGTAAATTTATACATATGAACAAACAGGCCGATGGCAAATGCAGAGAAAAATGCAAGCTTCCAACTTTTCTTTATTCCGGTCCGATAAAATTGTATAAACCCCTCTCCCATGCCAAGTTCTCCTTTATCCGAAATCCGGTATTCATGTGTTCCTTAGTATAACATGGGCAAAATCAGAAGTCAATTTCATCCGGAAATCAAAAGAAAAAACAGCCATATCAATAACCGACATAAAAGATTAACGCAAAACCGCCCCCTCCGTTATGTATTTTAACCCTGCATGCATTCTTTTATAGATCTGATACCGTCTCTCACATTCTTCGGAACAGAGCCGGTCCGGAACAAAGCACCGCTCCACCTGCACATTCCCCTCGGAAATCTGTTCCAGTGACGTCACACACCCTTCCTGATAGGCCGCAAGCAGGGCGATCCCAAAAGCCGGTCCGATCATGCCGTCCATCTTTTCAACAGGCATTTTCAGCACATCTGCCAGCGTCTGCACCCACACATGGCTTTTCGCGCCGCCGCCTACCACCTTCACGCTTCCAAACCGGTCAAGGGGCAGATGCATTTCCTCCGCCAACTGCCGGAAGCTGAAACATAGGCCCTCCACCACGGCGTACAACATATCCTCCCGCCTGGTTTCCGGACTGAGACCGACAAAAGCCCCTCTGATATCCGGGTCCGCATACAGCGTTTTGTCCCCCAGCAGATGGGGATAAAATACCAGACCGCTGCCGGAAGAACCGTTACGCCCCTGCTCCAGCATTCCGTCAATCTGCGAAAAATCTGCCGCTCCCAGCATGTTCCGCGCCCACCACTCAAAGGTGTTTCCGTTGGACTGAACCACCCCCTGTACCAGATAGGAGCAGGAACGGCCGTCAAAGGAAAAGAGAATCATTTTTCCTTTTGCCTGCTCCTTTGTCTTTGCGACCGGCATCATCAAAACGCCTGAGGTCCCCAGAGAAATCACCGGATATCCCCGCCCCAGACATCCGGTGGAAACGGCAGCGGCCGGATTATCCCCGGTTCCCGTCAGAACCTTTATGTTCCGGTCAAGGGAAAACAGCTTCGCCATTTCCTCCGTCAGTGTACCGGCGACCTGAACGCTGCCTCTGACCGGCGGGTAAACGTCGTTGGTCAGCCCCAGTAGCTCCCGCATTTCCCCGGACCACTGCCGCCGGTGAATCTGATACAGACAGGAGGTGGAAGCCTCGCAGTAGTCTGTTCCGTAAGCCCCGGTCAGCCGGTAAACCAGATAGTCGGGGCCGATCAGAAACTTCCGTATTTTTTTAAAGTGTTCCGGTTCCCGCTCTTTCATCCAGTAAAGATTCGCCGCCGGACTCCCGGTGGAAATGGTTTTTGACAGATAGGCACCTTCCTCAAAGGTCTCCATCTTCTGTCTCAGCTCCGGGATCAGCTCTTTTGTGCGGATGTCATTCCACATAATGGCCGGGCGCACCGGTTTTCCGGTTTCGTCCAGAGTCACCAGCGTATGCATCTGTCCGGTAATGCCGATTCCCCGCAGGTTTTTCCTGTCACAGCAGGATAACGCCTTTTCCATCGCCTTTTTCATACATCCGAACCAGATCTCCGGATCGATCTCGCTCCATCCCTGATTGGGCCGGGCGGTCTGATAGTTTTCCGTTATCTGCGCCAGCACATTTTTATAACCGTCCATCAGAACCAGCTTCATGGCGGACGTGCCCAAATCAACACCCAAAAATAGTCGTTCCATATTACAGTCCTTTTCCCAAACATGTACTCCCGAAATCTCGCTGTGCCTGATTTCAAACGTACAAAAACACAGGGGTTGGTTAATGTTCGTTAATCATAGTTACCAGTTCCCTCGCCTTTGCGGCCACATCGTCCACCGCTTCCAGACTCAGATGAATCACATCATGTTCATTGTGATTCTGCTCATAGGCCCGTCCAAAGGTACCGATATACGCTTTGCGCAGATCGGAGCCATAATTGATCTTGATCAGCCCATGCTTCTTCGCCTCCCAGATCACTTCCTTCGGAATACCGGAGCCTCCGTGAAGCACCAGGGGAACCGGGCATACTTCATGGATTCTGGCCAGCAGCGGAATGTCAATCCGAGGATTCAGACAGAGACCGTGAACATTTCCCACGGACACCGCCAGCACGTCGCAGCCGGTCCGCTCCACGAAATCCGCTACCATATCCGGGTCTGTCTTGCATTCCTCCTCGTTCACCACGTCTTCTTCCTTGCCCTGCAGAGCGCCCAGCTCCACCTCCACGGGAATCCCGTAAAAATGGCAGTACTCGGCAGCCCGGCGGCTCTCCCGCACATTTTCCTCAAAGGGCAGATGGGAAGCGTCCACCATAATGGAAGTAAATCCGGCATCCACGCAGGCTTTTACATCCGCGAAAGACTTGCCGTGGTCCAGATGAAGACCGATGGGCGTCTCCGCGTCCTTTACCGCGTCCCGTGCAATCATGGCAATCACATCTGGATTCGAAAGGCGCAGATTGTTGGAGGAAATCTGGATATAGCCCGGCAGATTTGCCTCCATAAGACCCTTTGCAATCGCATAGGTCATCTCCAGATTGGTGGTATTAAAGGCCGGAAGCACATGTTGGTACTTCCGGGCATAATTCATAAGGTCGTAACCGTTTACAAGCTTCATAACGCTGTCATCTCCTATACCCGTTTTCAAAACTGTTTTCCGGTGCAACCGCTTACGCGGTCACCGGCCCGATTATTTAAAATCGTACATTTTCTCATAAAAAATTTTATATTTTGCAAACTTCTCCATATAATAATCCCGCAGCCGGTCGTCGGGGAAAAATTCTTCTTCCACTTTCACCGCCCGGCGAATGCCTTCCTCCAGCGACGGATAGGCTCCCACCCCGACAGCCGCCATCAGCATACAGCCCAGAGTTCCCGATTCTCTGCTTTTCAGAGACAGCACCCGCTGTCCGAATACATCCGCCCGGATCTGCATGGTCAGACGGGAGGCCGCGCCGCCGCCGGTAACGGCGATGGTATTCATCCGGGTACCCAGCTTTCTAAGCCGCTCATAGGACAGATACATCTGAAAAGCCATTCCCTCTAAAATGCCCCTGTACAGCTCCTCCGGCCTTGTGTGAATCGTCAGCCCCGTAACCGTTCCTCTGGCGTCCATGGAAAGATCGGGATTTCCCGAAGAGCCGAACTGGGGAAGCACCATCACCTCTGTTTTCAAAAACTCCGCAGCCCGGTCAATATAATCGTAAAAGTTCTCGCCCCTGGCCTCGCACTCCATAACCGTCCCCTTTAAAATGGTATCTCTGGCCCAGTTTTTCAGAGCGCCGCAGGTGGTCACCTCCAAACTTGACAGGTAGGTGTCCGGCAGCACATAGGGAATACAGGTGAAATCATTCCGGATCATATAGTCTGTCACGGACCGATCCGGCATCCCCGGCAGCATGGCAAATAAAAATTCGCAGGTGCCCATGCCGCATTCTCCGGTTTCCATATTCATAAGCCCGCTTCCAAGGGCCGCCATCGACTGGTCGTGTCCTCCGGCTACCAGCTTCATCTCCCGGTTCAGACACAGCTCCTCCGCCATCTCCGGCAGAATGGTACCGATCACCGTCAGCGGCGGCACCGGACGGGACATCTGCGCTTTCCTCACATGGGCAAAAGACAGAAGCTCCTCCGACCAGTCCATTTTCCGGATGTCAAAGGCCATGCTTCTGGCCGCCGAGGAGAAGCTTACGCACCGCTCCCCCGTCAGCATATAGCCGATAAAATCCTCATAGTGCAGAATCGCCGACGCTTTTTTTATGGCCTGGGTATTCCGGTCCAGCCACATATATTTCGGCAGGCCGTACAGCTCGTTGGGCGGAAGGCCTGTGATCTCAAAAATCCGCTCCGCCCCCATCTTCTCCATAATCTCCCCCGTCTCAGGAATTCCCCTGGGATCTCCTGTCAGCATGGAATTCGCCAGAAACCCCCCGTTTCCATCCATGCAGACTACCGACTCTCCAAGGCTGGTAACCGCCATGGCCTCGACCGGTTCCGGACAGCTCTGTCCCGTCTCCTTTAACAAAAGCTTCACCTGCTCCCAGACCGTCCGCGGATCCAGCTCCCGCCGTCCGTCCGTTCCAAGCTCTTTATAGGTACGGGATGCCTGAAACAACACATTCCCGTCTAAATCATAGACCAATATCTTACTTCCGCTGGTTCCCACGTCAAGCCCCGCAAATGCCACAGACGCCTCACTCCTTTCTCAGACCCCGCGTATCCGGCCCGCCTTCTCACAAAAGCCTTTTATTTTCCTACAGCCGCGCCGCTGTTATTCCCGACTGCTTCTCTTCTTTCTCTGCACGTCGATGATAACGGCCAGCATAATAATCACGCCCTTTAACACGTTCTGCCAGAAGGAGTTGATCTGCATCAGATTCAGGCCGTTGGTAATCACGCCGATAATCAGAATGCCGATCAGGGTGCCTCCCATAGTTCCCACGCCGCCGGACATACTGGTGCCTCCGATGACCACCGCCGCAATGGCGTCCATCTCAAAGCCGCTGCCAAGGTTTGCGGAAGCCGAACCCAGACGGGCGGACCAGACGATGCCGCCCACGCCGCAGAGAACACCGATCAGTACATAGGGAAGCATGTTGTATTTTTTCACATTGACGCCGGAGTACTGGGCCGCCGTCTTATTTCCGCCCAGAGCATAAATATAGTATCCGAACCGGGTCTTATTCAGCAGAAACCAGGTCATAACCAGCACAAAAGCCGCATAAAGGATAATGATGGAAATGCCGCCGATGCTGGCATTGCCCAGGGACGTATAGCCGTCGTTGCGGACACGAATGGTAATGCCGCCGGATATAATCTCCGTCAGCCCCCGCCCGATACACTGGGTAGCCAGCGTCGCCACAAAGGCGGGAACATGGAGATAGGCGATGGCCATGCCGTTGACGGCCCCCACCAACGCGCCAACTGCCAGACAGGAAACCACTGTCACCCACACCGGCGCGCCGAGATTGGTCATCATATACGCGCCGATGATGCCGGTCAGACCTACGGTGGAGCCCACAGAAATATCAATCTCCCCCATTAAAATCGCCAGCAGCATACCACAACTGATGATGGCGTTCACCGAATTGGAACGCAGCAGGTTCAGAAGATTGGACGACGTGAAAAATTTCGGCGTCGAAAAGGATACGATCGCCGTCAGTATCAGCAGACCGATGATAGTGCCCGCGTTTCTTTTAAGATAGGCCCCCGCTGCTCCGGGACTCTTTGTTTTTTCCATAGTGATAGATACCTCCTAATCCAATATCCGCGGCAGTCCTTTCCGTCACGGACCGGTTCCGTTCGTCAGGTCCGGACCGCCGCCGTTCTCAAGATTCACCTTTCCGCGGTCTCGTGCCTGGTGGCCAGGGCCATCATGGCTTCCTGAGAAAAGTCCTTCGCCGCCAGTTCTCCTGTGATCCTGCCCTCGCACATCACATAACACCGGTTGCACATATTGATAATCTCCGGCAATTCGGAGGACACCATAACAATCGAAACCCCGGCTCCCGCCAGCTCGTCTATGATGGCATAAATCTCCGCCTTAGAGCCTACGTCGATTCCCCGTGTCGGCTCATCCAGTATAATCACCTTCGGATTTTTCGCCAGCCATTTGCTTAGAACCACCTTCTGCTGGTTTCCGCCGCTTAAGTTTTCCGTCAACTGTTTCGGAGAGGTAATTTTAATGGAAAATTTCTTCCGATAGTCGTCCACCATCTTTCTCCACGCGGCTTTTTTCACCCGAACGCCCTTCACAAAATCCGACAGGCAGACCAGACCCATATTGAATTCCACATCGTTTTTCAGAATCAGCCCCTCGCCGCGCCGGTCCTCGGACACATAGACGATCCCGTTGTCTATGGCGTCCTGGGGCCTGCGGATGGAAAGCTGCCGTCCGTCCAGGCAGACCTCGCCGCCGGATTTCCGAAACGCGCCGAAGATTGTCTTCATCAGCTCCGTCCGTCTGGCCCCGACCAGACCGGCAAAGCCGACCACTTCGCCGTAATGGGCCTGAAAACTGACATCCCTGAAATATTTTTCATGGGACAGTCCCTTTACCTCCAGGGACACGCCCTTAATCTCATGTTCATTTCTTGTGTAATAACTGCTCAGCTCCCGGCCTACCATCATGCGGATCAGTTCATCTTTATCCGCCCGGCCGGTTTCCACGTCGCCCGCCATTCTGCCGTCTCTTAACACCACGATCCGGTCCGTAATGGCAAACAGCTCCTCCAGTCTGTGGGAAATATAGATGATTCCCACCTTCCGTTCCTGTAAGAGACGGATAATGCCGAACAGGGTTTCCACCTCTCCCTGAGAAAGAGAAGACGTAGGCTCATCCATCACCACGATCCGGGCTTCCGCCGAAACCGCTTTGATAATCTCCACCAACTGCTGCATACCGATGGACAGCTCGCCCACTAACTGGTCCGCCTTAAGATGCAGATGCAGCTCGTCGATCACCTTCTGCGTCTCCTCCTCCATCTTTTTCGCGTCCACCAGCCCCATCCTGTTTTTCAGCTCACGGCCCAGGAACACATTGGCCGCAATGGTTCTGCCGGGTACCAGGATAATCTCCTGATGGATGATCCTGATTCCGTTGGCGCCGGCCACAGCCGCCGAATGAATCTGCTTTTCCTCGCCGTTTATACGGATTTCGCCTGAATCCGCCCGGTGTATTCCTCCCAGAATCTTGATCAGCGTGGATTTTCCGGCTCCGTTTTCACCCAGGATCGCCACCACTTCTCCCTCTCCCACCGAGAGATTGACGCCGTTCAGCACCACATTGGAAGCAAATGCCTTCGTAATCTCTTTCATTTCCAAAAGCTTTGTCTCACTCATATATTCCTCTTTCCCGCGCGTCCGCCGCGTCTGATCGTCCATGGTACAGGCTTCTGGCCGCCCGTCCGTAAAAAAGGTCCGGCCCAAAGTCAATCTCTGAGCCGAACCCCGTAACCAAAGACTCTTTACGTCAGCTAATTCTCAAGTCCATGCTGTGATTTTATATTGGGATCCGCCCTGCAAGCTTATTCCAGAGTATCCCATGCATCCAGATCGTAATCGTCAATGTTGCTGGCATCAATGCTGTAAGAAGCAATGCTGGTATTAAATTCGATGGTTTTGCCGTCCAGAAGATCCACGCACTCTTTCACACCCATATAACCCATGTATGTAGGTCTCTGCGCGGAGCTCTGTACCATGGTGCCGTCTTTGATCGCATGCTTTCCGATCGGAGCGCCGTCCTTACCCAGTACGTCGATCGTACCGGTCTTTTTCGCATCCTCGATGGCCTGTACGGCACCCAGAGCGGAGGTATCGTTGATACAATAGATAACGTCGATATCGTCATGGGCCTGCAGAGCATCGGATACTACATTGAAAGCGGCATCCGTGGAACCCTCGCCCTCTACTACCTGTACTTCCACATATTTAGACGGATCAGCGGCATTTTCCTCGATGCCTTTCCAGAAACCTTCCACGTTAATGATACAGGATTCTGCGATCTGTAAATGCACGATCAGGATGTTTGCGCCGTCGGGATGATTTTTGGCAACCCACTCGCCGGAAAGATATCCAAGCTGGGTATTGTCAGAAGCGATAATACCGTCTACCAGCTCATAATCTTCTTCCGCAACCACGTTATCAACATTGATTACCTTTACGCCCGCATCCCTGCATGCCTGCAATACGGTCTGCGCGCCGGCGGAGTCATAGGGAATGTACACAAGAGCGTCGATGCCTGCCGCGATCATATCGTTGATCTGATCGGCCTGCTTCGTGGGATCGTTCTGAGGATCATAGTAGATCAGCTCGCAGCCCAGCTCGTCACAGGCGGTCTGGCAGCCGTTTAATACTGCCGTGAAATACTCGTTTGTCAGTGTGTACGGGGAAAAACCGATGGTATAACCGCTGCCGCCTTCCGTGCCGACGGTTTCCGCAACTGTGTCGGCTACGCTTTCCGCAATCGTCTCTGCGGAAGTCTCTCCCTGTACCTGTGTCTCGGGAGCCTGGGTATCGGGCGCTTTCGTCTCCGCCGGCTTTCCGGAGCAGGCTGCCATGGATAACGCAAGCACACCTGCCAAACATACGGATAAAATTTTTTTCATTGAGATATCCTCCTATTTTCATTTAGAATTAGCTGCGCTATATTGATTGTACGAACATATTAACACACCATTTTTTGTACTTCAATGATAATTTTGTCCAAAAAAACCGCTCTTATTTGTCTATTTCGCTTAGTTTACGTTTGGTTTTTTCTCCTATAACGTTTGTTTTTGTTTGAATTTCGACTACAAATAAACTATATCTCCTTTTTTATGCAAAATCTCTAAATTGAAATGTTTATTTCCGTTTGTTTCCACAAATACCGATGATCGTTTGTCCCGAAATTTTTTTGTTCCGCTGTTTCCCGCAAAAGCAGAGGGCGGAAGAGGCAGACACCACAGGTCTGCCTCTTCCGCCCTCTGCCTCACAGGTCAATATTATTCCGCGATCATCATATTCGCATTATACTTTTTCAACAGATTCCGTCCTTCCTCGTCAATCCCCTCATCGGTAATCACCCCGTCTGTCTGGGACAGCGCGCCGAACTCATTCAGATCATAGGTATTGAATTTGGAGGAATCCGCCAGCAGGTAAATCTTTTTCGCCACGGAAAAAATCGAACTCTTAAAACGGGCTTCCGGCGAATAGCCGTCATAGAGCCGCCCGTCGGTTCCCACCGCCGCAGCCCCCAGAAAGGCGATATCCAGTTGATACTTCCGAATCTGTTCCTCCGTCACCGGGCCGTAGCTGCAATTGCTGATTCGTATCATCTCGCCGCCCAGCATAATCACCGAGAGATTGTCAAACGAAAGGGCATGCTCCGCCACTTTCAGATGATTGGTCACCACCACGGCCCGCACGTCCTTTTCCAGATAGTTGGGAATGATCCTGGTGGTAGAGCCGGCGTCAATAAAGATCCGCTGCCCGTTTCTCACCAGGGAGGCCGCTTTCGCCGCAATCCGCTCCTTCGCTTCTCTGTGGGAAATCCGGGACTCGTCAAAAGAAATCATCCTGACCACCGACTGATTGGCCATCATGGCGCCGCCGTGGGTTCTGGTTATATTGTACTGTTCCGCCAGAAAGTTCAGATCACGCCGTATGGTCATCTCCGAAATCTTAAAAATCCGTGCCAGCTCGTTAACCTCAACCCTGTGCTTTTTCTGGAGCATCTCCAATATCGCAAGACATCGTTCGCTTTTGTTCATATAGTCCCTCCGCTCATTTTGGTATAGAGCCATTATACACGATCCGGCAGGTTTTTGAAAGCTTATTGGATTTGACTGGAAAGAGGATATCTGTTATGATTATTTCAGCAAATTTTAATTTAGAAGGAACGAACATCATGATTTTAGCATGCAGCCATATCAGCAAAGCTTTCGGAACCGACCCGATCATCACGGACGGCTCCTTTCATATAGAAGAACGGGAAAAAGCCGCCATCGTCGGCATCAACGGTGCCGGAAAATCCACCCTGTTAAAAATGATTATGGGCATCGAGCCCTGCGACGCGGGAGAGGTGATTCTGGCCAAAGGGAAAACCATCGGCTATCTGGCCCAGCATCAGGACGTGCTGGGAGAACATACCATCTATGAGGCGCTGCTGGACGTCAAAAAGGATATTCTCGGCCTGGAACAGCGGCTGCGGACGCTGGAGGCTAGGATGAAGCAGGCCGACGGGGAGGAGCTTAGTGCCCTGATGGATGCCTATACCAAAGCCAGCCATGAATTTGAACTGAAAAACGGCTACGCCTGTCAGAGCGAAGTGACCGGCGTTCTAAAAGGACTGGGATTTACGGAAGAAGAATTCGCGAAAAAGATTTCCTCCCTCTCCGGCGGGCAGAAAACGCGGGTGTCCCTGGGCAAGCTGCTTCTGTCCAAACCGGACATTATTCTGCTGGACGAGCCTACCAACCATCTGGATTTAAACTCCATCACCTGGCTGGAAACTTTTTTGATCAATTATCCCGGCAGCGTGGTGATTGTGGCCCATGACCGGTACTTTCTAAACCGGATCGTCACCAAGGTCGTGGAGATCGACCAGGGGAAAATCACCGTATTTTCCGGCAATTATACGGACTATGCTCAGAAAAAGGCCCAATTGCGGGAAAATCAGTTAAAAGCCTGGATGAACCAGCAGCAGGAAATCCGCCACCAGGAAGAAGTTATCGCCAAACTGAAATCCTTTAACCGGGAAAAATCCATCAGACGGGCGGAAAGCCGGGAAAAAATGCTGGCCAAAATCGACGTGCTGGAAAAGCCCGCCGAGGCAAACACGGAGATGAACATCCATCTCACCCCCCGGACCACAAGCGGCAATGACGTGCTGACCGTGGAGGAACTGAAAAAAGGCTTCCGTGAAGAACCTCTTTTCGAACATCTGAATTTTGAGATCAAGCGGGGGGAGCGGGTAGCCGTTATCGGAGACAACGGCACCGGAAAAACCACGATCCTGAAACTGATTAACGGCCTGCTGCCCCCCGACGGGGGAAGTATCTCTCTGGGAGCCAAGGTGCAGATCGGCTATTATGACCAGGAGCATCAGGTGCTTCATATGGAGAAAACCCTGTTCGACGAATTGCAGGATACGTACCCCCAGATGGACAACACCGCCGTCCGCAACGTGCTGGCCGCTTTTCTGTTTACCGGAGACGACGCCTTTAAGCAGGTGAAGGATCTCAGCGGCGGCGAGCGGGGCCGGCTGTCCCTGGCCAAGCTGATGCTGTCGGAAGCGAATTTCCTGATTCTGGATGAGCCTACCAACCATCTGGATATTGTGTCCAAGGAAATTCTGGAGCAGGCTTTAAACCAGTATGCCGGCACAGTGCTGTTTGTCTCCCATGACCGGTATTTTATCAACCAGACAGCCACCCGGATTCTGGAGCTGACCGGGCGGACGCTGATTAATTATATCGGCAATTATGATTACTATCTGGAGAAAAAGGAAGAACTGACCGCCGCCTGTCTCCCCGATGCCGGCCCGGCATCGGAAGCCGTTTCCCCTTCCGAACAGAAGGAAAGCAGCTCCAGACAGGACTGGCTTGCCTCCCGGGAAAAGCAGGCGAAAGAACGGAAACGCCGGAACGACCTTGCCAAAACCGAAGCCTCTATCGCCGAACTGGAGGAACGGGATGCCCGGATCGACCTGCTGCTGACCCAGGAGGACGTCTACACCGACGTTTCCCGGCTGATGGAATTAAATAAAGAAAAAGAAGATCTTAACAG
>Ga0137306_100990_pt1 | contig 32331 bp, 24 predicted proteins | sample Inofroosms_March_FD_97187 | JGI IMG/M metagenome (GOLD analysis project Ga0137306, IMG submission 97187) | Mouse cecal microbial communities from Vienna, Austria - N-Acetylneuraminic and N-Acetylglucosamine D2O microcosms_March | ecosystem: Host-associated > Mammals > Digestive system > Large...
TTACGGATGGAGAGCCTTTGACAGCAGAAGATGTGGTATTTACGTACAATACGGTGAAGGAAAACAGTTCGGTCAATGATTTTACGATGTTAAAAGAAGCAGTGGCAGTGGACGGGAAGACAGTGGAATTTCGTATGGAGCGTCCCTATTCCATCTGGCCCTATTCCATGGCGATTGTAGGAATTGTTCCGGAACATGCATATGGTCCGGACTATGGGGACCATCCGGTCGGATCCGGCCGCTATATAATGAAGCAGTGGGACAAGGGACAGCAGATTATTTTCGAGGCAAATCCGGATTATTACGGGGAAGCGCCGAAGATGAAAAAAGTAACCGTCCTTTTTATGGATGAAGATGCAGCCTATGCGGCGTCCCTGGCAGGACAGGTGGATCTGGCATATACATCGGCTTCTTATTCGGATCAGACCATCGACGGATATGAGCTTTTGGCCTATGAGACTGTGGACAACAGAGGAATCAACCTTCCGGCGGTGCCGGCATCTGTGGACGAAAAAGGAAATGCTGTGGGAAATGACTTTACCAGTGATGTGCGCGTCAGAAGGGCCATTAATATCGGCATTGACCGGGAAGAGATGATCGAAAATGTCCTGAACGGGTACGGAACGGCAGCTTACAGTATCTGCGATAAGATGCCCTGGTATAATGAGACAGCAGAGGTGTCCTTTGACCTGGAAGGTGCAGCGGCGCTTCTCGATGAAGCAGGCTGGACGACCGGTTCCGATGGCATCCGCCAGAAAGACGGTGTCCGTGCAGAGCTGAATATTCTGTATGCTTCCGGTGATTCCGTACGTCAGGCGCTGGCTGCGGATATGCAGAATCAGTTAAAAGAGCTTGGCATCGAGGCATCCATCGAAGGCGTGGGCTGGGATACGGCTTATACAAGAGCACTGGCAGAGCCGCTGATGTGGGGCTGGGGAGCGCATACTCCCATGGAACTGTATAATATTTATCATACATTAGAAGGCGGGAGTGCAGAATATTCTCCTTATTCGAATGAGTCTGTAGACCAGTATATGGATGAGGCGCTGAAGGCCGTTTCCTTAGAGGACTCCTACGATCTGTGGAAGAAGGCACAGTGGGACGGTACTTCCGGAGTCACCCAGGAAGGAGATATTCCCTGGATCTGGCTGTGCAACATTGACCATCTGTATTGGGCGAGGACAGATCTGCATGTGGCAGATCAGAAACTGCATCCCCATGGCCATGGCTGGTCTATTGTCAACAATGTAGATCAGTGGTACTGGGAATAGAGAGGAAACGGTTTTGTGAAAGCACATTTTATTTTTATAGGAAAACAGACCATCCGGATGCTTCTGCTTACATTTTTCGTAAGTCTGGCAGCATTTATCCTGATCTCCATCTCCCCCATTGACCCTTTGCAGGCCAATGTGGGGCAGGCGGCGCTTGGTTCCATGAGTCAGGAGCAGATCGCAAAGCTTCAGACCTACTGGGGCGTGGACGAACCGCCTGTGGAGCGTTTTCTGGCCTGGGCGGGGGATTTTTTCAGAGGAGATATGGGGCTCTCTCTCTTGTACCGCCAGCCGGTGGCGAAGGTGATCGGCGTGAAGCTGGCCAATTCCCTGTGGCTGATGGCGATTGCCTGGATTCTGTCGGGAGCTGTGGGGTTTGTTCTGGGCATTCTGGCGGGACTCAGAGAGGGCAGTCTGTTAGATAAGGTCATCAAGGGGTATTCCCTGTTAATCGCCAGTACGCCTGCTTTCTGGCTGGCGCTGGTGCTTCTGATGATTTTCGCGGTGTGGCTTAAGGTACTGCCCATCGGACTCAGCGTTCCCATCGGTGTGGAGGCTGCCGGGGTGACGGTTGCGGACCGGATTCAGCATGCCATTCTGCCGGCCATTACCTTAAGCATTACGGGCATTGCCAATATTACGCTGCATACACGGGAGAAGATGGTGGAGATTATGGAAAGCGATTATGTGCTGTTTGCCCGTGCAAGAGGGGAGAGCACATTCAGTATCGTGAAAAACCATGTGCTCCGAAATGTGCTGCTCCCGGCGCTGACATTACAGTTTGCCGCCATCAGCGAAATATTCGGAGGCTCCGTACTGGTGGAGCAGACCTTTTCCTATCCGGGGCTCGGACAGGCGGCGGTGACGGCCGGGCTTGGCAGCGATGTGCCGCTGCTACTGGGAATCACCGTGATCAGCGCCCTGTTTGTGTTCGGCGGAAATCTGATTGCGAATATTCTGTACGGGGTGATTGATCCCAGAATACGCAGGGGAGGTGCCGGGGCATGAAGCATTTGAACGGAAGAATGGCGGCGGTGTTTCTGTTTGGCCTGGCGGTATTGTTCCTGGCGGCGGTGACGGCTGCCGGCTGGGGGTTTGAGGAGGAAGCGTTGGTGACGGACTTTTCCAGAAAGAATCTGGAACCCTGCGGGCAGTATCTGTTCGGAACGGACTGGCTGGGGCGGGATATGTTTATCCGGACGCTGACCGGGCTGTCCATGAGTATCCGGATCGGCCTTCTTGCGGCGGGCGTCAGTTCGGTTCTGGCGCTGATTCTGGGAACCCTTGCGGCTACCATGGGAAAAACCGTGGATGGAGTGATTACCTGGCTGATTGATCTGGTGATGGGGATTCCCCATATTTTACTGCTGATTCTGATTTCCTATGCTCTGGGAAAAGGATTTAAGGGAGTGGTAATCGGCGTGGCGCTGACGCACTGGACTTCCCTGGCCAGGGTAATCAGGGGCGAGGTGTTGCAGTTAAAAGAAGCATTGTTTATCCGGACGGCGCAGAAGCTGGGCGCGACGAAATTTGAAATTGTGTGGAAGCATATGCTTCCCCATCTGTTTCCGCAGTTTCTGGTAGGGTTGATTCTTACCTTTCCTCATGCGATTCTTCATGAGGCCAGCATCACCTTTCTGGGCTTCGGACTGCCGCCGGAGCAACCCGCCATCGGCATTATTCTGTCGGAAAGTATGAAATACCTGGCCATGGGACGGTGGTGGCTGGCGTTGTTTCCCGGACTTTTACTGGTATTTACGGTGGTGCTGTTCGATGTGGCGGGAGAGAGTCTGCGCAGACTGCTGGATCCGGGCAGCGCGCATAGATAGGGGTGGAGCAAATGGAAGAAAAAAAGGTCATCCTGGATATCAGAAATTTTTCAGTGTCCTTTGAACAGTATGAAAAGGGGTTCCGGAAGACGGGGCTTCCGGTGATTCGAAACCTGGATGTGACGATTCGGGAGGGGGAGATGGTGGCCGTTGTGGGTTCCAGCGGTTCCGGAAAAAGTCTTCTGGCCCACGGCATTCTGGGAATCCTCCCTTATAATGCCACCATGGGCGGAGAGCTGGTCTACGACGGGGAGCTTCTCACGAAAGAGCGGCAGAAAGCGCTGCGGGGAAATGAAATCGTTCTGGTTCCTCAGAGCGTGGCTTTTTTAGACCCGCTGATGAAGATCGGCCCTCAGATACGGAAAGGAAAAAAGGACCAGGCATCCAGAGAAAAGCTGAACGGGATATTTGAAGGATATCACTTGAAGAATGAGGTGCAGGAGCTGTATCCTTTCGAGCTGTCCGGCGGTATGAACCGCAGAGTGCTGGTTTCCACCGCCATGATGGGCAATCCCCGGCTGGTGATCGCGGACGAGCCGACGCCGGGTCTTCATATGGCGATGGTGCGCCGGGTGATGAGTCATTTCCGTGAGCTGGCGGATCAGGGCGCAGGCGTTCTTCTGATTACCCATGATCTGGAGCAGGCGCTTGAGGTGGCGGACCGGGTGGTGGTGTTTTATGCGGGAACGACGGTGGAGGATGCGGACGCAAAGGATTTCCGGTCGGAGGAGACGCTCAGGCATCCTTATTCAAAAGCGCTGTGGCGGGCGCTGCCTCAGAACGGATTTCAGTTTATCAGAGGAACACAGCCTTATGTGAAAGACTTGCCGGAAGGATGTCCCTTTGGTCCGAGATGCGAATGGTACACGGAAGCATGTAAGGGGGAGATCTCCTGCCGGGAGGTGCGGGGCGGAAGAGTCCGCTGTGTGCGGGCGGTGTGATCCCGTGTTTGGCAATGAAATGGCCGGGAGGGCTTATGGTACTGGAAGCAAAAAATATTTCGTTTCAATATGGCAGGGACACAAAACAGATCCTGGAAAATTTCAGCCTACGGATGGAAAGTCATGAGAGAGTGGGCATTGTCGCGCCCAGCGGATTCGGCAAGACGACGTTCTGCAAAATTTTATCCGGCTATGAAAAGCCGGACGGCGGGGAGGTTCTGCTGGACGGGAAGCCGCTGAGTTCTTACGGAAGATACTGTCCCGTGCAGATGATCTGGCAGCATCCGGAGCAGGTGGTCAATCCCCGCCTGCGTATGCGGGAGGTGTTAAAGCAGGGCGATGAGATTGAGGAATATATCGTGGAGGGGCTGGGGATCGAGGAAGACTGGAAAAACCGGTTTCCGGCGGAGATTTCCGGCGGAGAGATGCAGCGCTTCTGTATCGCGAGAGCGCTGGGAAGACGGACCCGGTTTCTTCTGGCGGATGAGATCAGCACGATGCTGGATCTGATTACCCAGAGCCAGATCTGGAGTTTTCTGATCGGGGAAGTGGAGCGGAGGGAAATCGGACTTCTGGCCGTGAGCCACAGTATGCCGCTGTTGGAGAGCGTCTGTACGAGGATTATTGATTTGGAGCATCTTTGATCCGATTTCCGCTTGCTATTAAAATGCTCCGATAGTATAATACCTGTAACGGAAGATAATCACAGTTTACGATTCAGGAGGAATAAAAGATGGACAAGAAAGTGGCGGCTTTACTGAACGATCAGATTAACAAGGAGCTTTACTCTGCTTATCTGTATCTGGATATGGCGAATTTCTACAATCGGAAGGGATTGGACGGATTTTCCAACTGGTATGAGATTCAGGCGAAGGAAGAGCAGGACCATGCTATGCTGATGTATCAGTATCTGCATAACAATGATGAAGTGGTTACGCTGGAGGCGATTGCAAAGCCGGACAAGACCTTCGAGACGCTGATGGATCCCTTAAAGGCAGGTCTGGAGCATGAGAGATATGTGACTTCTCTGATCAACACGATTTACGCCGCGGCTCAGGAGGTAAATGATTTCCGGACAACCCAGTTCCTTGACTGGTTTATCAAGGAGCAGGGCGAGGAGGAGAAAAACTCCACGGATCTGATTACGAAGATGGAGCTGTTCGGCGACGACGCCCGCAGCCTGTATATGCTGAACAGCGAGCTGGCAGGCCGCACATATTCTGCGCCGTCGCTGGTGCTGTAAGGACTGAGGGCAGGATGCCCTAAGAGACAGGATACAAAAAACCGGAAGGAAATACTTTTTCAGGTATTTCATTTCGGTTTTTTTTATTTGAAAATACGGACAATATTAATATATTGTTATATGATTTTCGGCATAATCGATTCATATCCGCAGGAATGACCGCATTTATATTATTATGAATCTTTATGTCTGGCAGCTGAATTTTACCCTATTATCTGGTGTGATATTTTTAATTTCAGATAATATATGGAAGGACATGATAATTTGTAGCGGTTATCTGTGAATATTTTGAAAAATAGATAAAGAATATAACAAAACATAATAAAAAATATATAAATAAAAGGTGGTTTTTCACATTAAAATTTGGTATAATTCTCTGTATAAGAGCAGCTTATTGCAAAAGGGTGATGGAATTGGTTGTATTACTGATAGGCGGCAGCGGCGTGCTGATGAATGCGCTGATTGACAAAATGAATAAAAACGGTCACCGTGTCTATCTGCTTACGGGACAGAGAGAGAGCAGGGGTTCCTATAAACGGGTATTTGAACGGTATGATTTTCCCTATGACAGCGGAAGTATCAAGGATATTTTTGAAAGTGTCCGGCCGGATGTAACGATCTTTACGGGCGCATATGATACCGGTTTTGACTGGGAGACATTATCCAGGCAGGAGTCCGTGCGGTACATGGCGGGACTGATGAACATTCTGTCCGCATGCAGTATGGCCGGGACCGGAAGATTTGTATACCTTTCCTCGGAAGAAGTGTTCGGAGATCCTTATATGGATCAGATCACTGAGGAAGAGCCGGCGTCTCCCAAAGGTTTCAAAGCGCTGGCTCTGGCCCAGGGGGAGGAAACCTGCGCCAATTATCGGAGAACCCAGGGAATGGACACGGTGATTCTGCGTTTCGATCATCTGTACTGGGTGCCGGAAAAGGGGAAAAAGGAAGACTCCCTCTGTTTCCGGATGTGTCTTGAGGCGCTGAAAACGGAAAAAATCTCGGCAAACAGCCGGAGATCCATATCCATGCTCTATCTGAACGATGGGGTGGAGCTGGCTTATAAAGTGTTTTTTAAAGAGGAACCGGAGCATTCCCTTTACCATATCTCTTCCATGGAAGAAATCGGGGAGCTTACGCTGGCGGAGGAAGTCAAGACTGCGATGGAAACGGGCGTCACTGTCGCCGATACTGCGGTTGGGGCGGGCAGCAGACTGGTTCTGGACGGCGGAAGATACAAAAAAGAATTTCCCTATAAAATTTTTCACCATTATGACAGCGGGATCCGACAGGTTGTTCAGTTTATGAAACGCCACAGCGCTTCTTATCTGACCGAGGAAGACAGCGGAGCCGGAGCTGCGGTGAAGATGTGGAAGCATTTAAGGGAGATCTTGAAAGCGCTGGTTCCTTTTCTTGAGAGTCTGGTGCTGTTCATTCCGTTTTTCCTGCTGAGCAGGGTGGCGGCGGACAGCGAATTTATTGCACGGCTGGATTTTTATCTTCTGTATGTTTTGCTGTTGTCAGTGGTTCACGGACAGCAGCAGGCGGTCTTTTCAGCTTTTCTTGCGTCTGCCGGCTACTGTTTTCTGCAGATGTATGACCGCACCGGGTTCGAGGTGCTTCTGGATTATAATACATATGTGTGGATGGCACAGCTTTTTATCGTCGGACTGACGGTGGGCTATATGAGAGATCAGCTCAAATTTGTCCGGAATGAGAACCGGTCCAGAGTCCGGTATCTGAGCGGGCAGCTCAAAGATATCGAAGACATAAATGACAGCAATGTCAGGATGAAGCATAATTTTGAAGAGCAGGTTGTCAACCATAAGGAAAGTCTCGGAAAAATATATGAGATTTCCTCTTCCCTGGAACAGTACGGACCGGAGGAGGTTCTGTTTTATGCCGCCCAGGTCCTTTCCAGACTGATGGATACGCCTGACGTGGCGGTATATACGGTGGCGAATGGTGATTATGCGAGACTGTTTTCCGCCACATCGCCGGAAGCCCGCAGACTTGGGAATTCCATTCGGTATACGGCGATGGAGGAACTGTACGGGGAACTGAAAGAGCGCCGGGTCTATATTAACAGGACGATGGAACAGAAGATGCCCATGATGGCCAGCGCCGTCTACGCGGAAGGCGACATGCAGTTGATCCTGATGCTCTGGAGCATTCCATGGCAGCGCATGACCCTGGGGGAGGCGAACCGGCTGACAATTGTAGGATATCTGATTCAGAATGCGGTGGTGCATGCAAACCGTTATCTGGAAGCCCTCAGAAACCGGCGGTATGTGGAAGGGACAAACGTACTGGATGAAGAAGCCTTTACCCAGTTGGCCAAAGCATTTTCGGATGCCCGTGACAAGGGATTGGCCGAGTATGCGCTGCTGGAGATTCTGACGGAAAAACAGGACTTTGAAAGTGTGGCGGTCGCGTTGGGCGGCGCCATACGGCAGACAGATTATCTGGGTATTTTAAGAGGCGGAAAGCTGTATGTGCTTCTGCCCAATACGAATAAGGAAAACATCGGAGGCGTTGTTGAGCGTTTCAGGAAATCTGGTTATGAATGCCGGGTAGATGAGGAGGCGGTCATATGATGCTCGCAAGGGATGAATATATCTTTCTGCTCATCCTGCTGGTGAATCTGATCGTGTCGGTAATTTATCTGCTGGCAGGGGTGTTTGTTCTGGTACCCGCCCATGCCCTGGCTGCCGATGAGGAACAGGAAGAGAGATTATATGACAACCGTCGGACCTATCTGATTCGGTTTATTGTGATGATTCTGTGCCCTGTCATCGTCCCGCTGTTTTTCTTTATGGGACATATCTGTTATCTGGTGATCTTCTGGAAAAATGCGGATCTGGCGGATGTGATTTTCAGCAAAGAGCGTGTGAAGACCAATCTGAAAGCGGATGAGGAAACGGAGCGGAATATCATTCCTCTGGAGGAAGCGATTCTGGTCAACGAAAAGAAAGATCTGCGCATGGTGCTGATGAATGTGATGCAGAAGGATATCAGCAATTCCCTGGCCTCTATAACGCTGGCTCTGGAAAGCGAAGATTCGGAGACGTCTCACTATGCGGCGGCCGTCCTGTCCGATGAACTGAACAGATTTCGTCTCTATGTACAGAAACTGCGCAGGCAGATTTGCGAGGAGGAAGCTGAGGAGACGGAATGTGAGGAGATGCTTCTTGATTATATGGACAATATTTTAAAGCAGCATATTTTTTCCGACCATGAACAGCGTAAATTTGTACACATCATGGAGGAGACGGCGGAATCTCTTTATGAGAAGGACCATTCAAGGATTACTTTAAAGCAGTATGAGTCGGTTTGTCTGCGGATTATGGAGATGAAAGAATTTGAGGCTTCCGGGAAGTGGTGTATGCGGATGGCAGAACAGTATCCGGGGGAGCTTTTGTCATATACCTGTAAACTGAAATATTATTTTGCCAGTCAGAACAGAGAGGCTTTTTTTACCGCGTTGGATGAGCTGAAAAAGTCTGATGTGGTAATTGACAGCGAGACGCTGGAACTGATTCGGATTTTCAGTTGAAGGAGGCAGTGACAATGTCAATGGCGATGCTTACGGTTATACGGATCATATGGGTATTGGCGGCATATATAGGTGTGACGCTTTTTTTGCCATGGATTATTCTGCGTAAAAAACTGTCTGGGATCGGCAGCGTTTCGACAAAATTTATGGCGTATTTCATGATTGGGAATTTTTATATCATGAATCTGGTATTTTTGCTGCAGCTTCTGCATATCTCATGCAGGCTGACACTGGTGATCGGAACAGCGCTGCCCTTTGTATTCGCGGCATATAAATATAAAGATTCTGTTTTTCCCGTTCTGGAGAAAGCGATTGAACGGATCAGGCTGATCGCGGGCGGAGAGATCGGAAAGAAGACACTGATTCTTAAATTTGAGAGAAAACTTCGCGGACTGTCATCCGGAACAGTCGGAAAATGGATGAGCAGTCATTGGCCGGATATTGTTCTGACGCTGGGAATTGTTTTGCTGATATTTTATATGTACGGAACGAATGCGGTGAAGGTCTATGGATATTGCGCCTCCGATATGGTGGTGCATCATTATTGGCTCAGCGAGATGATCCACAACAATATCTTTGTGGACGGGGTGTATCCTTTTGGCATGCACTGTGTTCTGTATTATCTGAATGGGGTGTTCGGAATTCCCGGCCATGTGCTGTTCCGGATTTTTGGTATCGTACAGACACTGATGATTCATCTGATGCTGCTGGCATTTTTACGCGCCCTGTGCAAGTCAAAATATGCGCCTTATGCGGGGCTCGTGGTCTACCTGCTTTCGGACCGGTTATATCAATATGCTTATTACAGATATTATGCGACGCTGCCTCAGGAATTCGGGATGCTGTTTATTCTGCCTGCCGTGTATTTTGCGATCGCCTTTTTGAAAGAAAAGGAGTTCACACTTACGGAAAAAAAGAAACGTTTGTGTTCCCCGGCTGCCAGACTGTATCTGATCCTGTTCGCGGTCAGTGTTTCCATGACCCTGGCGGTTCATTTTTACGGCACGATTATTACAGGCCTGTTTTGTGTCGGGATCGGAGTCGGTTTTTGTTTCCGCTGTTTTCGCTGGCGCTATTTTAAGAGACTTATGGTGGCCGGGACCGCGGGCATCTGTATCGCCATACTGCCTATGGCGGCGGCTTATGTGACAGGTACGCCATTGCAGCCTTCTCTGAACTGGGGAATGTCCCTTCTCTCCTCCGGCAGTACGGAACCTGAACCTGAGGAGAGTTCTGAGGAGGAGTCATCTGCGCCGACTGATAAAAAGGAACAGCCGGTGAAAAGAGAGAGTCTGGTTTTGCGGATGAAACGACTGTATCATACGGTGCTCCATGAACTGGAATATTATGTGATTAACCATGATGCCAGGATACCGCGGCTTTTGCTGGGCAGCACCGGTCTGCTCTTTCTTCTCGGCATTCTCTGGTGCATACTGCGCAGAACGGAATATGGAGCGGTTCTGTTGTCGGCAAGCGTTTTTATGCTGCTTCTGACGATTCTTCAGTCTGCGGACGGGCTTGGGCTTCCCCAGGTGATCGAGGTGTCCCGCCATGCAGTCTATTACGCCTATGGAAGTGTGATTCTGCTGAGCTTTTGTCTGGATGCGGTTCTGTTCCTGCTGCTGAAAGGGAATCGGCTGATGGATCTGAGCTCTCTTGGGGTGCTGGCCGCCGTCTGTATCGCCACGGGACTGACCGGTATTCGAACGCCGGTCTGTCTGACCGCCTATGAGACAAACGGGGCGATGATCTGTCTGGAAAATATCATTCGTGAAAACAGAGGCGGAGAAACCTGGACCATATGCTCGGCCAATGACGAACGGTGGATGGTGGACGAATATGCCCATGGTTATCACTATGAAATGATTACGTTTCTCAGGCAGATAGAGGAGACGGACGGGTTTGCATCCGTTGCGATTCCTTCTTCCAACGTATATTTCTTTATAGAAAAAATACCGGGTCTGTATGTGGATTATATCAATACGGAAAAGGCAGAAAAACAGGTGTCCGCACAAGGGGCGAAGAAGCCGCTGTCCAAATGGCCGGGAATTGTGCCATATATAGGAGACGCACGGTGGGTAACCATGTCCCACATGTATTACTGGGCGCAGGAATTCAAAAGGCTGTATCCCAACGAGATGGAAGTATATTATGAAGATGATGCGTTTGTGTGTTATCGGGTGCGGCAGAACGAATACAGCCTGTATAATTTTGCCGTCGATTATGGCTATGCCGGTGAAACACAAAAGGATTAGGAGAGGATGACATGATATCGCGCAGGAATTATTTTACAATAACGATTATGATGTTTGTGATATTTTTCCTCTGTATGTTCATCAACAATTTAAAGGATGAATGGAATGATTATTCTGTCAATGCCTATGCCGAGGATGCTTCCGGATATCCGTCTCAGGTGAATTTTTATGTGCCGGGCAGCTCGGAACAGGATGATTCTTCACCGAATCCGGGAACCGGAGAGAGTGAGGGAGACGGAATCGGGGTTGTGTTCCCCCGGAAAGTGATTTATATCGGGGAGCCGGACGGGGCTTTTGCCGATATGGCTTATGAATGGGTGGTCTACACAAAACGGGACATCGAGAGATATACCGCGCTGTCTTCTTTTCAGGACGCGGAAGAAGAAATGGATCAGGTTGAGATGCTGGTGATTGATCCGGCAGGTATTTCCTGGGAACAGGAGGGGGAGCTTCGCTTTCTGTCGGATTGTGTGGATAAGGGAATCCATCTGGTATTCTGCCGTCTTCCGGATGTGTCTGTAATCGAGCACAGCGAACAAGTGCGGAATCTTCTGGGAATCAGAAATATCGCGGAGAAGGAGACCAGGGTGAAGGGACTTCATCTGTACGGCGGTTTTCTGCTGGGAGGCGAGAAGGTTTATGAGGCACAGGAAGAGGAAGATAAACCGTATCAGAATCTGGAGCTGACATTTCCCTGGTATCGTCTGGAGGCAGGCGTGAAAGTCTATATGAAGGGGATTCCGGAGGATGAAGCGGTGAAGCCGGAGAGCTATCCCGCCGTGATCTGGCGGAAAAGCTTCGGTACGGCATATGTGTTTGCCGTGAACGGCGGATATATGGAGGGAATCACCGGAATGGGAATGCTATCTGCCATGTCCGCAGATATGTATTCCTATGAACTCTATCCGGCCGTTAACGCGCAGAGCATGGTGTTTGCCGGTTATCCGTCTCTGGCCGATGAAAACAGAGAAGTAATGGAAATGTATTACAGCCGCTCCGTGAAACAACTGTTTCAGGAAATTATATGGCCGGGTATCACAACGACGCTTCTGGATCAGAATGTGGGACTTACCTGTATGCTGGCGCCCCAGTATGACTACCAGGACGGCAATGTTCCGGATCCGGAACAACTGAAATATTATCTGAAAATTTTTAACGAACAGTCGGTGGAAACCGGATTATACGGATTCGATAAAGAGAATACTTTTGAGGCGCGAAAGCTCAGGGAAGATCAGGACTTTATCGGCGGGGCGCTTGACAGTTACCGGTTTTCTTCTCTCTATGCGGGTGAACAGGAAGATGAAGTGATTGCGGAAGTTCTGCGGGAAAGTGGGCTGACATCCGTAAGGACAGTGGTGACGGCTTTCGACGAAGACCGGCAGGATGTCGTCGGTTTTCTGTCGGAACAGGTGACAAGACAGAGCATCACGGCGGACGGACTGGATTATTCATTCCGGGGAGACCTTCTGGTACGGAGTATGGAAACCGCCCTCGGATACCTGAATATTTCCTTTGACATGACCCGTATCGCATATCCGGAGTCAGAGGAGGATCTCTGGGAAAATCTGGCCCTTGATTTTGCGAAAACGGCCGGTGCATATGAAGAAGATTTTCAGGGTTTTTCCGGAACGACGGTGTCAGAATGTGATGTGCGTATCCGCCGTTTTCTGCAACTGGATTATGAGGACAGCAGGACAGGCGACAGCATTCGGCTTAAGACCAACGATACGGGGGGAACCGTGTGGTTCATCTTAAGGACCCATCATGAACAGATTAAAGAAATGGAAGGCGGAAGTTTCAGGCAGTTGGAAGAGGACGCTTATCTGATTCAGGTGGAAGACAGAGAGGTTACGATCACGATGGAGCCGTCTGAGCAGCGGTTTTATTATTAAGATCCTGAAAGGAGATGCCAAATGAGAGTCTGTATCGTCGTGGAAGGCTGTTATCCTTATATGGCAGGCGGTGTATCCAGTTGGGTACACGGGCTGATCAGGTCTTTTCCCAGTCTGGAATTTGTGCTCCTGACGATTATAAGCAATCGGTCCTTAAGCGGAAAATTTACTTATGAGCTGCCGGAAAATGTTACGGAAGTACACGAACTGTATCTGGAAGATATGGACTGGAACCGGACGGGCTGGCGGCGTTTCAGACTGAACCGGACGGAATACAGGGCGCTGCGCAGTCTTATATTGAATCAGAGTACGGAGTGGGAGGTGCTGTATGACCTGTTTCAGAAGAAGCATCTTTCTCTGGACCGTCTGCTGATGAGTGAAGATTTTTTAAATATTGTGCGGGAATATTATGATCTGAAATACAGCCAGCTTATTTTTTCCGATTTTTTATGGACGATGCGTTCGGTGTATCTGCCGCTGTTTTTTACCCTGCAGATGAAACTGCCGAAAGCAGACCTGTATCATTGTGTGGCTACCGGTTATGCAGGGGTGCTTGGGAGCATGGCCAAATCTCTCTATGGAAGCCGTGTACTGATCTCAGAACACGGGATTTATACAAGGGAACGGGAAGAAGAACTGCTGCGGGCGGAGTGGGTAAAAGGCGTTTATAAAAATATATGGATCGATCAGTTCCGCAAAATGTCCAAAGTGGCATACGACAGCGCGGATCTGGTAACCAGCCTGTATGAGCATGCCAGGGAACTGCAGATCGAGCTGGGCTGTCCGGCAGAGAAAACCATGGTGACGCCAAACGGTGTGTCAGTGGAGCATCTGCACAACCTTCCGGGCAAGGAGGAAGAAGAGAGACAGAAAGTCAATATCGGCGCCATCCTTCGCGTTACCCCGATCAAGGATGTGAAAACGATGATTCAGGCGTTCAGCTTTGCAAAGGAAAGAGAGTCCCGTCTGAAACTGTGGATTATGGGGCCCTGCGATGAAGATGAGGTATATGCCGCAGAATGTATGGAACAGGTGGAAGCGCTGGGGCTTGAGGACGTGGTATTCACCGGAAGAATTGACATCAAAGATTACCTTGGAAAAATGGACGCGACGATCCTGACCAGTATCAGCGAAGGGCAGCCGCTGACGATCCTGGAAAGCTATGCGGCCCATAAACCGGTGATTGCCACGGATGTGGGGAACTGCAGGGGACTGATCTTCGGGGAAAACGATGATTTCGGCGCCGGCGGAATTCTGACCCATATTATGAATGTGGAGGAGATCGCGCAGGCCATGATTGATATGGCCAGAAACGAGCCCATGCGTCTTGAGATGGGAGAAAACGGTTATAAAAGAGTGATGTCCGGTTACCGGATCGAGCATATGAGAGCGACCTACCATAAGATTTATAAAGATTTTTCTGACAGCATGGGGCTGTCGTGGGCGGAGGAAACTTTGAGAGAATTGGAGGAAGGATAAACCGATGGCAGGCATAGGAGTAAAACTAACCAGGATCTTTGAGAAGAATACGGTTACGACAAATCTGATCGGATTCGGATACAGCGCGACTTCCACGGTAGCGCCCATGTTTGTGGTTATTCTGAACATTATGCTGATGCAGCATTTTCTGGGTTTCAGCAAACTGGGCTTTGTGGAGCGGGAACTGTTTTCCTGTACGGTTCTCTACATATTTATCTTTGCTCTGCTCACAGCCTCGCCGTTTAATTCCGTATTGTCAAAATATGTATCGGATGTGATCTATGAAGAACGGTATGAGGATATCCGGCCCTGTTACTATCTGGGACTGATGCTGAATATGCTGTTGAGCTGCCTGTTGGGGATTCCCTTTTGTCTCTGGGAGCATTTTGTGGGGAAAGTGGATGTTTTCTATACCTTTACCGGATACTGCGGTTACATATCCCTCGTGCTGGTGTTTTACTCCATGATTTATCTTTCCATCGCGAAGGATTATGAGAAAATATCGCTGTTTTTCTTTCTGGGGATGCTGGAGGCATTTCTTCTGTCCTTATTTCTGCGGTATATCATGCACTGGGGTATTCGGGAGAGTATGCTCTTTGCTCTGATGACGGGCTTTTTCTTCATCGCGTTTCTGGAAATTGCGGTGGTAAAGCGGTATTTTGTAAAAAACAGCAACAGATATCGATCGGTGCTGCGGTATTTTAAAAAATACTGGCAGCTTGTGGTTTCTAATTTTTTCTATAATCTGGGCCTGTATATCCATAATTTTGTGTTCTGGACCACAGAGATGAAGCTGGTGCTGGTAAAGACTTTCGTGTGCAATCAGCCTTATGACATGGCCACTTGTCTGGCCATGTTCACGAATCTGTCCGCTACGACGATTTTTATCACACGGGTGGAAATGCATTTTCACGATAAATACCGGCAGTATTCCGAGGCGGTCATCGGCGGAAAGGGCGCGGATATTGATACGACAAAAAAGGAGATGTTCAGGCAGTTGTCCGCCGAGCTGGTTGATCTGGTACGCATACAGTTTATCATAACATCGGTTATATATCTGATCTGTGTCGTACTGCTGCCGCGGGCAGGCATTTCCAGTCTGACGCTGCGGATTTATTCGTGTCTGGCAGCAGGGTACTTTATTTTATTTCTGATGTATTCCGAAATCATATTTCTTTATTATTTTAATGACCTGACAGGCGCGGCGATTACATCCTTAAGTTTTTGCCTGGTCACGTTTCTGGGAAGCATCTTTGCCACCCATTTATCGGAGCTTTGGTTCGGGATGGGAGTCGTGCTGGGGGCTTTTACAGGATGGACGGTGGCCTATGTCCGTCTCAGATATATGGAAAAGCATCTGGATGCCCATATATTCTGTAAGGGTTCCATATTGAAGCCGGGAATGGGCACTCAGCCGCCCGGCAAGGTATATGACAGAGCCGCCGGGAGCGGAGAAGACTTGGCAGGGTAGCTGCGGAACTTACAAAAACAGCAATGACCGTAAAGGCCCCGGGAGGATTTACAGACGCTTTAGCGGCTGGAAATTCTCCCAGATCAAGGGGGCCTGGGAGGGCAGTTGCGGAACTTACAAAAACAGCAACGGACCGTACAGGCCCCGGGAGGGCAGTTGCGGAACTCCAAAAACAGCAACGAACCGTACAGGCCCCGGGAGGATTTACAGACGCTTTAGCGGCTGGAGATTCTCCCAGATCAAGGGGCCTGGAAGGGCAGTTGCGGAACTCCAAATAGAAAGGGGGTATAAAAATGGAAGGGATCATCATAAGAGCGGGGGTTTTCCTTGCGGGGGCGATTCTTATGATATCCAGTTTCTGGATGAATGCTTACAAGAAAATCACGGTTAATTTTGCGGTGATCTGGGAAATTTTAGGACTGATGCTGGTTCTGGTCGGAATCGTTCCTGTTTTTTCTCAGTGGAGTCGTCTGGTCTCTTCAGGAACTGGGCTGGCGTTTTTCTGTGTGGGAAGCGTCTTTCTGTTTGAGGAGGTAAGGACCAGCGTGCTGCTTTCTCAGCTAATGATGAAAAACAGGGAGCTTGCCATGCAGGTGTCTCTGCTCAATCAGGAAAATGAATATATCATGAATGAACTGGACGCGCTGCAGAAAACGGTGGAGAATATAAATGAAAAAGATACTGTTTGCAGTTAATACCATGGGACGTGCCGGCGCGGAGACTGCGCTGATTGAGCTTCTGAATGCGCTGCATTTCCCGGATTATAAGCTGTATCTCTATGTTATTATGGGGCAGGGAGAGATGATCGAAAGGCTCCCGTCCCATGTGAAGCTGCTGAATAAAAGATTCAGCAGCCAGTCCGTGCTGACCCGGAAAGGAAAAGGGGTAATGGCCAGGACCATTTGTAAAGCCTTTTTTCGAAACGGCGGATACGGCAGGAAACTTGGTTCTGTTTTCAGAAATGCGGAAGAGATGAAAAAGAACGGGAAGATTCAGGCCGATAAACTGCTGTGGCGGGTGCTTTCGGATGGCGGACAGCGCTTTCAGGAGACCTTTGATCTGGCAGTAGCCTATCTGGAAGGCGCGTCGGCCTATTATGTGGCGGAACATGTAAAAGCCCGGCGGAAAGCTGCATTTATACATATTGATTATACAAGCGCAGGATATACCCGCAGGATGGATCAGGGCTGCTGGGACCGGTTTGACCGGATCTTCGGGGTTTCCGATGAGGTTCGGGAGAGTTTTCTTTCGGTTTATCCGGAATATAAGAAAAAAACAGGGGTCTTTCACAATATTGTGAATCAGGAGGCTATCCGGCTTCGCGGACGGGAACCGGGAGGATTTTCAGACGGATTTCAAGGAAAGCGTCTTCTGACGGTGGGAAGACTGACCTGGCAGAAAGCCTATGATATAGCGATTGCGACCATGAAACTGTTGAAAGAGGCCGGATATCCTGTGAGATGGTATGTGCTTGGAGAAGGGGATCAGCGCCGGGCTCTGGAGAAACAGATTGGGGCGCTGGGGCTTTCGGAGGATTTTGTGCTTTTGGGCGCGGTAAAAAATCCATTTCCCTATTATATGCAGGCGGATCTGTATATCCATGCCACTCGGTTTGAAGGAAAAAGCATTGCCATTCAGGAGGCACAGACACTGGGATGTGCGGTGATTGCCTCTGACTGTAACGGTAACCGGGAACAGATTACGGACGGACAGGACGGAATTCTGTGTGAACTGACGCCGGAAGCGATTGCCGGCAGTATCCTCAGGCTGCTGAACAATGAGGAAGAACGAAAACGGCTGGGCAGGAAAGCGGCAGAGAAAAATACCGCCCAGGCTCAGGAACTGCAGATGCTTCTGGAACTTCTGGAGTAGGGAGGTGGCGTCATGAATAAAAATGAATTACTGATTATCATACCGGCCTATAATGAGGGCCAGAATATCCGACGGGTGCTGACGGAACTGGAGCATCTGGATATGGCATCCGAGGCGGATATTCTTGTGATCAATGATTCTTCCACAGATTCTACAAACTGGATCGTGAAGGATATGGGATATCCTATGATCTCCCAGTTGTTTAATATGGGTTATGGCTGTGCGCTTCAGACCGGTTATAAATGGGCGGTGCGGAGAAAGTATGAATATGTTATACAGATGGATGGAGACGGACAGCATGACGTATGCAATATTCCGGTGATTTATCGGAGGCTGAAAGAGCCGGATGCCGACGGTCAGTGTCCGGATATTGTGCTCGGCGCCAGATTCAGAGAGGGAAGCAGTGATTTTCCCGTCTCGCTGCCAAAAAAGATCGTCTACTCCATGTTCCGTTTTATGATTCGTATGACGACAGGAAATCAGATATCGGATCCCACCACAGGTCTTCAGGGGCTGAGCAGAAAGGCATTCCTGTATTACTCCAAATACAATCATTTTGACGATAAGTATCCGGATGCAAATATGATTATCCTGATGATGCTGACAAAATTTCGTATCGTGGAAGTTCCGGCGGTTATGCATTCCAGGACGGCGGGGAAGAGTATGCACTCCGGATTGAAGCCCTTCTGGTATATGCTTCGGGTGATCTACAGCGTCATTATTATTCTGTTTCAGGTGAAGGCGCTGAAACAGGACGAGGAGATAGGACTCAGAAGTGCGGATAAGATATAGGAGAAGCGGAAAATTATATAAGGCAAAATATATAGAGAGCAGAGAAACACTGTCAAATCCGGGCTGCGGATGGTATCATGTCTATACGTTCAGGGCACAGCCGCCGCCGGACGGACGCCCGGTGGAAGAAGAAGTCTGGCTGGATGATGTATGCAGGAAAGAGCGACTTGCGCTGGTTCTGATTGACATCGGATCTTTTCGGTGCCGCGACCTTTCGGAAGCCGCGCTTCTGCATGTTGCGGAGATTATGAAATTTTTCCAGAGGGCGCATAAGCAGATGATTCTGCGGGTGACCTATGATACCGGAGGCAACGCGGCTGTGAGAGAACCCGGGGATCTGTCCCGGGTCCTTGCGCATATGGAACAGATCGGCAGTGCGATACGCGGATTTCTGTCGGATATTCTGGTGATACAGGGAATCTTTGTGGGAAACTGGGGAGAGATGCATGGTTCCCGGTATATGGAACAAAGGGATATGCTTGATCTGATCCATACATTGTATCGTGTCACGGAAGGAAAATGCTTTCTTGCGGTCCGTACCCCTGCACAGTGGCGTCAGATTACGGGCAGCCTGGGCAGCGTAACGGGGTTACGGCAGCGGCTGGCTCTTTTTAATGACGGGATATTCGGCTCGCCTACGGATCTTGGAACTTATGGTACTGCAGGCAGAGCAGAGGCCGGTAGATACGGGAAATGGAACCGCGAAGAAGAGCTGCGGTGGCAGGATAGCCATATGGGCTCCGCGCCAAACGGCGGAGAAGCCCTTGGCGGGGCGTCTCCGGTCGGATACGGGGAGGCGGCAAAGAGATTCCGGAAGATGCATCTGACCTATCTGAACAGTATCTACCGGCAGGAACAGCTTGCCCTGTGGAAAGGGGAGACGGTAAAAACCTTCGGCTGCTGGAAAGGAATCAGCGGTTATGATTATATCGGACGGCACCTGGGGTATCGGTTCGTAATCCGGAATGTGATCAGAAAAGGCGCCGGACTGCTTGTGGTAACGGTGTGGAACTGCGGATTTTCCGGTCTGACAGAAGAGGCGGACTGTCTTCTGCTCACAGAAGCGGAAGACGGAGAGACAGTCCGCAGCAGGGTCGACACAGATGCCAGAGACTGGAGGGCCGGAAAGAAAACAAAGGTTCCGGTTTTATTTTCGCCGGAGGCAGGCGTTTATAAACAGTTAAAACTTTTCCTCAGACTGGAGAGGCGCGCAGACGGAACGGCGATCCGGTTTGCCAATCAGGGAGCAGGCGATCAGATCTTACTGGGAGAGCTTGGGAAATGAGCGGATTTCCAGATTTCCCAGCACGTATCCGTCGGCAGTGTGGGCCATATCATTGGCCGGATGAATCTCACAGCTGGTAACCGGATCGCTGATTTTCAGGCAGAGCCGGTAAATTCCGGTCGGACAGCTCAGAGAATCAAAAGGGATATTCAGTGTGGTTTTCGTTCCGGCAGCCAAAGGCCGGAGATCTGTCCGGACCGGTATTGTGTAAGCCCTGCCCCGGTTTATATCGGTCAGAGACAGGGTGAGTTCAAAGGGATGATATGCACCGGAAAAACCTATATTTTCCAGAGTGACGGAAAACAGGCCGGTTTCGCCCGGCAGGCCGGAAGGCGTACAGGCAAAATCACGCAGTACATACCGATATCCCAGATGTCTGCCGATGTAATCATACCCATTCATCCCATGAAAGACGCCCTCTCCTCTGTAGCTGTCTGCTTTCCATTTGGACAGAACGGCTTCATCGTAGGCGCTGTTCAGATAAGAGACATGGGTTTCCTGAAAATAGGCGGCCGCGGCGGCAAAATCGTTGAGAGGATTGTCAATGACCACCTCTCCGCCGTTTGGGACAGAGGCGCACAGAAGGTTCTGAAAATGGATTTCCTCTTCCCGGCCGCGTTTTCCGAAAGAATTAGAGGATTCTTCCGAAGAAGGAGCGCGGTAGGTATTCAGGTCCGTATCTGATCCCAGCATACCGTCATTGAACAGGCCGAGCCGGGCGGGCAGGGAAGGGTTAAAAGCCTGTTCGGCGGATACAGGTTCCGCGCGGCCGGTGACCAGCCGCCACTGCTCCGGTGTGCGGACCGCCAGAAAAATATCGGGAGAGATGACGGTGTTCAGGTGATCCATCAGGATACGGATGTCTTCGGGATTCGCGTAGTCGGAGCCGTGCATCTCTCCCCAGGAACCGATAAATACACCCTGCAGAATATAGATGCGGTCAGAATAGGCGTTCACGACGGAAGCGGCCTGTGACATATGTTTCAGTATCAGCGAGCGTTCTTTCGGCTCCTGTTCTGTGGCATTTCCGTCCCAGTCATAGAGAAACCGGACGATAAGCTGCTTTTCGGCGGATGCCCATGTCTGAAACAGCGTATGAAGATGGGACAGTCCGGCGCTGCTGATGGGGCGGTCCGCATAGTTTTGCAGATTGATCTCCAGAAGAACAAGTCCGGGCTTTTGTTCCGGTCCGGCGGTTGCGGGCAGATCGAAGTCCGCGGTGTCAGAGAGAAGATATCTCCGTACCTGATACCATCCGATGTAAGGATTGGAAAGCTCTTTTGCGGATTCCGGGCAGGGTGCCGGCGTATAATAAATGAAGCGTAGGTTTGCGGTTGCCAGAAAGTATCCTGTGGATAAGATGATGCACAGGAGTAAGCATATGGAAAGAAGCTGCTTTTTAAATCTCATAATCAGGGTTCCAATCTTTAAAGTATGAAAGGCCGCCTATATGCGGCGGGCATTATTATAGCATCTTTTACGGAAAAATGCCAGTAGCAGCGACCATACAACATAAGTCACGGGAGAGTGGCGTGACTGTTCAGGCGCCGCGATTTCGCGGAGCGTGCTGCCGGTCATGAAGCGAACGGTAACAGGGCAGCGGTGAAACTGAAATAATGAGGAATACAATATGGAAAAAGTATCGGTGATTATTCCCATGTATAACGCGGAAGCATTTATCGGAAGCTGTCTTTTGTCGGTCAGGAACCAGACCTATCAGAATCTGGAAATTATTGTGATCGACGACGGTTCCACGGATCAGGGCCCGCGAATCTGTGAAGAACTCATGGGGCAGGATGAGCGGATCTGTCTGTACCGGCAGGAAAACAGCGGGGTTTCGGGAGCGAGAAACCGGGGACTTTCCATGGCTTCCGGTAAATATGTCTTTTTCCTGGACAGCGACGACGCCATACATCCTTTTCTGCTGCAGGAACTGGTTTGTCAGTCAGAGGCGCAGTCGGCGGCGCTTGCTTTCTGTGATTTCAGAAAACTGGACACCGGTGAGTTAGAGAAAGCGCTGAAAGAAGTACCGGAACATGCCCATGGGCTTCGATGGGAAAGGGCAGAGGGAGAAGAAGCAAAGAACTGGTTTCATGTCAGCCGTCGTGTGCAGGAGCTGGCAGGCATCGGCGGAAAACTGATTCTGAAAGACTTTGCGGGAGGGATTTGTTTTGACGAGCGTCTGATAAACGGGGAAGATACGCTGTTTTTATATCATCTGATCAGTCGGCATCCCCGGACGGTGTGGCTGCGTGAAAAATGGTATTATTATCGAATGCATACTCAAAGCGCGACGCATCTGCGGGAAGGGATCAGGAAAGCGGCTTATTTTGAGAGTATCAGGCTGATACGGGATCAGGAATGTCAGAAAGGATGCCCGGACCATGGGGCCGCATGGGAAAATTTTATTGTCTGGCAGATGGGGAATCACTATGGGACGCTGAAAAGAATAAAAGACAGGGACGGATGCAGGGCGCTTAAAAAAGAGGCGGCTTTGGAAAGAAAATCTCCGCTCTTCGGGCGTGTTCATTTCAGTATGCGTTTTTTGTTTCACTGTTGTTTTTATTGTTATCCGCTCTATGTTCTGCTGAACCGGACGATGCCCGTATTATTAAAGATAAAGGAATTGATGACGATGGATAAAAAAAAGGCTGATGTTGGGATCATTACATTTCACTGTTCAAATAATTACGGCGCCATGCTTCAGACTTATGGCTTGAAGCATTTTCTGAACAGCAGCGGGATTCAGGCGGATGTGGTGCGTTATGAACCGCCGTATCTGACAGGAAGACACTGGTGGATTCCGTATGTGCCGTTTAAAGCCTCTAAAAGCCGGATCTGGTGTTTGATACATCCATTCACCGGGTTTGCGGCCAATCTGATGATAAGAAAGCGTTTTGCCAGACAGAGAGCCAATATGGGCCGCTTCCGGACAGATCATCTGATTCGCAAAGGCCAGCCCAGGATTTTGTTTGAAAAGGGGCTGAAAAAGCTTTCTTATCGGTATTATATTGTGGGCAGCGACCAGATCTGGAACCCCAATATTACCTGCGGACTCCGGAAAGCGTATTTTGGCGCCTTTGAGAATAGCCGCAAAAGAAAAGTGATCGCTTATGCGGCAAGCTTCGGCGGGGTTTCGGTTCCGGCCAGATATGAGAAAGCATTTTCAGAGCTGGTGAAACATGTGGACGCGGTTTCCATGAGGGAGGAGGCGGCCATTCCCTATGTGAAAAAATGTTATCCGGGAGAGGTTACGGCAGTTCTTGACCCGGTGTTCTTTCTGCGTAAAGAACAATGGAAGAAGGTGGAGCGGACGCCTGACAGGGACGGCTATATTTTTGTGTACATAACGGAAAGAAATCAGTATCTGTCCGCCTACGCGAAAAAACTGTCACAGGATACGGGACTGCGGGTTCTGGAGGTACGAACAGGCCAGCTTGGCACTCAGGAGGAGGATTTTACGGTGGATTTCACCGCCGGGCCGGCAGAATTCCTGGGCTATATCCATAAAGCGGCGTATGTGGTGACCAACTCTTTTCATGCGGTCGCGTTCAGTATTATCTATGAGAAAAAGTTTCTGGCATTTGCCCACAGCAGCCTTGGGGCAAGGCTTTTGAATATCCTGCGGATTCACGGTCTGGAGGACAGACTGTGCAGGGAGAAAAAAACTGCCGATATTGATGCTTTTGTGGACTGGGAAACCGTCAGGAGGAAGACAGAACAGGCCGTCGAAGCATCGGGAAATTTCCTGAAACAGAATCTGTTGGAGCAATGATATGGAATTATACGCAAAAAAAGAAGAATGCTGCGGATGCGGCGCCTGTGCTGATCTGTGTCCCGCAGAGGCCATCAGTATGGTCAGAGATACGGAAGGCTTTTTTTATCCCAGGATTGACAGTCAGGCCTGTATGGACTGCGGACAGTGCGAGAAGGTATGTCCGGTGAAAAACCATGGGGCAGAATGCCGGGAGCGGCTGTATTTTGGGGTGCAGGCCAGAGATCAGTATGTACGGGAAGCAAGTTCTTCCGGCGGCATGTTTCCGGTTCTTGCGGCTGATATTCTTCGTCGGAACGGGGTTGTCTACGGAGCTGCCTGGAATGAGCGCATGGAAGTGGTCCACAGGGAAGTCCGCGATATGGAAGAACTGGAAACGGTCAAAAAAACAAAATATGTACAGAGTGATCTGAGCGGAATTTACCGCAGGATCAGAGAGGCGCTTAAAAAAGACCGGTGGGTACTGTTTTGCGGAACGCCCTGTCAGGCACAGGCGCTGCGGCTGTTTCTGCGCAAATCTTATGAGAAGCTGATTACGGTGGATCTGGTCTGTTACGGCGCGCCGTCTCCGGGAATCTGGAGCGATTATGTAAAATATCTGGAGCGTAAGCATCATGGGACAATGACTGACTTTTCGTTCCGGGACAAGAGAAACCGGGACAATGGCCATGCCCGTTCTTACAGGATCGGCGATCAGGAATATGCGGGGAGTCTGTATGGCGACGGGTACTGTCAGATGTATTTTACCGACTTTACGGTGCGTCCCTCCTGCCATCAGTGTGAATATTGTACGACAGACCGGGACAGTGATTTTACGATTGGAGATTTCTGGGGAATCGAGAATGTCAGACCTGATCTGGACGACGGAATGGGAACTTCCATGGTGATCGTCCATACGGAACGGGGGCGCCGGATCTGGGAAACCGTCAAAGAAGCCTTATCCTGGTTTCCCTGCGGCAGAACGGATGTCCTCCAGCCCAGGCTGACGCATCCCACCCGGATGTCCAAAGGACGCAGGGTATTTATGACCTTGTATAAAGTGCTTCCGTTTTCGTTGTTTCTGACGCTGTTTACAAAAATGACACCGGTGATTTCCCTGCTCAGGAGGGGCGGAAAATGATTTCATATTTAAAGCGATTGTGTTCCTGTACGTTTGATATGTTTCGGATGACGGAATGGCGGCTCTATAAGCTGAGAAAACGCAGCCGTTTGAAAAATAGGGATTTTACAATTTTGGCCTCCAACTGCAACGGGGCCTTTATGTACTATGATATGGGGCTGCGCTATCTGACGCCGACCGTGAATCTGTCCATGGGGATGGATGATTTTGTGAAAATGGCCGGAAATCTCAGGTGGTATATGGAGCAGGAGATAAAGGAGCAGGAGCCGGAAAACGGATATCCCGTGGGCCTGCTTGGGGATATCAGAATTCATTTCGTACATTATAAAACGTTTGAGGAAGGTGTCCGAAAGTGGGAGGAGCGGAAAAAAAGGATCAACTGGGACAATCTGTTTCTTGTGGGCACGGAAAAAGACGGATGCACTTATGAGACGCTTGAGCGTTTTGAAGAGCTGCCGTATAAAAATAAAGTGGTCTTTACCCATGTGGATTATCCGGAATTTTCTTCTGCCTGTTATATCAGAGGCTTTGAAGAAAAAGAGGAGCTGGGTGTGCTGACCTTTCCGAAAAAGCAGATGCTGAGAAGACGCTGGCTGGACGATTTTGATTATGTGTCTTTTTTAAACCATGGTTCCCCGAAGACGGGATTTGGAGGAGACTAAGATGGGAGAGATGTTCAGATATCTGACGGGAATACTGGAAAAGGAAGAACAAAAGAGCTGGAAAATCTACGGAATTCTGGGTATGCTCAGTCCGATTGTGGATATTTTCAGTTTTTCCGTGATTATTTATATTATCAACGTTGTGGTGGAATCAAACAGCGCGTCGCCGGGACTGATTACGTTTACGCTGTTTATGGTGTTTGTCTCCATGCTGAAATGCCTGTTTGAATTATATAAAAGCAGGCTTTCCAATCGTTTTATCTATGACGGCGCGCAGAAGCTGTCCATGAAAATTTATGAGCTGCTGATCAAAGAGGAACTGCGGGAGCACAACGAGAAAAGCGCCATGCAGATGCTGACCATGATCCGCAGCGATACCACAAGCTGTATTCAGATCATTGTGGACTGTATCGGGATATGGGTCAACGGTATTACAATGGCGGGATATGCCCTGATTTTAATCTACGTATCGGGGTGGGTCGGCATCGTCAGCAGCGGGGGATTGCTGCTTGCGATGGCCGTGATGTTTGTTCAGGGCCGCGCGCGGATCAAAGCCTACGGTGAAAAATGCAGGGCCTATGAGATCAAGGCAAATTCTCAGATTACCATCGCTTACGGGACCTTTAAGGAGATGAAAATCGACGACCGTTCGGCCTTTGTTCTTCAAAAATACCAGGATGCCAGCAGCGGCTACGCGCAGGTACAGGGAGAGTTTAAATACAAGATCAGCAGCATCGGCGTGCTTTTGCAGAACTCCGTTATGGCAGCCATGTTTGTTGTGCTGGCGGTTATTCTGGTGGCGGGTTCAAATCTGGCAGCCATTCTGGCTCCGATGGCGGTTTATATTACGGCGCTGGTCCGCATGCTGCCGATGGCCTACGGGGTTTTAAGCGGGATGAATCATGTGGAATTTGCGAAAAAACCATATGCGACGCTGAAAGAGAACATTGCCGGATATACAAAACTGAAAGAAGAAGAAGAAAGAACCCAGGGGATGCGGCAGAAAAAACTGACCTTTCAGAAAGGGCTTTCTGTCAGAGATCTGACCTTTGGATATACCGGAAACAGGAAAATATTTGAGAATGCCTCTGTCGATCTGCCCGCCGGCTGTTCCATCGCGATTATCGGCGCTTCCGGCGCGGGAAAGACCACGCTGGTGGACCTGATTCTGGGACTTTTGAAGCCGGAGAGCGGCCATGTTTTTTATGACGATTATGATATCGTCACCCATGAGGATGGGGAAGGGGTTTGCAAAGTCAGCATGGGAGAGCTTGTCAGCTATATCCCTCAGACGGTGTACCTGAACGGGGAAACCGTGCGGAATAATGTGGCCTTTTTTGAAGATGAGAGTGAGATCGACGATGCCAGAGTGGAAGAATGCCTAAAATGCGCGCAGATCTGGGAAGATGTCAGACAGATGCCGGATGGGGTCCATACGCTGATCGGCGAGAACGGAACGGCGATTTCCGGCGGACAGAGGCAGAGAATCGCTCTGGCCAGAGCGCTGTATAAGGATTTCGAACTTCTGGTTATGGACGAGGCTACGGCGGCGCTGGATATGGAGACAGAAAAAGCGGTGATCGATTCCATCAGACAGATCAAAGAAGGAAAAACGCTTTTGATGGTAACCCATCATATGAGTCTGGCGAATGAATGTGACTTTATGTATAAAATAGAAAACCGGAAGATCGTGCGGGTGAAATAATGGGGAGCTTGGAAGGGGAGTTGCGGAACCATATTAGGAGGACAGATAAATGATTCGCGAGGAAAAGGGATTTCAAGAAGGGTTGGTCTCTGTGGTTACTCCTGTCTACAATGGGGAGTTCCATCTGCGGCGTATGTTGGATTCTGTGCTGGAGCAGACATATCCCCGGGTTGAGATGATCCTGGCAGACGACGGGTCCGCAGACGGAACGGTTGCGGCGGCGGAGGAGTATCTGAAAAAATTCTCAGACAGAGGTTATGGGTTTCGCATTGTGAAAGCGAATCATAAGAATGCTTCCGCGGCGATTAACAGAGGGCTGCCCTTCGTGACAGGAGAATATCTGATCTGGCCGGACAGCGATGATGTGCTGGAGCGGGATTCCATACAAAAGCGGGTGGAATTTCTGAAAGCCCATCCGGAGTATCAGTGTGTCAGGTCGCTGTCTTATTACTTTGATGAGGAAACCGGAAAGAGAAGTGAAAAAGCGGACGAACAAAGGGGAGAGCTGGAAAAGGAAGAATTATTCTGGGATATTCTGGAATCCAGAACATTTGTCTGCTGCGGCTGTTATATGCTGAAATCAGCTCGTTTTTTTGAGATCTATCCGAACCGCCGGATACCGGAATATGATGTGGGGCAGAATTTTCAGATGCTTTTGCCCTATATGTATCGTTACGGATGCCCCACGATCCGGGAGGAGCTGTACGGCGTTGCCGTAAGAAGCGGCAGTCATTCCAGAACCCCGCTGACACAGGCGCAGGAGGAAAAGAAATACGATGATTATGAAAATCTGATTGATGATATTGCGAAGCTCTGTCAGATCACGGACCAGTCTTCCAAAGACCGTATCGAGTGCTGGAAATCGGCGCGCCGGTATCGGATTTCATTGAAGTACAGGCGTATCAAAGAGGCTGTTGGCGCTGTTAATCGTCTTCGCAGATACGGGGGGTTCAGCGCCGGTGAGGCGCTGAAAGAGCTGTTCTGGGCCTGTTTTGTCAATGGCTGGGTAGAGGAGCATCTGTATCCGATTTATCGGAAACTATTCTGTCGGTCTTCCTAGAGCGTGTCAGAAGACACAGTTCAGGAAAATTTGTTTCGCCCCAGATACCAGTAACTGATTTTGGAGATCAGTTCTGTTATAAAGTAGCATCGGAGCCGGAAGAAAAATACCAGCACTTTTCTCGGCAGGATACCGCTTGTCCGGTTGTATTTCATGGCCTGCCGGTAGAGTTTGTTTTTCCGCATTTTACGGCACCGGCAGCGTTTTTCCTTTCGGGTCTGCGGGTTGAGCGGACTGTATACGTCTCTGATCAGGACATAGGTCAGATTTTCCAGCGCGTAAGAATAAAAAACCCGTTTCAGTTCGGAAAAGCGGTTGTGTTTTACCAGCGTTGTTTTGACAGATTTCAGCAGTCTCGCATGGTTCGTCAGAAGATTGGGATCGAATCGCCGTGACGAGGAGTCCATGTGAAGATCGTAACAATAAACTGGGTGTTCTATGTACGCGGCGCCGGCCGCATGCAGTTGATATTCCAGATTGAACAGCAGATCTTCTCCGATAGAAAGAGCGGGGGAAAACCGTATGGAATATCGGTTCAGAACCGATCTTTTATAAGCCCGCGCGCAGGGAGTGCGAAAATCGGTATGTCCTTTCGCGGTCAGAGGCCGGGGTATGAGAATTCTTTCAATCAGCTCTGTCATGGCATGGCCGGTATAGTAGATCGTTTCGGGCAGAGGCGTTTCAGGAACATCGTTCTGTCCGAAACGGATAAAATCAAACATTAGAAAATCAAGATCCTGGAACTCTTCCTGTGCGACCAGGCTCAGAAAATCCCGGGAAATCCGGTCGTCGGAGTCCAGAAAAACGATCCAGTCCCCTGTGGCGGCTTCGATTCCTCTGTTTCGCGCGGCCGACACCCCCTGGTTTTCCTGACTGATTATCCGGATGCGGTTATCTTTTTCGGCATATTGTCCGCATATCTCAGGACTGCGGTCTGTGGAGCCGTCGTTGATTAACAGGATTTCAAAGTCTTTGTATGAAGAAGCTAACACGGAATCAATGCAGCGGTACAGATATTGTTCCGTATTATAAACAGGTATGATGACTGAAATCATAGACGCGGACTCCTTTTCTTGTTCTTGTAGAATGCATATGCCGGGCACAGCGCGCTGTCGGTTCGGATTCCGGCAGACCCGCGGTGGTTTGCCGGCGATGAATGAGACAGTATGGCAGAGACAACAATATATATAATATAGTATATCCCCAGGGGAAATGCAACTTTTTTCAGAATCGTGCCGCCGGATAAACAGCGCTGCCGCGCGGCGGCGTACCTGATTCCGTAAAGAGCGGTCAGAAGGAATACTCCCGGTTTAAGGGGGGCTTGGGAGGGGAACTGCGGAACTAGAAAACAGCAGTGGACCGTACAAGCCCCGGGAGGATTTACAGACACGTTAGTGGCTGGAAATACTCCCAGTTTAAAGGGGCTTGGGAGGGGAACTGCGGAACTAGAAAACAGCAGTGGACCGTACAAGCCCCGGGAGGATTTACAGACACGTTAGTGGCTGGAAATACTCCCAGTTTAAAGGGGCTTGGGAGGGGAACTGCGGAACTAGAAAACAGCAGTGGACCGTACAAGCCCCGGGAGGATTTACAGACACGTTAGTGGCTGGAAATACTCCCAGTTTAAAGGGGCTTGGGAGGGGAACTGCGGAACTAGAAAACAGCAGTGGACCGTACAAGCCCCGGGAGGATTTACAGACACGTTAGTGGCTGGAAATACTCCCAGTTTAAAGGGGCTTGGGAGGGGAACTGCGGAACTAAAATGGAGGTAAGGAGATGTTCACATTTGTAGTTACGTGTTATAATCAGGCGGAGATGGTACTCTTTGCCCTGGAAAGTGTCAAATATCAGATCAGAAAGTTTGGAAAGGGACAAAGGTTCCAGTTGATTATAACAGACGACGGCTCGGAGGATAACAGCCGTGAAGTCATAGAGGAATGGCTGGAAAAGAACGGGAAGCTGTTTTCGCGGACAGACAGGCTGTTTCGAAAAACGAATGCCGGTATCTGCCAGAATTATGTGGATGCGCTCAAAGCTGTGGCAGGAGATTGTTTTATGGTGCTGAACGGTGACGATCTGCTTGCGCCCTTTGACATGTTTGAGGTTATGGCTAAGCTGGAAGAGTACGATATCGTATGCAATGCCTTTCTTAAGTTTACCGGTTCCGGGGAGGTGGTCCGGTCCCATCGTACCTATCTGGAAGTGGTGCTGCAAGAATTTATAAAAGGCAGGCTCCTGCACTGTGCGGTCAGGCTGGGGTGCCCGATTATGGCTCCTGCGGTATACAGGAAATCTCTGCTGTCCGATGAGGTATTTGACTTTATTCTGCGCTTTCGGACCGTGAATGACAGAGCCTGCTTTCAGAAAATCGTAGTTCGGAATCCCTCTGTCAGAACCTGTTATGTAAACCGTCCTTTTATTCTGTACAGAATATCGGAAAATTCGGTGTCGAATTTTAACAGTCCGGGAAGACGGCTGCACTGCAAGGAGATTGCGCAGTTGTGCAGAGCCGAAAGAGAGACGGAGGAGTCGGCGTTCTTTCGGGTCATCCTGTATCTGCAGGAACAGTCAGCGAAGGTAAGAGCGAGTTCCAGTTCTTCGATCAGGCTTCTGCGGTTCTGTTCCCCCTATTTTGCGATTATGTTCTGGTTATACATACTGCATTATAGAGAACTCAGGAAAATGGAACGACAACTGGTGGACCGGCACTGGAAACGCTGTCAGAACCATTACAAAAAAATAATGAAGATGATAGGCAGTGTCAAATAATTGATGAAAAAACAGGGGAGCTGCAAAACTTTAATTGAGAGGACAGATGAAATGAAGAAATTGACTAAAAAGTATGCAGGTTTCAAGCTGGCTGCGGCAGCCGGACTGCTGGTTTTTGCCCTATTGCTTTCCGGGTGTGTCAATAAGAAGGCCGCGATGAGACGGAACGTGGATAAGGAGCTGCGCGGCGTCTGGGTGACGACCGCATGGGGGCTGGATTATCCCGCGGAGCCTTCCGTTTCGGCGAAGGAGCTGAGCAGGCAGGCAGATGAGATTCTGGACGGGGCGAAAGCATATGGTTTTAATGCCGTTTTTCTGCAGGTGCGTCCATGCGCCGACGCATTCTATCCGTCGGCGATCTATCCCTGGAGCAAGTATCTGACCGGACAGTACGGACAGGCGCCGGATTCTGATTTTGATCCGCTGGATTACTGGGTGACGGAAGCCCATAAGCGCGGTCTGGAGCTCCATGCATGGATTAATCCCTATCAGGTGACCAGATCGGAAGGAGAACTGGAAAAGCTGGATAAACGTTCGCCTGCGCTGCTGCATCCGGACTGGGTAATGGAATATGGCGGCAAATATTATTTTGATCCGGCCCTGCCGGAAGTGCGGCAGATGGTGATTGACGGCGCGGTGGAGCTGGTTGAACATTATGAGATCGACGGCATTCATATGGACGACTATTTTTACCCCGGCACCGATGTGTATGACGTTGATTCCTATGCGGCTTACGGAGGGGATTTTGCGGATGTCGGAGACTGGCGCCGGGAGAATACCAATCTTCTGGTGCAGGGAATGGATCAGGCGCTGCATGAAGCCGATCCGGATATTGTGTTCGGAATCAGTCCGACGGCGATATGGGCAAATAAAACCATGCATCCAGAGGGAAGTGAAAATACCACTGGTTTTTCATCCTATTTCAATATATATGCCGACAGTAAAAAATGGGTGGAATCAGGGTGGGTGGATTATATCGCCCCGCAGTTATATTGGCCGGCAGGGGACGCCGAGCATGATTTTACGAGCCTGCTGTCCTGGTGGTCAGAGCTGGTGGCGGGTACGGACGGAGATGTAAAGCTGTATGTGGGACTGGCAGCCCATAAGGTTTCGGACGCGGAGGCAGACAGCCCGTGGTATGGGGGAAAAGAAATTGCGGAGCAGATGAAGGCCTGTAAAGAGAATAAATATGTGAAGGGGACGATCCATTTTCGATACAGATTTGTAAGGGATATTCCGGTTTTGCAGCAGATTTTGCAGGAAGCCTGGAAGTGAGGGCGGCACAAAAGGGAGCGGTCCTTGCGGTGATGTCAACTTTTTTTTGATGATTGTCATATTACCCGGTCGCGCCGCA
>Ga0137306_100994_pt1 | contig 32237 bp, 26 predicted proteins | sample Inofroosms_March_FD_97187 | JGI IMG/M metagenome (GOLD analysis project Ga0137306, IMG submission 97187) | Mouse cecal microbial communities from Vienna, Austria - N-Acetylneuraminic and N-Acetylglucosamine D2O microcosms_March | ecosystem: Host-associated > Mammals > Digestive system > Large...
GGATAAATATCCGGAATGGCTTGAAGAAAAGAAATCGCCGGAGGGTGTTTTCGTAACTGACGAGGAACTGAAAGAATTAAAACCAATGCCATTTATTGCAATGGTATCCAGTGTGGGTAAAAATGATGAACATGATATGTATAACTACTTGGGTGGCGTTAAAAATGACAAGCGTTCGGAAGAATTGGATGCTGCTTTTAAACAGGAAAAATCAAACTTCCATATCGCTATTGTCGTAGATATGTGGATTACAGGGTTTGATGTTCCTTGTCTTACATACTTATACAACGACAAGCCGATTAAGAAGCATTTGCTCATACAGACAATCAGCCGTGTAAACAGAAAATATCCCGGAAAAGAATTTGGAATGGTAATTGACTACATAGGTATTCGTGACAATATGTGTGAAGCAATGAAGGTTTATGGTGAAGATACATCTATTGCTCCTACATCTGATGATGTAGAACAGGCTACATCTGCGTTCAGAGAAGAGTTAGAAATCTTAAAAAAACTGTTTCATGATTATGATTTATCCCCCTTCTTAAATCCGGATTGTGACCCTATCGAGCGTTACAGACTTCTTGCGAAAGCTGCCGAGCATGTATTTGTGTCAATGCAGGAATTACAAACAGAAGGAAATAAAGGTTCCAAGAAGGTTTCCTTCAAAACCTACTTCTTAAAGACTGTAAAACGAATGAGGGCGGCTTTTGATATCTGCCAGCCTTCTGGTGATCTTGGAGAAGAGGAATCTGCACTTGCACAATGCTTTATGGCTGTAGCTGGTCTTGTTCGTAAATGGAGTGGGACAAGTCAAGTGGATACCGATACCATGAATCGGGCAGTTTCCAAGATGGTGGAAGAAGCATTGAAATACAATCAGGTGGAAAGTGTTCTTGAAAGTGGAGAGGAAGAAGATATCTTCTCTCTGGAATACTTTGAAAAATTATCGGATGTCAAAATGCCGGCAACCAAGCTGGAACTTCTTGTGAAAATGCTTCGTAAGCAGATTAAGGAATATGGAAAAGTGAATCAGTTAGCTGCAAAGACATTTCAGGAAATGCTGGAAAAGACGATTGAAGAGTATCATGAAAGACGAAAACACCTTACTGCTGAAGAAGCAGGAGAAACACAGGAACAGGCATCTGAAAATATTATTAAGATTGCCACGGAACAGGCACTGGCAATTCTTCGTCAGATGAATGAGAACAGAGAAAGCTTTCGTAAAATCGGTTTAACTTTTGAAGAAAAAGCATTCTATGATATTTTGATTTCACTGCGTGACCAATATAACTTTGAGTACGGAACAGATCAAGAAGTTGACGGTATTGTTATCAATGACAAGTGCAAAGTCTTAGCTAAAAAAGTAAAAGAAATCATTGATATAAAGTCTTCGTTTGCAGATTGGCTTAATAATAAGAATGTTCGGAACGATTTGAAATTTGAAATAAAGGTTTGTCTGGTTAAGAGTGGATATCCCCCACAGTATAGTCCGGAAGTATTTAGTAAGGTTATGGAGCAGGTGGAGAATTTTGAGGAGTATTCAGAACATAAGATTATTTCTTATTATGACAGTGAGCCACAATCGATGATGATGGTTGCAGAAGATTCGACAAATTACGGAAAGGAATAAACAAAGTGTAATTTCTAGGAGGAGTTAAATTGGACTACATAGATATTATTGATAAAAGTATATATAATATTGATTCAAAAATCTGTGGAATAATTGATGACTATAAAGTGCTGCAAGATTCCCAAAAGGTTGCAGATTATGTAATTCAATTCCTCCGCACTTATTTAGAACATATTGCAGCACGGATATATGCTCATGAAAATCCCGATGAACAAGTACCGATTAGAGGAAAAGATAAATGGTATACCAAATATATAAAAATGCTTAAAGAGAATAATGAATATGGGTATATATGGGGACTACATCATTCACTTCAGATTACGACATCTCATTATGTACCTGCAGAGGATGGGGCTGTTCGTTTAATGGATGGTTATTTATCTCAATTATATCAGTTAAGAGATCAGATGAGGGAAAAGTTTGGATTAGTTCTTATGAGTAATCTCGAAGAATATCCGCAGGAGAAGGATTCGGAATTAGATCCATATTACGAAAAAATCTATAATGCATTAATGGGGATTCATTTGGAAGATAGTAAAGAGCATACAAATGATAGATATTATATTGCAAAAAAGAAATATAGGACTGTAAATGGTAAAGGATTTTTTGAATATACACTGTCATATGCACAGGAAGAGATTACCAAATTTGATAGATTTGTAGCATATTCATTCAATGATATTCCTTATAATTATTCGATTCAATGTGATTTTGTTCCAGCTAATGTGAATTTTAATGGAATTGATATAGACATAAAATGTGTTCTAGCTTGGAAGGTTTCTATACGTCCATGCGAATTGGAAAAATTGGCAGCTATTTGTGGAAATAGTATAAAAGTAAGGTCTGATAGAGGATATTATAATACATTAATGAAATTCCTTAGCAGAACCGGAATGAATTTGCTGGATATTATTTTAGCTGATGTTGAAGAATATGAAAGCTATATTCAGCAAGTGGAGTTGAATAAAAAAGCAGAATTGAAAGATTCCTTTGATAAAATAAGGGAGATTATTATTAATGAAAAACCAGGATGCAATATTTTAAGATATCTTACTTTCTATTTGAAAAATGATGTTATTAGAGACCAGTTGGCAGATCGGTCTAATAATCGTTTGTCATATTTATATCTGAAGAATGAAGCAATTCCGTTTGATGAAATGCCATATACATCAAGCTTATGCGGACATAATTTGCCAAAATCAAGATTGTATAAATGTTTAGAGATATATGATTGTGACTATCAATATGTGTCGGCAATGGTGAATAAAGAAGCTTATGATAGTAATACATTATATGTAACTGTTGATGATAATCAGTTGGATTATTATAAGTATGAGTTGGATATATTTAATCGTAGCTTGTATAAAAGTAAGAGACAGCAGCTTAGAAAAATCGAGGTGTTTGCAAACCATTTGTATGTTAAGAATTATTATGAGATAACCAAATCTGTGATAGAAAAGTTACAGCAATATACTTCGGGAGGTGTTGAAGGATATACTAATATGCTTGCAGGCAAAGCAGAATATATGAATGAAATAGATGATGCCGAAAAGCAAAAAATAGTAAAAAATATCTTTGTAAATTCTAGATTAGGAATGGTTTATGGTGCGGCAGGAACAGGTAAGACGAGAGTAGCAGAGTATATTGCAGAAATATTCAGTGATAGAAATATACTTTTGCTTGCCAACACAAATGCTGCGAAAAATAATTTGGAAAGAAGAATAAATTCTTCTTGTGATTGTTACACGGTATATGACTATTTGAAAAATGGATATAGTTGGAGAAAGTATGATTTAGTTATTTTAGACGAGTGCAGTACAGTATGTAATGAAGATGTTTTGAATCTGTCTGAAAAGTGTAATGCGGAAGCATATTTACTGCTTGGAGATATTTATCAGATTGAAGCAATAAAGTTTGGGAATTGGTTTAATTTTGCAAGATACTTCGTTGATAAGAATTCTGTCTATGAGTTATCAGTTCCATATAGAGCAAAAGATAAGGAACTTTTGCTTGATATGTGGGGGTACGTGAGGGACTTTGATGTAAATATGTTTGACAGGTTACAAGCAAACGGATTTGTATCAACTTTGAATGAATCTATTTTTAAAAAAGATGATGAGGAAATTATTTTATGTTTAGGATATGATGGATTATATGGAGTCAATAATATTAATAGATATATGCAGAAAATTAATCCATCTAAGCCGATTGAGTGGGGGAATTGGACATATAAAGTCGGAGATAAAGTTCTGTTTAATGAGAGCAGAAGATTTGGAAATGTATTATATAACAATTTGAAAGGTCGTATACTTGCAATTGATAAGAAAACGGATGAAATAGTGTTTCAAGTATTGGTTGATAAAGTCATTGATAAGACAGAGGCTATTGTCGCAGACATTAAACTTATTGAGTGCGACTATGATGATAAGTCCGTTGTTGAATTTAACGTGAAAAAGAGAGTAGAGCGTGATTCTGATGCTGATTATTCTAAAGAAATCATACCATTTCAAATTGCTTATGCAGTATCTATACATAAAGCACAGGGATTGGAATATGAATCTGTGAAGGTTGTAATTACAGAGGATATAGATGAAAGAATATCTCATAATATTTTTTATACAGCGATTACAAGAACGACAGATAAGCTGAAAATTTATATGAGTAAAGAAACACAGAAGAAACTTGCAGGGAAATTTGTAAAGAGTAATGTGGGATTACAGCAGGCACAATTATTTGCTGGACATGCTGGACTGAAATTGAAAAATAAATTGTCTAAGTAGGTGGTTATATGAATTTAGAAGATACAAACTATAAGTTTAATTATCATGACATTGAAAATGTTTGGTATATATTTTTTTCCTTATCAGATACGACATTTTCATCAATAGAATTATCTTACGGAAAAAAGAGCATACATATTATCATGTGAAACAATGATGTCGATTTGTAAAACACTTGAAACTATTGGTAAATAATGGTTTGATAGAAATCGTTGGAAAAGAGTATATGCTGACAGCTAAGGTTTATGAAGCATTTAAATCAGATGTGGAATATACCAGAGACAAAACAATCCAATACATCAAAGCTAAAAATATGATTTTAAAATATTTGCAAAGCAACGATAAGATTACTTCCGCAAAAATTCAGGAAATGTGTGGGTTTACAAAGCAGCAGGCGAGAGTTGTTATTGATAAAATGAGAAAAGAGGAATTATTGAATATTTGTAAACAAGGAAAAAATTCTTATTATGTGAAGCTTTAATGATTCGAGTTTTCTTTCGAGTTTTTTCAAAAATAATTCGAAAGAAAACTCGAATCAAAGCTCTAGAAGCACAGAATGCTCGTAAATCAAAGATTCTTGAGTGATTTTTTCGAGTTATATGTTGCGAGCATGATGAAAGAAACTCGAAAAAATAGTGTAAAACTCCCAGCTGTTTTCAGTATGTATGGTCAGATTGAATTATATACTCTTTTGCAGATGTAAAGAGGTGTTATATATACATTAAAAAAATTCTTATTTCTGTAAGATAGTAATATCTTGCTGTGTTAGTTTACGGATTTGTCGAATCAATTATTTCAATATACTTCGTTCCAAACATAGTACGAGAAAATATTTTTTCATTTTTCTCTGCTTCTGTTTCGTAATATAAATGCCCATTCTTCTGATTATTACTAAACTCTGGGACTTCATGAACTTCAAATAGCAATCCCATAGACGTTAAGCGCAGGGCAGCATCACTTGATGTTTCTGGTATAATTTGATTTCCTTCCTTTCGAAGAAAATCTAAGTCATTTATAAACAACTGGTCTGTCACTTCAGAATACATCGAAAATTCTTCCCAATTAAGTTTACTATCAAGATATGATAAATATAATTTTGCAATAATCGTTGACTTTCCATAACTTATGTACCTATCCACTAAAATTAAAATATACTCCAATTCTTTCTTTGTTTTTCTCTGATTATGCAAAATTTTGTCTCGAAACACTTTTACTTGAGCATCCCCAACTAATCCATCATTTAAAGCATGAATAAACTCAGCAAGTTTTTTAATATAATGTCGTTCTTTAATGCTATGCCCAATTTTATAAAGACTTGTTGCTGTAGAAAGTAACGGAACATCTTTTAACAGACCATCCTCAAATATAGAATCAAGCCCCACCTCCAAAATATCGGCAACCGCATTTCCAGCCTCTTCTGTAATTGAATCGCACAATGCATTAGGTAAATTCCTATCTTCCATATGTCCTCCTGCTATTATTTTTTTGTATTTTTTTCATTATTGGCACCACTTTTTATCGTATTTATAAGATTGTTTCACATATACAGTTTCAATTTGATGAATTTATTATAGCACCCAAATATGATTATTTCCATCGTATTATTTCTTCCGTTTCCAATTTGAACCCTCCCCCTTGGTGGCAAAATTAAAAAGTATGCCAAAATCAAAAGGTTAAAGGCAAAATCGAATTGTATCAAAGACAGCGTTTACATAGATGAAGCAATCATAGGAACAAAGGTTGATAAGCGTTGAGGTTTTCAGGAAATGATTACAAAGTGTCAGAGAGGCGAAATGATTTGATTTTTACCAAGTCGATTTCACGATTTGCAAGAAATACAGTTGATACTTTAAATCATGTGCGAATGTTAAGGGATAAAAATATTGAGGTATTCTTTGAGAAAGAAAACATCAATACACTTGATATGAATGGAGAGCTTCTTCTTACGATTATGAGTTCCCTGTCGCAGCAGGAAGTGGAATCTTTATCACAGAATGTGAAAATGGGACTTAAAATGAAAATGAAGCGTGGAGAGGTCAGCTGGCATACCCATGGAGTTATGGGAATGATAAAGAATGAAAAGTACAAGGGCGATCTGCTTCTTGGAAAAAACATTTACTCTTGACCCGATTTCCAAGCGGAGGTTATCGAACTTCGGAGAAGAGGAGCAGTATTATATCAGAGATCACCACGAGCCGATTGTTTCCAGAGAAATATGGGATGAAGCAGAGGGAATCAGAAACAAAAGGGCAAAACACAAGGTTATTGCCACATGTACTGGATATTGTTATGAATGCAGTAGAAGATTCTCTTACCAATGAGGGTGATGCCAGAAGAAAAGTACAGCTTGAAAAGGATATTTCAGCATTAGAGTCAAAAAAATCCCGAATGACAGATATGCTGATTGATGGTACAATATCAAAGGAAGTGTATGACGAAAAGTTGAATGAATTTATGAGGAAACTTCATACACTAAACGACAAAAAGAAGTTATTGAAAGAAAGTATTAGTCATCAAAAAGATATTGGCAGGCGAATGGCTGAGCTTTGTGTGATACTGGAACAGGAAAAAACACTTGATGAAATTGATGAGACTACAGAGAATAATCTATGTGATGAAAATAGTTCATGTGAGGCAGACGGGGTACACGAAATCAGTTTATCAGGGAGTGCCGACACACACAGAATGTGTGGTGGGAATACAAAGGAAACAGTAAATTATTGATACGTTGAATCATAAAACAGAAGAGGTAAAGACAATATGATAGATAAAAATAATTTAAAAAAGTTATTGGAAATATTAGAATTTACGTGTAAAAAGAATATATATTCGTATAAAAATAAAGAGTATGGATATACAATTACGGTTGACTTTAAAGGTAAAGGAAATATTAGATATCCGAAAGAGATTATTGTTAATGACAAAACAACTAGTAATTTTTCTCATAATGAAAATTTTGTAGTTTTGGAGTGTGTTTATACTTTATTAAAGCAGGGCTATAAGCCTGAATGTATAGAATTAGAACCCAAATGGGAAGCATCACATGAAGTTGGTGGCGGGGGAAAAGCAGATGTTTTAGTTAAAGATAACGATGGCAATTCTTTTTTGCTTATTGAATGTAAAACATGGGGAACAGAATTCGATAAATATTGGAAAAAAACAGAGCTTGATGGAGATCAGTTGTTTTTTTATGCCGTACAGAAAAGAACAACGAAGTTTTTGTGTATGTATACATCTACTTTAGAAAATAAGGAGGTAGTACGAAAGTCAAATATTATTTCTTTGCAAGATAACGCAGCAACTTTAGAGGCATTTGAGGAACCTCAGTCATTTGCTAATGCTACAGATAAGCCATCATTATATAAGGCATGGAATACGACTTACGGAAGATATAGTTTTTGTCATGGAATATTTGAAAAAACATGTATACCATATATAATTGAAGAAAAGGGAAGAACTAAAAAGGATCTTAGAGAGATAGCACATGAAGATATTCAGAAAAAATATTATGAATTTGCAACTATTCTTAGACAACATAATGTTTCAGGACGAGAAAATGCCTTTGATAAATTAGTAAATTTGTTTTTGGCAAAAATTGTTGATGAGATTCAAAATTCTGATCAGTTTCATTTCTTTTGGGGTGGACCGCAATATGATGATTACTATAAACTTCAAGATAGACTGCAAATATTGTATAAAGAAGGTATGGAACGATTTTTAGGAGAAGAAGTTTCATATATTGATGAAGAAACCATAGAGACTTCTTTTCGATTGTTTGTAAATGATCCAGATGCTACAAAAGATATAATTTTAAATTATTTTAAACAATTGAAATTTTATTCCAATAACGATTTTTCGTTGATTGATGTGTATAATGAAAAGCTTTTTTTTCAGAATGCGAAAATATTAGTTCAAATTGTGAAAATGCTTCAAGACATAAAATTAGTGACAGAGAAACCGAATCAGTTTTTGGGGGATCTTTTTGAAAGCTTTTTGGATGATGGAGTAAAACAAAGTGAAGGACAATTTTTTACACCTACACCGATTGTAAGATTTCTTATATCAACAATTCCGCTAGAACAAATTATCAAAGAAAAAGAGAATGAGCCGCTTCATGTAATTGATTATGCGTGTGGGGCAGGACATTTTTTAAATGAATATGCAAGACGAATTAAAGAATACGTTCCAGAGGAAAGATTGAATTTATATTATGAAAATATACTGGGTATTGAGAAAGAGTATAGATTATCTAAAGTTGCTAAAGTATCAGCGTTTATGTATGGACAAAATGATATTAAAATAATATATGAAGATGCGTTGATAGAAAATGAGAATGTTAAACAGGGGTATTATGATTTATTGATAACAAATCCACCCTATAGCGTGAAGGGATTTTTAGAAACAATTCCTGAAAATGAAAGAAAGCGATATAGTATATTTAATGTTATAGGCAAAAAAAGTATAGCAACTAATGATATTATAGAGGCTTTTTTTGTAGAGCGAGCATATCAATTGTTGGCACCAGGAGGATTAGCAATAATTGTATTACCAGTTTCTTTATTAAATAATCCAGATCTTGTATCAATTAAGGCGAGAGAAATTCTATTAAAGTTTTTTGATATATATTCAATTGTGGAGTTTGGAACAAAGACGTTTGGGAAAACGGGGACCAACACGGCAACACTATTTGCAAAAAAGCGAGTTGAAAATCCAAAGCTTGCAGATCATTATATAAATCGGGTAAATTCATGGTTTGAAAATGATGATACTAAAGATGAATTATTCCAAGATAGAAATTTATTAAAAGCCTATTGTATCCATAGAGATATTGATTTTGAACAATATAAAGAATTCATGGTAAATGATAGGAAAAGTAAAATATGGAAAAATGACATATTTAAAGAATATAAAGAAGCATATATCTCATCTGCTGAATGGAATAATCGTATTCAAAAAGATTCATTTGAAAAGTTATCAGAAGAGGAAAAAGAAGATGAGCTATATGAAAGAGTTTATAGATTTATAAGCAATATTGAAAAAGAAAAATTATATTATTATTTGCTTGCAAAGAGTAATAAATCTCCAGTTATTGTAGTGAAGTCTCCAACAAGTTCGTCTGAATTAAAAAAATTTCTTGGTTATAGTTGGAGTGATACGAAAGGTGATGAAGGGATAAAGTACATTGGACAAAAAGATTCAAAACATGGAATAGAAAAAATTAATACACCATTGTTTAATCCGAAAGATTTAAATGATGAAAAAAAGATAAATATGATGATTCGAAGAAATTTTTTGGGTCAAGAAATTCGCAAAATGAAATATACTAAAATTTGTGAGTTACCAGAGCTATTAGATTTTTCAATATTGAAATTTGATAAAGCTATAGATACGTCTTTATTAGAAAGAATTCAGATTGAAAGCAAATATGAGTTAGTCAGATTATCAAAATTAATGGCTTTAGAATACGGCAAAAATCTACCAGAAATTGATAGAATAGATGGCGATTATCCCGTAATGGGATCGAATGGAAGAGTTGGGTGGCATAATAGTTATATAATAGAAGGGCCTGCAGTAATTATTGGAAGGAAAGGAAGTGCAGGGCAAATTGTTTGGGAGGAGTGTAACTGCAATCCGATTGATACTACATTTTATTTGAGTTTGCTAACAAATAACTATTCACTTAAGTTTGCTTATTATTTGTTGATTGCCATAGATCTTAGGCAGATACCTAAGATGAAAAGAAGTACAGGGGTTCCGGGATTAAGTAGAAAAGATGTTTATTCACTTATGTTGCCGTTGGTACCAGATACAATACAAGAGGAAATTATTTGTAAATGTGATGAAGTGAAAAGTCAATTTGAAACAATAAGAATGAAAGTAGATGATTTCTATAAGGAAATAAAGAGAATATTTGTAGAAAATAATATATTTTCAATTTCTAATGATATTTAATTAGGGAGAAGCCTTGAATGACTGATCCAAATGGCTGCTTCTAAATCATTGAGAAAAATATAAGTTTGAATTTGGATAATCATATACAAAAGGAAAGGTGATTAAAAATGAGAAATCTTTTAGAAGTACCCGCTTATAACGAGATGATGTGTGAGTTATTTCAAGCTATGAAAGAATTGGGTGGGTCTGGAACCATTCGGGAAATAGATGATAAAACGATCGAGATATTGAATCTAACATCAGAAGTGCAAGAAATTATGCATGGTGAAAGTAGTAAGACAGAAGTTGAATATCGACTAGCATGGACAAGAACGTATATGAAGAAAGTTGGGATTTTAGAAAACTCTTCAAGAGGAGTGTGGTCATTAACAACAAAAGGAAGAGAATTGGAAGTAATTAATCCTGAAGCGATTGTACAAAAGGTTCGAGAAATGACTTTTTTAAAGACGCAAGATGCTCACGGTATAAATATAGAAGATGAAAATATGGAAAATGATGGGGTAGATATACCAGATGAGATACAATCATGGCGTGAAACGTTAAAAAATATTTTGTGTAATTTAAAGCCAGATGCTTTTGAACGGTTGACACAAAGGTTATTAAGAGAGTCTGGCTTTACACAAGTTAAGGTTACTGGAAAAACAGGGGATGGCGGGATCGATGGAATGGGGATTGTTAAATTGAATGGTATCATCAGCTTCCACATGTTATTTCAATGTAAACGGTACAAAGGCACAGTATCCGCCGGAGAAATTCGAGATTTTAGAGGTGCTATGCAAGGAAGGGCAGATAAAGGTTTATTTATAACAACAGGAAAATTTTCAGCACCTGCTATTGAAGAGGCAAACAGACCAGGAGCGACGCCAATTGATTTAGTGGATGGGGACGAGTTAGTAGAAAAATTAAGAGAATTACAGTTAGGGGTTGCTCCAGTCAATGATTACATAATTGATGAGGCGTGGTTTTTGTCAATTTAGAAGTTTTAGAAAGAGGGATAGCAAAAATAGATATGTGTTGAAATTAAAATGCGTAATTTTTAGCTGATATTATGACAGTGAGAATACCGGATGCTTAAAAAGATAGCTTTACTTTCTTTTCATGATTATTTATAATAAAATCAATTGAAGAATAAGGCAAATGGAGGTTACGTTATGTTTTTAACAATTACAGGGAAGTTAGGTAGCGGAAAATCGACCATATGTAAACTGCTTGCTGAAAAGCACGGATTTAAGATTTATTCTACAGGAGAGATTCAAAGAAAAATTGCGTTAGAAATGGGAATTAGTACTTTGGAGCTGAATGAACTCATGCGAAAAGATTCTAAGTATGACGATTTGATTGACAATGAAGTAGTTAGAATCTCACATGAGTGTAAAAGTGAAAATATTATTTTTGATTCAAGAATGGCATTTCATTTTGTGGAAGACGCTTATGATATTTTTGCAACCATCGATCCGTTAGAAGCGGCAAGAAGGGTAATGAAATCTCCAAGAGGAAGTGAAGAGACATATCAAGATGAGAGAGATGCTGAGTTAAAGTTGTTGGAGCGAAGCAAAATTGAAAATATCCGGTTTAAAGAAATATATAAAATTGATAATTTGGATTATATGAATTATAATCTGATAATTGATACTACATGGAATACACCAGAGGCTTTGGCAAATATCATTTTCGATAAAGTAAAAGGAATTCACTCAAAAAAGGGACAAATAATGATTTCACCTAAATCATTATATCCAACAATAGAAATGCAAGATATTAATATGCAGAGGGTACAAGAATATATTGATAATCCATCAAAAATGCAAGAGCCTATTAAAATTGTATATTTAGATAATTATCATTATATTATTGAGGGACATCATAGAGTTTTGGCTGCCTTACTTTCTGGCAAAGATTTTGTGTTAGCACAAATGGCTGAAAAAGAAGAGAACATGGCAGATAGAACAATTGAAATGTTGGAATCAAAATTGAGAACGGTTGGTAAAAATATATTATTGGATTATGAAGGTATGGCTAAATTTCAATACAAAAGCTATCCTGCCAATTGTTGATATATTTTGATTTATATATGACGCGAAATCAAATCTTAACGGGGTAAGAAATTGCCGATGAGGTGAAAAGAGTAAAACTCTGAGACTTCATGATCATTTCTTGCCCTATTGTTGTATAGCAGTCGTATTTTGCAGATTTTAGTGACAGGTGATAACATCACAGAAGAAGGAGCCGCTCTATGATATAATGAAAACATCAAGTTCGGGAGGTGTTGCTATGGATACAAAAATCAGAAAGAGGAGGAAAGCTTCTGTAGATACCAAGGACTGTGTTGCTTGTGGCTGTTGTGTGAAGGTATGTCCAAAGAATGCCATTAAAATATGGAAAGGGATTATGGCAAAAGTAGATGATGAATTGTGTGTAGGATGTGGAAGATGTGCAAAGGAATGTCCGGCATCCGTCATAGAAATGAGAGAGGTGATATTATGAAAAAACATTGGTATGATTATCTTTGGATAGCATCTTTGACATATTTGATACTTGGATTTTTTAACATTCTTTTTGCATGGATTGGGCTGTTATGTTTTTTCATTCCTCTTATAATTTCCATTGTGAAAGGGACAAAAGGTTATTGTAATCGTTATTGCGGTAGAGGCCAACTGTTTGGATTGGTGGGAGGGCGATTTGGCGTTTCGCGCAATAAGGATATTCCCAAATGGATGAAAAGTAAGTGGTTTCGATATGGATTTTTAATTTTCTTTTTTATTATGTTTATTCAAATGCTTGGGAATACTTATATGGTATTTGCTGGTGCGGAAGACTTAAAGCAGGTGGTTACTCTTTTATGGACGTTTAAATTGCCTTGGCAATGGGCATATCGGGGAACCTTGTTTCATCTTGGAGTGGCGCAGTTTGCGTTTGGATTTTATAGTGTTATGTTGACATCTACAGTTCTTGGATTTGCGACAATGATTTTGTTTAAGCCTAGAAGTTGGTGCGTTTACTGTCCAATGGGAACAATGACTCAGTTAATTTGCAAAACAAGAAACCAATAAAATTTAGGAGGAAATCGATTATGAAAAAAATCATTTCGACATTTATGTTTTTGCTACTTCTTGCAGGCTGTAATACCTCTGCAGCAGGCAGCAGCTATCGTCAAATTACCATGGAAGATGCAGTCACTATGATGAAGGCAGAAGAAAACTATATTATTTTAGATGTGAGAACCACAGAGGAGTATAAAGAAAAACATATTCCCAACGCAATCAATATTCCTAATGAAACGATAGGAAGAGAGGAAATCTCAGAACTTCCAGATAAAGAAAAATTGATTCTTGTTTATTGCCGTAGTGGGAATCGTAGTAAACAAGCTGCTAAGAAACTTGCCGATTTGGGATATACCAATATTGTAGAATTTGGTGGCATCAATGACTGGGCCGGGGAGACGGTTTCTGGCATTCAATAACATAATAACAGCCTTTCAAAGAAAAGATGGTGGCTGGTATGGAAAGCTTTAGGAGAGCTGAGATAATTTTTTCCTGTTAATGATTTCTATTGTGCCACGATTTAAAGCGACCATCTTTTCGCTCTGAAAATAATGGAGCATTCGGGTAATTACTTCCCGGTGAGTACCTAAATGATTAGCGATAACTTCATGAGTAATTTTTAGCTTATTAGAGTTTTGAATGACGGATTCTTCCAGCAGAAAGGAGGCGACCCGTTTGTCCAGGCTTTTCCATAAAATCTGTTCTATCAACCACATGACTTCAGAAAATCTTGTCGCCATAATTTCACTGGTATAATTGGCGAGAGAGGCAGACTCTTCCATGATTTGCTTATAAATTTCTGCGGGGATAATCCAAAAGTCCGTATCTTTTTCTGATTCGATAGTAATTTCAAATTGAATGGAACGCATGATACAGGATGCCGAAAATAAGCACATATCCCTATCAAAGAGCCGGTAAATTGTGATTTCTCGTCCTTCATCAGATAAAATATAGGCTCGGAGTTGTCCAGATTGAATAAAAAGCAATCCTGTGCAATCGGAACTGCCATTATGAATGACAGTGCCTTTTTCTACTTTGCGACAGATGAGACTGTTGGAAATTTTATCTTGCTGGGCAGAGGTCAGCTTATTCCATACAGGAAAGTATTCGGCAAACAACATTTATTTTCCTCCTCGTATCTGCTATTGATTATAGAGATTTCAGTGGATAAGGGAATACACGGTTCCGATAATCCGAATTGTCTTTAAGTATATCGCTGCATATGGTATATGTCAATTTCCTCATTGACAGTGGCTATATCAATGATATACTAATTGTGAATGTATTATGAAGGAACCTACCATATTTTGATGTTAGATATGCATAAAATAAGCAATGGAGGATAGCCGTTGGTGAAGAAGACGGCAACCTTTTCCAACCGGAGATCGTGAATTTAGGAGAGAAAAAGAAAATTATGCCAAATATTATAGAAGTAACTGATTTTTTGGCGCCGGAGTTAGATATTTATGCTCGTCTTACAGAAAATCAGCTGTTTCATTGTTATGAGCCGGAAAAGGGACTTTTTATTGCTGAGAGTCCTAAGGTAATTGAACGTGCGCTAGATGCCGGATATATGCCAGTATCCTTTCTTTTGGAACGGAAACATGTCTGTGGACAAGCAAGAGAGATTCTTGCTCGTTGCGAAGGAGTACCGATTTATGTGGCAGAGTTAGAGATTTTGACCAGATTGACCGGTTTTCCGTTGACACGTGGCGCTTTATGTGCCATGCGGCGACGATTATCGCCAGAGGTCAAGGAGATATGTGCTGAAGCTTGCCGGGTTGTTGTGTTGGAAAATGTCATGAATCCCACGAATATAGGAGCTATCTTTCGATCGGCAGCAGCTTTGAATATGGATGCCGTGTTACTTACTCCGGGTTGTTGCGATCCACTGTACCGGCGGGCGATTCGAGTCAGTATGGGAACCGTATTTCAGATTCCATGGACATATTTAAGCAGGAAGACGGCAGATTGGCCGCAACCAGGAATAAAGTTCTTGCGAGAGTTGGGATTTAAAACTGTGGCAATGGCATTGAATGAGGAAGCAGTCAGCATTCGGGACCAAAGATTGGCAGCAGAGAAGCGGCTGGCGATTGTGTTGGGAACGGAAGGTGAGGGATTGACAGATGATACGATTGCCGATTGCGATTATACTGTGCGTATTCCGATGGCTCACGGAGTGGATTCTTTGAATGTAGCAGCTGCTAGTGCTGTGACATTTTGGGAGTTGGGAAAGAATATCCCAGAATGTTAAAAAGAGTCACAATGAATAGATTTTACAGATTTTATTCATACTACTTTCATGAGCAGATTAAAAGACCTACCCATCAATTTTTTTAAATGTGGAGTTACTGGCTGGTGTTTGGAAGTGGTGTTTACCTCGATGGAGTCGATTTTAGTCCAGGACTGGCGGTTGATAGGCCGAACTTCCTTACTGATGTTTCCAATTTATGGACTGGGAGCTTTGCTGGCACCGATCGGTACTATGGTGGATCGGTGGATCGGGGAGATTCAATTGCGTCCGACCGATCGTTTTGTGCGTCATGGAATGTTAGATATGGTATTGATTTTTACCGCTGAATATCTGTCCGGGATGTGGTTGCGGGCGCGGGGGATGTGCCCTTGGGATTACAGTGGTCGAATGGCCAGCGTCAACGGTTTGATTCGCTTGGATTTTGCACCTTTGTGGTTCATGACGGGATTGCTGTTTGAACAGATTACCAAAAGGAAGGGGAAATGATTTTTCCGACCGATTAGAAATCAGCTAATTTTTGATGGAAAATTGGCAATGAAATAATGAAAGAAGAACAAAAGAAGAGTAAAAGAAGCGCAAAAGATACTTGTGTTTGTGCTTCTTTTTTTATATACTGAAAGGAATAGGACTGAATGGAGAGGGACAGACAAATGATACGTTTTTTATTGGTAGTAATTGCACTTTTTGGATTCCTGGGGGCCAGTATTCCTCTGGTGGTGGCAGAGTATTTAATAAGGAAATTCAATCCCCAGAGGCAACAGGAGCACAGTCTGCGGATCGTCCAGGCGATGTTTCGTATGATTTTTCGCATAACAGGTTCCACGCTCATTGTGAAGGGGCAGGAGCGGGTGCCAGAAGGGGCTGTTCTGTATGTTGGGAATCACAGGAGTTATTTTGATATTGTGGTAGGATATGCAGTGGTTCCGGATCTGGCAGGATTTGTGGCAAAGAAGGAAATGACCAGATATCCGATTTTAGTGAACTGGATGGAGCTGGTGAATTGCCTGTTTTTAAACCGCCAGGATATCAAGGAGGGATTGAAAACGATACTGGAAGGGATCGAGAAAGTGAAGCAAGGGATTTCCTTGTGGATTTTCCCGGAGGGAACCCGCAATGAGAATAGAGATTTGCTGGAATTGATGTCGTTTAAAGAGGGGAGTCTGAAAATTGCGGAGAAGAGCGGCTGTCCAGTAGTGCCGGTAGCGATCACCGGGACAGCAGAGATTTTTGAGAATCATATTCCCTTTATGCGTCCATCTCAGGTGACGATAGAATTTGGCGAACCGATTTATTTAAAGGAGCTTCCGCGGGAATTGAAGAAATGCTCCGGAGCCTATACCCGGGAACGGATCATTGAGATGTTGCGGGCAGAACAGGAATTTCGGCAAACACAGCATGAGGTGATGGGGGGACAGCGAGTGCAAAAGGCATAGAGAGACAGAAGAAACAAAGGACATGGAGGACACAAGAACTATGGATTTACTGGAATGCAGGAAACAGCTGGATAGAATTGATAAACATTTGGTGGAATTATTTGAAGAGCGGATGAAGATCTGCGGTGATGTGGCAGAATATAAAATTTCGGTGGGCAAGCCGGTCTATGATGGAGAGCGGGAGCAGCAGAAGCTAGCAACTGTGGCAGAACTGGCTCATGGAGAATACAATCAGACGGCAGTGCAAGAGCTGTTTACTCAACTTATGACTATCAGTCGTCGCTATCAGTACCGAATATTAGCGGAGCATGGACAGCAGAAAAAACCGGACTATGAGCAGGTAGAGAATTTGCCGATAGATGGAGCGCGGGTAGTTTATCAAGGTGTGGAGGGAGCTTACAGCCATGCGGCTGCTCTGCAATATTTTGGAGAAGAGCCCAGGCTTTACCATGTGCTGACCTTTGAAGAGGCCATGCAGGAGGTTCAGGAAGGTAGAGCAGACTATGGAGTGTTACCGATCGAAAATTCCACTGCCGGTGCAGTGATTGACAATTATGATTTGCAGATTAAATATGATAATTATATTGTGGCAGAAACCTTCGTAAAAGTTCAACATGCGTTGTTGGGATGCCCGGACGCGGAGCCATCGGATATTCGAACAGTGTTTTCTCATCCCCAGGCATTGATGCAGTGTTCTGGATTTTTAAGCGAACATAAAGATGTCAAACAGATCAGCTTGGAAAACACGGCAGTGGCGGCGATGAGAGTGGTGGAGGACAAGGATAAAACGCAAGCAGCTATTGCCAGTGAAATTGCTGGTAGACTTTATGGACTCAAAGTTCTTCGGCCGGAGATTCAGAACAATAAAAATAATACTACACGTTTTATTATTTTATCAAAGCGTCCTTTGTATCGAAAAAAGGCATCAAAGATTAGCATTACCTTTGAGCTACCCCATCGCAGTGGAACTCTTTACAATATATTAGGTCATTTTATTTTTAATGGTGTAAATATGCGGATGATTGAGTCGCGACCGATTCCGGGGCGGAGTTGGGAATATCGGTTTTTTGTGGATATCGAGGGGAATCTAGCAGATGCGGCTATCCAAAATGCATTAAACGGAGTGGCAACGGAGGCACAGAATATGAGGATTCTTGGAAATTATTGATATTGAGCGAGCATGAACCATAAGAGAGTAAAAATAAGATTAGATGAGAAAAGAGGGGAGTGGAAAACATGATACGCACATTTGCGGCAATCGATATTGGTTCTTCTGGTCTGGAATTAGGGATCTATGAATTGTCGGAGAAATTCGGCGTTCGATCTGTGGAACAGGTGAGATATCCGATTGCCCTGGGAAAGGACACCTGGCATAGTGGGAAAATCAGTTATCAGCAGGTGGACGAGATGTGTGAGGTACTGGCAGAATTTGCCCGTATTATGAAGGGATATCAGGTGGAAAATTGTCGTGCCTATGCAACTAGTGCTTTGAGAGAGGCCCAAAACAATCAAATTGTGGTAGATCAGGTTCGGGTGAGGACGGGGATTGACATTCGAGTGATCAGCAACTCGGAACAACGTTTTATCAGCTACAAGGCGATTGCTTCCAAAGATGCAGAGTTTCAGAAGGTGATTCAGAAAGGGACAGCTATCCTGGATGTAGGTAACCAAAGCACCCAGATATCTCTGTTTGACAAAGATTCTCTGGTTTCTACCCAAAATTTGCCATTAGGGGTAGTCCGTTTGCTGGAAATTATGAATCATATGAAAACTACGGCAGACAAGGAACAAAAATTGATACAGGAGATTGTGGATAATGAGTTGGTAACTTTCCGGAAGATTTATTTAAAAGACAGGAAGATTGAAAATTTGATCGGAATCGGTAAGGTAACTCTGATCTTGTATCGTCGGATTATGGGAGAGGTAAATCAGCGAGATCGAATCACAAGAGAAGAATTCAATCATTTTTATGGCATTTTAGGGCGCATGACATTGGATCAGATAGAGGATACCTTTGCCGTTAATGCAGATCATGCGTCTTTGCTTCTTCCAGCTGCCACTATCATTCGACAGGTAATGGAGATTACAGGTGCGGATAATATCTGGGTGCCTGGTACGATTATGTTGGACGGGATTGCGGCAGATTATGCGGAAGAGAGAAAGCTATTAAAGTTTAATCATAATTTTGCTAATGATATTATCGTAACATCCCGAAATATGGCGAAGCGGTACAAATGTCATATGCCTCATATTCAAGCCGTAGAAAATGCGGCATTGCAAGTATTTGACAGTCTAAAAAAGTATCATGGTCTGAAAGAAAGGGAACGGTTGCTGTTGCAAATTGCCGCGGATCTCCATTCTTGCGGTAAGTTTGTGACCATGCGCAATGCTACAGAGTATGCTTACAATATCATCATGGCGACAGAGATTATTGGTCTTTCCCATGTAGAGCGCGAGATTGTAGCAAATGTAGTTCGTTACCATTTAAAAACTTTCCAGTATAAGGATATCAAGATTGAAGCTAGACCATCAAGAATTTCACGTTTGGCTACCCCAGATAATTTGACATTAACCGTGGCGAAGCTGACGGCTATCCTACGTCTGGCCAATTCCATGGATCGCAGCCATAACAATAAGTTGGCCGGATGCCGAATGGTAATTAAAAATAATAAACTGGTTATTAATACTGATTATGTGGGTGATGTGATGCTGGAGGCGTTGTCCATTGAGGAAAAGGCAGATTTTTTTGAAGAAATTTTTGGACTTCGGCCAGTATTGAAGCAGAAAAAGGGCAGCAAATAAAAAGTGCAAGAAAGCGGATATAAGGGAGGAAAGCCAGGGAGGCTTTAGGATAGATTATGATAGAGATAGAAAGTATGTATATGGATCCGAAAAATTTTGTAAATAGAGAACTGAGCTGGCTGGAATTTAATTACCGGATTCTGCATGAAGCCAGAGATAAGACAATTCCTCTGTTTGAACGTTTGAAGTTTTTGAGCATTACAGCATCAAACTTGGATGAGTTTTGCATGGTGCGGGTGGCATCCCTTAAGGATCAGGTTCATGCAAAATATAAGAAGACCGATATTGCTGGATTGCGGGCAGACGAGCAGCTGGCACTGATATCAGAAAAAACTCATCGTTTGGTGGAACTACAATATTCTACCTATGGTCGTTCTCTACTTCCAACACTCAAGCAACAGGGACTGCAGATTTTATGGGAGCATGAAGAGCTGACAGAGGAAGAACAAAAGTATGTAGATGAATATTTCCGGGAGAGTGTCTATCCAGTTTTGACGCCGATGGCAGTGGATTCTTCCCGACCATTTCCACTGATTCGCAATAAATCTCTAAATATTGCGGCGCTGGTGCAGAAGAAGTCAGGAGAAGAAACTCTGGAATTTGCCATGGTGCAGGTGCCTTCCGTGTTGCCACGGATTGTGGAGTTGCCCTGGAGTCAGGATGGATTACGACGGATTATTCTGCTAGAGGAAGTCATTGAGCGTAATATCCATGAGTTATTTTTAAATTATAATATTGTGTCAGCCCATCCTTTCCGAATCATGAGAAATGCAGATTTTACTTTAGATGAAGAGGAGGCAGTGGATCTTTTAGAAGAGATCCAAAAACAGCTTAAGAAACGTCAATGGGGTGAAGTGATTCGTCTGGAGATTGAAGAGAAAGTGGATAAGCGTCTTCTGAAAATTTTGAGAAAAGGGCTTTTGGTGGGGAATGAAGATATATTCGAAATCGGAGGGCCTTTGGATCTGACATTTTTGATGAAAATATATGGCATGAATGGCTTTGAGCATTTGAAGGCGAAACCGTTTACGCCGCAGCCGGTTCCGGACCTGATGAATGAAGACGATATTTTCACGAATATTCGCAAGGGGGATATTTTGTTGCATCATCCCTATCAGACCTTTGATCCCGTGGTGAATTTTGTGCGGCAAGCGGCCAGGGATCCAGAGGTACTGGCGATCAAACAGACCTTGTACCGAGTCAGCGGACATTCTCCTATTGTGGCGGCGCTGGCGGAAGCGGCAGATAATGGCAAGCAGGTATCCGTGTTGGTAGAGTTAAAAGCCCGTTTTGATGAGGAGAATAATATCAACTGGGCGAAGAAGCTGGAAAAAGCGGGATGTCATGTGATTTATGGCTTGGTGGGGTTAAAGACTCACTGCAAAATCACTTTGGTGGTGCGTCGGGAAGAGGATGGTATTCGCCGTTATGTTCATCTGGGAACCGGGAATTATAATGATTCTACAGCCAGACTCTATACTGACTGCGGGCTGATGACTTGCAGCCCTCGAATTGGTCAGGATGCTACGGCCGTATTTAATATGCTTTCTGGTTATTCGGAACCTCCAACATGGAATAAACTGTCTTTGGCGCCGTTATGGTTGAGGGGAAAATTTATTAAGATGATTCGCCGGGAAACCGAGCATGCTCGGGCCGGGAGCTACGCACATATTATGGCAAAGATGAATTCTTTGTGTGATAAAGAGATCATTGCCAGTCTTTATGAGGCATCTTGTGCTGGTGTGAAGGTAGAGTTGGTGATTCGGGGAATTTGTTGTTTGAAGGCTGGCGTGCCAGGGCTTAGTGACAATATTCATGTTCATTCCATTGTGGGGGATTTTCTGGAGCATGCCCGAATTTTTTACTTTGAAAATGATGGTAGCCCAGAAGTTTATATGGGAAGTGCGGACTGGATGCCTAGAAATCTGGATAAGCGGGTGGAGATTATGTTTCCGGTGGAGGATCCAAGACTCAAGGATCAGGTGATTCATATTCTACAGATACAGCTGGAGGATAATGTGAAAGCGCACATTTTGCAGCCCGACGGAAGTTATGAAAAAATTGATAAACGAGGGAAAGAGCTGGTAATGGCTCAGCAGCAGTTCTGTGAAGAGGCAGTGGCGGCGGCTGAGGCAAGAAGGCAGGAGCTGAGTCCCAACGTGCAGGATACACGAAGATTTGTGCCAGCAGAGGGATGAGAAGACAAGGATAGCAGCGCAGGAGAAATTGCACTCAAAAGTTTAGATTTTATTTAATAGACATTGCCATGTCGTTAAAAATCCGTTATAATAAAAATCAGAAATAAGAGTGCGGTGTATGGAATTTTCTGGAATTTCTTATTCAAATTCAGAACGTTTCATCTGGCAGTAAAGGGGGTTCCTTATGGACAAAGTATTATACGATTTGATGGATTGGGCGGCGATTGAGGAGCTGGTATATTCGGAGGCGGCAGAGCCGCGGAATCTGCTAGGGCCGCATATGACAGAGGCAGGACTGCTGATTCAGGCATTTATTCCGACTGCAGCAGAGATGACGGTGAAGTTGACAGAAACCGGGAAGATATATCCCATGGAAATGCAGGATGAGGACGGTTTTTTTGCCGTATTAGTGCCCAGAAAAAGTGTTACAGATTATACTTTGCTGGTGACCTATGATAATGGCAGCCAGGAGGAACTTTCGGATCCGTATGCATTTGGAACCCAGTATAGTGAAGCAGATCTGAAAAAGTTTGAGGCAGGCATTTATTACGATGTTTATAAAAAGATGGGAGCTCATCCCATAGAGCTTAAAGGTATAAAGGGCGTATTGTTTTCGGTATGGGCTCCATGTGCCATGCGGGTAAGTGTAGTGGGCGAGTTCAACCGATGGGACGGGCGGCGCCATCAGATGAATCGGTTGGGAAATTCTGGAGTGTTTGAGCTGTTTATTCCGGGGTTGGATGTGGGAACGATCTATAAGTATGAGATCAAAAACCGTAAGGGAGAGCCAATGTTAAAGGCGGATCCTTATGGAAATTATGCGGAACTACGTCCCAACAACGCATCTGTGGTATGGGATATTGAAACTTTTAACTGGACTGACAGTCAGTGGATGGAAGAACGAAAAAAGCGTGATTCTAAGACAAAGCCCATGGCGATTTATGAGCTTCATCTAGGATCCTGGATTCGCAAACCGATCTCGGTGGATGAGGAAGGGAAAGAGATTGTTGGTTCTGAGTTTTATAATTATCGGGAGATTGCGCCGCGGTTGGCGGAATATGTAAAGGAGATGGGATATACCCATGTGGAGTTGATGCCAGTGATGGAACATCCGCTGGATGCTTCTTGGGGATATCAGGTGACAGGATATTATGCGCCTACCAGTCGATATGGCACGCCGGATGATTTTATGTATTTTATGAATTATCTGCATGAACAGGGCGTTGGCGTGATTTTAGACTGGGTTCCGGCCCATTTCCCCAGAGATGCTTATGGTATGGCATGTTTTGATGGAAGTTGTGTGTATGAACATCAGGATCCGCGACAGGGATCGCATCCGCATTGGGGAACTTTGATTTATAATTATGGCCGGCCACAGGTGAAAAATTTCCTCATTGCCAATGCACTGTTCTGGGCGGAACAGTATCATGCAGATGGAATCCGTATGGATGCAGTGGCTTCGATGCTGTATTTGGATTATGGAAAGAATGACGGCGAATGGGTGGCAAATATTTATGGCGGTCATGAGAATTTGGAGGCAGTAGAGTTTTTGAAACATCTGAATTCCGTGTTTAAAGGACGGAAGAATGGTGCGCTGCTGATTGCGGAAGAGTCTACTGCTTGGCCGCAGATTACTGGTAATGTGAAGGATAACGGCCTAGGCTTTGATTATAAGTGGAATATGGGCTGGATGAATGATTTCATCGGTTATATGTCCTATGATCCTTATTTCAGAAATCATCACTATGGAGAATTGACATTTAGTATGTTGTATGCATACAGTGAAGATTTTGTGTTGGTATTCTCCCATGATGAAGTGGTACATGGCAAGTATTCCATGCTGTGTAAGATGCCAGGTGAAACTTATGAAGCGAAAGCGAATAATCTGCGGGCGGCTTATGGTTTCATGTATGGGCATCCTGGTAAGAAACTGATGTTTATGGGACAGGATTTTGCACAGGTTTCCGAGTGGAATGAGAATGAAGAGCTACCCTGGAATGTATTGGAATATCCAGTACACAAAAGCACACAAGATTATGTAAAAGCACTGAATCACTTGTACCAGACACAGCCTGCACTATGCCAAAAGGATTTCCATCCAGATGGTTTCGAGTGGATCAACTGTTCTCGGAGTGAAGATAATATTGTTTCTTTTCTACGAAAGACCGACAAGCCAGAGGAGACGTTACTCTTTATCTGTAATTTTGCTCCGGTAGAGCATGAAAAGTTCCAGGTAGGTGTACCGTTCTATGGAAAATATAAGGAAATTTTAAACAGTGATGCGGAAAGTTTTGGCGGTGGTGGCAAAGGGAATCCGCGAGCGAAAACCAGTAAGCAGGAAGAGTGGGATGACAGAGAGAATTCTTTGATAATTGATTTGCCACCCATGTGTACATTAGTGTTCTCTTGTACGCCACTGAAGGCACCGAAGAAGGTAGAATCCCCAAAAAAGAATGGAGTAGAAAAAAAGATTCCGGCAGGGAAACGAGTGATGGCAACAAAAAAAGCCGGAGAGGAAGCAGCCGCGAAAAAGAAGCCGGGAGTAAAGGCAGAGAATGCTGAGACAAAGAAGAGCGTAACAAAAACCACAACAAGAAAACGAGTTACTGTAAAGAAAGCAGAACAGGAAAAAACAAAATAACAAATAAGAAAGAGACACCTCAACCGGCAAACACATGTCGGTTGAGGTGTTTTTAATATAGGAGTGGGAAACGATTCCGTTAGCTTTGAAAATCATCTTTGGGGAGTTTCTTTCTAAAAAGCAGTTGTTTTGTGTGTTATGGAAGCATCCTGATAGACAATATTTCCATCACAAATTGTATATTTTATTTTTCCAAATAAGCGTTCTCCCAGGAAGGGAGAATTGGAAGCCTTGGAGGTAAATTCTGTTACCGTCCACAGTTCCCCAGGATCAAAAAGCACCAGATCTGCGTCTGCACCAGTTGATAGGAATCCTTTATTCAGATGATACAGGCGAGCTGGATTGAGACTCATTTTTTCAATCACTTGCATCAGGGACAAATAACCAGGGTGGACCAAATTGGTGACTGCCAGCGCCAGAGCGGTTTCCAATCCGATAATACCGCTGGGGGCTTCTGTCAATGTCTGGGATTTTTCTTCTTTACTGTGTGGGGCATGATCGGTGGCAATAATATCGATTACTCCTTTTTGGAGTCCTCGCAAGATCTCCTCTCGATCTACCTCTGTGCGCAATGGAGGATTCATCTTTGCCAAAGCACCATGTTTTAGAACTGCATTTTCATCTAAGGAAAAATGATGAGGAGTCACTTCAGCCATAATGCTGGCACCAAGTTCTTTTGCTAACTCCACCATACGCACAGAGTTGCCAGAACTGATATGCTGAATATCAATGGCTGCTTTGGTGTGTAAGGCCAACATACAATCCCGGGCGACCATGATATCCTCAGCCAGAGATGGAGAACCGCCAATACCAAGTTGAAGAGATACATTTCCCTGATTAATTCCATTGTTTTCGATAAAAGAGGGATCTTCTTCATGAAAGCTCAGAGGAACATCCAGACGGGCGGCCTCCTCCATAGCACGTTTTACCAAAGAAGCATCACGAAGGGGAAGTCCGTCATCGGTAAAGCCGACGGCGCCATGCTGTTTTAATAGATGCATATCTGTCAGTTCTTCCCCTTTCATGCCAACGGTGATAGCAGCAGCAGGGAGAACATGGATACCGGTTTTTTTGCCTTCTGTTAATATATATTCCAATGTTTCTACATTATCTACCGGCGGTTTGGTGTTGGCCATACAGATGACGGTAGTAAAACCACCTTTGGCCGCGGCTCTAGCGCCGGTGTGGATATCTTCTTTATAAGTCAGACCCGGATCGCGAAAATGGACATGGACATCGATCAATCCAGGTGCAACGACTAAACCATCGGCATCTATAAGTATCGTATCCGAAGATTCGTCAGTTGATGGTTGTGAAAGGAATTTTTGACTGATACCAAAACCCATAGCAATGATTTTATTTTGCTCAATGATCAGATCCATAATGGCATCGATGTGGGACTTGGGATCAATGACGTGACCGTTTTGAATGATAATCATTTTTCTTCTCCATTTTGAAAGCCTTCTTAACTTTCTACTACGGAATTTTATCATAGCTTTGTTTTTTTGTAAAGAAAGCATTCGTTAGAATGGTAATCGGGTAGCTTTACTTATTCTTATTTTAAGAGTATAATACAAAAGTGACTGTTTTAAAATGGTTTGTTAAGAAAGATTGGAAAAGGTCAGTTAGAAGGAGACTTATCATATGCTTACCTATAACTTGACAAATACGGGATCAGACTCTCTTTATGAGTATCTGTATAAAAGCATTAAAAACGATATTTTACAGGGAGCCATCAAAGCGGAAGAAAAGCTGCCTTCCAAACGTCTTTTTGCCAAAAATCTGGGAGTCAGCGTGATTACTGTTGAAAATGCTTATGCACAACTTTTGGCAGAGGGATTTATTTATTCTGTCCCTAAACGGGGATTCTATGTGTCTGATTTTAAAGATACTCGGAAAGAAAAAAAGAATCCGTTCAAAAAAGAAATGGTGCCGCTGACCAATGTGCCTTCTATATATTTTGCGGATTTTTCCAGTAACCAGACACCTTCCGAGCTATTCCCTTTTACGATTTGGTCAAGGGTGATTCGGGAGGTATTGAGTGATAGTCAGGCTCAGCTAATGACAAATCCCCCTTGCGGAGGAACTTTTTTGTTACGGGAGAGTATTGCGAGACATTTGAAAGAATTTCGGGGGATGTGTGTTCGACCAGAACAGATTTTGATTGGTGCAGGGACGGAGTATCTATATGGCCTTTTGATTCAATTACTGGGGCAGGAGAAGACGTATGGGGTGGAAAATCCTGGGTATCAAAAAACAGCAAAAATATATAAAAGTAATCGGGTTGCCTGTGAATGGATTGATATGGATGAGTCGGGAATCTGTATCGAACAGCTGGAAGAAAAGCGAGTAGATATCATACATATCACGCCTTCGCATCATTATCCAACAGGAATTGTAATGCCGATTAGCAGGCGCTATGAATTATTGGGGTGGGCATCGAAAGGAGAGGGGCGATATATCATAGAAGATGATTATGACAGTGAACTTCGGTTCAGTGGACAGCCGATTCCCACTTTGCAGAGTATCGATGTTTCGGAACGGGTTATTTATATGAATACGTTTACCAAGACGCTTTGTTCTACTGTACGTATCAGCTATATGGTTCTTCCACAGGAATTGATGATTCGATTTTATGAGACAATGTCCTTTTATTCAGGAACGGTTTCGAACTTTGAGCAGTATACTCTTGCACGTTTTATTGAAGAAGGAAAATTTGAAACACACATCAACCGATTGAGAAATTATTATCGCCAGAAAAAGGATCTGCTGCTAGAAGCAATTAATAAGAGCAAGTTAAAATCGATTGCTTCGATATCCGGACAAGAGGCGGGATTACATTTTTTAATGACGATTTGCTCGGATTTGGAGGAGGAAGTGGTGTGCTGCCGGGCAAAGGAACGAGGGATTAAACTGGTTCCTCTGTCAGACTATTATTATGGGAGTTCCCAACAGAAAAAAAATGTATATGTTATGAATTATTCCAGTATTGATGTTTCCAGAACGGATGAAATTATGGAACGGTTATATAAGAGTTGTACCAGAGATAAGGCAGAGGAAAAGTCCAATGTTTTTGAAACAGGCAGAAACCTTGAAAAGAAAGCGGAAAATAGTTGCGATGCCTTGAAAAATCAAGTATTATAATAAAAAGGACTGAATAAGTATAGGGGGAGAAGGAATATGTATCATTGTCATATTCATTTCTATCTGGCAGGGAATTCCAAACGCATGTTTGAGATTATAAAAGAAATACCGCCATTTGAATGTTTTACACATGAATTTTTGGAAAGTGAAAAGCCAGAAAGTGAATTGACTGCCAAGGCAGATGTGATTTTAGCTAATTTGCGAGATGTAGATGTACCAGAGGCGTTATCGCTGCTGATTGCGAATAAATCCCAAGAGGCAGAGCTTATTTTATTGGTAGACAAAGAGCAAATAGCTTTATTGAAAAGCAGTCTGTCAGAGATAAAGGATATCTGGGTTTTACCAATGTCAGAAGAGGAGCTTCGATTCCGTTTTCTGAGATGGCAGCAAACGAATAAAATGAGTAAAGATTTTTGGCAAGCCAGTCATTATTTGGATGCCACTATTAATAATATTCCCAATCTTATTTGGTACAAGGATAAAGACGGTATTCATGAGAAGGTAAATGATAGTTTCTGCAAAACGGTAAATAAAACGAAGAAACAGGTAGAAGGTCGTGGACATGCTTACATATGGGATGTTGAGCAAGACGATCCGGCATGTATCGAATCGGAACGGGAGGTTATGAGTACAAAAAAGACCTTTATTTCCGAAGAATCCGTGAAGACTGGTGAGGGCATGAGGCTGCTTACAACTTACAAATCACCGTTGTATGATCTGGATGGCAGCGTAATGGGAACCGTAGGTGTGGCGATTGATGTGACGCAGGAACGCGCATATGAGCAGGAGATTATCCAGAAGAATCATACGCTGGAGACGATCTTTACTACCATGGATTGTGGTGTTATGTGTCATACCATGGATGGAGCAAATATTATTCGTGTCAATCGAGCCGCATTAGAAATTTTGGGATATGAGTCCCAGGAAGAAATGGTGGCAAATGGCTTTGATATGATAGCCTCTTCGGTTGTAAAGGAAGATCAGGAAAAGCTTCGAAATGATATCAAAGAGCTGGCAAAAGAAGGAGACACGGTCAGCGTTGAATATCGTGTGCGCCGTAAGGATGGGGAGATTCGGCATGTTATGGGCAATGTCAAGCTTCTGAAAGAAAATGGAAGATTGATTTATCAACGCTTTTTGCTGGATTGTACAGCTCAGAAGCTGCAGGAGAAAGAGAACGAAAGACGCCAGAAAGAACTCATTCAGGCTTTGAGCATCGACTACAATGTAGTATGTTTTTTCGATTTGGATACAGGAGTCGGAAAGTTGTTGCGTATTGCTGATGATTATGAGTCTCTGTTTGGAGATGTTTTTGATCAGAGATTATCATTGGAAGAAAGCATGAAGCTTTACATAGAGAATTTTGTGTATGAGGAAGACGAGGAATTGATGCATAAAGCACTTTCTCGAGATTGGCTGAAGGGAGAAATGACAGAGAAGAGCCAGTGCTATGTGAATCATCGGGTCATCATTGAGGATGATATGAAGTATTTCCAGATAAAGATCGTGCGGGCCGGAATTTGGAGCCGAAGTCATGGCATTGTACTCGGTTTTCGCAGTGTGGATGAGGAAATACGTCATGAAATGGAGCAGAAGAGTTTGCTGGAAGATGCACTTTTGCAAGCGAATCGGGCAAATAAAGCTAAAAGTGTATTTCTTTCCAATATGTCACATGATATCCGCACACCAATGAATGCGATTGTTGGATTTACGGCGTTGGCAATTACCCATATTGATCGGAAAGAGCAGGTGGAAGAATATTTGCAGAAGATAATGACTTCCGGCAATCATCTGTTAAGTTTGATCAATGATGTTTTGGATATGAGCCGTATTGAAAGTGGTAAAATGCACCTGGAAGAAAAAGCCTGTCGCTTACCAGATATTCTGCACAGTTTGCGTAACATCTTACAGGCAGATGTTCGAGCCAAACAGCTGGAGCTGTATATGGATGCTGTGGATATTTATAACGAGAATATTTATTGTGATCAGCTGCGTCTCAATCAGGTATTGCTGAATTTGCTTAGCAATGCAGTTAAATATACAGGAGCAGGCGGCATTGTCAGTGTACGGGTTACCGAAAAGCCTGGTGCACCTGTAGGAAGTGCCAATTATGTATTTTATATCAAAGATACAGGCGTTGGTATGAGTGAGGAATTTGTGTCGCACATTTTTGAACCGTTTGAAAGAGAGCGAACTTCTACCATCAGTGGGATTCAGGGAACTGGTTTGGGCATGGCGATCACTAAGAATATCGTGGATATGATGAATGGTTCTATTGAAATCCGGAGTGAACAGGGAGCAGGCACGGAGGTTGAGGTTTCCTTTACTTTCCGTTTGAATGTAGAGAATAAAGAACCATTGACAATTCCAGAACTGAAAAATTGCCGGGCGTTAGTAGTGGACGATGATTTCAACACTTGCGATAGTGTTTCCTATATGCTGAGCCAGATAGGGATGCGTGCGGAATGGACATTGTCCGGCAAAGAAGCTGTATTGCGAACTCGTCAGGCAATGATGCGAAAGGATAATTATTGTGTATATATTATAGACTGGTTGATGCCAGATATGAATGGGATTGAAGTTACTCGTAGAATCCGTAAAGAGGTAGGTGAGGATGCTCCAATCATTGTGCTTACAGCATACGATTGGGCAGATATCGAGGAGGAAGCCAAGGAGGCCGGGGTCACAGCATTCTGCAGCAAACCACTATTTTTATCAGAATTGAGAAGTTGTCTGAATTCGATTGTCAACGGAGAAGAACAGAAGGAAGAACTGGAAGCAGAGAAATCGACCGGGTTGAATGCGGGGCGGATTCTTTTGGCTGAGGATAATGAGTTAAATCAAGAGATTGCCACAGCGATTCTGAATGATGCTGGTTTCACTGTGGAGATCGCAGAGAATGGGCAGATTGCAGTGGATATGCTGAAACATGCGGGGGCATCGTACTATCAAGTAATATTGATGGATGTACAAATGCCTGTGATGAATGGTTATGAGGCAACAAAGATCATTCGTGAACTGAGCAATAAGGAGTTGGCATCGATTCCGATTTTGGCAATGACAGCGAATGCTTTTGAGACAGATAGACAGGAGGCAATTCGATGTGGGATGAATGGTCATATAGCTAAGCCCATTGACATTAAGGTTTTATTAGATACTCTGGAGAACATTCTGAGATGAAAGTAAAGGTCCGGCGTTTGTCGGACCTTTTGTTTCTAGAAATCCTTAAAAATGCTATTAATTATTGGAATGAAAAGAAAATATATTAAGAAAAATGTGAGAAATTAGATTTTGAATCTGGGAGAACATACACATGAAGTTATTCAACAGAGGGAAAAACTATTGTAAAATTGATCCAGTGATAAATAATAGGAGAGGATATCTATGGTGGGAAAAGTAAAACACGTATTTTATACGATAAGTAATGCCATTATTTTGGCTGGATTTATTATTTTTGTAATTGGGGCTTACTATGAAGTTGTAAAGGCCGGAATTCCTTATCAGGATCCGCCATTGGAATTACAAATTCAATATGCTATTAACTTAGGTATAGGAGATGAGCTCTGCAAAATTAGTTTTTTTACTATTTTATATGGTATGATTTTTCGTCTGATATTTTGGTTAATAGTGAGAAAAAAAGGGACAAATTTGCACGGAGAAAAGGAGGAGTGAACTATGCCATTTACTGAATTATGTATTTATCAGGTTAAACCGCAAAAGGTAGAGGAGTTTGAAACACTAATGTTTGAAGCAAAAAGCTTTATGACAGTTATTGGAAATCTATCGAAAAGTGCTTAATAGTTCCACATGACAAATATTTAGGAGAAAGATTATTTTAATGAGATAAATCGAAATTTGCAGATGAAAATATTAAACTTTCCCTATTTTTCAAGGCTTTTCAAGCCTCATACAGTGAATTGATATGTATTTTCCCTTGTTTTTGCCCTTATGGGCAGTTTACAAGGGAAAGTTTTTTCTGAATGTATCTAATCGTTGCCTGCCACCTTATCCAAGAGCCTTGCGGAAGTCCGCTTTGCCTCCCTTGTGGCATGGGCATACACATTCATTGTGGTACTTACGTCAGAGTGTCCCAAGAGTTCCTGCACATCTTTCGGTGCTGCGCCGTTTGACAGCAGATTGCTTGTATAAGTATGACGGAGCTGGTGGAAATGAAAGCCCTCAAATCCGTCCAGTTTCTTTGCGAGTGTCCGACAGACAATACTCAATGTACTCGGCGTTTCAAGGCAGCCGTCAGGTCTTAAACATACAAATGAAATTTCGTTGTAATCCGCCGGAATTTCCTGCGTGTTCTCCATGCTGTAATACTCATAGTAAACCCTGTTTTTGTCCTGCACTTCCTTG
>Ga0137306_100995_pt1 | contig 32216 bp, 30 predicted proteins | sample Inofroosms_March_FD_97187 | JGI IMG/M metagenome (GOLD analysis project Ga0137306, IMG submission 97187) | Mouse cecal microbial communities from Vienna, Austria - N-Acetylneuraminic and N-Acetylglucosamine D2O microcosms_March | ecosystem: Host-associated > Mammals > Digestive system > Large...
TAGTATTTCTGAAGTATATTGTAAAGAATACTATATTATAAGAGAGAATGATATTCAAATTATATATGAGCAGGAAATAGATAATTATGAACTTGTTATTTTAAGTGATGGTAATAATATTGCATATGGATTATATGAGAAAGATATTACAAATACAGAAAATTGTTATAGTTTATATTATTCGTATAGAGTGCCTGTCAAAAAATTGATTTCTAATTATTCAAAGAGTATTACTGCAATAGATAAATGGACAGGGAGTGAAAATAATAAATTAGAATTTTTTGCACAACAAGAGATTTGGGAATTAATAAAAGATTTTTATAAAAAAATCTATAAAAAAGGGATTTTTGACGAAACGACAAGTTATTGTGTAGGTATTTCTTTTAACGAGTATGTTAAGGATATAGAAATAAGCAATCGAGTAGTTGATATACAGGAGTTTATTGAGATAGATGAAAATCAGGCCTTTATTTGGAGTGTAAGAGACATAAATTTGAAAACTGTAGATTTTTTTGATATTCAATAACAAAATGGTTTTTGTGTGTAAACTGGGAAAGCTTACGTGGTATGTTTATCTCTACAGGAAGTATAAACTGGGAGAATAACGGTATTACTCATACAGTAAAAAGTAACTCTGGCATTGGCATTTTGGGTCTTTCAGGTTTTGGCATGGAATGGGGGCAGGGAAGCAATGGGATAAAGGGGGGAAGTGGATTTAGAGTTAATTTGAATCCTTTTGATACTATGGATATTTATAATTTTAGCAGTCAAAGTAATGGGATGATGAATATTCTTGCCAGAAGAAACCATAATTCCGGAAAATTGGAAACCGGTATTCCGGATGCCGGAAACCAGCTTAATTCTGCTTAAGTGATTTATGCTTGTATCAATGAGATTTGTCAAGCCCTCGCCGCGTAAGCGGTGCGAAGCAGGCTTGATTAATCTCATTGGTACAAGTAGAATCTTTAAAGCAGAAATAAGCAATTCAACAAGCGGTTTCCTCTGACCGGACAGACAGTGTAATGCCATCCAGATTATTCATTTTACAATCTGGATGGAATTTTGCACCAGCTTTACGGCATCCATAGTCTGTGTTGTATTAATAAGGCGTTTTTTAAACATACGCCGTTCTTTGCCCTTTCAATGGCATAATTAATATGATCCGTCAGTGATAAATAGATGCTGTCATTGATTTTAATTTCCATTTCATTTCTTACATATTCCACAATGTTATTTGCAATTCTGATGTGCTCCGGAGGAATACTGGAAAGAAGCTCTTCAAACTTATTTTCTTCCTTTTCATCAATAATCTTATAAACCTTTTCAATTAATTTTTCATCAATAGGGTCCCCCGGTTTTTTCTTAAACCCAAGACCGCATCCCATAATCAATACTTCTACTTTTTTATCGTTTAATGCCCTGACAAGATTATTATTGATTACTTTATCTACTACCATGTCAATCCCCCAATTAACGATATCTATATTCCCAAAATTTTATATAAAATAAAAGACCACACCCTCGACAAATCTAATATAAGTATCAAGTGGTATAGCCTTCTTGGTCAAAAAACAACCTTCAGTAACAATCCAAATCATTATAAATTTATTTATAGACATATAGTACCAAGTCATAAAAAGCTTGTCAATTACTTTTTAATAATTTGTACATTGATTACTATATTCTTATATTGAATTTGTACAATATACACAATAATGTATTGAGTTTTAAAATTTAATGCCAGATTTATTTACACTTTTAATGATATTTCAATGATATTTTTAATCATATTTTTTAGATTTTCTTGACATATATAAAATCAATCTTCAAAATGTAATTATGATTAATTCATTTAAACCTATCAAATTACTTGTGATCTAAAGAGCACTTGTACTCTTTAGATTACTCGTACTCTTTAGAGTATTACTTGTAAAAATAAATATATAAGGAAAGAATAACATATGGATAAATTATCATTCTATGAACCTGCCGATATTGAAATATATATAAAAGATCGGGGAATTGTATTAAAAGAAAAATCCCTGATTGCCATAGAAATGGAAGAAAAATTACAAAAGATTTTAGCTATTGGAAATGAAGCAGAAAGAATGTTTGCTCATTTTTTAAAAAAACTATAAAACAAAATTTATTTAGAATTCCTTCTATTTCTTTATGCATTCCTTTTCAAATAGACAAAATTAATTTAAAAGCCTATGAAGATATTATTTACATGTCAGGAAAATCAAAAAAAGTGAAATTCATTTTTAAAAGTCTGGAAGAATTTCTTCAAAATGCTTCTCCTAAAGAATTAAATGAACATAAAATAATTATAAATATTACAAAAGATAATCCTGTTGAATATATAAAAGAACGTGCAAAAGAAACTATTCAATACGCTAATCAATATGGAGTTACAAAAGACCAGTTACTTGATGTTATAAAAGAATTATAGAAAACCATTTAGGTTTTCTGGACTTAATGAAAATTTTTCATTCTTTTATAATTCATTAATATAAAATAAATCAGAGGAAATCCAAAATAAGATATCCTCTGATTATTATTATTAAATATTTCTACTCTTTGCTTTCATCAGAAAATTCCTCGTCTAATTCTGCTTCTTCCGAATCTTCTTCAATCTCCAATTCCCCATCTTCCCCGGAAATTTTTTCCCTCACCTTGGCAATCTGGGCAATTTTCACATCCTCATCAAGATTCATCAGCTTTACGCCGGAGGTATTTCTTCCCTGAATGGAAACATCGTCCATGGCAATCTGGATAATTATGCCTTCATCAGTGATCATCATAATCTCATGATCATCATTTACTGCCTTCACGCCGATCACATCGCCTGTTTTCTCGATGATTTTATAACATCTGACACCTTTACCGCCGCGGTTCTGGACATGAAACTCACTTAAATAAGTTCTTTTTCCCATTCCTTTTTCGGATACGATCAATAAAGTTTCTCCCTGATGTTCAAGCTGCATTCCCACAATTTCATCGTCCTTGGAAAGATTCATGCCGATGACTCCCATGGAACTTCTTCCGGTAGCTCTTACATCCGTTTCTTTAAAGCAGATACACATTCCTTTTTTGGTAACTAAGAAAATTTCACTGGAAGCATCTGTACTCTTTACTTCAATCAGTTCATCATCTTCTCTGATATTAATAGCCGCCAGTCCGTTTTTGCGGATATTCTTAAATTCATGAAGAGGTGTTTTCTTAACGATACCGTTCTTTGTAACCATAAAGAGATTTCTTTTGGCTTCATAATCCTCAATCGGAATGACAGCCGAAATTTTTTCTCCGGGATTCAACTGCAGCAGATTTACAATCGCAGTTCCCCTTGCATTCCTTCCCGCTTCAGGAATCTGATATGCTTTTAATCTGTAAGTGCGTCCGTAATTGGTAAAGAACATAATATAATTATGGGTTGTAGTCATAAGAAGATCTTCTATATAATCATCTTCTATGGTCTGCATACCTTTGATGCCTTTCCCTCCACGGTGCTGTACTTTAAAATTATCTACAGTCATACGCTTTACATAGCCTAAGCTGGTCATGGCAATTACTGTATTTTCCAAAGGAATCAAATCCTCCATGGAAATATCAAATTCATCATAACCGATTTTACTTCTTCGATCATCGCCGTATTTATCGGATATAATAATGATTTCTTCTCTGATAACCTTTAATAATTCATTTTCATCAGCAAGAATAGATTTTAAATAAGCGATTTTTTCCAGTAATTCTTTATGTTCATTTTCCAGCTTTTCTCTTTCCAGACCGGTAAGAGCACGTAAACGCATATCTACAATAGCCTGAGCCTGAACTTCGGTTAAGCCGAATCTCTCTATTAAACTATCCTTTGCAGCCTGGGTATTGGAGCTGCTTCTGATGATTTTAATAACTTCATCAATATTATCCAGGGCAATTAACAATCCCTGTAAAATATGATCTCTTTCTTCTGCTTTATTTAAATCGTATTTTGTTCTCCTGGTTACGACTTCCTTTTGATGATTTAAATAATGCTTCAGCATATCAAGAAGATTTAACACCTTCGGTTCATTGTTAACCAATGCTAACATAATAACACCAAAAGTATCCTGCAGCTGTGTATGCTTATACAAATGATTTAATATGACATTTGCATTTACATCCTTGCGAAGTTCAATAACAACTCTCATTCCTTCACGGCTGGATTCATCTCTTAAGTCTGTAATGCCGTCTAATCTTTTATTTTTTACCATTTCGGCAATCTTTAAAATCAGATTTGCCTTATTAACCATATAGGGAAGTTCCGTTACAATAATACTGCTTTTACCGTTAGGGAGAGTTTCTATATTGGTAACCGCGCGTACCCTTACTTTACCTCTTCCCGTTCTGTAAGCTTCTTCACTTCCGGCAGTTCCCAAAATAACGCCGCCGGTAGGAAAATCAGGGGCTTTTACGATTTTTAACAGTTCTTCTATATCCGTTTCCCTGTTTTCTTCTATTTTATTATCAATAATTTTAACAACAGCGGATATGACTTCCCTCAAATTATGAGGAGGTATATTTGTTGCCATACCTACGGCAATACCCGTAGTACCGTTTACCAAAAGATTGGGATAACGGCTGGGAAGTACAGAAGGCTCTTTTTCTGTTTCATCGAAGTTGGGAACAAAATCAACAGTGTCTTTGTTAATATCTGCTAACAGCTCCATGGAAATTTTGGAAAGCCTTGCTTCCGTATAACGCATGGCAGCCGCGCCATCCCCATCGACAGAACCAAAGTTTCCGTGACCGTCAACTAAAGGATAACGGAAAGACCATTCCTGAGCCATATTAACCAAGGCTCCATAAATGGAACTGTCTCCATGAGGATGATATTTACCCATGGTATCGCCGACGATACGCGCGCTTTTACGATGCGGTTTATCGGGACCGTTATTTAATTCAATCATGGAATAGAGAACTCTTCGCTGAACCGGCTTCAGACCATCCCTTACATCGGGAAGGGCACGGGAAGCGATAACGCTCATGGCATAATCAATATATGATGTTTCCATGGTTTTCTTCAAATCCACATGTTTAACCTTGTCATATTCCTTATCAAAAATCTGATCGTCCATTTTTTCTCCGTTTCTGAAAATAGAAATTTAAAAACTCATATTTTCATACTAATTAAAAACTGTTGGATAATATATTTTTTAATAAAGCTTCTATTATCTTTATTAAAAATCATTCATTAATAATTATTGATTAAACATCCAGATTTTTAACAAACTTGGCGTTTTCTTCAATAAATATACGTCTCGGTTCAACCTTATCCCCCATCAGGGTTGTAAAGGTCAAATCAATTTCCGTTTCGGCTTCTTCATCCATGGTAACCTTTAATAAAACTCTCTTTTCCGGATCCATGGTAGTTTCCCAAAGCTGGTCTGCATCCATTTCTCCAAGACCTTTATAACGCTGGATTCTGTTATTCTGATCTCGTCCTACTTCGTTTAAAATACCGTCTAGCTCTTCATCGCTGTAGGCATACCATACTTTTTTATTTTTCTCCAGTTTATAAAGAGGAGGCTGCGCTAAATATACATAACCCTGTTTTATCAATTCCGGCATAAACCGGTAAATAAAGGTAAGCATCAAGGTAGCAATATGAGCTCCGTCCACGTCGGCATCCGTCATAATAATGATTTTATGATAACGAAGCTTTGTAATATCAAAATCCTCATGGATTCCCGTACCAAAAGCGGTTATCATGGACTTTATCTCTTCATTTCCATAAATCCTGTCAAGCCTTGCTTTTTCTACATTTAATATTTTACCTCTTAATGGAAGAATAGCCTGGGTTGCACGGCTTCTTGCAGTTTTTGCGGAACCGCCGGCGGAATCTCCCTCTACAATATAAATTTCACAATTTTCAGGATTTTTGTCTGAACAATCAGCAAGCTTTCCGGGAAGGCTCATACCTTCCAAAGCAGTTTTTCTACGGGTTAAATCCCTGGCTTTTCTTGCCGCTTCTCTTGCCCTCTGGGCAAGCAGGGATTTTTCACATATTATTTTTGCAATTGAAGGATTCTGCTCTAAAAAGTAAGTAAGCTGTTCGCTGACTACGCTTTCCACTGCACCGCGGGCTTCTGAATTTCCAAGCTTTTGTTTAGTCTGACCCTCAAACTGAGGATTTTCTATTTTTATGGAAACAATCGCCGTCAATCCTTCTCTGATATCTTCGCCTGATAAATTTGCTTCACTTTCTTTTAAAAGCTTGTTGGCTCTGGCATAATCATTAAAGGTTTTGGTAAGAGCATTTCTGAAACCGGTAAGCTGGGTTCCTCCCTCAGGCGTATTTATGTTATTTACAAAACTGAATATACTTTCGTTATAAGAATCATTATGCTGCATCGCCACTTCAACATAAACATTATCCTTTGTTCCTTCAAAGTACATAACATCATTATAAAGAGCCTGTTTGCTGTTATTTAAATAGGTAACAAATTCTTTGATACCTCCTTCATAATGAAATACTCTCTCAACAGGTTCTTCTTCCCTTAAGTCATAAAGCTCGATTCTTAAATTCTTGGTTAAAAATGCCATTTCCCTGAGACGCTGTTTTAAAATATCAAATTCATATACGGTTGTTTCAAAAATTTCATCATCAGGCTTAAAAGTTACCTTTGTCCCTGTTTTTTCTTCAGAGCAGCTTCCCACTACTTCTAAAGGATAAGAAACATCTCCTCTTTCATAACGCTGTTTGTAGATATTTCCCTCTCTGCATATTTCCACTTCCAGCCATTCCGAAAGAGCATTTACAACAGACGCACCTACGCCATGGAGACCTCCGGATACCTTATATCCTCCACCGCCGAATTTACCGCCTGCATGAAGAATGGTAAATACTACCTCAACAGCTGTTTTTCCGGAATCATGATTAATACCTACAGGAATACCCCTTCCGTTATCTTCAACCGTGATGGTATTCCCTTTGTTAATACTTACTTTGATGGTATCACAAAAGCCTGCCAAAGCTTCATCCACGGCATTATCCACAATTTCATATACTAAATGATGAAGACCTCTTACAGATGTGGAGCCTATATACATACCCGGTCTTTTTCTGACTGCTTCAAGACCTTTTAAAATCTGAATCTGATCGGCGCCATATTCAGCATTCTGCTCCTCATTTTCATAATCTGTACCCATTATCTTCCTCCTTCTATTGTTCCATCCACAACTTTAAAAACCTTATTAATTTCGAATCTGTTGTTTACAAATTCATCTAAACCGGTACAGGTAATAATCGTCTGAATATCTCCTATACTGTTTAATAAATAATTTTGTCTGTTGCTGTCCAATTCACTTAAGACATCATCAAGTAATAATACAGGATTATCCTTTGCTATCTGTTTTACCAATTCAATCTCAGCCAGCTTCAATGATAAAGCAGCTGTCCTCTGTTGTCCCTGGGAACCGAATTTGCGTATATCGATATCATTTACCAGAAAAGCAAAATCATCTCTGTGGGGACCTACACCGGTAAATTTTGATTTAATGTCTTTATCCATATTTAAAGAAATTTTATGTTCAAAATCTTCACAGCTTACATCCGGTTCATATATAATTTTCAATGTTTCTACTCCACCGGAAAGATTTTTGTGAATCTGTTCTATCATGGAATTTAACTGGTCTATAAATCTGACCCTTGCTTCTATGATCTGCTTTCCATAGGAAACCAGCTGGCTGTCCCATATGGTAATTGTATCTTTTAAATCAGAATTAAAATAAAAATCCTTTAAAAGCTTGTTTCTCTGGTTAATAATTTTATTATACTGATTTAAATTGTATAAATAATACTTATCAAGCTGACAAAGCTCCATGTCTACAAAGCTTCTTCTGCCTGATGGACCGTTTTTAATAATGGATAAATCTTCCGGAGAGAAAAAAACAACATTCAGAAGGCCAAGCAGTTGAGCAGCTTTTTTTAATTTTTGCCCATTCACTGCAATTCCTTTGGATTTGCTTTTTCGAAGGTGCATATCAACGCGATAGTCGATATCACCTTTAGAAAGAAAAGTCCTGATATGAGCTTCTTCTTTAGAAAAATTAATGATTTCTTTATCTTTGCTTCCTTTATGGGATTTCGTCGTAGCCGAAACATAAATGGCTTCTAACACATTTGTTTTTCCCTGAGCATTATTTCCGTATAAAATGTTAGTACCTTCATCAAAATTGAGATGAAGAGAATCATAATTTCTGAAATTTTCTAATTCTAATGATTTTATAATCAACTTTTTTACCTATGTATTACAATATTGTAAATTTACTTTTCAATCATAATTGTTTCCCCATCGTAGGAAACAATATCCCCATCATATAATTTTTTGCCTCTTTGAAGTTCTGTATTTCCATTAACACAGACAAGTCCGTCCAAAACAGCCATTTTAGCATCAACACCTGATTCAACAAGACCTGCAGCCTTCAAAGCCTGACCAAGTTTTATATAATCATCTCTTAATTTAATTTTATAAACCATAATAACCTTCTTTTTATTAATTTGAAACCGTAAAGTTAACCGGAAGAATCAGATAAAGATAACTGTTATGGTCATCTCTTATAATACAAGGAGCTTTCGGATTGACCATATAAATGTTAATTTCTTCATCATCTATTACTTTTAAAGAATCAATAAGGAATTTGGGATTAAATCCAATCATAATATCCTTACCTTCTTTTACAATATCAATGTTTTCATTCATGGAACCGATAGTGGAATTAATTTTAAGTTCCACATCCTCATCAGTCACATTGATGATAATGGGCTTCTTTTCTCCTTCTTTTACTAAAAGAGTAGCCCTGTCTATACAATTTAAAAATTCTTTTTTGTTAATGATCATTTTTGTCTCATAATCCGTAGAGAGCATTTGTTCGATTTTAAAATATTCTCCTTCAATCAGCCTTGATAATACAACAGTCTCATCAAACTCAAATAAAATATGCTTGTCGGTAAAATAAATTACAACATCCTTATCTGCTTCCCCTATTAAAATCTTACTGATTTCATTTAATGTCTTGCCGGGAACTACAACCTTGATATGATCGTAATTATCCTTTAATTCAATATTGCGCAATGAAATACGATGTCCGTCAAGAGAAACAACCTTCATGTTGTTATTTTCTATTTCAAATAATTCTCCGGTCATCAGTTTGTTATTTTCATTATCAGCAATGGAAAATATAGTCTGCCTGATGACTTCTTTCAGAGTAAACTGACTGATAACGACGCTGTTATCTTTTTCAATTTCGGGAAGATAGGAAAAATCTTCTCCACTTTTGCCCACAATATTAAACTTAGCTTTCTCACAGGTAATGACAACATTTAAATAACTGTCTGTTTCAATTGTAATCATGTTATCAGGAAGCTTACGCACGATTTCAAGAAAAATTTTGGCATCCAGTGCAATAATACCCTTTTCTAAAATATCGCCATCAATTTTGGTTTCTATACCAAGTTCCATATCATTTGCAGTTAATTTTATTTCTCCTTTGGATGCATCGATCAGAATACACTCGAGAATAGGCATGGTTGTTTTACCGGGAACGGCTTTGCTTACTATCTGAACTCCGTTTAAAAGATTTGCTTTTTTACAAATAAGCTTCATAATGTGTATAACTCCCTCCATGGAAATATAACCGGTTTTTACACGCGCGATGTTATATAAAAATATTAATTTTAAACGTATTAATAATAATAGATGTGAATATGTTCATAACCTCATCTATTATAGCATTTTTAAAGTTAAATTACTACGCATAACTATGTGAATATAAAATATTTTTTTGTGGAAAATGAAAAAGTTATACACTTATCTTCTTTTTAATAATATCCACTTTATTTTTTATATCACTGTTTTTATTCATTTCTTCTTTTATTTTGTTGATACCGTGGATAACCGTGGTATGGTCTTTTTTATTTAGTATCTTTGCTGTGGATTCCAAAGAGGTAGCGGTATATTCTCTTATCATATACATACAAATCTGTCTGGGTATAACAAATTCCGTGTTTCTCTTCTTAGATACAATGTCGTCGGGAGAAATACCAAAATGATCCGCAACTACTTTGATAATAAAAGATGGCGTGATTTCTTTCGGAGCTTCGGGATAAATGATATCCTTTAATGCATCCTCCGCAAGCTGTAAATTTAAATCTGTATTGTTTAATCTGGAAGCGGCAATTACTTTTCTTAAGGCGCCTTCCAATTCACGAATATTGGATTTTACATTTGTAGCGATGTATTTGATGACTTCATCATCAATGCTTCTTTCATAGACTTCGGCATTTTTGCGCAATATTGCCATACGGGTTTCATAATCAGGGGGCTGTATGTCCGCTATTAATCCCCATTCGAATCTGGAACGAAAGCGTTCCTCTAAGGTTTCCATTTCCTTAGGAGGTTTATCGGATGAAAGAATAATCTGTTTTCCTGCTGTATGTAATACGTTAAAAGTATGAAAAAATTCTTCCTGGGTGCTTTCCTTTCCTATTATAAATTGTACATCGTCCAGCAAAAGGACATCTACGGTTCTGTATTTTTCCCGTAATTTAGTCATGGCGGCAGCGTTACCGCTTCGTATGGATTCAATCACTTCGTTAGTAAATTCTTCACTGTTAATGTAGAGTACTTTTTTGTCAGGATTCTGCTCTAAAATAAAGTGTCCGATGGAATGCATTAAGTGGGTCTTGCCCAGACCCGCTCCTCCATATAAATAAAGAGGATTGTAAGCTTCTCCCGGAGACTCCGCTACAGCCAGGGCAGCGGAATGGGCAAATTTATTATTGCTTCCTACAACAAAAGTATCAAAATTGTATTTTGGATTCAGATTTGCATTTATATTGTTAATATTGTACACATTAGATTTTTCAATTAAATCATCTTTTTTTTCAACATCCTTTTCTAATAAGAAGGAAACCTGATATTCTTTATTAAAAATTTCAGATATGGAAACCTGAAAAAAATTTTTGTACTTATTTGTAATGTAATTTACTGCATGAGCCTGATCAGAAGGAATCAGAATGATAACAGTATTATTCTCTTCTTTATAAAACTTAAGAGGCTTTATCCAGGTATTGTAGGATACATCTGTTAATTCATATTCCTTTTTTATGATTTCTTTAATTTCTTCCCATTTTTCTGATATTTCACTCATTCTTAATAACTCCTTTTATGAAAAACATCCAAAAAGATATCCCTTATAATATTAAACGAAAAACTTGTAAATTTCAAACTTCAAATTTTTCCACAAATAATTGTTCAAAATTATGAACAGTTTACATATCTTTTATAATTGATGTGGAATATGTGAATAAGTTTTTTTGAATTATAAACAATGAAAAGATTGATTTTATAGGACTTGTTAAAAAAAATTAAAGGATAAAGAGTAAAAATGAATAGTTATCCACAAAAAATTCACAAAATGTGGATATTTTATGTAAAGTAAATATTTATGAACATTGAAATTTATTTTTTCAATATCTTGATATTAAGAAAATTATTTACACAAAATGTTGAAAAAAATTATTTCGAAAAAAATTGTATAAAAATTGTACTTTTTAAAAATAGGAAAAATGCGCTTAAAACGGCTTGACTTATGGGATTTCTTCCAATATAATCGTAATGATTGTTTCTAACGAAGAAAGGGAGGTGTATTGTTTATGAAGATGACATTTCAGCCTAAAAGAAGACAGAGAAGTAAGGTTCATGGTTTCAGAGCCAGAATGAGTACTCCGGGCGGAAGAAAAGTTTTGGCAGCCAGAAGAGCTAAAGGTAGAAAAAGATTATCCGCTTAGGCCGCAGTTTTGTGGCCTATTTTTCTCTGAATATACATTAAGGAAGAATTTAATTATGAATTTTTCGGAGTCACTCAAAAAAAACGGACAATTCCGGGAGGTCTATAAAAAGGGTAAATCCTATGCGAATAAATATTTGGTAATTTATGTGTTAGAAAACAATCAGGATAAAAATTACCTCGGGATTTCTGTTAGTAAAAAAGTCGGAAACAGTATTGTAAGGCATCGCCTGGCAAGATTGATCCGCGAAAGTTACAGACTACATGAAGATATGTTTAATAGTGGTTTAAACATAGTAGTCATAGCAAGAAACAGCGCTGCTTCTATTTCTTATCATGAAATGGAAAGTGCTTTATTACATCTTTTAAAGCTTCATGGTGTTATGAAAAAAGAAGCTTCGTCAGAAATTTGATATGAAGAAAATTTTTATTTTAATTATTAAATTTTACAGAAAATATATTTCTCCAATGAAATCTACCAAATGTCCTTATACTCCCACCTGTTCCCAATACGGTCTGGAAGCTATAGAAAAATACGGGGCATTAAAGGGCGGTATGTTGGCCGCATGGAGAATATTGAGATGTAATCCTTTTTCAAAAGGCGGGTATGATCCCGTTCCATAATAATCCAGGAGGAAAAAATGTCAGGAATTTTATTAACAAAAACCTCTACATTTATTATAGGACCTGTTGCTACTTTGCTTGGATATTTGATGAGTGGCATTTTTACTGTTTTAAATAAGATAGGCATTCCTAATATCGGTTTATCCATTATTATATTTACATTGGTTATTTATCTTTGTATGATGCCTCTTACTATCAAACAGCAGAAATTTTCCAAGCTTCAGGCAAAAATGAGTCCTGAATTACAAGCTATTACAAAAAAATACGAAGGTAAAAAAGATAATGATTCCATTATGGCCATGAATGAGGAGCAGAAGGAAGTCTACAAAAAGTATGGCGTTTCTCCTACAGGAAGTTGTGTACAGCTCTTGATTCAGTTTCCTATATTACTTGCATTGTACAGAGTGGTTTATAATATTCCGGCTTATGTACCTGCAGTAAAGGATGTATTTATCGGTTTAGTGGATAAATTATCATCTTTGGCCGGTTCATCGGAATTTTTGCAGACTTTCAGCAATGCTTCGTATTTTTCAAAGCAGTTTTCCAACGAGGGCTTTGTTGCAGGAAGCGAAATGATGAAAAATACCTTTATAGATGTTTTGAATAAAGCTTCTACAGCAGAATGGATGTCTTTAAAGGACCAATTTCCGTCAGTTTCGTCTTTAGTGCAGTCAACCTACGATACTTTAAATGAGTATAATAACTTTTTAGGATTAAATATTGCAAATTCTCCATGGTATACCATGAAGGAAGGGGTAAGTACAGGGCAGTATCTTTTAGTAATAGGAGCGGTACTTGTTCCTATTTTGGCAGCTTTATCTCAGTTTTTAAGTGTGAAATTGATGCCTCAGGCTAATACAAACCAGAGTAGTGGAAATGAAACAGCTAACACTATGATGGCTTCCATGAAGATGATGAATTATACCATGCCTATCATGTCGGCAGTTTTGTGTTTTACTTTACCTGCAGGTATGGGAATCTACTGGGTGGCAGGTTCTGTAATCAGATGTATTCAGCAGATTGCTATCAATAAGCATATTGATAAAATCGATTTTGATGAATTGATTAAAAAGAATCAGGAAAAGGCATCTAAAAAGGTTAAAAAAGAAGTTGATTCTTCAGTTGTTATCAGAAATGCAGGCATCAGGACAAAGGCTCTGGCGAATTATGATAACGGTATGACTCAGAAAGAAAAAGATGAATTAATTGAAGAAGCAAAGAGAAAAAATTTAAGTGCAAAGCCGGGAAGTATTACGGCAAAAGCAAATATGGTAAGAGAGTATAATGAAAAGAATAGTTCAAAGTAGGGAGGATATGCTTTATGGAATTTGTTGAAGTTTCCGCAAAAACAGTTTCTGACGCTATAACAGAAGCATGCCAGAAATTTTCTGTTACCAGTGATAAGTTGGAATATGAAGTAGTACAGGAAGGTTCCAGCGGATTTTTAGGTATTAATGCAAAGCCTGCTATTATTAAAGCAAAAATAAAGGAAGAAGAAAAAACGATCGATATAAAAGCAAAGGATTTTCTTTCCGATATTTTTAAATCCATGAATCTTGCTGTTGTGATTGATGCAAAGTATGATGATATTGAAAATACTCTGGATATTGATTTATCCGGAGATGAAATGGGCGTATTAATAGGTAAAAGAGGACAGACTCTTGATTCTTTACAGTATCTTGTTTCTTTAGTAGTAAATAAGGATGTAGATGATTATATCCGTGTAAAGATTGATACGGAAAATTACAGGCAGAGAAGAAAAGAAACACTTGAAAATCTTGCAAAAAATATTTCCTATAAAGTAAAGAGAACCAGACGTCCTGTTTCTTTGGAGCCTATGAATCCTTATGAAAGAAGAATTATTCATTCGGTGTTGCAGAATGATAAGTATGTGACAACCCATAGTGAAGGGGATGAACCTTATAGGAAGGTTGTTGTTACTTTGAAGAAGTAGTTTTAAATTGATTATTTACTTCTTGGTGTGGAGGAAAATAAAGAAAAGGCTGTCGCTGTAAATAATAAGAGGTCGGCGTAAAGCTTATATTTATTTCAGGGATGAGTTTATACCCTTTGGGTATTTGCGCTTGGCTAAAAACGCAGCAGCAGGTAAATCTGCAAAGGACGAAGATCAGACGCTGACGTTTTTAGATAGTCCCTGAAATAAATATAACTTTACTGTGACCTCTTATTATTTGCAGCGACAGCCTTTTCTTTATTTTTCTCCTGCCAAGGAGTAGATAATAATTTATTTTTCGTATGTTTTTTTGATTATTGTCTTATGATTGTTATTTTAGTTTCTTTTTTAGTACTGATTTTTTAGTATTTATTTTTAGTATTGATTTAGGGGTATGTATTATGAGAACAGATACGATTGCAGCTATTGCTACGGGGATGTCTAATTCGGGAATTGGAATAGTCAGGATTAGCGGACCGGAAGCAGTGAAAGTTGCGGATAGGGTTTACCGGTCAAAAGGTGGAAAGAAAAAATTATTAAATCAGAAAACACATACTGTTCATTATGGATATGTTTATGATGGTAGTGATATGATAGATGAGGTTATGGTTCTCATTATGAAGGGACCTAACAGCTTTACGGCAGAGGATACCGTAGAGATAGATTGTCACGGCGGTATGCTTGTGATGCGAAAAATTTTAGAGGTTGTATTAAAAAACGGAGCAAGAGCTGCGGAGCCGGGAGAGTTTTCAAAGAGAGCTTTTTTAAACGGAAGAATTGATTTGACAAAAGCAGAAGCGGTCATGGATTTGATTCAGTCTGAAAATGATTATGCTTTGAAGTCTTCTGTTAATCAATTGAAGGGAAAGGTATATGAAAAAATAAAAGAGTTACGTGAAAAGATTATTTATGAAATTGCTTTTATTGAGTCGGCATTGGATGATCCGGAGCATATCAGTACGGAAGGGTATCCTGATAAGTTGAAGGTTATTGTGGACGAATTGCTGCAGGAATTATCGGAGATGATTCGTACCTTTGATAATGGCAGAATTATAAAAGAGGGTATCCAGGTTGTTATTTTAGGTAAGCCCAATGCGGGAAAATCTTCTTTATTGAATAAGCTGTTGGGGGAAGAAAAAGCAATTGTTACGGATGTCGCAGGAACTACCAGGGATGTTTTGGAGCAATTTATTAATTTGGATGGAATCGGTATTCATATTGTGGATACTGCGGGAATCAGGGATACGGAAGATGTTGTTGAAAAAATCGGTGTGGACAGGGCAAGAGATAAAGCGCAGAATGCGGATTTAATTCTTTATGTAGTGGATTCTTCTAAAAATCTGGATGAAGATGATTTTAAGATAATGGATTTGATGTCTGATAAGAAATCTATTATATTATTAAATAAATCAGATCTGAATACAGTTGTTTCTTTGGAATACATGGAAGAAGTCTGTAAAGATTTTAAAGAGGATTATGTGATATTAAATACTTCCATGACGAAAGACAGCAGTTTAAAGGAATTGGAAGATACTATGAAAGAAATGTTTATTCATGGTAAAATAGATTTGAATGATGAAGTAACGATTACAAATGTCAGACATAAAGAAGCTTTAACGGAATCAAAGGATTCTCTTATGTTAGTAAGGCAAAGTCTTTTAGATGAAATGCCGGAGGATTTTTATTCCATTGATTTGATGAATGCTTATGCTGCTTTAGGAAAAATTATCGGGGAAGAAGTGGGAGAGGATTTGGTTAATGAAATTTTTTCGAAGTTTTGCATGGGTAAATAAATTAATATTTTCAGAATGTATTTCCAGTGTAAGAATTTTAAAGAATAAAATAATATTTCTATTTTTGAAAAGTTATTGGGTTTTTTATTGTAAGTAATACAATTAAAAAGTATAGGATTCATGATGATAGAAGGAAAAAAGATGTCAGATTTGCAAAAGGATAAAAAGTATATAGTAGAAAAAGTGGATGTCTGTGTGGTAGGTGCAGGTCATGCAGGCTGCGAAGCGGCTTTGGCATGCGCAAGGCTGGGACTTGAAACGGTTATTTTTACAGTGAGTGTCGACAGTATTGCTTTAATGCCTTGTAACCCAAATGTGGGCGGTTCTTCTAAAGGACATTTGGTCAGGGAGCTGGATGCCCTTGGGGGAGAAATGGGCAAAAATATTGATAAAACATTTATTCAATCCAAAATGTTAAATGTTTCAAAGGGTCCTGCAGTTCATTCCTTGAGAGCGCAGGCTGATAAGGCGGAATATTCCAGGCAGATGCGTATAACTTTGGAAAGTCAAAATCATCTTACTATTAAACAAGCGGAGGTTTGTGAGCTTTTAACGGAAACGGATGAGGAAACAGGAAAGAAAAAAATAACCGGAGTAAAAATATTCACAGGCGGAATTTATGAATGTAAAGCTGTTGTTTTATGTACCGGAACTTATTTAAGGGCAAGATGTCTTTGCGGAGAAGCTATTACTTATACAGGACCTAATGGGTTGCAGGCTGCTAACTATTTAACGGAGTCTTTAAAAGAATTAGGAATTGAAATGCGTCGTTTTAAAACAGGAACCCCTGCAAGAATGGATGGAAGAACCATTGATTATTCCAAAATGGAAGAGCAGGTAGGAGATGAAAAAATTGTTCCTTTTTCTTTTTCCACAAATCCTGAAGATGTTCAGATAGATCAGGTTTCCTGTTATCTGACCTATACAAATGAAAAGACTCATGAAATTATTAAAAATAATCTAGATCGTTCGCCTATTTATGCGGGTGTGATAGAAGGTACAGGGCCAAGATATTGTCCTTCTATTGAGGATAAGGTTGTTAAATTTGCGGATAAAGACAGACATCAGGTTTTTATTGAACCGGAAGGAATCCATACAAATGAAATGTATGTAGGGGGAATGTCTTCTTCTCTTCCCGAGGATGTCCAGCTTGAAATGTACAGAACGGTTCCCGGTCTGGAAAATTGTAAGATTGTGAGAAATGCTTACGCTATAGAATATGATTGTATCAATCCAAACCAGCTGTATGCTTCTTTGGCATTTAAGAATATTTTGGGACTTTATTCAGGAGGACAGTTTAACGGAAGCAGCGGATATGAAGAAGCGGCTGCCCAGGGATTGGTTGCGGGAATCAATGCCGCTATGTTTATAAAAGGAAAAGAACCTCTTATTATTGACAGAAGTGAAGGATATATAGGGGTATTAATTGATGATTTGGTTACAAAGGAAACTTTTGAACCATATCGTATGATGACTTCCAGATCTGAATATCGTCTGCTTCTTCGTCAGGATAATGCGGATCTTCGTTTGAGAAAAAAGGGTTATGAAGCAGGCCTTATCTCAAAAGAACAATATGATTATATATTATTGAAGGAAAAATTAATTAAAGAAGAAGTGGAGCGGCTTCAAAATACAATGATTGGTGCAAATAAAAAAACCCAGGAATTTTTAGCGGCTCATGACAGCGCTTCTTTAAAAACGGGAACAACCTTGGGGGAGCTTATGTGCAGGCCTGAGCTTTCTTATGAAATTCTTTCTGAAATTGATCCTGCCAGAAAGCCTTTATCGGATGATGTTATAGAGCAGGTTAATATTAATATTAAATATGACGGATATATCAAGCGGCAAATAAAGCAGGTTGAACAGTTTAAAAAAATAGAAAACAAAAAAATTCCTAAGGATATAAATTATGACGATGTAAACAGTCTGCGTTTAGAAGCGAGGGCGAAGCTTAAAAGTCTAAAACCTCTTTCCGTAGGACAGGCCTCCCGTATTTCAGGAGTTTCTCCTGCGGATATTTCCGTGCTGCTTATTTATCTGGAACAGGTTTATAAATATAAGGATTAAAATTACTTTTTGTATGTTATATTCGAAATTGTATAAGTAAGGAAAATAAATATGTTTTTGTGGATATTTGACAAATGCAGTGACAGTTACATAATCTGTTTTTTAATATTCATAAGCTTAATATTTATTTCCTGCCTTATTTTTGTTTATAAATAATATATTGAAAGTAATTTGTTAAAAAGGAAATTTTATGAAATATCAGATGGAACAGTTTTATAAAGATTTAAAAGAACTTCATATTGAATTATCAGATATTCAGATCAGTCAGTTTATTACTTATTATGAATTATTAACGGAATGGAATTCTTTTATGAATTTGACTGCCATTACGGATTTTGATGAAGTCTGCAAAAAGCATTTTATTGACAGTATTTCTTTTATAAAGGCAAAAGAAGAAATTTTTCGTATAACAGGAAAAAATCCGGAAAGAGATGTTTTAACTGTTATTGATGTAGGAACGGGAGCAGGCTTTCCCGGAACTCCCTTAAAAATTGTTTTTCCGAATCTGAAAATAACGCTTTTGGATTCTTTAAATAAAAGAGTTAATTTTTTAAATGAAGTAATAGAAAAATTGCACTTGGAAGGAATTAATGCTGTTCATGGAAGAGCAGAAGATTTTGCCAGAAAAGAAGATTATAGAAATAGTTTCGATTTGGCATTGAGCAGGGCTGTTGCCAATATGAGCACTTTATCCGAATATTGTATTCCCTTTGTAAAAATAAAGGGTTTGTTTATTCCCTATAAATCTGAGAAAATATCAGAAGAGTTAGCAATTGCTAACAATGCTCTTTCCATTTTAGGAGGAGTCATAACAAAACAAATAGAATATACATTGCCGGAAAGTAATTATTATAGAAATCTGGTAATCATTCAAAAGAAAAAGGATACTCCCAAAAAGTATCCCAGAAAAGCGGGGCTCCCTGCTAAGGAACCCCTGACTTGATTTATGCATTATGTAAGTTTATTTTATATACAACAGGAAAATGTTTTTGCTTGAAGATATTTGTAAATTTATATATTTTTAAAGATATATGCTGCATTTTTCTGCAACTTCCTCCGCTTTTTCCAAATGAGGAAGTTTTTTAGTTTCAGGAATTTCATACGCTTCAATCGCACCGTTGCAGGATAAATATCCATCCTTGATCATATCTGCATTTTCATATTCTTTTCCTAAAATGATCATAATGCTGTGGTCAATATTTTTAAGAGCCTGATAGATGTTAATATTTAAATATCTTCCTTCTGAGCTTGCATAAGTATATTTGGAATTGTAGTCATCTAAATGTGATGATTCCAGATATGCATATATTTCTTCTAATTTACTGTTTGTAAAATCATAATAATAATTTTCTTTAAAATTTTTTATAATATTTTCTTTATTACTGATCAAATTATATATAAAGGTTCCAAAAATAGGAGATTCGATTATATATTTTGTTATTTTGGAACGTTTGTTGGGTATCAGATTATATTTGCTGATATTTTTTGGATTGATAAAAATCAGATTTTGAATCAATTCAGGATCCGCATGACATGACATAACGCCGATGGAAGCAGAATCCCCGGAAGTAATAAGAGTTGTTTTTCTTCTGATAATATTTTTAATAAAATCATTTACCAGCTGGACATATAAAAAATTTGTATAGGTAAATGCCGGTTTTTCAGATAGTCCATAACCAAGAAGGTCAATAGAATATACTTCATTTGTTTTTGCAAATTCATCAATTAATTTATAAAATTCATAAGAAGAGCTTCCTATTTCAAGATCATGAATAAGAAGGACAGGATTTCCGTTCCCCTTTTTTTGATATCTTATTTTACCAAAGCGCCAGTCATAAAAATTGTTTTCTGTTCTGTTTAATATTTCTTTAGATTTGGCATAAGAATAATATAATCTGTTTATTACATGTAATCCGGTAATTGTAGAAATTCCCAGCAATGCAATTGTTTTATAATTTTTTTTCATAAAATCAAATCCTTTTCTTTTTATTATAATTGATTTCTTCTTTTCTTACAATAATTTTGATTTTTTTAAGATTTATCTCTTTTCTTATCTTTTATTATATTATATTATTAATATTAGGAGATGATTTTCCATGAAGAGTGAAAAGTCTGAAGTGTATAATTTACCTCTTACTATTTTGGAAAATGAAAGAGCCAGAATTGCTCATGAGTTACATGATACGATTATACAAAACCTTGTACACACAATTTATCAGTCAGAATTAATTTTACATTATATAGATGAAGATTCCATTAAAGCAAAGCTGGAATTAGCGGCTTTATCCAAAAACATAAAAGAAACAATTGCGGATGCCAGGAATATACTTTATGAATTAAAACCTATGATAATTACAGATTTAGGTTTTAAAGAAACGTTAGATGAATATATATCGCATTTGAAATCTTTTTCCAATATAAAGTTTACTTATGATATAGAAGACAAGCTGGACGCTTTAGATGATAATAAAAGATTAGCTATTTTTAGAGTTATTCAGGAAGCATGTAATAATATATTAAAACATTCAGAAGCGTCTCATGCTGAAATTAATATTAAAAGATACAAAGAAGATTTTTATAAAGTCTCTATTGATGATGATGGCATAGGGTGCAATAAAGAAGAATTTTGCAAAATACATCATTTTGGTTTGGCGATAATGAAAGAAAGAGTCAGAATGATCTGCGGCAGCATTGATATTCATTCGGATTTGAATAAGGGTTTTCATATCACTGTGATAATTCCGGCGACAACATAAGGGGGCGACAGATTTATGAAAATTAACGTAGTGATTACAGATGATCATAAAATGGTAAGGGAAGGGATTAAACAATTATTGGAATTAAAAGATTCCATATCGGTTGTAGGTATGGCATCCGATGGGCTTGAATGTATATCTGTTTTAAAAGATAAAAAGCCGGATTTATTGTTGTTGGATATTAATATGCCGGTAAACAATGGTTTACAAACCTTGGAAAAAATCAAAAAAATGAATTTGGATGTTAAGGTAATTTTATTAACGGTTCATAATGAAGTAGATTATCTTTTGAAGGCTATTGAAGTAGGAGCTGACGGTTACGTTTTAAAGGATTCCGGTTCTGCTGAATTGATAAACGCCATTGAAATTGTAATGAGCGGAGAATCTTATATACAGCCGGATATGATTCCGATGTTGAATTCTAAGATGATTTCCAGAAACAGTGATAAGGGAAAAGTGAAGGCTTTGACAAAGAGAGAATTGGAAGTTCTGGTTTTGGTTTCGGAAGGAATGTTTAATAAAGAAATAGCAGATAAGCTTTCTATCAGTGAAAGAACTGTAAAAAATCATATTTCCAGTATTTTTAAGAAAATTGATGTTGCTGATAGAACACAAGCTGCGGTATTTGCAATTAGAAATAATTTAATTCATATTTAATCTCAATGAAAAGTATTGAATGTATATTATAGCTTTATAGAAATATTTTTAATAATGTTATATTTAGAATATTATATATAAAATATAAATTTTAAATTACAAATAAAGTAAAAGTGTTTCACGTTTCACGTGAAACATTTTTGCTTTTTAGGACAAATTTCATTATCTCGTGTTTCACGTGAAACATTAACCACTAAATCTTGTAAAAATATCGTGAAACATTTTAAATAGAAGGGTGTGAAACATTTTTTATGAAATAATCAGAGAAAAAGTAAGATAAATAAAATAATATTTCATGTGGAATATCTAAATAATTGGTGTTATAATCAAAAATGAATGTGAAAAGAGAGAATAATGTCGGTTAGGATGAACCGAAAGGAAGGAAACATATGGGAAGAATTATTGCAATTGCGAATCAAAAGGGCGGTGTTGGAAAATCAACTACCTCCATCAATCTGGCAGCATGTCTTGCAGAAAAGGATAAGAAAGTATTAGTAATTGATTCTGATCCACAGGGAAATACGACCAGTGGATTTGGAATTGATAAGAATTTTCTGGAGAATACCATTTATGAATTAATTTTAGGAGAATGCTCTATCGGAGATTGTATTATAAAAGAGGCAATTAAAAATGTTTCTGTTTTACCCTCTAATGTCAATCTTGCTGCTGCAGAGATTGAATTAATCGGTGTAGATGAAAAGGAATACATATTGAAGAATGAAATTGACTGGATAAAAGATAATTACGATTACATTATTATTGATTGTCCTCCTTCGCTGAGTATGCTGACAATTAATGCAATGACAGCGGCAAATTCCGTATTAGTGCCGATTCAATGTGAGTATTATGCTTTGGAAGGATTGAGCCAGTTAATTCATTCTGTAAATTTAATTAAAGAAAGACTGAATCCTGAACTGGAAATGGAAGGCGTTGTATTTACTATGTATGATTCCAGGACGAATTTATCCAGTCAGGTAGTGGACAATGTAAAAAATCATTTAAGTGAAAATATATGTAAGACGATCATACCCAGAAATATCAGACTTGCAGAGGCGCCCAGCCATGGGATGCCCATTACAATGTATGATCCGAAATCCGTTGGGGCGGACAGTTACAGACAATTGGCAATGGAGATTATGAATAGGAAAGGTGAATAAGCTTATGGCTGCAAGGGGATTAGGAAAAGGACTGGATGCATTAATACCTGTTTCTAATGATGTAAAAAATAGTAAAAAAGCAAATGGTTCTTCTGAAAAGGAAAAAGGGCAGGAAACTCTTGTTAAAATAACAATGGTAGAACCCAACAGGGAACAGCCTCGTAAATCCTTTGATGAAGAAGCATTGAATGAATTGGCGGAATCCATTAAACAATTTGGATTATTACAGCCTATTTTGGTACAGGACAGGAAGGATCATTATGAAATTATTGCCGGCGAGAGAAGATGGCGTGCGGCAAAAATTGCAGGATTAAAGGAAGTTCCTGTTATTATTAAAAATTTAACAGAGCAGGAAATTGTAGAAATTTCTTTAATTGAGAATATCCAGAGAGAAAATCTGAACCCCATTGAAGAAGCATTAGCTTATAAAAAGCTGTTAAATGAATTTCATCTGAAACAGGAAGAAGTTGCGGAGAGGGTATCTAAAAGCAGAACGGCCGTTACTAATTCCATGAGATTATTAAAGCTGGCAGAAGAAGTACAGGAAATGGTAGTGAAAGAAGAAATAACTACGGGACATGCCAGAGCTTTATTGGGAATTGAAGATACAGAACAGCAGATTTCCACTGCCAAAAAAATAGTTACTGAAAAATTAAGCGTCAGGGATATAGAAAAGCTGGTTAAAAATATCAATAAACCGGCTAAGGAAAAGAAATTATCTAAAGAGAAGAATTTTGATTTCATTTATCAGGATATAGAAGAAAAATTAAAATTATCCCTGGGAACAAAGGTTTCCATTGCAGCAAAGGAAAACGGATCAGGAAAAATAGAAATTGAATTCTATTCCGGAGATGATTTGGAAAGACTTTTGGAAATATTAAAATAGGATTAAATAGAAATAGGATTAAGTGAAAATCTGAATAGAATTTAAATGACATTACAACAAAACAAAAATTTCAAATGAAGATACAAAATCAGTTTTTGAATATTACTTTGGAGGAAAAATATGAGCAGTAATTTATTAAACAGCATTGGCCTTGGCGATTTGGATATTGCATATATTTTTATCGGTCTTATTGCATTCATTTTCATTCTCTTTATTATTATCATTGTTTCGCTTGTGAAGCAGAGTAAATTGAAAAAACGTTATGAAGCTTTTATGATCGGAAAAGATGCCCAGAGCATGGAAAAGGAAATTTCAAATTTGTTTTCAGATATTGATTATCTGAAAAAATCTGTAGATAAAAATGCAAAAGAAATTCGTCATATATATAAAAGGCTGGAAACAACCTATCAAAAGCTCGGTATTGTTAAATACGACGCTTTTCAGCAAATGGGTGGTAAGCTGAGTTTCAGTCTTGTTTTGTTAAACGAAAATAATGACGGATTTGTTTTAAATTCTGTTCACAGCAGCGAAGGCTGTTATTCTTATACAAAAGAGGTCAAAGATGGAAATTGTGAAATTTCTATGGGAGAGGAAGAAGCAAAAGCGTTAAGAATGGCAATGAGAGAAGGATAATTTTGAAACTGACATTTGTAGATTTGTTAAAAGAAAATGATATTATCGCCGAGCCTGTCATGTCGGATGATCTTCAGGTACTTTTGGGAAAAGGAACTTTGTTAAAAAATGAATATATTCTTAAACTGAAGGAATTGGGAGTTTCCGAAGTTTATATTGAAGACGGCATAGAAGGAATCAGGGAATATTCCAAGGGGGCATCGGCACAAAAAATCGAAGAAAAGAAAATAGAAATCAGGGAGGCCTGCGCAAATCAGGTCAGAAAAATCTTAAAACGGCATATTTATAAAAATGAAAAAGAATTATCTGGATTAAAACAATCGGTAAACGAAATATTAGATGTTATTTTAAGTGAACCGGCAGTTGTAAAATGTGTATATGAAATACAGCAGCGGGAACCTGATATTTATGAACATACTTTGAATGTCTGCAGTATGTCTATGATTGTAGCTCTTAAAATGAAACTGGAAAAAAGTAGTATAAAACAACTGGGAACGGCAGCCATGCTCCATGATTTAGGTCTTAGGTATACGACAGTTAAATATGAAAACAAGGAATTAAGCAGCTTATCAAAAGAAGAGCAGGAAGAATACAAAAAACATACTATTTATGGATATACCGTGTTATTTAATGAGGAATGGCTTTCTGAACAGGAAAAGAGTATGATTTTATGCCATCATGAAAATCTTACAGGCGGAGGATATCCCCTGCATACGGAACAGCTTTCCGTTTTATCACAGATTTTAGCGGTATGTGATATTATGGATGAGATGATATGCGGTATCGGCTATAAGAAAAGAAAAATCTGGGAAGTATTATCTTATCTGGAAGAAATAAAGGGGATTTATTATTATGATTTGATCATAGAAACAATATGCAGTTTTATAGCCGCTTACCCTAAAGGAACGAGACTGATATTGGATGACGGATCTGTAGGGCTTGTTGTCAAACAGAATGAAAACAGTCCCAGAAGACCGGTTATTCAGATTGTGGTAAAGGGAAGCAGGTTAAAAAATATTTCAAAAGAAGCTGTGACTTTAGTTGATTTAGAGAAGGAAAAGGAATACTATATTTTAAAGGTGGAGGAACACTGATAATTTCAGGTTCAAATATATGATTTTAAGTAATCGCAAGGAGGAAAACTTTTATGTTAGACATTAAGTTTTTGAGAGAAAATCCTGATATTGTAAAGGAAAATATCAAAAATAAATTTCAGGATGCAAAATTGCCTTTAGTGGATGAGGTAATTGATTTGGATGCAAAAAAGAGAGAATGTCAGAAAGAGGCGGATAATCTCAGAGCGGAGAGGAATAAACTTTCCAAACAGATTGGCGCATTAATGGGACAAGGCAAAAAGGAAGAAGCGGAAGAAGTAAAGAAGCAGGTTTCTGCATCCGCCAACCGTTTGGCTGAATTGGAAGAACAGGAAAAACAGCTGGATGAAAAAATTCTGAATATTATGATGTCTATTCCCAATATTATAGATCCTTCCGTACCCATTGGTAAGGATGATACGGAAAATGTGGAAGTTACCAAATACGGGGAACCGATTGTTCCTGATTTTGAAATACCATATCATACGGAAATTATGGAAAGATTTGATGGTATAGATTTAGATGCAGCAAGAAAGGTTGCCGGAAACGGTTTTTACTATCTTCAGGGAGATATTGCCAGATTGCATTCCGCAGTTATTTCTTATGCAAGGGACTTTATGATTAACAGAGGCTTTACTTATTGCGTTCCGCCTTTTATGATTAGAAGTAATGTAGTTACAGGCGTTATGAGTTTTGCGGAAATGGATGCCATGATGTATAAAATTGAGGGAGAGGATTTATACTTAATCGGTACCAGCGAGCATTCCATGATCGGAAAATTTATTGATACAATTATTCCTGAAGAGAATCTTCCTAAAACTTTAACCAGTTATTCTCCCTGCTTCCGCAAGGAAAAAGGAGCACACGGTATTGAAGAGAGAGGTGTTTACCGTATCCATCAGTTTGAAAAACAGGAAATGATTGTTGTTTGTAAGCCTGAGGAATCCCCTATGTGGTTTGAAAAGCTGTGGCAGAATACGGTCGATCTATTCCGTTCTTTGGATGTTCCTGTTCGTACTTTAGAATGTTGTTCCGGGGATTTGGCTGATTTAAAAGTAAAATCCTTTGATGTAGAGGCTTGGTCTCCCAGACAAAAGAAGTATTTTGAAGTTGGCAGCTGTTCTAATTTGGGAGATGCCCAGGCGAGAAGATTAAAAATCCGTGTGAACGGGGAAAAAGGGAAATACTTTGCGCATACATTAAATAATACCGTTGTTGCGCCTCCGAGAATGTTGATTGCATTTTTGGAAAATAATTTAAGAGCAGATGGATCAGTGGCAATTCCGGAAGTGCTTCGTCCTTATATGGGAGGCATGACTGAATTAAAGCCCAAACACGAATAAAAGCATTTATGCGGAATGGGGCATAAAATTTTTATGCCTCTATTCCCTTTAGTTGAGGTGTCATGTTGCATAAATATTTAAGAGCAATCGGATTTAGCAAATTAAAGAGTAAAAATAAGGAAAATGAATTGATTTCCATAGTGGTAGAAGATGCAGACGAAAGATTGTATACATCTTTAGATTATGACGCCATGCTGGCTGAATACAACAAATATTTTGGAAATAATATGGGTATCAGCGTCAGAGGAGAGTATGATGAGAACAACCGCTTTGTAGTTGATTATTATATTCCGTTTTTCAGAGGAAATCAGATTAGCTCCTATGCTGATATTTCTGTTGAACGTCATGCAGAAAAGGAATCTTATGCAGGAGTTTGTGATGATGTTAAAATAGGAGTTTCTTTAATCTTTTATGTACAGAATATTATCGGTTATTTAAAAAGAGAACACGGAAGCAGGCTCCCGGCTCTCGGAACATCTTTAAGTCTATCAGGTTTATCCACTCAGGGAAAAATCATTATGCCAATTTATAAAAATGAGCATGATTTAATGAGAAGAAAACGATTTTCAAATAACAGAAACCGTTTACTTGCCCAGGCGAGAAAAGGCGATGAGGATGCTATAGAAAATCTTACTTTAGGAGACATGGATACTTATACCAGTATTGCCAAAATGATAGTAAAAGAAGATATTCTTTCTTTGGTGGATACTTATTTTATGCCCTATGGAGTTGAATGTGATCAGTATGCAATTCTGGGAGAAATTATGGATGTCGCAAAGGTAAGAAATCCTTTGACAAAAGAAGAAATCTGGCAAATGACGATCGAATGTAACGATTTGCTGCTGGATATATGTATTAATTGTGAAGATTTATATGGCGAACCGGCTGTGGGAAGAAGATTTAAAGGTTCTATCTGGCTTCAGGGAACGATTCATTTTCCGGAATGAAAAATTGATGCAAGATACATGCTTTAAATACTTGACTAATTTTCCATAGAATGATAAAGTAATTTATGTGTGTTTCCTTAGTTAAATGGATATAACAGCCCCCTCCTAAGGGGCAGTTGAGGGTTCGATTCCCCCAGGGAACATTAACTTGCCGGATTTTTCCGGCTTTTTTTATGCATACAGTGATTTTTATCTTACTTAAGGGGAAGCTATGAATTACATTGTTTTTGATTTAGAGTGGAATCAGTCTGCTTCGGGAAAAAGGTTTGTCAATAAAAAAATACCCTTTGAAATTATTGAAATCGGAGCGGTAAAATTAAATAGGAATATGAAAGAAATTGACAGATTTAATGAACTTGTAAGGCCCAAGGTATATAAAAATATCAATAAAATTACGGGCAATATTGTTCATCTTGATATGAATCAGTTAAAAAATGCCAGACCATTTTCAAAGGTTATGGAATCTTTTTTGGATTTTTGTGGTAAAGATTATGTATTTTGCACATGGGGAAATCTGGACTTAATTGAACTTCAGAGGAATATGAAATTCTATTCCATGCCGTCTTTGTCACAGAAACCTATTAAGTTCCTGGATGTGCAAAAGCTCTTTGCTTTACAGTTTGAGGGGGAAAAGAGTCAGCATACCTTAGAGTATGCGGTGGATGTTTGCGGTATTTATAAGGATATCCCCTTTCACCGGGCTTTTGCAGATGCTTATTACACGGCAAAGGTATTGAAATACTTAAAGCCGGAATACAGAGAAAAATATTCTTTTGATACCTATGTGCTTCCCAAGGAAAAGAAAGAAGAAATCAGAATTTTATTTGAGGATTATTACAAATATATTTCCAGAGGATTTGAAAGTAAGGCAAAGGCATTGGAGGACAAAGAGGTTTTATATAGCGGATGTTATTTGTGTAAAAGGCCGGTTTCCCGTAAAATACCATGGTTCACAAATAATAATAAGCATTATTATTGCGTGTCCTACTGCAGGAAGCATGGATTGATCAAAGGAAAAATACGTTTGAGAAAAGCGGAAAACGGAAAGATATATGTGATAAAAACCATGAAGCAAATTTCCGAAGAACAGAAAAATGAAATTGTGCAGAAGCAGGATAGAATGAAAAAACAGGCACAAGCGGATTAAGATGCTTGTGCCTGTCTTATGTTAAAAATAAATTCTATTTAAAATTCAACCGGTTGTCTGAATTCTTGTTTCTGCCAAATCCGTAAGTATGACTTTTTCTGCGTCGTTTTCTATTTATACGGCTTCTTCTTCGTCTGGCGAAATTATAATTTTTACAGAATGCATAGGTAAAAATAGAAATTATAAGCAGTACCAGAATTAATATGATAATGCCGATAACCTTTAAAATATTTATAAAAATGATTTTTCCTCCTCCGAAAGTATTTTCGGGAGCGTCAATGGCGTTGGCAGAAACGATTTTCGCATCAGATTCAAATTGCGAAGAATTAACAGCAGGGGTTAATGTAATAGAAGCTTTTCCCACATTCTGTCCCTGATATTGGTATTGTATCGTTGCCAAAAGAGAATCCGAGCCTTCCAATCCGGCAGTTTCGTAGGATAAGGTGGAAGTCAGATCCGCAAAAGTAATGGTATTGGGAATGATAACATTATCAGAGGGGTCAATCTTGATAATGGGATCGTTGCTGAAAAACAGGTCGCTGTCCGTATTAAACAAATCGGAATCACTGATCGTATAATTTGTTTCATTTTCCGCAATATTTACTTTTTGGAAATTGTTAAAGCCATAATCAAAAAGGGCAATGGTATCTAAGAACTGATTGGGGGACTCTTCCTGCATGATAACGCAGATCAGCTTGATCCCATTACGCTCCGCACAGGATACAAGGGTTTGTCTGGAATCGGAAGTAAATCCGGTCTTTCCCCCGATATATCCGTCGTAGGGATAAGTGCCCGCCGTCAGGGAATTATGGGTCCATAAGTCGATATCGTCCGGCTGGGTAGCGGTAGGAGGAATATAGTAATGGTTGGTATTTGACATTTTAGTTAAGGTCTGGTTGGAAAAAAATGCACAAGCGATTGTGGCAAGGTCCCTTGGAGTGGTATAATGATTCTCGTCATGAAGGCCGTTGGTCGTTACAAAATGGGAGTTTGTACAGCCTAACTCCAGGGCTTTTTGATTCATCATATCCACATAGCCTTCTATGCTGCCTGCAATATGCTCGCCTACGGCATTGCAGACTTCGTTTGCCGAATAAACAAGGATGCCATAGAGGCACTGTTCCATGGAAATGGTCTGTCCTACGTCCATCCCCATATTGGAGGTACCCTTTCCGATGCTAAACACCGCTTCCTGGGAAAAGCTGACGGTTTCATTCATTTCGGAATTTTCTATGGCAACTAATGAAGTAAGTATTTTAGTGGTACTGGCGGGATAAAACCTGTCGTCTATATTTTTGGCGTAGAGAATCGTGCCGGTATTAGCTTCCATTAAAATGGCGCCTCCCGCACCGATTTGAGGTCCCTGAGGCCAGTTTTCAATCTGGTTGCTTTGTATGGGAAGAGATTTGCGGTTTTCCGCTTCTTGTGCATAATCAGTATCCGCATAAACGGGTTTTGCCTGTATAAATAAATTTGTTATGCACATGATGATACATATGCCGATCATACCTGTTTTTTGTAAGAGGTTGTAACGCATGTGGATTCTCCCTAATTTCTGAAAAAATAATAAAACCATGTTTTATGATACACTAAAATGAGTAAAAAACAAAGTAAAAAAAGGAGAAATTTATGAGACTTCGAAATATTACCGGTTCCAGGGAAATTATTGCCGATTCGTCCTATGTTATTCATAATCCAAAGGAGTATAAAGGGGCTATGAAAGAGCTTTTTGAAAATGATAATCCCCTACATATAGAAATCGGAATGGGAAAAGGCAGGTTTATTATGGAGCTTGCGGCTCTGCATCCTGAAATTAATTATATCGGTATAGAAAAGTACTCCAGCGTACTTCTTCGCGCCATACAAAAGATGGAACAGAATGAGCTTCCCAATTTAAAATTTATCAGAATGGATGCAGAGGATATTTTAGAAGTATTTGATAAAGAAGAAGTGGATAAAATATATCTGAATTTTTCCGACCCCTGGCCTAAAGACCGTCATGCCAAAAGAAGACTTCCCTCTAAAGAATTTCTGGCAAGATATGATGTAATATTAAAAAAAGAAGGAAGGCTGGAATTTAAAACGGATAATAAGGATTTATTTGATTTTGCATTAGAACAGCTCCCTTTAGCAGGTTGGGAAGCAGAAAAAGTTACCTTTAACTTACATCATGATGAAGAAATGATTCAGGGAAATATCATGACAGAATATGAGGAAAAATTTTCTTCTTTGGGAAATCCCATCTGTAAATACATTATATATAGGAAAAAATGATATGAAAAAAGAGGCTGTTGCATTAAATTAATCAGTACGACAGCGCTTTTTTAAAAAATATTGAATTAACTCTTGACAAACAATAGCGATGTAGTTATGATGATGACAGAGTGTTACTGGTAAAGCAGGCATGACTTAAGAATGTATAAAATACATTTTTGTGTCATGCCTTTTTCTATTTCCAGAATAAACACAAAAACGAGAAGGGAGAAAAACTGTGAAACTGATCAAGGCATTAAATAATAATGTAGCGCTTGTAAAAGACAAAAACGGACAGGAAGCAGTTGTGATGGGAAAGGGCGTGGGCTTTGGAATAAAGAACGGCTGTTCTATTCCCGAGTCCCTGATCGAAAAACATTTTATACTGAACGGCGATAGTGGTAAAAGAGATTTCGACAAGCTTTTGCGGCGCATTACTGTAGATGATATTGAACTGGCCAGCAATATTATCAGGGAAGGCGAAAATATGCTTGGTTACCGCTGTAACGACAGTATTCTGCTGACACTTTCAGACCATCTGGGTATGTTACTTGAGAGAATGAAAGAGGGTATTCATTTTGGAACACCTCTGGAGTGGGATATCAGACTGATTTATCCGAGGGAATATCAGTTTGCAAAAAAGGTCGTTGAAGATTTGAGAGAAAAAACCGGTTATGAAATTCCCGAACAGGAAGTGGCATTTATTGTGTTACATTTCATAAATGCCAATTCCAGCCAGAAAGGCATGGAAGAAACCATGATATATACAAAAATTATTCAGAATATTTTGAATATCAGCAAGTTACATTATGGAAGGGAATTTAAAGAGGATAACTTTGACGTAAGCAGATTTGTTACCCATGTGCGTTATTTTGTAAAGCGGCAGATGAATGGAGAGAAACTTGAGATGGATAAATCTATTGCTGAAGTCATTGCTCGGAGATGTCCTGAGGATCATAAATGTGCGAGAAAAATTACTCGTTTTTTGAAACAGGCTTACGGATGGGAAGTGAGCGAGGGCGAAGAACTTTATCTGACACTCCATTTAAATCGAATGAATATTCAATAAGATTAAA
>Ga0137306_100999_pt1 | contig 32154 bp, 27 predicted proteins | sample Inofroosms_March_FD_97187 | JGI IMG/M metagenome (GOLD analysis project Ga0137306, IMG submission 97187) | Mouse cecal microbial communities from Vienna, Austria - N-Acetylneuraminic and N-Acetylglucosamine D2O microcosms_March | ecosystem: Host-associated > Mammals > Digestive system > Large...
AATGTAATCTGTCCTTCCCTTCCTGCCCGCCTGAAATTTTCACGGGCAATAGGAATCCTCTTTTCATAATTCTCTATCGTTGTAATCTGCGCCTCCGCCGGCAGATATTCGCACATCAGAATCGCAGAAAATCCAATAGCAGTTCCAATCTCTAGAACCCGAACCGGCTTCTTAATCGTCAGGAGAACCTTTAAGAAGCTCTGGGTCTCCTTACGGATAATCGGCACATATGTATCAAGCGCCTCCCGCTCAATTTCTTCAATAATGCCCTTCTCCGGCTTTTCCAAAGACCGGATATATGACACAATTCTTTCATTATTATCCAATCCGGGACACCCCTTTCTGCAGTTGGGGACGGGGTAAAATTAAAAATGCCCCGTCCCCACTTGAATTTGGGACGGGGCATTTTTAATTTTACCCCGTCCCCAATTTTATACGTCCATAATAATAGGCAGTATCATCGGCCTTCTCTTTGTCTTTTTCCAGATAAATTCGTTCATGGTATCTCTGATTACGAGCTTGATCTTACTCCAGTCTGCATTGCGCTGGTGTCCGAGGCAGTCTTCTACTGCATCGGTCAGGACACGTCTTGCTTCTTCCATGAGTCCTTCGGATTCTCTTACGTAGACGAAGCCGCGGGATACGATATCTGGTCCGGCGAGAAGCTGGTTGCTGCCTCTTTCCAGTGTCAGCACTACAATCATGATTCCGTCTTCTGCCAGATGCTGTCTGTCCCGGAGGACGATGTTGCCTACATCGCCTACTCCCAGTCCGTCTACGAGGATCTCTCCGGTATGCACTCGTTCTACCACCTTTGCCGACTGGCTGCTTACTTCCAGTACATCTCCGGACTGGAGCATGAAGATATTCTCTTTTGGAATTCCAAGTGCTTTTGCGATTCCGGCGTTGGCTTTTCTGTGGCGGTATTCCCCGTGGATGGGAATGGCATACCTTGGCTTTACTAATGAATAGATCAGCTTTAGTTCTTCCTGGCAGGCATGTCCAGATACATGGGCATCAGAAAAGATTACATTTGCCCCCTTTGCTGACAACTCGTTGATGACTTTGGACACGGACTTTTCGTTGCCGGGAATCGGATTCGAGCTGAAGATTACAGTGTCTCCTGGCATGATCGTTACTTTTTTGTGTACATCCGCCGCCATGCGGGACAGCGCCGCCATGGATTCTCCCTGGCTTCCGGTTGTGATGAGTACTGTCTTTTCCGGAGGATAATGCTTAAGCTGGTCGATCTCTACCAGGGTATTCTCTGGTACATCCAGATACCCCAGCTCCTGGGCAACCTGGATGATGTTCACCATGCTGCGTCCTTCTACGACTACCTTGCGGTCATATTTACATGCGGAATTGATGATCTGCTGTACCCGGTCCACATTGGAGGCAAAGGTCGCTATAATAATCCTCGTATTGTAGTACTCCGCAAATATATGGTCAAAGGTGATACCTACCGTGCGCTCTGACTGGGTAAATCCGGCGCGCTCTGCATTCGTACTGTCAGACATAAGCGCCAGTACGCCCTTTTTCCCAATCTCTGCAAAACGCTGCAGGTCAATCGCATCCCCGAATACCGGGGTATAATCTACTTTAAAGTCTCCCGTATGCACGACAATACCTGCAGGCGAATAGATGGCAAGCGCCGCTGCATCCTGGATACTGTGATTCGTCTTGATAAATTCGATTCTGAACTGTCCAAGGTTAATGGACTGTCCATGCTTCACTACCTTTCTTCTTGTACTTCTCAAAAGATTATGCTCTCCCAGCTTCCTCTCAATGATTCCCATGGTGAGCTTTGTCGCATAGATAGGCAGATTCATCTCTCTAAGCGTATAGCACAGCGCCCCGATGTGATCCTCATGGCCATGGGTGATGACGAATCCTTTCACTTTCTGAATATTATCCTTCAGATACGTCACATCCGGTATCACAAGATCAATTCCCAGCATATCGTCCTCTGGGAATGCCAGACCGCAGTCCACAACAATAATACTGTCTTCATATTCGAAGGCAGTAATATTCATTCCGATCTTCTCAAGTCCTCCGAGCGGAATGATTCTCATACTTCCATTATTCTCTTTTTTCAAATTTACACCTCCGTGTGTTTTCCGTTCTTATTTTCCTTTTCCCGGCACTCCTGGCACTGTCCATAGAATTTTAATTCATGGTTTACCACATGGAATCCTGTCTCTTCCTCAATATGACGTTCCAACTCCTCCAAAAGATCGTCCTTAAAGGGCAGAACCTTCCCACAGGTATTGCAGATCAGATGATGATGGTGATGCTTTCCACACATGTCGCCATCCGTATCCTGTCCGATCTCATACCGCACACATCCGTCATCCAGATTAATGCGATCCACCAACTGCATTTCCAGCAACAGCTGCACTGTCCGATAAATCGTAGCCAGTCCTATCTCCGGATAATCCTCCTTCACAAGCTCATAGATATCCTCTGCGGTCATGTGTCTGTCACGGTGATCTGCCAGCACCTCCAGCACAAGCAGCCGCTGATTCGTTACCTTAAGCCCCTTTTTCTTTAATAATTCCTTAAATTCTTCCTGACTGACTGACATATTGCTTACCTTTCAATCTCCACATCCTCTAAAAGTTCTTCAAACACCTTCGCGATCGCCGCCAGTTCCTCATCATCCCCCACGACCTCATAGATGCCTTCCCCTTCTTCCTCCGAAGACATGTCCCTTAAAATCATGCACTCCGCATCGTCTTCCTTAGAATCCGTCACAAGAATATAAGATATCCCCTTGATCTTTGTCTGTTCAAGTACATAAAATTCTTCTTTTTCCTGCATTTCTTCAGACGTAAATGTTATCTTCTCCATAAACGTACCGCCCACATTCCTCTATAAATGAACCTGCAGTGAATCAAGATATGACTGTAATATAAAAACTGCCGCAAGCTTATCCATATACTTTTTGCGGTTCTCCCTTCTCACCTTATTCTCAATTAAAACTCTCTCAGCCGAAACACTTGAGAGCCGTTCGTCCCACAGCTTCACGGGGAGACCCGTCCTCCTTTTTAACATCTCTGCAAATCTGATTGCATACTCCGCCCGTTCCCCAATCTCTCCGTTCATATGCTTCGGAAGTCCGAGAATAAGCTCCTCCACACCGTATTCCTGCACCAGTTCCTCAATGCGGGCACACGTTCTGCGAAGCTTGTTCTCCTCCTTACGGCATATCGTCTCTACCCCCTGGGCTGTAATCCCAAGCGGATCGCTCACTGCTATTCCTACGGTCTTCGAACCATAATCCAACCCCATAATTCTCATATATTATACCCAGCCATTATGCCTGATATACGTCTTAAGCATCTCTTCCACTAATTCATCCCGCTCCATCTTCATAATCAGGCTCCTGGCCCCGTTATAGCTTGTGATATACGTGGGATCACCTGACATAATATACCCTACAACCTGATTCACCGGATTATAGCCTTTTTCACTCAGTGCCTTGTATACAATCTCAAGAATATCTTTTGCCTGAATTTGCGGAGCGCTTTCTACTTGAAAAAACTGGGTGTTGCTTAAAGTATTGCTTAACTCTTTCATGTACTCACGTCCTCCAAAAATACTTCTATAGACTATTCTACCTTATTGCTTCTAAAAATTCAATGAATTATTTGAAAAGGATTTTTAATTTCTACATTTACGAGCTGATTTTCCAGATTTTCCTCCGTTTTCTGTCCAATTTTTACATATTCCCGTGTATGCCCCACTTGATAGATGCCGTCTTCCCTTTCGACGCGCTCCTCCATAAGCACCTCCTGCACGGTTCCAATCAGCTCACTTTCGTATTCCGCCTGCTTTTTCCTGCTTGATTTGATAAGCTCACTGCTCCTTGCTGACTTCACAGCCTCCGGAACCTGCCCTGGAAGAACTGCTGCCTTTGTCCCTTCCCTCGCCGAATATTTAAAGATATGGGTCTCATAAAAGTTTACCTCATCAATAAATGCTCTGGAACGCGCAAATTCCTCCTCCGTCTCCCCGGGGAATCCCACGATAACATCCGTTGTCAGCGCCGCACGTTTAAAATACTCCCGCAAAAGCATACACTTTTCCATATACTCCCCAGATGTATAGCGCCGGTTCATCCTCTGCAGAGTCTCATCGCACCCGCTCTGCAAAGACAGGTGAAAATGAGGACACACTTTGGAAAGACCGGCAATCCCCTGCACAAATTCTTCCGTAATAATCCTGGGCTCCAGCGAACCGAGACGGATCCGGCTGATTCCCTCTTCCTTATGTACCCCGCGGATCAGGGAGAGCAGATCCTCCCCTGTATCCATGCCGTAAGAGCTCAGATGGATCCCGGTAAGCACAACTTCTTTATAGCCTCCGGACGCAAGCGTGCGCACCTCACTGAGAACATCCTCCTTTTTCCTGCTCCGTACTCTCCCCCTCATATAGGGAATGATACAATAGGAGCAGAACTGATTACAGCCGTCCTGTACTTTCAGATAGGCTCTCGTATGCTCCGCCGTACGGGTAAGCCCAAGCTCCTCATATTCCCTCTGTTTCCCCATATCAAGCAGTTCAATCTTCCTCTGTTTTTCCTGCCCATATTCCTTTAGAATCCTGACCAGGTCCTTCTTCCGGTTATTTCCGAGTATAATATCAATATCCGGGTCAGCCTTGTCCCCCTTTGCCTGGACATAGCAGCCCGCCGCTACGATCACAGCGTCTGGATTCTGCCTTCTTGCCCGGTGGAGCATCTGCCTGGATTTCCTGTCTGCCATGTTGGTCACTGTACACGTATTGATCACATAGACATCCGCACGCTCTCCGAAGGGGACAATCTGATACCCGTTCTGTTCTAAGAGCTCCTGCATTGCCTCCGTCTCATACGCATTCACCTTGCACCCAAGATTATGTAAAGCCGCCTTTTTCATGTCCATACCCCCTGTTATAAATAATCCGATTAAATGTTACTGTTGACTCCGTGACCAGTAACATCCGCAAATCCATCTAAAATTCGCTCCGCAAGTGAGATTTGCTCACCCCTGAATCACTTTCTTACGGTCTGTGCAGCAAATGCACAGACCTGTGTGAACAGTAACGATTAAATTCCTGTATATCTTTGGTAAATTGTTTCTTGACTTTTCCGCCCAATGCTTTTAAGATAATAACATAACATGAAATAAGGAGGATATTTCCAATGAAAACAGTATTAATCTCTTTAAATTCAATTGATAAGGTAAAGTCTTTTGTAAACTCAATTACAAAGTTTGATTATGATTTCGATCTTGTGTCCGGCAGATATGTTATAGATGCAAAATCTATCATGGGAATCTTCAGCTTAGACCTGTCCAAACCGATTGAGCTCAACATCCATGCAAGTGAGGCTGACATGAATAATATTCTTGAGACACTGAAAGAGTATCTTGTTGACGGAGAATAAGGGAAAAACGTAAATTTAACCGCGAAGGCACTGACCGGTTCCTGCAGCAAAAGGAGTTTCGTCTGCGAAGCTCCTTTTTTTGCTGCCATCTGCTGCCATCCTGGCGCAGCGGCCCGAATGATCCGGATGCCCGCGGGCCAGGTCACGCGCTTCCCCGCCTACTCTCCAATCCTTATTACTTCTGCCGTCTCAACCGCTGTCTTTACCAGCTCATCAATCCTTTCTGCAAGCTTCTCTTCAGAATGCCGGATCACATCCACCTTTGGCTTTGTCACCGGATGCTTTGCCACAAAGATCGTACAGCAGTCCTCGAATGGCTGGATGGACGTCTCAAAAGTCCCGATCTCCTCTGCAAGGCTTACAATATCCCGTTTGTCAAAGCCAATTAACGGCCGGTAGACCGGCATCTGGCAGACATCATCTGTAGCGGCAAGGCTCTGCATGGTCTGGCTTGCCACCTGGGCGATGCTCTCTCCCGTAATCAGTCCCAGACAGCCGTCCTTTCTTGCAAAATGTTCTGCAATCCGCATCATATAGCGGCGCATAATAATCGTCAGCTCATCATGAGGACACTGGTCATAGATGTAAAGCTGTATATCTGTAAAATTCACTACATGGAGCTTAATCTTTCCTGCATAGCGTGACACAATCTGCGCCAGGTCAACCACCTTCTGCTTCGCGCGCTCGCTCGTATACGGAGGTGCATGGAAATAGACCGCCTCAATCTCCACTCCCCGCTTTGCGATCATATAACCCGCCACAGGGCTGTCAATACCCCCTGACAGCAGGAGCATGGCTGTCCCGCTGGTTCCCACCGGCATGCCGCCGGCTCCCGGGATGACGCGGGAGTAGATGTAGATTCCGTCTGTACGCACCTCCACATTCAGCATAACGTCCGGATGATGTACATCCACCCGGATATCCGGGAATGCATGGAGGATTGCCTCCCCCAGGTCACGGCTGATCTCCATAGAATTCATGGGGTAGGTTTTTTTTGCCCGCCTGGTCTCCACCTTGAAGGTCAGTTTTTTGTCCGGATAGGTTTCATCCATATATGTGACTGCATCCTTTTTCAGTTCCTCAAATCCCCGGTCCATAAGACGTACAACCGGACAGATGCCCACCAGCCCGAAGACCCTCTTAAGCCTATCTGTAACCTCCTCATAGTCATACTCGCCCTCACAGTCCACATAAACTCTTGCCTGGGACTTGTATACCCGGAAGCTGCCGTCTGCACCGGAAAGGGCATGCCTTACCCGGCGCACCAGCGCATCTTCAAACAGATACCGGTTCTTTCCCTTAATTCCTATCTCACCGTATTTTAACAAAAATGTGGAAAAACGCATTGTCTTTTTCTCCTCTTCTATTCATCCTTCACCAGTATTTTCAGTAATTGTTTCTGTATTAACGTCTGGTATATTTCCGAAGCACTGGTACGATATGATATAACGTATCCAGCGTATAGTCCATCTCCTCTCTGGTTGTAAATTCCGACATGCTGAACCTGAGTGTCGCATCCAGGAATTCCTGGCGGGCGCCGATCCCCTTAAGAACACCGCTTACCTGGGGATGGTTGGATGAGCATGCCGAGCCAGAGGATACATAGATTCCCTTCTCCTCCAGTGCGTGAAGCAGAACCTCGCTCCGGATTCCGGCAAATCCCACACTGATAATGTGCGGCGCTGATGTCTCGTCATACAGACCGTGTACTGCCGTATTCTCAATCTGCGTCACTCCGCTGATAAAATACTGCTTGAAAGTACGCATCCTGTCTACCTTCTCATCCAGATTCTTGTAGATCATCCTTGCCGCAAGAGAAAGCCCTGCGATACCCGGTACATTTTCCGTGCCGGATCGTATATTTTTCTGCTGCTCTCCCCCAAATACAATGGGGTGGATCTTCACATGCTCTCCGATGTAGAGTGCGCCGGTTCCTTTTGGCCCGTGAATCTTATGTCCGCTTATAGAACACAGATCCACCTTCAGCCGCTTGGGATAAATGCGGTACTTTCCAAAGCCCTGCACTGCATCCACATGGAACAGGATCCTTTGGTTATAAGCCTTTACAATCCCTGCCGCCTCCTGGATTGGCTGTACAGAACCCACCTCGTTATTCACATACATGACTGACACAAGAATCGTGTCCTCACACAGTGCATCCTTCAGGGCATCCAGGCGGATTCTTCCGTAGCGGTCCACCGGGAGATACGTAACCCGGAAGCCCTCTTCCTCTTCCAGGTAACGCATGGTGTTAATAATAGCAGGATGCTCGATCGCTGATGTGATCAGATGATTTCCTGCACGCTTATTCGCCCTTGCAGCACCTATCAGCGCCAGATTGTCACTCTCCGTTCCCCCAGAGGTAAAGAAGATCTCCTTTGCCTGTACTTTGAACAGCCCGGCCAGTGTGTCCTTTGCCTCTTTTATATATTTCTCTCCCTCTATGCCCTTCGCATGCATGGAAGACGGATTCCCATAGTCCTCGCAAAGAACTCTTTTCACCAGCTCCCCGACCTCATCGTAAGCCCGCGTAGTGGCGGAGTTATCCAGATAGACCTCTCTCATATATTCACTTCCTTTTTCTTTTATTCGCCTGTAACAGCCCGGACAGACTGCCCTGTCCAGGCTGTTACATCCGCTTACTATAGAATATGTCAGTTTCCCTCTAAATGGAACATGAGCACAGAAAGAATCGCAAGCCCTGCTGTCTCGGTCCGCAAAATGCGCTTTCCAAGTGTAATCTCTCTTGCCCCGGTCTCTAATGCCAGTCTCACTTCCTCCTTCTCAAATCCGCCTTCCGGACCGATCAGGATTCCCACTGACTGTCCGGGCTCAATGGCATCAATCACACGCTTTGTCTCTGCCATTCCCTCTGCAAGCTCATAGGGAATCAGAAGAACATCCAGCTCCTTCGCCCTCTTAAGGGCATCACAGTACGCAAGCGGCTCCCAGACCCGGGGGATCATTCCGCGCCCCGCCTGCTTTGCCGCACTTTCTGCAATCTGCTGCCAGCGCGCCGTCTTTTTCTCTGCCTTTTTATCATCCAGTTTCACAACACACCGCCTTGTGGCTGTCGGTATAATCTCACAGACTCCAAGCTCCACACATTTCTGCACGATCAGTTCCATCTTTTCCTGTTTCGGCAATCCCTGAAAGAGGCTGATCCTGCATGGGAGCTCTGTATCTGTCTCCTGCTCTTCCAGAATCCGAAGCACTGCTTCCCCCGCTTCGTAGCCAGCCACTTCGCAGAGATAACGCCGGTTATTGCCGTCGCTTACCATGAGCCGCTCACCGCACCGCATACGGAGTACATTTTTCATATGATTCACATCGGAACCGTCAATCACAACCCTATCCCCCTCCACCTGGGAAGGAGTCACAAAAAAATTCTGCATCCTCTACTTCTTTCCTGCCACGACAGATACCCATTCGCCCTGATGATTTACCTCAAGAATCTCAAGCCCCGCTGCCTTCACGGCATCCTTCACTGTCTCTTCCTTAGCGTCAATGATACCGCTGGTAATATACACGGCCCCCGGCTTCATATGGCGGACGATCACAGGTGTAAGGGGCACCAGAACATCAGCCAGAATATTCGCCGCAACAATATCATATTTCCCGAAACCCACTGCCTCCTGAATTCCTTGGTCATCAATAATATTTCCTGCTATAATCTCATAACGGTCTCTCCCAATGCCGTTCACTTCCATATTCTCATGGGACGCTGTAACCGCACAGGGATCCAGATCCGTTCCCACACAATACCGGGCGCCGAATTTTAGCGCAAGCATGCCGAGAATCCCGCTCCCGCAGCCTACATCAAGCACAAGAGAGCCCTCTGTTACATACTTTCTGATCGCACGGATGCACAGCTGCGTCGTCTCATGCATCCCTGTCCCAAAAGCCGTTCCCGGGTCAATGTGAACCACAAGCTTTCCCTGGTCCTCCTCCTTAACCTTCTCCCAGGAAGGAATCACAAGAATATCATCAATCAGAAACTGGTGAAAATACTGCTTCCAGTTATTTACCCAGTCCACATCCTCTGTCTCGGATTCCTCTATGGTACAGTCTCCCACATCCATATAGGCGCCCATCGCCTCAAGCTCCTCTTTTATCCTCTTAAGAAGCTCCTCCTTCTCTCCCTTCTCTTCCAGATAAAAGGTCAGATATGCACATCCGTCATCCTCCGGAACATCTGGAAGAATATCCACAAACATCTGCTCCTTATCCTCCTGTGAAAGAGGAATCTTATCTTCAATCTGAACGCCCTCCACACCCAGATCAGCGAGCATACTGCTTACAATATCCTCAGCCATAGTCGTTGTTTTCAGGCGAAACTGCTTCCACTTCATGTATATTCTCCTTTTATAAAAGGTTCGAAAAACTATTATAATTTTCCGAACCCCGATTCTCTTTAATCAAGATCAACAAAGTCAACCTTGAATGCATCATCATCCTCCTGATGCCCCGGTCTTTTCCCTGACAGATCCTCCAGAAGATCATCCAGATCGCCCCTGTCATCAATATCACCGATCACCATACTCTCCCTGATCGTCTTCGTGTCGTACCGTTCCAGCTTCTTGTCAGAAAAAATGTCGTCCTCTTCAAGATCATCTTCCTCAAAGTCCTCTTCAAAATCATCCTCATCTGGTCTGACCCTGCGGACATTCAGTCCTGTCTCCTTAAAATCATCCTCATCTTCAAAGTCATCATCATCATCGAAATCATCTTCGTCAAAATCATCCTCGTCATCATCCTTACGATGCCCGAATAACGGTTTCTTCTCTTTTTTATTCTCTCTTTCCATAACCTGCGGTTCATCGTCCTCCGGATCAATCCCATATTCATCATACAGATCATCCAGTTCAATGTTCCGGTTCCTTAACTTCACCGCAAGCACGATAATAATGATCAGGATAATAAGCCCAAGCACTCCTGCAATGATCGCTGCAATCTGGAAATGCCGGTCCAGGAAATCCGTAATCTTTCCTGCCAGCCCGGAGCTCTTCTTCGTCTCCGTCTTAGCTGCTGCCGCGATCTCAATACGCTGGTAGGTTCCCTCCTCGGAATCATACTGATAGTAACCGGTCTCACCCTTGTTATTCATGGCGTACATCACATAATATCCCTCATGTTCATTATCCTGCCACACAGGAAATTCTTTGTCATTGAGGGTCAGTCCTGCCTTTTTATAGGTATCCGGAAGCTTCACCTTGGATGTATCGCTGAGCACGATAATGGATGTGGTATCCGAGATTGGAACCTCCTCGTACGGGGAAAATGTGGCGTTCTCCTGGTTGTATATATAAAAGTCTCCTACATCCTTTGGATCACGCAGATAGCCAAGATAAATATTCTCCGCTTCATTTGTCACCATCTGGCGTTCTCCGCCTTCTAACGTTATGGTGGTCTTTGCATATCCTGCCGGGATATCCGCATCAGCAAAATCATCCGTCAGCGTATAGGAGTTTTCACCAATCGTGACCTGCATATCCTCCACTTTACCTGACTTTTTTTTCTTTTTCTTCTTACTTCCTCCCTCATCAGACTCCCCGTCCTCCTTGATCTTGGACGGATCTCCTGCAGCGATGGATACCGATGAATTCCCTTCCTCCATGGTCATGGCACTGCCGTCTCCCGAGCTTACCGTCGCGCTGGATATGGAAACACTGGCACTTCCTTCCTTCAGCGCCTCGAACTGCATGACAAAAGCAATCTCCGAAGAGCCGCCCGCATCCTGGAAGGACAGCGTACCGTCCTCCTCCTTCGTAACTCCTTCTCCTGATTCAAAACGAAGTGAATCACTGTCATAGCTGAGTGTCATCTCAACCTTACTGATGTTGCCGGCTGTTGAACGGACAGCACATTTGATGTCTACCATCTCGCCAACTGCTGTCTCAGGATCTGAAAATGTGATATTGCCATCGGACGCATAGACCGCCACTGACCCGCATGATATGCTCAAAAAAAACGCTAATATGACGGCACTGATCTTTTTTCCTATCTTCATATTCCTACCTCAATTCTCTTCTTATTGTTCTGTCTGATCACCGGTATACGTCTCTGTTCCCCCCGTATCTCCGGCATAAGGATCTGTTCCCCCTGTGTCTCCGCCGTAAGGGTCTGCTGCCCCGGTATCTCCTCCGTAAGGGTCTGCCATGCCTGTGTCTCCGGCATAAGGGTCTGCTGCCCCCGCATCTCCTCCGTAAGGATCCGTTCCCCCGATGTCTCCTCCGTACTGGTCTGCTGCCCCGGTATCTCCGGTATATGAGCCGGTTCCCTCTGTGTCCTGGCTGCCTCCGGCGTCTCCTGTATTCTGTACAGCGTCACCCTCTGTATAATCTGAGGACACTCCGGTCTGGAATGTAATATCCGCCGCAATCTCCTCCACTGTACTGGAAGGAGTATACTTTGTTTCCTTGGGGTACAAAAATTCATGAAGCTTCACCACATTTTCCGTCAGGCCAATGGGAATCACGATGCTTCCCACTGTTCCAAACTCTCCGTCGGTCTTATCAATCGGAAAACCTGTATTCTCACCCAGTTCATACTTCATCATACCAGACGCCAGAGCCAGGAGTTCTTTTAGCGTAAAGCTCGTGGACACCTGCGGAAATACCTTGTCTACAATCTTATTAACAGTTGACAGATTTGTCTTCATCACCTTTTCGAACAGCTTCTCAATCACCAGACGCTGACGCTCTGTCCGGGTATAGTCTCCTCCGGCTGTAGAACGTATTCTTGCATAGGTTACAGCCTGCGCACCATCCAGATGCTGCTTTCCGGCCTCCGAAAAGCCATTTGCCTGTGTACCCGCCACTTTTGCCGTCTCCTGGATATATTTATTCAGTGGTTTTAGCTCCTCTTCTTTAATGTCTATATCGATTCCGCCCAACAGATCAATGCTATCCACCAGGGCTTTAAAATCTACTGTCACGTAATCCTCGATATCCAGATCCAGATTCTTGTTCAGCATACTTAACGCTTCACCGGGACCTCCTGAAAAATAAGCATAATTAGCCTTCTGATAATCGCCGTTCTTCTGTTTCAAAAGAGTATCCCGGTAGACAGATGCCATCCGGATCTCCCTTGTCTCATTATCAATGGCAGCGATAATCATGGTATCCGCATGAGTCCCCTCTTCCAACTGCCCGTCCCTGGAATCTCCGCCGAACAGTGCAACCGTTGTATAGCCCTCCTGCCCGATTCCGTCGTTGATCCCAAGATCATTTTTATTAATGGTTACTGTCTGAAACTTATCATACTTTGCCATCACGAATGCCGCGCCCGCAAGCAGGGAAAAGATAATCACCTCTGTCACCAGTATGGCAATCCTCTTTTTTTTCCTGTCCCGCCTTCTCTTTCTGACAGCGGCATTCTGTGCAGCCATAAGCTGTGTTTTATTTCTTGACATAATCAGCCTTTCCTTCTTAGCCGGAATTCACTAAAGATCAGTTATCCCAGCTCCTCATCCACACACTTCAATGCTTCCGCAGCCACATGATGCATGTCGTAATACCTGTATTTTCCTAATCTTCCCCCGAACGTCACATTCCTTTCCTGCTCTGCAAGAGCTGCATATCTCTCATATAAAGCATTATTTCTCTCATTATTCACCGGATAATAGGGCTCATCCCCCCGCTTCCATGGTGAAGAATATTCCTTTGATATAACCGTTTTCGGCTGCTGTCCGAATTCAAAATGCTTATGTTCAATAATACGGGTATACGGAACCTCATATTCTGTATAATTCACAACCGCATTCCCCTGGTAGTTCTCTACATCAAGCACCTCTGTCTCAAAACGGACAGAGCGGTATTCAAGCTCCCCATACCGGTAGTCAAAATACGCGTCAACCGGACCAGTATAGACCACCTTCTCTGCAAGTCCCCGAAGCTCTTCCCGGTGCTCCAGATAATCCGTATTCAGCCGGACACAGGTTCCCTCAAGCATCTTCTCAATAATCTGTGTATAGCCTCCCACCGGTATTCCCTGATAGCTGTCATTAAAATAATTATTATCGTACGTGAATCTTACCGGAAGTCTCTTGATGATCTCCGGCGGAAGCTCACATGCTCTGCGCCCCCACTGCTTTTCCGTATAACCCTTAACCAGCTTTTCATAAATGTCCCTGCCTACAAGACTGACTGCCTGCTCCTCCAGGTTCTTCGGACTGCTGATCTGGCACTCCTGCTTCTGCTCCTCAATCCGCTGCCTTGCCTGGGCAGGCGTAATCACGCCCCACATCCGGTTAAAGGTATTCATGTTGAACGGAAGGTTATACACCTCACCCTTATATACAGCTACCGGCGAATTCGTATACCGGTTAAACTGTGCAAACTGCCGGATATAATCCCACACCTTCTGATTACTCGTATGGAAAATATGGGCTCCATACCGGTGTACCTGAATACCTTCCACCTCTTCTGTATAGATATTCCCGCCAATATGCCCTCTCTTTTCTACTACCAGACAGCTCTTCCCTCTCTTTTTCGCCTCATGGGCAAATATCGCTCCGAACAGGCCGGAGCCTGCAATCAAATAATCATACATCTTTTTCACCTATTCTACCGTTACGGATTTTGCAAGATTTCTCGGCTTATCTACATCACAGCCTCTTCCAACAGAAATATAGTAACCGAACAGCTGCAGCGGAATGATGGCAAGAGAATTGGTAAAATATTTATTCGTCTCCGGAATGTAGATTACATAATCCGCCACGCGCTCAACCTCTGTATTTCCCTCATTGGTAACAGCAAGAACAAAGGCTCCCCTTGTCCTTACCTCCTCCATGTTGCTGATCATCTTTTTATAGAGCTCTCTCTGGGTCAGCACAGATGCAACCAGGGTCCCTTTTTCAACCAGGGAAATGGTTCCGTGCTTTAACTCCCCTGCCGCATATGCTTCTGAATGGATATAGGAGATCTCCTTAAGCTTCAGGGAGCCTTCAAGAGAAATCGCATAGTCAATTCCCCTACCGATAAAGAAGATATCCTTTGCTGCCAGATACCGGTTTGCAAAGCGCTGGATCCTCTCTTTATTGTTAAGCAGCATCTCCACCTGACATGGCAGAGCCCTGAGTTCCTCCAGCATCCGGCTCAGACCTTCATCCGGCAGAATGCCGCGTATGTTCGCAAATTTCATTGCCAGCAGATACAGGGCAATCAGCTGGGCGGAATATGCCTTGGTTGTCGCCACCGCAATCTCCGGTCCTGCCCATGTATACATGACATTATCTGCTTCCCTGGCAATGGAACTTCCTACCACATTGACAATTCCAAGCACCCTTGCTCCTCTCTTTTTGGACTCACGCAGAGCTGCCAGCGTATCCGCAGTCTCGCCCGACTGGCTGATCACAAGAACCAGCGTCCCGGCATCCAGAATCGGGTTCCGATAACGGAACTCTGACGCAAGATCCACCTCCACCGGAATTCTTGCCAGATCCTCAAATATATATTTACTTGTAACTCCTGTGTGATAAGCGGAGCCGCAGGCAACAATCATAATCTTCCTGATGGACTGAATATCCTCCTCCGACATACCAAGCTCTTCGATGACAATTTTCCCATTCTTAATCCGCGGAGAGAAGGTATCCGTAATTGCTTTTGGCTGCTCATACATCTCCTTCAGCATAAAATGCTCATAGCCGCCCTTCTCGGCAGCATTAATATCCCAGTCAATCTTAACAGGGGTCTTCTCAATGGGCTCCTCATCCACTGTAAAGAACTCCATATCCTCCCTTGTCAGCCGGACGATCTCCTCATTCTCTATAAAATATACATTCCGTGTGTACTTAAGCACCGCCGGGACATCCGAGGCAATGATACTCCCGTCATCCGTATGTCCCACAATAAGCGGGCTGTCCTTGCGGACCGCATACACCTCATCCGGGTGATCCCGGAAAATAATTCCCAGTGCATAGGAACCTTCCATACGGTGCATAATCTTTGTTACTGCCTGAAGAGGATTGCCTGTATAATAGTAATCAAGCAGATGGGCAATCACCTCTGTATCTGTCTCTGAGACAAATTCATACCCCTTCCTCTCCAGCTTCTTCTTAAGCTTCAGATAATTCTCTATAATCCCATTATGCACAACAACAATGCTGCTGTCCTTATTAAAGTGGGGATGGGCATTCTTGTCTGACGGCGAGCCGTGAGTCGCCCATCTGGTGTGCCCGATCCCCACCGTACCCGGCAGGATCTCTCCGCCGTGGGACAACTCGCCCAGAACCTTAAGGCGTCCCCGTGCCTTTACCATATCTATCTTTTCACCGTTATAAACCGCTATTCCCGCAGAATCATATCCTCTGTACTCCAGCTTGGACAACCCGTCCAGAAGAATCGGGGCTGCCTGCCGGTTACCGATATAACCTACAATTCCACACATACTGCCACCTCCATCGTCAAAAGTCTCATGCAACTGATCCGTACCTTCACAGTTACATACAAAAATTCATTTAAAATGTCTGTGCCCAGCTTTGGCCGGCGCTAAGCGAACATTTGACGGACGTTCAGCACCCTCCGCTCATTGTAACAAATTCTTAATATTTTGTAAACCTTTAGAGACAAAAAAAGATTTTGCCCGTGAGCAGATCTGCCCCGGGCTGCAGCCGCAGCCCGGGGCAGAAAAAATATCTCTCTATTCAGCTTCCGGGGTTACTGGCGGTTCTGTACCGCCAGTATCTCCCCCGCCTTCGGTGTCTCCTCCGCCAGTATCTCCTCCGGTGTCTCCTCCCAGATCATTTCCCCCGGTATCACCGCCAGTGTCTCCTCCGCCGGTATCACCGCCTCCAGTGTCTCCATCGTCGGGAACGTAATCGTCTCCTCCGGTATTACTGCCGTCCCCATAATTGCCGCCTTCTCCTGTGTCCGGGAATCCTGTGCCATAGTCATTGTACTCCTGTGCCTGATCCTCCGGTGCAACAGTATAGGTCTGGGATGTCAAGGTAGAATCATCCACAGCCTCACGGTCCCCAATGCGTGCAACGATTGATCCGCTGATATTCGCCACCTCAGTGGAGGGGCTGTAGTCTGTTGTGTCATATAAAAATTCATGGAGCCTTTTCACATTCGTATCCAGTGTGACCGGAATCACAATACTGCCAAGACCAGCTATGGTATCCGTTGTCTTGTCAAATGGGAATCCGGCGGTCTCTCCGATCTTATACTTCATAATATCTGCCGCATAGGCAAGAATCTCTGTTGAGGAAAAACTGGTCTTGATCGTCGGGAAGAGTTCATCCACCATCTTATTCAGCGTTGCAAGGTCTGACTTCTGGGCTTTTTCAGCAATCTTCTCAATTACCAGTCTCTGCCGCTCTGTTCTTGTAAAGTCTCCGCCTGCCGTTGACCTGATACGGGCATATGTGGTTGCCTGGACACCGTCCAGCTTCTGGTTTCCCGCCTTTGTTACCTCATGAGCCTTCTTACCTGCAACACGGGCTGTCTCACGCACATACTTATTCAGATACTGAATCTCTTCCTCTTTAACATTAATCTTGATTCCGCCAAGAAGATCAATCGCATTGGCAATCGCAGCAAAGTCTACGGTAGCGTAGTCCTTGATATCAAGATCCAGATTCTTATTCAGCATGTTGATCGCCTGCTTCGGACCGCCGAAGCTGTAAGCCGCGTTGCACTTCTGCAGCTCCCCGTCTCCGATATCCAGCACGGTATCACGGTAGACGGATACCATCCGGACTTCCTTGGTCCTGTTATTGAGACTTGCCACAATAATACAGTCACTGCGTGTGCCGATCTCCAACTCGCCCTCACGGGAGTCAATTCCGAACAGTGCCACATTCGTGTACCCTTCTCCTGTCTCCTCTGCCTCCTGATTGACAACAATGTCCTCTACCGGAATATCCTCATCATTATCAATCTTCTGAAGTTTCGCCGCTACATATAATGCACCTGTTGCGACAAGGCAGAGAAGAACGCCGCTTAAGCAAAGCGCCGCCTTTTTTCCGGCACTCAGGCGTGTAAACCAGTTTCCCTTTTTTCTTCTGCCTCTGTGTCTGCGCCTTTTTTGTCTGGCCATCTTTTATCGTACCCCATTTCAATTTATCAAAATTAAGAATTCCTTCCTATAATACACTATTCTTTCAAATAGGACAAGTACTATCTTTCAAAAATGTTTGTTACTATTCACGGAATGCGCAGCTTGCGCGCATTCCGTGAATAGTAACAAATGTTTTTACATCTACTGCAAAAAAAATAATTCTAATATGACATTTTGTGTTATACTTCTATTAGAGCGTGTTTCAAAAATGCTCTGGGACATACACATTTCCCATCATTAGAGAAAGGACAACATCATTATGGCCAGCCCAAAGCATAAACGAAAAAAATCAAAACGAAAGAACCAGAGCCGCAGAAGGATGCGCATCATCTGTTTCTGTATGACACTCATACTGATTCTGCTAATTGCTGCAGCAGCCGGTATTGCATATTGGAAGATGCCCATAAAGACAAGGCCTCTGAAGAGGAACCTTACATCTGCCAGTACCAGTTCTGGAAGCACGGAAAACAGCCAGCCGGATGCCGCACAGGTTTCGGAGACGGAGGAAGGCGGCACGGACCGCACGGATGAACCAGAGGATATCCGTGCCGTAAAAAACACCGCGACCCAGGAGCAGCACAAAACCAACGGCCTGTCAATCTGTATGTACCATTATGTGTATGATCAGAATGATCCGCCAGAAGAGATCAATAACAACTTCATCGAGGTTCATGCACTAGAGGAGGAATTAAAATACCTTGTTGAAAATAATTATTTCTTTCCCACATGGGAAGAGGTGCGCAAATATATTGACGGAGAGCTTCTTCTGCCGGAAAAAAGTGTTGTGCTGACATTTGACGACGGCGCAAAGAGCTTCCTGAATCTTGGCGCTCCCCTGTTTAACAAGTATAAAATTCCTGTGACATCTTTCCTCATTACGAATCAGGACGGTCCGGCAAAGGTAAAAAAATATGCCAGTGACTATGTCACCTTCCAGTCCCATTCTGATAATATGCACCGGGGCGGCGGCAACATCGGACACGGCGGAATCTTCCCTGTCTTAAGCTATGAGGAGGCTGTAGCAGATCTGAATAAGTCCACCAAAATCTGCGGAAATGGAGATGCCTTTGCCTATCCTTACGGAGATTACACCGATGACTGTGTAAAAGCAGTGGAGGACGCCGGATTTTTGTGTGCAGTTACAACGGAATATGAACGCGTCTATCCCGGAGACAATCCGCTTCTCCTCCCCCGCATCCGCATGCTGGAGGGACAGTCCCTGGACAGCTTTATAGGATTGGTAGAATAGTTCTGCCAATCCTATTATATCATCCTGTCAAAGCAATTATTCCTATTCCTGACCCGCAAATAGTAACAATATTCGTTACTGTTCACTCCGTGACCAGTAACCAAAATTCCTGTATTATTAAGTCAAATTAGTTTCTTGTTCTTGTGCTCTTTGCGGCGGACCATTTGCTGTATACTTTCTTTCCCTTTACCTTCTGGTATGCCCGGATTCTATATTTATAGGCTGTATTAGCCTTTAGTCCTCCATTTGTATACGATGTCCGGGATTTGCCTGCAGTCTTAACAGTCCTGTAAGTCTTTCTGGCAGAATCATACCGCTGAATCTGGTAGCCAGATGCCTCCGGCATCTGATACCATGAAAGCGCGTTTTTAGAAGGAGTCAGATTTGACACCTTAAGCACCGGCTTCAGGGAGGCCATATCCAGCTTAACATATTTCTTCTGGATATATCCATTCCTTGTCTTTCCATTTACCTTCAGGGAGATCCGGTACCATTTCCCGCTGCTCCCGTTTATCTTAAATCTTTTATTCTTTCCTGCTGTCTTTAGAACCTTATAATTAGTTCCCGCCCCTGAACGGACATTTACACCGGACGCTGTTACAGTACCCTTCACCGTTCCCAGTGTCTTCACGGCAGTCACCTTTGACCAGGTGCTGTAGATCTTCGTACCATCCACATTTTTGTATGCCCGGATACGGTACTTATAATTTTTTCCTGCATTCAGGCCCTTATCCTTGCAGGATACCTTCGATTTTCCTGATAATGTTTTGATTGTCTGATAGGTCTTTTTCGCTGAGTTATATCTCTGAATCTGGTAACCAGATGCGGAGGATGCTTTTTCCCAGGATAAGTATACTGTATCAAACGCCGCTGCTTCTCCGGTTAATGAAGTTCCCTTTATTTTTGTAGTGGCCTTCGCTGTTTTCGTATAGAACCCATTCTGCCTTCCTGCCTCGGTATCTGTATAAGACCTCACTCTGTAAGTATAGGTGACAGCCTCTTTCAGATTCTTATCTGAATAGGATACAGTTTCTCCTCCTGCTGCGGAACCCACAAGCTGGTAATCCCCGTCCCCGCTCTTTCTGTAGATATTATATCCAGATGCCGCCTGAACCGGCTTCCATTCCATCCTGATGCTCCCGGCACTGACAGCAGTAATGGTAAGGGGCCCCTTCTGCACATACCGAAAATCCAGATCCACTTCACCGTTAATACCAGGAACCCTTCCTGCTGCAGAATACTGCCAGTACTCATAGCTTCCTGAATAAGAAACTGCATTCGCCCACTGTGCAAGCCAGACCGGCGCAGCAAGATCCGCCGGGTTCAGCTGATTGCCAAGCATGCTCGGATTGGAATAAACCATTGAAGACAGCCCTGACGCCTCCACGGTCTCACAGAACTTATTGCAGATCTTTGTTGCCTTTGATTTCGTAAGATGAGCATCATACAGCCTTCCGCCCTCTCCGTCAGATCCGCTGACATACTCAAAGTCAAAAACAACCGGGAGTGCAATTCTGCCCTTATAAGGCTGAATCGCATTTAAAATATACTGTGCCTCTTTCTGGGCTTCCTTCTCCGTAATCGCCTGAGAAAAATGGTATACTCCAATCGACATCCCCGCCCTCAGTGCACCTTCTATATTCTGTATCGCCCTGCTATCCATAAACTGGCCGCCGGATTCCCTCGACCAGGTTCCCGAGACACGGATGATGGCAAATTCATAGCCTGCTTCCTTTACCTTTGTCCAGTCAATGTTCCCGTTCCATTCCGATACGTCAATTCCTTCCTGAATGATATAGCCATTAAACCTGCTGTCATGCTGAATCTTATCATTCACCACTCTGCCGGAAGGGCCGTAAAATCCTGGCGAGGCATATCCCGAATAACGCCCCCAGCCGGGATCGTCCGTCAGGGCCATGTCCTCTAATCCAGAATCCTCTGGCTCTGTATTCCGAAGAATTTTTCCAGGTTCCGCCCCTGTCCCGGCTTTCCCGTTCTGCTCTGAACTTTCCGGTTCTGCTTCTTTCTGTTCTGAACTCTCCGGTTCTGCTTCTTCCTGCCCTGCTTCTTGCAGGACTGTGTCTTTATTTTCCGCTTCTTTTTCTTTTACTCCTCCTGGGAGGGCTTCCTGCTGCCCTGTCTCTTTTTGCACTGCTTCTGTCTGCACACTCTTTTCCTGTGCCGCATCTATATCCTTTGCAGCAGATGCCTCAGCCGGTATTACTGTAAAGCTCATGCAAAATAATAATAATCCTGCCAGTTCTTTCTTCCATCTTCTCATGACTTACCACCTCGAATCACTCTGTTCTTCACCTTTTGCATAAGGGTAGGCGGGATCTTCTCCCACACAGCCTCTAATACAACTGTAGCTACATAATTTGCGGGAACATAGGGCAGCATCTCTCCATCCTTCAGAAGACATCTTTCCCCATCCCTGTCTCTATTATATTCAGATTGAAGCTTCAGCGTTCCGTCATCTAGATACCAGTACCACCGGTCATCCTCCCGGATTCTCATGCGCCAGCCCAGGAATTCATAGCCCGGATACCGGAATTTATTTTCCAAAAGCCTCGTATTCCCATCATTCGCTGTCTGCTTTCTTATCCGGTATTCTACCGAGCCTGTACTTAATCTGCTTATTTCTCCCTCTTCCTCTCCATACTGGCAGATCAGCTCAGGAGATTTCGTGCCGCTGTGATAGACAACTGTATACTCCGACATTCCCTCCCTCCAGAGAGCTTCTGCAACCACCGCAGAGAGCCCTGTCACCGGAAGATATGGAATCCGGCCGCAATCCGAGAACTTTTTAATTGCCGGATGGATGCTCTTCTTATACTCAGACTGGAGCATAATGGAGCCGTCCTCAAGATACCAGAACCATTTTCTGTCGATCCGGAAGCGGATCCGCCAGCCATCCGGAAGGTATCCTTTTCTGGCAAACTGATTTTTCCGGAAACGGGACAATCCGTCGTTCTGCATGATCTCCTTTGGCCAGAACTCCCATGATCCGGTTGCAAATCTCTTCATCTCGCCTGCCGATTCATCATAGGTTCCCTTATGGATATTCTCATGAACACAGCTGTTACTGAATACCCTGTACCGGAGTCTGCGCTTCCACCATTCGTAATTACGCTTCGGAGGCTCACTTTTCTCCATCTGCCGGATCGCAGAAAGAATAAAATCCGAAGCTTCGGCTCTTTTCACCTCCATAAGCGTCCGGACCTTATCATAATCAATATCCGGAAGCGGCGTTGTGAGAATGTCACTCTTCCTGCTAATTCTTCTGTCTGAAAGTCCGAACATCTCAAGAACATTGGTCACCTTGTCACCATGGCGGTATCCGGCATAAAACTGCTTCTCAAATAAAATGCTAAAGCAGCAGGCATGAAAGGAGTTCGTAAACACACAATCCGCATACTTAATATATCCCAGCCACTCCTCGATCCCCATATCGTACTGATAGAGCTTTTCTATTCCTTCATATCCTGTAAGGCGTCCCTCCTTAAGGGGCCTGTCAGTGATCTCCACAATCTTAAGCCCATATGCCCTGGCATATTCGACCGCCTTTTCAATGGTATCCCCCGCCTTCTCCATGACATAGTATAAAAACAGATAATGCTCTGTCTCCGGTTTTTTGATAATCGGATCATAGAACTCCCTTTTATGGAGCAGGACTGGATCTATGACTGTAGTCACTTCATTTTCAATATTCTGCTCCAGGTATTCCTTAAGGCTCTCCTCACGCACAGAAACGGCATTAATATCCTCCACAAAATGAAGAAAGGTTTTTTCATCCTCCTCTGTCTCACTGTAATATACCCCTCTGCTTGCTGCATACGAAATCTTCCACTTATCCTCCATGGCTCCAGATGCAAGGAAAAATCCCCTGTCATATCCAATATTCGGCTCCTGCTTCCAGATCACATCAGTACAGCAGATATAGCAGTCAAATCCCGGATCACGAATCTCCAGGAGATCACTGTCATAGCATTCCTCTGTCCTAATATAATGAGAATCAATAAAATTCTGGAACTTATCATAACGGGTTTCCCGTTCCTGATACAATTCCTTCCACGCTTCACGCAGCTCTGAGATTCTCTCCCACTCTTCTGAACCTTCTTTTTCTCTTCCCTTTGCTTCAAAATTATTACACATCCTTACATAATAATCATAAGGATGCCTCAGATCGTAATTGTTAAAATATACTGGTTTATAGCTGATAACCGTACTTTCAATTCCGTGCTTCAGCAAAAACTGCTGAAATGCATAATTATGCAGCGGACACGCAAAGTTCAGGCCTTTCGAGTACATATTGATTGATATAATGCCAATCTTCATCCTTCGTTCCTCCCGGATAACAATTCTTTTATACAGGCTACAAACTCACTGGGCAGATCCTTTGCCACATTATGGAATCCCGGCAGGGTAACAACCGGCCAGCCAAGCTTCATAGCCCCTGTCTCGGAGGATGTGGCAAATATACTGTTTCTGCCTCCCTCTGTCACAGCAACCAGTACCGGCATGGGAAGTCTCTTCAGACTCTCTGCCGGTGGAAGATATCTCTGAACCTCATTTAACTCACCATACATAAAGGCAGAAAGATTCTGGTAAGATCTCTTAATCTCTTTTAAGGAAGCTGACTTCTTCCCCTTACCGCCCCCTGTAATGCGGGAAAATGCGGGCAGCGCACTCTTAATCCTGCCTTCCTTCACGTACTGGTTGAGCTCCTGATTCCAGGAAAGCAGCTTCTCCCTCTCCGTTTCCTCATATCCAAGGGAAGGCTCGATCAGAATCATCCCCCGGATCAGCTCTGGATAAAAAAGCGCTGCTTCTATTGCAATCAGCCCACCTGCACTATTCCCGACCACCCATGCAGGTTCACTGCAGTATGCCCCAAGAATCTCTGCCAGATCCTCTGCCTGGGCATGTACCGAGTAGTCCGAGTACTTCTCCCGGGTATTTTCACCGTATCCCCTGCGGTCATATGTAATTACCTGGTAGTCCTCTGCAAGAATCTCTGCGGACTCCTCAAAAAAGGAACTGTCACTGATAATCCCATGTACCATCACAAGGGGCATGCCTGCCCCTTTTCTATGCACATAAGAATCCCGCATTTTTTCTTTCATCTGTTCTCCCCCTGTGTAACTGCTCAGACAGGCAGCTATGCGTGCTATGCTGAGCGGTATGGTTTCTGATACTCCATATACATCCCTGCTACTTTGGAATCTTTAACTCCACTAATTTTTTATACCGGATTAGGTCTTCATTCCATTTTTTATTCGTCGGACGCTGGTCCTCCAGGTCATAATGTTCCTGAATATATTCTGCAAGATATGCACTGAGCTTCTCAGCCCCGCGCTGGTTCAGGTGGTTATTCTTATCCCTGAAATCCGCCTTTACATCCAGTCCGATCTCATCTACCTCGTAAAAAAGCTCCAGCCATGGAACATCCAGCATCTCTGCAATCTCCTTTGCCCCCTCCGACTGGGATTCATACCAGGTAGGGGTAGGGATCTTATAGAAAATCAGCTGGATTCCCTTCTCATCACAAAGTCTTTTCATCCTTTTTATATAATCCAGATTCCGCTCAGTCAGAACATAGTCCACATCCTCATAAAAATGAAATTCTGTCTCTTTACTCTGGTAAGTAATATAGTGTCCTCTGATATATGTATCATCCAGATCATTCAGGACATATTTGAAGTCATTTTTCCCAAGATCAGACCAGCGGGAATGGTACCGGAAAAACGGAAAGAGCACATCCAGAGGCTTCATCTCCTCACTCTCTGTGTTGAACGCATATTCCAGTTTTGAGCTGGTCATAGGAAGCTGGTCCAGGACCTTGTGGCACTTAGCCTCCTCCTGCTGAAAATCAAATTGTATGGATGACATATCCAGAAAAACTATGGACGGTGTCTGGGTTTTTAATGCATCCTCCAGATTCATATAAGTCAGATCCATCCGAAGTCCGGGACCCCCGAACACATAACCGGTAATCCCTGTCCTGTCATAGATATACATGGGATCCACCCCAAAATAAGAATGGCTTGTACCCAGGAAAAGTACATCCAGAGAGTTCTCTTCCAGACTCCTGTATTCAATCCATGCACTCGTACTTGCAGAGTTCTCACTATCACTTGCAATCCATTTTGCCTGAAGAAGCTTCTGAAAAAAGAAAAACAAAATCCCAAAAATCAGTACAAAGCAGATCCCCTTCAGAACCTTTTTCTTATTCATCACCTGCATATCCTACCTCCTAATACTGCGCATAGATAAATGCCGCCGCATCGTATCCAAGACCATAGATGCCGAAAATAAGAATACTGAAAATCGCCGCAAAGATGACCGCCCAGCGAAAAACGATGTTCTGTTCTTCTAGAAGCTCCCGGACAGAAGCGCGCTCCTGCAGCATGCTGACTCCCCATAAGAGCAGGACAGAGCCTGCAATCAGCACTAGCTGGGGCCAGTCAAGCCCATAGGTAAAGAGCGTCCCGTCTGTCAGACACCATGCCTGGAGATGAAGAAGGATATTCTTGATTACCATAAGCGTCCTTCTTAAGCCCCCGGGGCTGGTCAGAAGCCTGCCGCCCATAAAACAGCAGAAAGTACGGAGCATCCTAAAGAGCTGCCAGGAAAAGGTATCTGTCCGTATTTTCAGAAACTTTGTAACCTTCTCGAACTCAGGCTGAAAGGCAACGGAAATCGTGATCAGGGTACTATAATAGATTCCCCATGCCAGATAGGTCTTACCGGTTCCATGCCACAGGCCAGTCAGTACCCATGTCACAAATACCGGGATGACAACCGTAACAAACCGGCCTCCCCGTTCAGAAAGGGTCTTTTTCGTCCTCTTATTGATTCGTTTCATAAAGTGCGAGATGGTGCACGGATAGTACACATAATCCTTAAACCACCCGCCCAGCGTCATATGCCATCTGCGCCAGTACTCGGGCACAGTCTTTGCAAAAAACGGGTGATTGAAATTCTGCTCCAGCTCCACCCCGAAAATCTGGGATGCTCCCCGTACAATATCCGTATATCCCGAAAAGTCTGTATAAATCTGAAAAGCATCAAAAAGCATTGCCACAAGGTAAATACTTCCGGCATGCTCCTCCCCGTTATATACCGCTGACACAAAAATATTCAGTCTGTCTGCTATGACCAGCTTCTTAAAGAACCCCCACAGCATCAGCTCCATACCAAACACAATCCGCCTCGAATCGAAGCGCAGCTCCTTTTTTAGCTCCTGCCCCAAAAGGTTATACCTGGAGATCGGCCCCTGTACAATATGGGGAAAATAAATGGCATACAGGAAAAACCGTAAAAACTCCGGCTCATAGGTATACCTTTTCCAGTAAACGTCCAAAATATATCCAACCGTGGAAAACGTATAATAAGAGATTCCAAGGGGCACAAGAATCCACTCTGCACTAAACGGGGCGCTCCCATTTGCCGCCTCTGCAATCAGATTCAGATAACGCACGGCATATCTGGTAAATTTTGTCACACAAAGAATGCCGACACAACAGACTAATGCCAGCATCAAAACACGTTTCGCTCTTTTTTTATACTGTTCCTTTATTGCCTTTTTTTCGGCTCGTCCCAGATCACTGCCCTTAAGCTTCTCATCCTGCTCCTCATAAAGTCTTCCGATGATCCGTGCGCATATCCAGATCACGCCGGATGTGAGCACAATAAACGGAAGAAAGCTCACGGCTCCTGCCATCACATAAAAATATATGCTGCTGACAAGAAGTGCCACCCAGCGGTACTTCACCGGACAGCAGTAAAACACACAAAAAGTAATACATAAAAAAATCAAAAAATGGACAGATGTTATCGCCATATCCTACCTCCACCTTAGCTGATCCGTACAAAGACTTCGCTGCTGTCTTACTCTTCTGCAAGCTCCTCTATCATCTCCCAGATTGCAGCGGCAGAGTCAAAATTCTCATTTTCCATATATTCCATACCAATCTCCACATCAAACTCATCTTCCAGCATAGAAATCAGAGAAGCAATATCAATGGAATCAATAATCTTATTCGTTACAATTCCTTCTGCTGTGTGAAAATCCACGCCTGACTTCAGACTACTTAAAATCTCTACTACTTTTTCCATACTATTCTCCCTCCAACATGGTATATATTGTCTTTCCGGCATCATTCTTCGGAATTTCAGGTACATAATACACTTCGAATGCAGATTCACTCAGATGTGTCGTATTCGACAGGTACTGCCTCACCTTCTCTATGCATTCCCTGTCTGTAATGTAAGTCTTCATCTTGTCATCTACTCCAGTCGAAGCGCAGTCGATTCCCTCGAACTTCGTCTTAACCAGCCGGTCAATCTCATCCAGATTCACTCTGTTTCCAAAAATCTTAAGAAAACGTTTCTTCCTTCCTACAATATAATAGAAACCGTCCTTGTCAACCTTCGCCATGTCACCGGTCACAAGACGTCCGTGCCTCTCATCTCCCTTTGCCAGATCCTCTCTGCACTGTGCATATCCAAGAGTCACGTTATCGCCCTCATAGACCAGCTCCCCGGTCTCCTCCGGCCGGCTGAATTCATTCCCTTCCACATCAATCAGTGAAAATCTTCCGCCAGGGATGGCAATACCCATACTTCCGTATTTTTCCAGACTCCTCTCTGCCGGCAGGTAAGACATACGGGCCGTTGCCTCTGTCTGGCCGTACATTACGATAAACTTCTTATTCTGCTTAAGCGCCCATTCGGCAAATTCCCTGTGAAGCTCTGGCGACAGCTTTCCTCTTGCCTGGGTCATATACCTCAGATCCGGAAGTTCCATCTTAAAGAAACGAACCTTCTTCAGCATCTCATATGTAAAAGGAACTCCCGCAATGGAGGTTGCCCTCTGTTCCTTCATGAAACTCCAGAATGCCTTCATCATCATGGTCGCATCCGTCAGAAGCACGGTCGCCCCCACCTGCATGTGACTGTTAATCACTGACAGTCCATAGGTATAATTCATGGGAAGCGTGCTCACCGGACGCTCCGTCTCATCCAGCTCAAGGTAACAGGCAATGGACTCTGCATTAGACTGAATATTCTGATAACTCTGCCTTACCAGCTTCGGACTCCCGGTAGAACCCGATGTGGTGAGAAGCAGTCCCAGCTCCTCATATAACACAATCTCCTGCGGATACTTCGTCCTCATCAGCACATACTGGTAATCCTCATTCAGAATCCGGCAGTCTGAAAAGTTCTCCTTCATATCAGACGGAACATACAGATAAGCCGGCTGATAGAGCTCCAGCAGATGCCCCAGAAGCTGGCTGTCTATCTTACGGTCCAGCAGAAGAGGCACAACATTATGCTCCAGACAGGACACATAGCCTGCCGCTGAACCTACACTGTTCTCACACAGGCAGAATGCCAAAGTCCTCCTCTTCATTCCCTGTCCGATCTTCCCGGACAGCTTCCCCAGCTCTTCATAGGTGACTGTCTGTCCCCTGTCATCTAAAAATGCAGTCCTTTCTCCAAACTTTCGGTAATCATTATAATAACTCACAGTTCTCCTCTCCTTCTTCATGTGTACTTCTATAGATTTTTTATATCAGTCCAGATCATAATATAAGCGTCAATTACTTCTCGGTGTTCCCGGATACATTACATATTTAAAAAATGGCTCAAACACTCCGGCCGAAAGCGCCACTGTCAGCAAAAGCGCCATTACTGGCACCAGGTATCCATAATACCCTGGAAGCACAGCCCTAAGCCATTCCTTCAGGTGTAATCCCTCTACCAGGACTCTAAGTACAGAAAAATGAAGGGCAAATACCTGAAGGGTCCTTCCTCCCCATTTCGAAAGGACACACTGAACCGACGGCGTCACTGCAATCACACAGATAATCAGAAACATTGCAATCACATAATAAACTCCTCTGTATAACCCGCCGGCCCCTCCTATATTCAGAGTCTCATAGGATGCTTTTCCTTTTAAAAACCCCAGTCTTGCATAGAGCTGGCGCTCGAACACAAAACTCAGAATCAGTGCACCCGCCAGCGCGGCAGCCGAACAGATTCTGACTGCTTTCTTTCTAGTAAACCTCTCGACTACTTCTAACGGAACACAGTACCCCGCCAAAAAGAAAGGATAAAAGGTAAACAACCTCATGCCTGTCAGAAAGTCTCCAAGGCTGGAATCATACCCTGCCATAACTCCCAGAATAACAGACACTGCCAATATATACGGAAAGCGGAACCTGGATAAAGCAATGGTAAGCAGATAACATAAAAACAGAGTCAGTGCAAACCACGGAACCCCGCTCTCAGACAGAAGCCTGAATCCGCCCGCCTTCCCATGAATGAGAAAATGAACTATAAAACGCAGCACCTTCATAAAAAGATACAGAAAAAAATACGGTAAAATCTTATCGTATCTCCGTCCATCTACTGTCCGCTTCGAGAACAGACCCGAAATAAATAAAAATGCCGGCATATGAAATGTATAGATAAAAAACTGCAGTCCCCGGAGAAATCCGGAATCGCACTTCATTATCTGAATAAAATGTCCCATAACGACACAATAGATCAGTCCAAACTTCAAGTTATCCCATTTCGCAATTCTCATAATGCAGATTCCTTTATCAAACACATTTTGTCGAAAAATGACATCTCTATTATACTACCTGGGCATCAAATCTTCAATCATAAATTAAAAAGATTCTTAAGGAGACCTTAAGAACCTTTTTAAATCTGTTACTTCAACAAAATATTGTCAATTACTTTATCACACGCATACCCCTCGGTCTCATCAAAATTCTCAGAGACAAACTTATAGAGTTTTTCCATCTCAAAGTCTTTCTTTTTAATCGTATCAACCACCTCATCCAGTGTGGTGCAGACCTTTCCCGGTGCATATTTGTCCAGTGTCCTGTGGACGCTTCTGATAAGCTCATACTCCGCTTTATCATATGCAAAAGAAATAATCGGTTTCTTCTGCAGCGAAAATTCATAGATATTGGATGAATAATCCGTAATCAGTATTTCTGTCACATAGAACAGCTGATTGATATCCGGATAATCGGAAAATTCGATAATGCGATCCTTGTACTCCTCTTCAATCAGCAGTCTCTTGCGTATGAAGGGATGCATCTTAATCAAGAACACATACTCATCGCCGCACATGTCATAAATCTTATCCTGCTCCAGGACACTGTAAGGATAATGCGCACTTCTCTGGCCATTTCCCCTAAAGGTTGGCGCAAAGAGAATAATCTTCTTATTCTGGAACTGCGGGTATTCCTTGTAAAAATTCTCCCGGAAGGAGGTGATCTTCTCTTCGTCCATATAGCCGTCGATACGCATCAGACCGTAAGGGAGACATTTTTCCCGGTTAATTCCAAATACCTCTGCATAGACATCCCGAAGCGCCTCGCCTCCTACAATCGCGTAATCATACTGCCGGTGTGCCGCTGCATACGGATAGGGGGAGCCGCTCTCCCCGAACCTTGCATATCCGACTGACTTAAAGCCCACGCCCGCATGCCATACCTGGATCAGCTTTGTCCTTGGATCCTTTTTAATATATTTAAAAAAAGGAACATAATCATCTACAAAGATATAGTCCTGCCTTGCAGTCAGAACTGCCAGCCTAAGCCACAGGAAAAAGATCTTCGCCCTGCGTGATTCCAGCGTCTTATGAAAAGAATAGGTAATCTGAAACTCCTTATCCAGTCCTCTTTCCTTCAGCCGGTCATCCAGCGCCTTCAGGTTCCCTCCCATATCCCGGGTTTCAGACAGCATCAGAATCCTCTTCCCATTCTTCCTTGTAATATGGGTAAACAGCTGGTAGACATGGTTGTGGAACCGCTCCAGATGATAAATCAGCCACTTTTTAAACCGCTTGGAATAATATTCCGATTCCGCCCTGAATACTCTCTCCTCCGGGTCAACATGCCGCACCATAAAAGTCGTCTTAATGGTACAAATAATCTCGTCTCTCGTCTTAAACGGGGTGAAACTGAAGATGTACGCATAATTATTTCCAGAGTATCTGTAGATCTTATCCAGATCCTTCAGCTTATAGCAAGTGTCCAGATCCACGCGGATATCTTTCCATTCATAGGGAATCCAGGGCTTCGGCGGCTTCGGAAGATCCGGATTGCTTTCTTTTTCTTTCATGTACTCTTCAAGCTCTTTTTCATACTCCGCAAGCTCTTTTTCAAAGATCTCCGTCTCCTGTGCGAAATTATCATTATGATATTTTATATACCAGTCTGCATTAAAGAGCATCTCCTGGTCTGATATATTCGTAATATTAAGAACAAACTCATCCGTCTCTGTATTCAGGGCAATCCTGTATAATCCCTTTTCCTTTCTTGTGGCAATGGCATACTCTTTATGATAGATATCCCTGCCTGCAAGCTTAACATGGAGATAGATTCTGTCCCAGTATATATCAACAATCTGGATGTCCTCCTTCTCCTGATCCTGAACGTAGCTTCCCATATCTTTCCTCCCACCGTATATCTTGCACTGCTTTTCAAGTACCTTCGTAACTGCTCACTCAGTACCTTCTCTACTGAATAGTTATACTACTTCTTCAGACCACTCGAAACCTCTCCCCTGGAGAATCCGAAGATCTGCTCTGTCTCTCTGTACTTAATCATGGCACGGAAAGTATAGAGATCCTCTGGCGTTGTAACCTTAATATTGCCCCGCGGCCCTTCTACCAGGTGCACATTCTTCCCCAACATCTTCATCATCGTACATGTATCTACAACACCCTCATAGCCCGGATTCTTCCGGCGCATCTGTTCATGAGCCTCAAGTACCTCTCCAAGGTAAAAACTCTGTGGTGCCTGGGCTGTATAGAATAATGATCTTGAGGGAACCTCGTCCACCGCAATGCCGTCCCGGCTTACCACCGGCGTCTCATAGAGCGCCGTGCACGTAACTGCAGAGCCATACTCCTTTACACTCCTCAGGATGTCGTCAATCAGCTCTTTTGTAATACAGGGGCGAACTCCGTCATGAATCATCACAATGGCATCCCCGTCATGATTCTTTCCTGCCGCTGACAATGCATTATAGATGGAATCCTGTCCGGTAACTCCTCCCGGCACAATTCCTTCAAGCTTTGTAATCATGAATCTCGCCGCATATTTCTTCAGCTTTCCAATATATTCCTCTTTACATGCCACATAGATCTCATCCACATTTGGATGATCCTCAAACACATCCAGCGTATGGATAATAATGGGTTTCCCATTCACCTCCAGGAACTGTTTCGGAATACCTGAGCCCATTCTTGCCCCACTGCCTCCGGCAAATATAATCGCAATATTCTTTCCCATAACCTGTCTCCTTTTCCGATTCTTTACTCATTCGCTCTTCGAATCTGAATAATGCATCTGACTGTCCCATATTCTCCAGATTTCAT
>Ga0137306_100898_pt2 | contig 32094 bp, 28 predicted proteins | sample Inofroosms_March_FD_97187 | JGI IMG/M metagenome (GOLD analysis project Ga0137306, IMG submission 97187) | Mouse cecal microbial communities from Vienna, Austria - N-Acetylneuraminic and N-Acetylglucosamine D2O microcosms_March | ecosystem: Host-associated > Mammals > Digestive system > Large...
CGTTTGAGATTCAGATTCGTACGCATGAAATGCATCGTACCTCAGAATATGGAATCGCAGCGCATTGGAAATATAAAGAGGTATCAAATGGCAGCAAGGTGACACAAAAAGATAAGGAAGAAGAAAAATTAAGTTGGCTGCGTCAAATTTTGGAATGGCAAAAAGATACCTCAGATAATCGGGAATTTTTAAGTCTGCTAAAAAGTGATTTAGATCTGTTTTCTGATACGGTATTTTGTTTTACACCTTCCGGTGATGTCAAGAATTTACCAAATGGTTCCAATCCGATTGACTTTGCTTACAGCATTCACTCTGCCGTTGGTAATAAGATGGTTGGGGCCAAGGTAAATGGGAAGTTGGTAAACATTGATTATGTGATTCAAAATGGAGATCGTATTGAGGTATTGACCTCCCAAAATTCCAGAGGCCCCAGTCGTGACTGGCTGAATATGGTCAAAAGTACTCAGGCTAAAAATAAAATTAATCAGTGGTTTCGCAGTGAATTTAAGGAAGAAAACATTATTAAAGGCAAAGAATTGCTTGTACAGTATTGTAAAGCAAAAAGTATTCAGTGGCCGGATTTAAACCAGCTTTCTTATCAAAGCCGTATTATGCGTAAATATGGGTTTCGGGATTGGGAGTCGGTTCTGGCGGCTATTGGTCATGGAGGCTTAAAAGAAGGCCAGATCATCAATAAGATGCTGGAGTATTATGAGAAGGAACATAAATTGCCAGTTACCGATGAAGATATTCTCAAAAGCCTGGAGAATGGCAGAGGGGGAGGAACTACTTCCAGCAGCGAGAAAGATAAAACAGGCCATAAACGTTCTAAGAGCGGAATTATCGTCAAAGGCGCTGATGATGTAGCAGTGCGTTTTTCTCGCTGCTGTGCTCCAGTTCCAGGGGATGAGATTGTAGGTTTTGTCACCAGAGGCAGAGGTATTTCTATCCACCGTACAGACTGTATCAATGTAATTAATTTGTCAGAAATTGACCAAAAACGTTTGATGGATGCAGAATGGCAGATGGATGAGGGCGAAAACAGCCGTTATATGGCGGAAATTAAGATCTATGGAAATAACCGTACTGGACTTTTGGTAGATATTACTAAGGTTTTTACAGAGCGCCAGATCGATATCAGTGGGGTGAATTCCAGCACTAGTAAACAGGGGATTGCAACTATTACCGTTGCCTTTGGCACAAAGGGGAAAGAGGAATTAGTTGGCCTGATAGATAAGATACGACAGGTGGAGAGTGTGATCGATATAGAGAGAACTAGAGGATAATGCATTGTCTCTGGCTGATTATCAATATAACAGTACTGTTATATGATATTAGCCAGGCAATGCATAATTTTTTTATCTTATAGGATTAGGGGGTCAAAAGTATTTTTGACCCCCTAATCCTGGATTGCCGCATTAAGCAGAGAATGCGCAGTATATAGCGTATATTACCGCACCATAAAACGCCGTTGGCACTTTAATTTATAATAATTATTTTTTTAGGTGGAACATATCAATAAGACGTTTGAGAAGCTTAGCCTGTTCACTGAGTTCTTCACTGGTAGCCGCGCTTTCTTCTGCAGTCGCAGAGTTGGTCTGTACCACATTGGAAATCTGACTAATTCGCTCCTGAACCTGGGAGACAGATTTTGCCTGTGTCTGAGAGGCGTCAGCAATCTGGCTGGTAGTCTCAGCAATCTGGTTGGCGCTTTCTACAACGGAAGAAAGCTGTTTAGCAGTTTCGTTGGCAATTTTTGTACCATATTCTACCGCAGTCATGGAACGCTCAATTAAAGCGGCAGTTGACTGTGATGCTTCTGAACTTCTGCCTGCCAGCTCTCGTACTTCCTGGGCAACTACAGCAAAACCTTTACCAGCTTCACCAGCACGGGAAGCTTCCACTGCGGAATTTAAGGAAAGAATATTTGTCTGCAGTGCAATGTTTTCAATCGTCTTGATGATCTTTCCAATCTCATCCGAGCTGTCATTGATTTCTTGCATAGCTCGGATCATTTCCTGCATCTTCTGATTGCTCTCAGAAATTTGTTCACTTAAACGAGCAACGTTTTCGCTTGCTTCCTGTGCATTCTGCGCAGTTTCTCCTACATGCTTGGAGACATTCTGCATCGTCTCATCCAATTCATCGACAGCACTTGATTGTTCCACAGCACCTTGACTCAAAGCCTGAGCGCCCATAGACATCTGATCAGAACCGTTTGACACATGATCGGAGCTTTCTGCAATTTGGGACATAGTACTGTTTAGATTCTGAAGAATGCCGTCCAAAGAATCTTTAATGGAAGCAAAATCACCAACATAGTCCTGTGATATGCTTGCAGTCAAATCACCATGAGAAATATTATCCAGAATACTGGAAATTTCTCCTATGTAGTTACGCAGGCGCAAGATGGTATTTTCAAAAGCACCGCCCAAAACACCAATCTCATCATTAGAATTGATATCCACGGTCAATTCTTTGCCCTCTTTCAAGCCTAAGTTTCCTGCTTCAATGGTTTTGGCAAGTGTTGTGATCTTGCCAAGAGGCCTGGAAATAGAACGGGTGATAAAGATAGACATCAGCAGAATACTGATAAGCACCAGTGTGGCGCCAGCTGCGCAGGAGTACAAAAGTGTGAGATCGATTTGCCCATTAGCTGTCTCCATCGAAACTCCTGCAAAAACCAACCCGCTGTTGTTGTTGATTGGCACATAGGAGCAAAGATATTTTGTGTGCTGGGTTTCAACCTCGCCAATATAAGTTTTTCCCTGTTTGAGGACAATCTCAGCCAGATCCTCAGATAGTTTTGAGCCAACAGCATAGTTGCTGTCTCCTTCGAGTGTGGTGAAGGTACGTGTGTCTCCCTCAAAGATGGTAAACTCACAGCGCATTTCCTCTTTCAGATCCTCCAGAAGTTGTTGCTTGTCTTCAGGATCGTAGTGCTGTAATTGATAGGCAAGCATATTTGTGCCATTGACGCACCGATTTTCCAACATACGCATGGTTTGCTGGCGGAACATGTAGACACATACTGCAACCATCACAGCGATACTGATTACCATCAGGCAAAATACCAGAACGTTGACCTTACGCCCTAGGTGGCGTACTCTTTTGTTTTTCTCTTTCATCTCGCTCACTCCATAAATTAATATAATGTTTCAGCACCCTTATGAAAAAAGTACCTGATAGTATCTATATTATATATTATTTGAACAAATTGCAAGACTAAGTTTGCATAGTTTTTTTTATTAGAAAAACAATCGTGTAAATACAACATTTTTGTGGGAAATGCGTGAAAAATATCTGGTTATTTTTTCAGGTAAGAGTTATAATAGAATGGCTGTTATATTCAGATGGCGTTTTGAATTTAGAAAGGAACAGATAGAGAATGAAGATTGAGCAATATTGTGTAGGACAGGTAGGAACTAACTGTTATTTTGTAATTAATGAAGAGACCAAAGAACTGCTGGTCATAGACCCAGGAGATTCGGCACAGATGCTTGCAGATCAGATTCGGCAAAAGAATTTAAAACCCCAGGCGATACTTTTAACGCATGGACATTTTGATCATGCAATGGCAGCGGAAACGCTGGCAGAGATATTTGAGATTCAAATCTATGCATTTGAGGCAGAAAAAGAGACTCTGGAGGATCCAAGGCTGAATGTATCAGCTATGATTGGACATCAGGATGTCTATCATGCAGATGTCTATCTAAGAGACGAACAAATATTGCAGCTTGCAGGAACAAAGATTCAGGTGATTCATACACCTGGCCATACAGAAGGCGGCTGCTGTTATTATTTGGAAAAAGAGCAAGTGTTGTTCAGCGGAGATACTTTGTTCTGTCAATCTGTGGGAAGAACAGATTTTCCAAGAGGGAGTATGTCACAGTTGATTCGTTCTATCCGCAAGAAGCTGCTGGTACTTCCCGATGAGGTAAAAGTATATCCAGGACATATGGATATAACGACAATCGGCATGGAGCGTGCCAGTAATCCATTTTTATAGAGAGAAAAGAAAATGATAACAATTTGTCTAAGTGAAGCAAATTTTGAATATGATATCCATTCCTTAGTTAAAGCATTTTATGCAGCAGAGGAAGTCAAGGTCTCAGCAGATCGAGAAAAAATCTGTAGATTGGAGCGGGACAGCGCGCCATTGTTCCATATGGAGGTCTGTTATCTTTGTGAGAGTGAAAGAGAGATTTCTCATAAAAATAAGGAAGAGAAGAGGGATTGCATAGAGCTGACATTGTATCATCCGCCAAAGGAATCAGGGCAGGCCTATGAAGATGGCGGTTATCTGGAAGAGGTGCGTAGAGCAGTGGCAGCGGATTTTTCAGATCGTGTGGAGACGAAAAATCAGTTAAAGCAATGCTTGTATCAGATGCTTTCCGACTATACAGGGCGCAAACTTCCCTGGGGGACACTTACTGGCATCCGTCCAGTGAAGATTCCTATGTCAATGTTAGAACAAGGAAAAAGAGAAATCGAAATCAAAACTTATATGTCAGACACTTATTATGCATCGCAGCCAAAGATTGACTTAAGTGTTGAGATTGCCAAACGAGAACTGGAGCTATTAAAGCAAATAGATTACAAACAAGGTTACAGCCTCTATGTGGGGATTCCGTTTTGTCCAAGTATTTGCTCTTACTGTTCCTTTTCGTCATCTCCGATCGGGATTTGGGAGGGGAAAGTAAATGCCTACCTGGATGCATTGGAACGTGAGATTGATTTTTTGGCACATGCTATGAGGGACCGCGAATTAAATACGATCTACATAGGGGGAGGAACGCCAACTACTTTGTCACCAGAGCAGTTAAAGCGGCTGTTGGGAAAGCTTCAACATAGTTTTGATTTTTCAAATTTATTAGAATATACAGTGGAAGCAGGACGGCCGGACAGCATTACCAGAGATAAGCTGGAAGTGCTGCGCAGTTATGGTATTACCAGAATTTCTATAAACCCTCAGACCATGAATCAGGCTACATTGGATTTGATTGGGCGGCGTCATACTGTGGAACAGACCATTGAGAGCTATCAGCTTGCCAGGGAAATGGGTTTTGATAATATCAATATGGACTTGATTGTGGGACTGCCAGGAGAAAAGCTTTGTGATGTCAAGAACACAATGGAGCAAATCAAAGCTCTGGCGCCAGATAATTTGACAATCCATTCTCTGGCCATCAAGCGGGCGGCAAGACTTAAGATGTTTTCTGAGGATTATCAGGGAATGGAGATGGAAAATAATTGGGAAACGATTGATTTGACTGCCAGATATGCCAGAGAGTTGGGACTTATGCCATATTATTTGTACCGTCAGAAAAATATGGCAGGAAATTTTGAGAATGTAGGGTATGCCAGATCAGGAAAAGCTGGGCTGTATAATATATTGATTATGGAGGAGAAACAGTCTATTCTCGCACTAGGAGCCGGAGCTTCCAGTAAATATGTGTTCGAAGCACAAGAGGCAGAAGGCATTCGCGTGGAGCGGACAGAGAATGTGAAAGATATCACGCATTATCTGGAGCGGATTGAGGAGATGATTGAGCGCAAGCGAGAAGGGATTCGGATGTATATGCAGTAAGACACAAGGAAGTGTTTGACTGCGGGGGACTAGAAATGACAGAAAGAGAGGAAGCGATATGGCATTGGCAAAAAAGCCTGTAAATGGCATGAAAGATATTTTACCGGAGGAAATGCAAATTCGGGATTATGTAATGCATGTGATCAAAGAAACTTACCGCAGTTTTGGGTTTACACCGATCGAGACCCCCTGTATGGAAAATATTGGAAATCTCAGCAATAAACAGGGTGGGGAAAATGAAAAATTGATCTTTAAAGTATTAAAGCGAGGGGAGAAGCTCAATCTGGAGACGGCAGAGAATGAACTTGACGTGGTGGATTTTGGGATGCGCTATGATTTGACTGTGCCGCTGGCACGGTTTTATTCCAATAACGCTAACAATTTGCCGTCTCCATTTAAGGCGCTGCAGATGGGCAATGTCTGGCGTGCCGACCGTCCACAGAGGGGCAGATACCGCCAGTTTATGCAGTGTGATATTGATATTTTGGGGGAACCAAGCAATCTGGCGGAGATTGAATTGATTCTGGCCACTACCACCACACTTGGCAAACTGGGCTTTCGGAATTTTCAGATTCGTATCAATGAGCGCAGAATACTAAAAGCGATGGCTGCTTACAGTGGTTTTTCGGAAGGATCCTATGACACTGTGTTTATTATTTTAGATAAAATGGACAAGATTGGTATTGAGGGAGTGTCAGAGGAGCTGCAGAAAAATGGATTTGAGAAGGGAGCCATAGATAAGTATCTGGATTTATTCCGAGATATGAAGAAAATCAAAGATGTGGCAGAAGGTGTTGCCTATCTTGCAGAAAAGCTGGGAGATTATCTGGATGTTCAGGTATCTGACAGTTTAAAAGAAATTGCAGCCTGTGTCAATGACACAAAGGCGGCAGAATTTGATTTGGTATTTGACCCCACATTAGTGCGGGGAATGTCTTATTATACAGGAACAATATTTGAGATTGCAATGCCGGAATTTGGCGGAAGCTGCGGCGGCGGCGGACGTTATGATCAGATGATTGGTAAATTTACAGGCAAGGATGTGCCAGCGTGCGGATTTTCCATTGGGTTTGAGCGCATTATCCTGCTGCTTTTGGAGAGTGGTTTCCAGATTCCAGGACAGTCTGAGAAAATTGCATACCTGATTGAAAAAAATTATCCAGCGGATAAGTTAGCACAGGTGATTGCAGAAGCGCAAAGTGAACGCCAAAAGGGAAAGCAGATTTTGGTGGCACGCATGAACAAAAATAAAAAGTTTCAGAAAGAAAAATTAGCAGCAGAAGGCTATCAGCAGTTTCAGGAATTTTTTAACAGAGAATTATAGACAGGGAGGAAGAAAAATGGCAGAATCAATGAAAGGACTGCACAGGACCCATAGATGTACAGAAGTTTCCAACAGCAATATTGGAGAGACAATTACCGTGATGGGCTGGGTGCAGAAAAGAAGAAATTTGGGAAGCCTGATCTTTATTGATCTAAGAGACCGTTCGGGACTGCTTCAGATTGTGTTTGATGAACCGAAGGTAGGAAGCGAAGGATTTGCAAAGGCAGGGACTTTGCGCAGTGAGTATGTGGTGGCGGTGACAGGAACCGTTGAGAAGCGTGCAGCCGCTGTCAATGAGAACTTAAAAACAGGGGATATTGAAGTGATTGCCACAGATATCCGAATATTATCTGAGTCTGAAACGCCGCCGTTTCCAATTGAGGAAAACTCACTGACCAAGGAAGATATGCGTCTGCGTTATCGTTTTCTTGATCTGCGCAGACCGGATATCCAGCGCAATTTAATGATGAAGAGCAAGGTTGCGATGTTGTTGCGCAGATTTATGGAACAGGAAGGATTTTTAGAGATTGAGACCCCGATTCTCACAAAGTCAACGCCGGAGGGAGCCAGGGATTATCTGGTGCCCAGCCGTGTACATCCAGGAAATTTTTATGCGCTTCCGCAGTCGCCGCAGTTATTTAAACAGTTATTGATGGTTTCTGGTTATGATAGATATTTTCAGATAGCACGCTGTTTCCGTGATGAAGATTTGCGTGCAGACCGTCAGCCAGAGTTTACACAGGCGGATATGGAGCTGTCTTTTGTGGATGTAGATGATGTGATTGAGGTCAATGAGCGGCTGCTTCAGTATGTATTTCAGGAGGCGATTGGCATAGAAGTATCATTACCAATTCAGCGCATGACCTGGCAGGAGGCAATGGACCGCTTTGGCACAGATAAGCCAGATACCCGTTTTGGCATGGAATTGGTCAATGTCTCGGAAACTGTTGCCGGCTGTGGATTTGGCGTATTTTCAGGAGCGCTGGAAAATGGTGGTTCTGTGCGGGGAATCAATGTCAAGGGCCAGGGCGGTATGCCGCGCAAAAAAATTGATAAGCTGGTGGAGTTTGCCAGAGGATATGGCGCGAAAGGGCTTGCCTATCTCTCCATCAATGAGGACGGCTCCTACAAATCATCGTTTGCCAAATTTATGTCAGAAGAGGAATTAAAAACTCTGGTGGAGAAGATGGACGGACAGTCAGGAGATTTGCTGTTGTTTGCCGCAGATAAAAATAAAATAGTCTGGGATGTACTCGGGGCACTGCGCTTAGAACTGGCACACCAGTTGGAATTGATTGACAAAAATCTCTATCATTTTCTGTGGGTGACAGAATTTCCTTTGTTAGAGTGGTCGGAGGAAGAAAATCGTTTTATGGCCATGCATCATCCATTTACCATGCCTATGGAAGAGGATTGGGATAAGATTGACAGCGATCCAGGGGCAGTTCGGGCTAAAGCATATGATATTGTTCTCAACGGGACAGAGCTTGGCGGGGGATCTGTGCGTATTCATCAAAATCAGATTCAAGAAAAGATGCTCGAGGTGTTAGGCTTTACCAAAGAGAGCGCTTATGAGCAGTTTGGATTTTTATTAAATGCATTTAAATATGGAGTGCCGCCCCATGCAGGACTTGCCTATGGATTGGATCGTATGGTGATGCTGATGATGCAGTGTGAATCGATTCGTGATGTGATTGCGTTCCCCAAGGTCAAGGACGCCTCCTGTCTGATGACAGACGCGCCTAATGTGGTAGATCCGAAACAATTAGAGGAGCTGGCCTTATCGGTGGACAGGCAGGAACAATCTTCTGTTGAATAAAATGTTACAAAAATTTATAATAGAATGTATGTTCGGGAAAATGCTGAAAACCGCTAAAATAGGGCATTGCAACCGAAAGTTTACATCAAAATCTTCAAAAGCAACACAAAATATGCAGACTTTACATTCAAGATAAGTTAAGATGATTTCACCAAAAGCGCGCAAGAGGTAGAAATGGAAAGCTTAAGAAAGGCAAAGGTGAAAGAGATTAATGTGTTTGGAGAAAATTTACAGTTTTACAGAAAGAAGAGGGAGATGACACAAGAGCAGCTTGCAGAAAAACTTGATGTGTCCAGACAGACTGTTTCCAAATGGGAGGCGGGAACTTCCTATCCAGAGATGGAGAAGATTTTACAGTTATGTGAGTTATTTTCTTGTGAAATGGATACTCTGCTGCGCAGGAATGCGGCAGAGTTGGAGATTGCGGACAGCCAGGGTTACGATATTCATATGGATAAATTCCGCAGAGGAATTACATTGGGAGTAATGTTACTGATTTTTGGAGCTTCTCTCTATGAACTGCTGAGTGGTTTTCAAATCGCAGAGGTCTGGATCGATACATCATTTTTTGCAATTATGATTGTGGGAATTTTGGAGCTTGTGGTGACAGGAATGCAGCATGACATTTACCGGAAAAATCATCAGGTTGTAATAGATTTTTATACCAAAGGGGAACGAGAAGCGTATGCAGAAAAGTTTCCGATGCGGATTGCCGCAGGGATTGGCATCATATTGATTGGGTTGTTGTTTATCATGAATATTGATGACTTGCCCTTGAGAGAAGGCATGACAGATGATTTTTATACTGGTCTTTTTCTGATTTTGGTGGCCGCCGGTGTGGGAATACTGGTAAATACTGGAATTGGAAAGCAAAAATATGAGATTGCTGCATACAATCAAGAAAATAATCCCAGTGACCAGATTCGTAAAGTGAATCAGAAAATTGAGGTCTGGTGTGGATGTATTATGATTTTGGCGACGGTTTTCTTTTTTGTAGTAGGATATGCAGGATTTTGGAGTTTTTCCTGGATGGCATATCCGGTTGGCGGGCTGTTCTGCGGAATGGTGGCCTTGATTTTTCAGGGGCAGAAGAAATGAGAAGGAGGAAGAATGAAAAAAGGCATTTTGTTTGATCTGGATGGAACCTTGTGGGATTCTTCCAGGGAAGTGGCAATTTCCTGGCAGGAGGCGTTGGAAAAACGTGAAGATGTGGACAAGGAAATTACCACAGAAATGATTCAGAGCGTGATGGGAAAGAGTATGTATGAGATTGCAGATCTCCTCTTTGGAGAGTATGATCTAAAGGCACGCCGTGAATTGTTGGAATATTGCTGTCAGGAGGAGAATGAATATATACGGCTTCACGGCGGCAGACTTTTGAAGGGCTTGGAGGCAACTCTGCAAAAATTAAAGGAGCAGGGGTATTATCTGTATATTGTCAGCAACTGCCAAGTGGGTTATATTGAGGCATTTTTAGAGTATCATAAACTGGGAGATTATTTTGCGGATTTTGAGAGTTTTGGGGCAACCGGAAGGGAAAAAGGTTACAATATTCGTCTGGTGGCAGAGCGCAATCACTTGCAGCAGGCGGTTTATGTTGGAGATACCCAGGGGGATTATCTAGCAGCCACAGAAGCAGGACTGCCCTTTATCCATGCGAAAACAGGATATGGGACAATGGAGGCAGAGGCGCCTTATATCACAGAGTTGGCAGAGCTGCCGGAAGTGGCGGCAAAATTTTTTAAATAATAGGGAAGGAGAAACGGAAGATATGGAAAAGATTACAAGTTTTACGATTGATCATATCAAGCTGGAACCAGGGATTTATGTGTCCAGAAAAGATCATGTGGGGGAGGAAATTATTACCACATTTGATCTGCGGATGACCTCTCCCAATGATGAGCCAGTAATGAATACAGCAGAGGTTCATACCATTGAACATTTGGCGGCCACTTTTCTGCGCAATGACAAAGAATATGGGGATAAGACGATTTATTTTGGGCCAATGGGATGTCGTACTGGTTTTTATCTGCTGTTAGCAGGTGATTATCAGTCTTGGGATATCGTGGAGCTGATTACAAAATTGTATGAGTTTATCCGTGACTTTGAGGGAGAAGTGCCAGGGGCAAGCGCCAAAGACTGTGGTAATTATCTTGATATGAATCTTGGCATGGCAAAATATCTCGCAAAGCGTTATTTAACACAGACTCTGTATGATATTGATGAAAAACATTTGGTATATCCAGATAATGAATAGTGAAGAAAGGGAAGGAGCCATGAAAAAAATAGGAATTATTGGTGCAATGGAGCTGGAAGTGGAGGCTTTAAAGAGTAAGATGTCCATCCGCAATAAAAAGGAAAAAGCCTCTATGGAATTTTTGGAGGGAACGCTGCAGGGAACAGAGGTTGTCATTGTAAGAAGCGGTATTGGCAAGGTAAATGCTGCTCTTTGTACCCAAATTCTCTGTGATTTGTTTGAGGTAAGCCATATTATCAATACGGGCGTGGCAGGGTCTTTAAAGAAAGAAATTGATATTGGCGATATTGTGGTTTCTGTCGATGCACTTCATCATGATGTGGATGTACGCATTTTCGGATATCTTTTGGGGGAAGTGCCGCAGGTGGGATGTCTGGCATTTCCAGCAGACGAGCATCTTGCGAATCTTGCAGTTTCCTGCTGCAAGGAAGTGAATCCTGATATCCAGGTATATCAGGGGCGAGTGGTAAGCGGAGACCAGTTTATCAGTGACAAGCAGGTCAAAGATCATATTATAGATAATTTCCAGGGATTTTGTGTGGAGATGGAGGGAGCTTCCATTGCACATGCCGCATATTTAAATCATGTTCCATTTGTAGTAATTCGGGCAATTTCTGATAAAGCGGATGACAGCGCAGAGATGGATTATCCAACCTTTGAGAAGGCAGCAGCAGCGCATTCAGCAGCTTTGGTGGAACATATGCTGCCATTGGTTTAGCACAGCGAATAATAAATTATTATAATATTTCGTTATCTTAGGGGAAAATAGAGACTAAAAAAACAGGTAGGACACTTATTCAGGTTCTTTCTGATGCTTGGCTAATTCTAATAATTTCATTTTTATGCAGCAAATTATTTCAAAATTTGTGCAAAATCATGAGAATATATGGATAGCCGAAGTGCAAAAAGAACCCGTATTTATGTGTTCTGCCTGTTTTTTCTATATAATATAAGTTTTTTCTTAACGCCTATGTAGACGAAATCTTTGAATGGAAACTTTCAATTCCTCTGATTGACGGTAAAGTGCCTGTGCTGAGGAGGCAGATTTTTCCGCAGTGGTGGCGTTAGTCTGAACCACACCAGCAATCTGTTCCATACCCATAGTCAACTGATGCAGAGACTGGGACTGCTGCATAGCTGATTCTGCAATCTGTTCAATTAAGTCTGTGGCCTGTTTTGCACCGACAACCACATCGGCAAGTGCGTCTGTGGTGTCTATGGAGAGTGCAGTTCCGTTTTGTATCATTTTCATGGAATTTTCAATCAATTCTGTAATATGCTGTGCAGATACAGCGCTTTTGTTGGCAAGATTTTGAACTTCATCCGCGACGATGGCAAAGCCTTTGCCAGCAGAACCTGCACGTGCAGCTTCTACCGCAGCATTTAAAGCAAGGATATTTGTCTGGAAAGAGATATCCTCAATGGTTTTGATAATTCCGCCAATCTGCTGGGAGGCGTCTGAGATATCTTTCATAGCAGCAGTCAAATCTGCCATTTTATCATTGCTGACCATAAGAAGCTGGGCTGCATCTGTGGAACATCTGCGAGCGGTCTCTGCGTCCTTGGAAGTGCGGTCTACCTGTCCAGATAATTCTTGGATGCTGGATGACAACTCTTCGACTGCAGAGGCCTGTTCTACAGCGCCATCGGAAAGAATCTGGGCATCGGAAGCCATCCGTTTGGATTCTTCTGAAACATTTCCGGCAGTGAGGTTGATTTGAGAGAGCGCATTGTTGAGAGAATCAATAATCTGGCGCATCGCATTCTGAATTGGTAAAAATTCGCCGCGGTAATCGCTGCCAATGGAGAGATCCATATTTCCATCTGCCATTTCTGCCAATTTTTGATCAATATCTTTGATATATTTTTTCAGTTCTCGTTTGGTCTCGTGAATCGAATCAATCAGCATTCCCGTCTCAGAACTATCAGATTTAAGGGGAAAATCAGCGGAAAGATTTCCATGAGAAATCTCACCCATCTGATCTCGCACTGCAATAACAGGACGCAAAATCTGCCAGCGAACTACAATCATACTGAGGATTTGCATCAGAGCCACAATTGCCAGTGCAGCAATCATTGTAAATTTAATAAATTCAGACCGCTGTCTTAGAGCCTCTACTTCTGCCAGTGTACGGTCATCCAAGGTCGTAAGAAATTGTTCTTTTAGGGAGTTGATCTTGGTGATGGCTGTGTTGTAATCTTTTCCATATACATAATCAAGAGCTTTTTTCTGTTTACCGTTCTGAACATTTTCCATAGCTTTGTCTTCCAGGGGAACCAGGCTGTTGGACAATTCAGACATGTCATCAATCATGCTTTGTTCTTCGGATGTGATGCCAATTTCTTGCATGGCAGTAATTCCCTTATCACGGTTTTTCAAGTTGTCAACTTCATTCCAGTAATTTTCAAAGTGTTCCTGATCACCAGTAGAAGCGAAAGCGCGCACTTCATTGGTAAGGTAAGCAGAGCCGTTCATAAAACGATTGGCATTGTAAGTCAGCTTAAAACGGTCTTCATTTGCCTGATTGAGTTTGCCGCTGATGTTGCCATATGAGAACAACGAAAACACTAGAAATATGAGTGACAAAATAGATACTCCGTTTAGCATAAACATTAAAGTAGATTTGTTGATGGATTTTTTCATTATTATTTTCCTCCAAAGTGTATACCATTATACTTTCCTTATCCCAAAGCCCCAGTTTTCAGTTTGAATTGAAAAGTATAGTTTGATGTTACTCCTAGTGTACAAAAAATAGTGGTGAATTTCAACTAAAAAGTTAAATTTTGTTATGGAAATGTATTGTAAGGTTATAGTTTATTCGACTGACAATATGGAGTATGAGCGGACTGTAATATTGTAATAATATGTAGTATAGAGGCGAATATTTCGCTTTTAAGAAAAAATTAATAAAATTCTTTGTGATTAATGTATATTTTATGATAAGATTAGGTACGGAATGATGGGATACCATCTTTTTCTATAAAAACAGGAGGAGAACAATGAGCAAAAAGAAAGTAGGCATTGCTCTTGCAGTTGTCATTATAATTGCGGCGGCAGGCGGCGGTGCATGGTATTTACTAAAGGGAAACGGTGCAGTCGGCAATAGTGCGGACAAGGTGTATGTGGAAACTGTGTCATCCCTGAATTCTACCAATTCGGGGGCGCAGAATCGATATTCTGGTATTGTGGAACCGCAGGAGAGCTGGAAGGTCAATAAAGAGGAAGAACGTCAGATCAAGGAAGTCTTTGTCCAGGAGGGAGATATGGTGGAGGAAGGGACGCCCTTGTTTGAGTACGATATGGAGGAAGTGAAATCAGAGATATCACAGGCGAATTTGGAATTGGAAGGAATGCAGAATGAGATCACAGATTATCAAAATCAAATCAATCAGCTTTCCAAAGAGAGAAATTCTTTGCCTGAGGCAGACCGGTTTGAATATACGGCCGAGATTCAGGAGAAAGAGAATAGTATTAAGCAGACACAGTATAATATCGAGAGCAAGAAAGCAGAGATTCAAAAAAAACAGGAGTCGATTGACAATGCAGTCGTCACCAGCAAGCTTGCTGGTGTGGTAAAATCGATCAATAAATCCAGTGCTGATTCTATGTCTGGAGAAGACGATTCGTATATGACAATCCTTGCAGTGGGAGATTTTCGGGTGAAGGGTACCGTCAGTGAGACGAATATACAAATGCTCTCAGAGGAGCAGCCAGTGATTTTGCGTTCTCGTATTGATGAAGAACAGACCTGGAATGGAACAATCACCAAGATTGATACACAGAATGAAGTCAATGAAAATAATAATGAGGTTTATATGGATTCTGGAAGCGGGTCGGAGACAGCAACCAAATATCCTTTTTATGTCAGTTTGGAATCTACAGACGGGCTGATTATGGGACAACATTTATTTATTGAGCTTGATCAGGGGCAGACAGAACAAAAAGAAGGTATCTGGCTGTTCGAGGGCTATATTATACAGGAAGAAGAGGCTGCTTATGTTTGGGCTTCAAATGAGAACAATAAGCTGGAAAAAAGAATAGTGGAATTGGGAGAATATGATGAAGAACTGGCAGAATATCAGATTGTCTCCGGGCTTACCGAGGAGGATACCATTGCATTTCCAATGGAAGGACTGTATGAAGGTGTGACCACAGTAACAGATGCTGATGAAGTAGATTATGATTCTCCTTTGTATAATCCAGAAGGAGAGGACGGCGAAACTTCAGAGGATGGAGAAGCATCTTCCGATGGAAGCACTGAGGATGGTGTCATGCCGCTTGAGGAAGGAATGGTGGATGAATCAGGAGTGCCAGGAGGGACAGATATGATGGAGGGCATGGAATCATCTGAGGAAGATACCTCGGATGGAGATGGAGCAAATGAAGCTGACACGAACGAAGGGCAGGATTCAGAACAAGAACCGGAGGGATAAGCGACGATGATATTGGATTTGCAAAATATATATAAAGATTATCAGCAGGATAAGTTGGTGGTTCCAGTATTGAAGGATGTCTCGCTGCAGGTGGAGGAAGGAGAATATGTGGCGGTTATGGGGCCTTCAGGTTCCGGCAAGACCACATTGATGAATATCATTGGATGCTTGGATCGTCCTACTTCTGGCACCTATCAGCTTGCCGGAGAAGATGTATTGAAATGTAAGGACAAAGAAATGTCAGATTTGCGTCTTAGGTGTATTGGTTTTGTATTTCAGAGTTTTCAATTGCTTTCCAGGCAGTCGGCTCTGGAAAATGTAGCCTTGCCCTTAAGTTATGCCGGAGTCAAGAAGAAGGAACGGAAGATTCGTGCGTCGCAGGCTTTGGAACGCGTAGGGTTGGGAGATCGCGTCACTTTTAAACCAACCCAATTATCTGGCGGACAGAAGCAGCGTGTGGCAATTGCCCGCGCAATGGTAAATAATCCGAAGATTTTGCTGGCAGACGAGCCTACTGGCGCCTTAGATTCCAAGTCGGGACAGCAGATCATGGATTTGTTTCAGCAGTTGAATGATGAAGGTGTGACAATCGTGATGATTACTCATGACAGAAATATTGCTTCAAAAGCCAAGCGGATTGTACATATCATTGATGGTATGATTACAGAAGAAGGCAGCGAGGAGGCGGAGCATGAATAAAAAGGCGATTATCATTACTGTGATAGTTTTGGGTGTAGTGGCTGCAGCCTCTTTTGGAGGCATCAAAGCTTACCAAAATTATCAGCAAAATAATCTCATCGCAGAGGTACAATATGTATCAAATCTAAATGCATATTATGGCGGCAATGAGATGAGCAGTTCTGGAATACTGACTAATGACTTTTCTCAAGATGTATATTCGTTGGAGGATAAGACACTTTTGGAAATATTTGTAGAGGAAGGACAGAGTGTAAAAGCTGGAGATCCCTTGGTTTCCTTTGATATGACTATGTCCAATCTGGAATTAGAAATGAAGGAGTTGAGCGTGGCCTCTAATGCAAATAAAATGGAGGCTGCAAAACGTGAGTTGGAAAAGCTTAAAAATACTAAGCCGATTGCTCCAGAACCTGATATTCCAGATGACCCCGAGCCAGAACCGGAGCCAGAACCAGAACCGGAGCCGGAGCCCGAACCTGCTCCCCAACCAGAGCTTCCGCCGAAAACCGGGGACGCCTATAACTTTATTCATAAGGATTCCAAGCCCAACGGTGGAAGGGGCACGGAGGAAAATCCTTATATATATCTGTGTATGCCAGATTGTTATGTGTTCGGTGATTTTATCAATAGTCTCTCGGCAAATAAGAAAAAACCAATTTATGTGAGTCTGGAAATACACAAAGAAAATGTGCTTACAGGTAAGATTCTCAGTGTTTGGGAGATTAGCGGCGCCAGTGGGTTTCCACAAATGGCGGAAGATTCCCGCTGGTCGGTGAGGACGAGAACTCAGGTTGTGGAACCGGAGGAACCAGAGGAGCCAGAGGAGCCGGAAGAGCCGGAGGAACCAGAGCCAGAGCCCGAACCAGAGCCAGAGCCCGAACCTGAACCACCCCAGGGGTATACGGCAGAAGAGCTTGCTGAGAAAATAAAAGAAAAGGAGCAGGAAATCCGCGATCTTGATTTGGAGGGGCGCAAGGAAGCACTGGAATTGGAACAGATGAAGAAGATGTCTAATGATGGTATCATTAAGGCAGAAGTAGACGGTGTTGTTAAGAATGTTGCTGAGAAGGATAATCTTCCCACAGACGGTTCACCGCTTCTGACAGTGGCCGGTTCCGAAGGATTGTATGTGAAGGGTTCTTTGAGTGAATTACAGCTTGGTGAGGTTGAAGTAGGACAGAAAGTTTATGCCAATTGTTGGGAGAGTGGTCAGAATGTGGAGGCTTCCATTACCGAGATTTCCACTTATCCAGATGAGAACAGCAATGCCTGGGGCGGAGATGGCAATCCCAATGTGTCTTACTATCCTTATACCGCGTATATTGAAAACACGGAAGGACTGCGCAATGGAGAATATGTGGATTTGACTATAACAGCTACAGGCGGCGAGGATCAGGAGAATAAAATTTACCTTGAGAAAGCTTATATCCGCGATGAGGACGGAAAAAAATATGTGATGAAGGCGGACAAGGATAACCGTCTGGCGAAGCAGTATGTGAAAACAGGGAAGACAATTTGGGGGGCGTATGCGGAGATTGTAGAAGGATTGACGAAAGAAGACCGGATTGCTTTTCCCTATGGCAAATCGGCAAAAGAAGGCGTGAAAGTGAAGGACGAGAGTGAATAACTTAGAACGGACATAAATTAGGAGGAAAATATGTTAGAAAATATCAGATTGTCCTTTCAGGGATTGTGGTCACATAAGATGCGTTCCTTTCTTACCATGCTGGGAATTATCATCGGTATTGCGGCGATTATAGCGATTGTCTCAACCATTAAGGGAACCAATGAGCAGATTAAAGAAAACCTGATTGGATCTGGAGAAAATACAGTAAATGTGCAGCTTTATCAAGGGGACGAGTCTTATGAGTTAGACTATGGGATTCCAGACGGGGTTCCGGTGATCTCTGAGGAGACAAGACAGCAGATGGTGGATATCAAACACGTGGAGGGGGCGTCTCTCTATACTTCAAGATATGCTTCTGGTGCGGTATATTACCAAAATACTGGACTGTCCGGCGGAAGAATTTATGGCATTGACAGCCATTATCTTAATACCTGTAATTATATTCTCAAACAGGGACGCGGATTTACAGAATCTGATTACAAGAAATTCCGCAAAGTGGTGCTGCTGGACGAAAATTCTGCCGAGACCTTGTTTCAAGGAGAAGATCCCGTGGGAAAAACCCTGGAAATTCAAAAACAGCCCTTTATTGTAATTGGTATTGTCACAAAAACAGCCAAATTTGAACCAGTGATCAATTCGATTGAAGATTATTATACGTATGCAGAGAAGGTCAGCGGCGCTGTTTATGTGCCAGATGCTGCCTGGCCAGTGCTTTATGGCTATGATGAGCCACAGTCTTTGGTATTGAAATTGGACAGTGTTGACAATATGACCGTTGCCGGCAAGGAAGCGGCGACAATTTTAAACAGTGGTCTCTCTGTAAAAGATGAGAGTATGAAATACAAGGCCGACGATTTACTTAAGCAGGCAGAAGATATGCAAAAGCTTGGTCAGTCTACAAATACCATGCTGATCTGGATTGCAGGGATCTCTTTGTTGGTTGGCGGTATCGGCGTTATGAACATTATGTTGGTATCTGTCACTGAGCGTACCCAGGAAATTGGACTGAAAAAAGCGATCGGGGCGCGCAAGGGTAAGGTATTGGGACAGTTTTTAACTGAAGCGGCGGTGCTCACGAGCCTTGGCGGGCTGGTGGGCGTGATTGTGGGAATTGTTCTTGCAGAGGTGATTTCCAAGGTTACTGGAACATTGGTGGCAATCAGTGTCCCTGCAGCAGTGCTCGCAGTCGTATTTTCTATGGTGATTGGTATAGTATTCGGTCTGCTGCCTTCCTATAAGGCGGCGAATTTGGATCCTATTGAGGCTTTGAGACACGAGTAAATAATTACAGACATGATAGCTCTGCTAGTATGTCTGTAGTTTAAGGTTCTGAATATTATAGTTGAGAAGTATTTCCTATCCATATTCAAATAGGAAATACTTCTTTTTTCATGCAGCTTGGCGAAAAAATGTGCAGCTTGCGCAAAGAAGGTTGCACATGATAAAAAGAAAACGTTATACTAATGACAGCAAGGAGGCTGTTATGAAAATATGTTTGCAACAGGTGAATGAGGGAGAAGAAGAAATTTTGATTCGCTATCGGCAAATGACGCCCAGGCTGCAGCAGATAATAGAATATCTACAGAGGGAACAAGTCGCTGTGATAGGCAGGCGTAATGGTATGTCGTATCAACTTCTGCCAGAGGAAATTTACTATTTTGAACGAGTGGATGAGCGGATTTTTGCCTATACCGAGAAGGCGGAGTATCAGGTTATGCTTACTTTGGCGGAGGCAGAGGAGGCTTTGCAGGAATATGGATTTTTTCGGTGCAACAAATCTTTTGTGTTAAATAGCGATCATATTATATCGGTGAGGAGTGAAATGGGAAATCGTATCAATGCGATCCTGGATAATCAGGAACATGTGATTATTTCCAGAAGATATGCCAAGGATTTTAGGGAAATGTTGAAAAGAGGGATTAGCCATGAATAAATTGCGGAAATATTTGAAAATAGAAGCAGATGTGGAGGGGATGGCGGCAGTACATGGCTGTTCTATGATCTGTGTGTATGGATTGATACAGTGGCTGTCGGGGGTAAAGGCCATTCCATTTTCTGTTATTTTCTGGCAGTTGATTCTGGGGTATGCAATTGCCTGGACGCAGAAAGGATTATTTTTAAAGGAGCGCGCTTATAAAAAATGGGAATATCAAGTACGTGAGGCACTCTGGTGTATGGTTCCGATCTGTTACACATTGCTGGCCTCGTCGGTATCTCATTGGTTTTCATTTCCCTTATCTGGCGCTGCAATTCTGTTTTATGCGATTCTGTTTATCTATTATGTGATGTTGTGGCTGTTTTTAAAATATTTCTATTGGAGGGAGACTAGAGAAATGAATCACCTGCTGGAAATCAGAAGAAAAAACATTAAAAATAAAGTGAAACATCAGGAATTAGCAAAAGAAGGAGGCAGAAAATGAGTGATGCGATAGAATTACAACATGTGACAAAGGATTATGGAGATGGAAAAGGCGTATTTGATCTATCCTTTACGGTAAAAGAAGGGGAGGTGTTCGGTTATCTTGGGCCGAATGGTGCAGGCAAGACGACGACGATTCGCCAGTTGATGGGATTTATCCGGCCTCAGAGTGGTTCTTGTCAGATTTTTGGCATGGATTGTTTTCGGCAGGCAGATCAGATCCAGAGGAGAAATGGCTATCTTGCCGGAGAATTAACTTTTCCAGAAGATATGACAGGAAGACAATTTTTAAAATTTATGGCAGATTTAAAGGGGTTGAAGAAGTATGCACGTATGGAAGAACTGATGGAGCGCTTTGAGTTGGATCCACGAGGCAAAATCCATAAAATGTCAAAGGGAACGAAACAAAAAGTTGGGATTGTAAATGCATTTATGCATGAGCCGCGGACAATTATTTTAGATGAGCCTACTAGTGGGTTGGATCCATTAATGCGAAATCGGTTTGTGAAGTTGATTTTGGAGGAAAAGAAAAAGGGAACGACAATTCTTTTGTGTTCCCATATTTTAGAAGAGGTGCAAAAAACCTGCGACCGCACGGCAATTTTACGGGCGGGAAAACTGGTGGCAGTGGAGAATTTAAGCGATAAGAGGCAGAACCTGGAGGAATTGTTTTTACATTTCTATGAAGAGGAAGGAGAGGAAGAAAAATGATTTCCATAACCTTATTGAAACGGGATATAAAAACCTGTATAAAGCCATTTTTGTTGGTATTTGCAGTGATCTGTATGTATACAGTGATTATCGTCTATATGTATGACCCTGATTTTGCAGAAATGTTAGAGGAATATCAGCAGAAGATGCCAGAAGTAATGGCGGCAATGGGGATGACTGGAATTGCTTCCAGTTTAATTGAGTGGATGCAGATTTATCTCTATGGCTTTATCATGATGTTGTTTCCATTAATTTTTATTATCGTCATGGTGCAGAAGCTTGTCATGGGCTATATTGACAGTGGTTCGATGGCCAATCTGTTGGCGACAGGTAATTCCAGGGGAGAGATCATTTGTACACAGGCGTTTTCGGCCGTATTGTGGATGGTACTTCTGATGGGAGCGGTGACTGTGGCTGGAATTTTCAGTGGAATGTGGTTATTTCCAGGGGAGCTTAATGTGGAGAGGTATCTGATTTTAAATATAAGTACCTTGTTTTTGCAGCTTGTTGTAGCTGGAATTTCTTTTCTCTGTGCCTGTGTATGCAGTGAGGCGAGGCACTATTATACCGTTGGCGCAGGACTGCCATTGTTGTTCTTTTTGATGCAGATGATTTCTAATATGGGAGAAAAACTTGAGAATTTAAAATACTTTACGATCTATACATTGCTTCCTGCTGATAAGATTGCAGCGGGGAAAGGCTGTATGATTCAAAATCTAGTGTTGCTTTTCTTGGCAATGGTCTTATTTGGCAGTGGAATCTGGTGGTTTCAGAGAAGAGATCTGGGGATATAGGAGCACGTGATTTGAGATAAGTTTGCGTTATTTCATGTTGGCATGAGCAAATAATCCAATGAAAAAACGAGGAAACTCAGAAGATAAGCAGTTGTAATTGGATAAAATTTGGGATATAATGGACATACTTAGGCAAAATGTCAGAAGGTAAAGGGTGAAAGAAAAAAAGAAGAAGGGACGAAATGCAAACACGCATCTTTCACCCTTTGTGTTTGCGCCTCACATGAAAATGCAAGCATTTTCGCTTGAGGCTTGGTGCAAATCATGATTGATTTAAAATTTTTAAGAGAAAATCCAGAAGTAGTAAAACAAAATATTAAGAACAAATTTCAGGATAGCAAGCTTTCTTTGGTGGATGAGGTAATTGATCTGGATATCAAGGCCAGGAAAACACAGCAGGAGGCAGACACACTGCGTGCTGACAGAAAGAGGCTGTCTAAGCAGATTGGCGCTTTGATGGTACAGGGCAGGAAGGAAGATGCTGAGGCTACAAAGTCGCAGGTAAATGCAGGCGCCGAGAGGCTTGCGGAATTAGAAGAACTGGAAGGGGAATTACAAGAGAAGATTAAAAAGATTATGATGGTAATTCCAAATATTATTGATCCTTCTGTGCCCATTGGAAAAGATGACAGTGAAAATGTAGAGGTTCAAAGGTATGGCGAACCAGTAACGCCAGATTTTGAGATTCCTTACCATGCAGAGATTATGGAGCGTTTTCAGGGATTGGATTTAGACAGCGCCCGCAAAGTGGCTGGCAATGGTTTTTATTATTTAATGGGTGATATCGCCAGACTGCATTCAGCAGTAATCTCTTATGCCAGAGATTTTATGGTAAACCGTGGTTTTACTTATTGTGTACCACCCTTTATGATTCGCAGCAATGTTGTCACTGGGGTGATGAGCTTTGCGGAAATGGACGCTATGATGTATAAGATTGAGGGCGAAGATCTGTATTTGATTGGAACCAGTGAGCATTCCATGATTGGAAAATTTATTGACACCATTTTAAGTGAGGATCAGTTACCGCAGACCTTGACCAGCTATTCTCCCTGTTTCCGCAAGGAAAAGGGTGCTCATGGCATTGAGGAGCGTGGTGTGTATCGTATTCATCAGTTTGAAAAGCAGGAGATGATTGTCGTCTGCAAGCCTGAGGAATCTATGGGCTGGTTTGAAAAGCTGTGGCAGAATACAGTAGATTTATTCCGTTCTTTGGATATTCCAGTGCGTACACTGGAATGTTGTTCTGGCGATCTGGCAGACTTAAAGGTGAAATCTATTGATGTGGAGGCATGGTCTCCAAGACAGCAGAAATATTTTGAGGTGGGAAGTTGTTCTAATTTGGGAGATGCCCAGGCGCGCCGTTTGAAAATTCGTGTCAATGCAAAGGGCGGTAAATATTTTGCACATACGTTGAATAACACAGTTGTGGCTCCTCCACGTATGCTAATTGCGTTTTTGGAGAATAATTTATGTGAAGATGGCAGTGTAAAAATCCCGGAAGCGCTGCGGCCTTATATGGGTGGACAGGAAAAGATTGTTCCGCCTGAGAAATAATCTGACTGCCTTTCCGCTTTATTGTTGCAGCAGGCAGGGGATGTGTCTGTGAGCGGTGTACAAAAGAAAACCTGCATGTAAAAAGTCACATGCGGGTTTTTATATTATACCCAAAGGGCTTCAATATGGCATTCGGCAAATATAAGGAATACCCAAAGGGCTCTAATATGCCATTCGGTAAGTATAAGGATATCCACAGAGCCAAAATGCGCCATTCGGTGTGTCATAAGGTATGGAAAGGAAAGAGATTAGATAACAGATGAAGAAGAAATATGTGGCGATTAGTATCATTGGGTTAGTGATTGCGGCGATGGTATTTTTAAGTATTTGGATGTTGCCATTACTGCGGGTTGCAGCGACACTGCACAGTGCCTTACATGCAAAAAGTTATGATTACAAAGTTGCAGTGACACTAAACAAGGAGATATTGTCAGAGCAGCAGCGGCAGTTTCTATCCCTAATGCCCTGGATACTAGGGATAGAGGAAGACGATTGTCTGACGTGGAGTGTTTCAGGAAGTATTTCAGAAGGGTGCGGCTATGCAAAACTTTATGGCGGCGGTTTGAAAGAGCCAATCACCGATGTGTATTTCAAAGATGATCAGATTATGGTCAATGTAAAAATGATTTATCAAAGTTTACAAGAAAATATTTTAGAAAAACATCCAATCATTGGAAATTTGGCGCCAAAGTGGGAATATGGAGATTATATTTCCCTGGAACAAATTGAGGAAATTTTTCAGGTTGATATAAAAGAAATTTTTCAGAATAATATATCCTCTGAGTTGTCAGGGCAGAACCTCTGGCAGATATGGATGATGCTAAGAGGGATGGAACGAAAAGAGGAAAATGATGGAATCCAGCAATTTGAGACAACTTTTAATAGTTATCAGACCATATTTGAGATTGGCAAGAAGAAAAAAATGCCCATGCTGGCAGTATTGGGAAAAGATGTAGAGGGAAACCAATATATTGAAGGATTTCGGGCCTCTCTTTTTGGAAAAGAGCCAGAGAAAATTGTTTTTCCAGAATCCATGATGGAGCAAGAGGAGATTGCACAGCTTAAGAAACTGTGGTCTTCGGTGAAAGAAATGCAGGGGACTTTAGAGGGATTATGGTAGCTGGTCGGCATACCACAAGATATAGAAAAATTTACTCCAGAGAAAGGATAGGATCGATTTGAACAAAAGAGAAAGAACGATTATTGTCAGAAATAATTATATGCTTCTGGCAACGCTTATTTTTTTGTGTGCGTATGGAGCAATGATGGTTTTTTCAGCAACTGCATATGAATGTGGGATGAGTAAAGATTATGACTATGACTCCTTTTACCTGGTGAAGCGTCAAGTGGGTTTTATGGTGGCTGGGTTTGCCGGTATTTTGCTGCTTCAGCATGTAAATTATAGATTGCTGAAGCCTTTTGCTGTGATTTTGTATCTTTCCGGTGTGGCCTCCATTTTTTTGTTAAAGACACCTCTGGGAGTTTCTGCGAATGGAGCTACACGTTGGGTGAAACTTGGAGTGCTGGGACAGTTTCAGGTCAGTGAATGGGTAAAAATCTGTGTGATTGTTTTTATGGCATTTCTAGTTGATTATTATAAACGTTATTTGGGGACGGCAAAGGTAACATTTTATCTTTGGGTTGCAGGAGCAATTCCAGCGGCACTGCTGTTTGAGCTTAGTAACGATTTGAGCAGTTCTGCAGTAGTGCTGGGGATTTGTTTTGTGATGTCCTTTATCAGTACAAGAACAGAGAAATTACATATTGCTGTGTTTGTCGGGGCGTTGGTTTTGGTAGCCTTGTATGTGTGGAGTATCTGGATCAATATGCCTACGCCTGAAGAATTAAATGAAATGCCATTCCGTGTCGGAAGAATTGCGGCATGGTTAGATCCTGACCGTTATGCTGCGGCACAGGGGCATCAGACACTGCAGGGACTATATGCGATTGGCAGAGGAGGGGTATTTGGAAAAGGGCTGGGGGCTTCCATACAGAAGTTGGGAGCAATCCCGGAGGCAGAGAATGATATGATTTTTTCTGTAATGTGTGAAGAGTTAGGAATGATTGGAGCGCTAGTATTTTTGTATCTTTTCGGTTATCTTCTTTATCAGATTTCCAGAGTTATGATGTCCTCACCAGATTTATTTGGAGGTATGCTAAGTCTAGGTGTGGCAGCACATTTGACGCTTCAGACTTTGTTTAATGTATGTGTCAATCTGGCAATTCTTCCCAACACAGGCATTCCATTGCCATTTATTTCTTATGGAGGGACAGCAGTATTTCTTTTGTTGGGCGGGGAGATGGCGATTGTGTTTTCTGTGGAGCGCAGGATTGGTATGAAAGAGCGAAAAAGATAATGATTTAAGGACTGAGACAAAGACAGAATGCACAAAAATCATTTTGGGAAGCTAGATTTCCAGAGTAATTTTTGTGCATTCTGTCTATGCTGCCAAAGGCAGCAAGACCTTTTGGCACTATAAGATCGGCTATTATAAAAAACGGGGAAACTCAAATCAAACAAGACTTGTAAATTGTCGCTCTATGTGATAAATTATGAAAGAACGGTATTCTGGGAAGAAACTGTATCATTTGATAAGGATTGTACGACCAATGCCTTTCCATTTTGCGAATGGAGGCAAATATGAGAATTGGAATAATAGGTGCCGGCAAGGTGGGAACTACAATGGGAAAATATATTGTAGACCACGGCGGAACTGTAAGCGGATTCTATACAAGAACTGCAAGCAATGGGCTGGAATCAGCACAATTTACACACACAAAGTATTTTACTACATTAGATTCACTGATTGAAGGAAGCGATACCCTATTTATTGCCACGACAGACAGAGCAATTAGAGATGTATGGGATTATATTACCACAAAAAATGTGAAAGGAAAAGTCATATGCCATTTTAGCGGCTCATTATCAAGTGATGTTTTTTCTAATTGGGAAGAAACGGGCGCCTGGGTCTGTTCTCTCCATCCAATCTACACGTTCAGTAACAAATTCACTGCATATCAAAATTTAACAGAAGCAAAATTTACTATAGAGGGAGACAGCAAAGCCTTAGAGCAATTACAAGAGCTGTTTTGTCTGCTGCCCAATGAGATCATCCATATTTCCACTAAGGAAAAGGTGAAATATCATGCTGCCACAAGCATTGCCAGCAATCATGTCACAGGATTAATTTATCTTGCTGTGGAGCTATTGCGGGAAGCTGGAATTAAGGAGCAGCAAGCTTATCATCTTCTAAAACCTTTGGTGGAGAAAAATGTGCAGGCAGTATTTTCTCAGGTTCCAGAAGGTGCCAAGGAAAGCAGCAGTATTTCTTCGGAGGGCAAGGTATATGCGGGTTGTGCGCAGACACTTACTGGCCCGATTGAACGTAACGATATTGCGACAGTGAATAAACATTTGCAGAAATTGGACAGACCAGAATGGGAAGCGGTATACCGCGCCGTGGGTCTTCAAGTATCAAAGGTTGCTCAGAGGAAACATCCAGAACGCAGCTACCAGGAAATAAAACATGTATTGGCGCAGAACATGCGCCCAGGGAGGTAATATGATGAAACATACAGTGGTGACAATTCAAAAGGCGAAGGAACAGGGAGAAAAACTGGCAATGCTGACAGCTTATGACTATTCAATGGCAAAGTTGATTGACGAAGCAGGCATTGACATGGTGTTAGTGGGGGATTCCCTGGGAATGGTGATGTTGGGCTATGAAGACACCCTGTCTGTGACGATGGAGGATATGATTCACCATACAGCGGCGGTGTCAAGAGGTATTAAGAATGCATTTTTAGTGGCAGATATGCCTTTTCTGTCTTACCAGACTTCGGTTTATGATGCAGTCTGCAATGCAGGGCGTCTTATAAAGGAAGGCCGAGCAGAGGCTGTGAAGCTTGAGGGGGGCAGTGCATTTGCGGAACATATTCGCGCGATCACAAATGCTTCGATTCCGGTGGTGGCACATCTTGGGCTGACCCCACAGTCATTTCATAGCCTGGGAGGATTTAAAGTTCAGGGTAAATCAGAACAGGCAGCAAAGAAGTTGATTGAGGATGCTAAAGCTGTTGAGGAAGCAGGGGCAGTGGCGCTCGTACTGGAATGTGTGCCAGCAAAACTTGCAGAATTAGTGACGAAAAAGCTTCATATTCCAACCATTGGGATTGGGGCAGGAGCCGGTTGTGATGGACAGGTGTTGGTATATCAGGATATGCTGGCAATGTTTGGAGATTTTAAGCCTAAATTTGTCAAACGTTTTGGAGAAGTTGGAGCAGTGATGAAAGAGGCTTTTCAGACATACAGCCAGGAAGTGAAGGCTGGTGTATTTCCGGCAGCAGAACATACTTTCCAGATTGACGATGATGTGATAGAAAAATTATATTAGATGGGAGATGTCTCCTACACCATTCAGACGCCAGTGGTGTTTGTAATAGAAAAGAGGGAAATAAAATGCAGATTATTAAGACGATTGAAGAACTTCGTCCTATTTTGAAAGAATTTCGCAGGCAGGGGTTACGTGTGGGGCTGGTGCCTACGATGGGTTATCTTCATGAAGGGCATAAGAGTTTGATTGTAAAAGCAGTCAGTGAAAATGATCGAGTGATTGTCAGTGATTTTGTCAATCCTACGCAGTTTGGGGTCAATGAGGATCTCTCGAGTTACCCCAGAGATATTGAGCGGGATGCGGCGCTCTGTGAGGAAGCAGGGGCAGCCTTGATTTTCCATCCAGAACCAGAGGAAATGTATTTTCCAGACAATTGCACTTTTGTGGATATGGATCAGTTGACGAAGGGGCTTTGTGGAAAGACCAGGCCGACGCATTTTCGCGGTGTTTGTACTGTGGTTTCCAAGCTTTTTCATATTGTAATGCCAGACAGAGCCTATTTTGGACAGAAAGATGCACAGCAGCTTGCAGTGATTCGGCGGATGGTGCGTGATTTGAATTTTGATATCACCATTGTGGGATGTCCGATTGTAAGGGAGGCTGACGGGTTGGCGATGAGTTCCAGAAATACTTATTTAAGCCCAGAGGAGCGAAAAGCTGCTCTGATTCTGCACAAATCTTTGCAGATCGGGGAAGAGATGATGCGGGCAGGGGAGCGCGATGCTCTTAAAATCAAAACAGCGATTCAAGCAAATATGGAGACAGAAGTCTTGGCGCGTGTTGATTATGTGGAGATTGTAGATGCAGATTCCTTAGAGCAGGTGACAATAATTGAGAAGCCTGTACTCACTGCCACGGCAGTTTATATTGGGAATACCAGACTGATAGATAACTTTACTTATGAACCATAGTCCGAAAGGAGTATTTCAATGTATTTAAAGATGTTAAAGGGGAAAATTCACCGTGCAGTTGTCAAGCAGGCAGAGCTGAATTATGTGGGAAGTATTACCGTGGATCCAGAGTTGATGCAGGCTGCAGGGATTTTAGAATATGAAAATGTTCAGATTGTGGATATTGAAAATGGCAATCGTTTTGAGACTTATACAATTGCCGGAGAGCCAGGCAGCGGTATGATCTGTTTAAATGGAGCGGCAGCCAGGCAGGTATTGGCTGGAGATCATATCATTATTATGGCTTATGCGCAGATGACACCAGAGGAAGCAAAAAACTTCCAGCCCCAGGTTGTATTTGTTGACCAGGAAAATAAAATTTCCAGAATCACTACCTATGAGAAGCATGGGGAACTTTCAGAAAGGGAATAAAGATATGTTACAGGGAAAAACGGTACTCTTGGGCGTCACAGGCGGAATTGCTGCATATAAAATGCCTAATGTGGCAAGAATGCTGAAAAAAATGCACTGTAATGTACATGTGTTGATGACAGAAAATGCCACCAATTTTATAACAGCGACCACCTTTGAAACTCTGACGGGAAATAAATGCCTGATTGATACATTTGATCGAAATTTTGAATTTTCTGTGGAGCATGTAGCTTTGGCAAAGCAGGCGGATCTGGTGTTGATTGCACCTGCAACGGCAAATGTGATCGGAAAAATTGCCAATGGCATTGCAGATGACATGTTGACTACAACAGTGATGGCATGTACCTGTCAGACATTGATCGCACCTGCCATGAATCACAATATGTATCGCAATCCAATTGTACAAGATAATTTGCAAAAACTAGAGCGGTATGGCTATGAGATTATTTTGCCCGATACCGGAATGTTGGCAAATGGAGATATTGGGGAAGGGAAACTGCCAGCAGAAGAGGTTTTAATAGAATATGTGGTGCGTCATCTTGCCCATGAAAAGGACTTGCAAGGCAAAAAGGTATTGGTAACGGCTGGAGCTACGCAGGAAGCAATTGATCCCGTGCGCTATATCACGAACCATTCCACTGGTAAAATGGGATATGCTCTGGCAAAAAAAGCTATGCTGCGAGGCGCACAGGTGACATTGGTGACGGGAGTTACAGCGCTGTCAGCACCAATGTTTACAGAAGTGGTCAATGTGGTGACAGCAGAAGACATGTATCATGCCGTAATGGAACATGCATCTTCGGCAGATCTCATTATCAAGGCAGCAGCTGTGGCGGATTATCGGCCTAGAGAAGCAGCGGAGGACAAGATTAAGAAAACGCAGGGAGAGGCCAGTATCTTGCTTCGGCGTACCAGAGATATTTTAGGTGAGCTTGGAAGAAGGAAATCAGAGGGGCAAATTCATGGATTTTTGTGCGGATTTTCTATGGAGACCCGCGATTTGGAAGAAAATTCCCGAGCAAAGCTTGAAAAAAAGCATCTGGATATGGTGGCGGCCAACAATCTTAAAGTGGAAGGTGCTGGATTTGGAACAGATACCAATGTGATTACTTTGATTACTCGTTCTCAAATAAAGCATTTAGAGAAAATGAGTAAAGAGGAAGCGGCAGATCAAATTTTAGATGCTATCATCGAAGAAATGGGAAATATCAATAATTAAAATGTGCTGAAAAATACATTTTTTTGTCTGGAATATTTTGGAAAAATAGATAAATAAAATTCACAATTTATACATTTTTTGTTAATGCTGTCTATAAAAAGATTGGTTATACTATAAATAACAATAATCATATTGTTAAAATGTTACAAAGGCGGCATGTTTATGAGAAAAATGTGTAATAAAAATGTAATATTAAAATATAGTATCTGTTTTGGAATAGTAGTGTCTGTTTGGGTTCTTTTGGCAATAGGTATCAAATGTTGTGAAACCATTTCATTTTTTTGCAATATAGAGCAGGAGTCGAATCAGAAGGTATTTACCAGTACAAAATACCGTTATGAGAAAAGATTCCGCAATACCTTAGAGCGTTATTCCTATTTTTCTTCTCTCTATAACCCAAAAGCTTCCACGGCAGTTCCAGGGCTTGAAATCACAGATGTTTTGGGAATTGGATGTGAACAGATGGTTCCACAGGGCATCTGTGTTACAGACGATTATATGTTGATTACAGCATATGATAGTGCTAAAAATAACCGTAAAAAGGATAGAAAGAACTGGCATAAACCAAATAATTCTGTACTCTATGTGCTTTCCAATCAGAAGCCATCAGAGCGTAAGCTTTTGACTACGATTGTATTGCCGGATGTCAATCATGTGGGTGGTGTAGCGTTTGATGGCAAGAATATTTGGATTGCCAAAAGTACAACCAGACAATGTAGCAGAATCTCGTATGATGTAATTAAGCAAGCTGTAAATTCTGGATTGGCAAGTTATCAGCTTTCCTCCTATTGTGAAAATGTTCCCTGTGGTGCGGTGGCGTCTTTTTTGGCGCATTATGATGGGATGCTCTGGGTGGGGACTTATCGAAATGGAATGAATAATATGGGAAGTCTCAGAGGTTATAATATTAACCAAAAGAATACTCCAGAAGGAATGAAATATGAATTGCAGAAACGAGAGGAGATTGTGATTCCAGGATATGCCAATGGCGTGGAGTTTGCAGAGATTGGCGGCAAATCATATATGGCAGTTGTCACCTCACGCGGAAGATTTTTTAATTCAGAAATTTATTTTTATAATATACTGCCTGATCCGAATACAGGAAAGAACTTGTATTATTGTTATAACTCCTCTAAATTTCCTCCTATGGCTGAGGAATTAGTAAGTGATGGAAAAAACTTGTATTTTTTATTTGAATCTTCTGCAACGTGTTATAGTACCCCAACCTATCTGAAATGCAGCTATCCGGTAGACCGTGTCTGTGCACTTTCTATGTTGGATTTATTTTTTGAAAATCAGGGAGCGGGATACCAAAAAGCTTCTGCCACTGAGAAAATGATCTTTCAAATTGTGCAGGATGAGATGTATTTCGAGAGGAAGTATTGGCAGCAATATCGAATGGAATTTCCCGAAAAGGTATGACTCTCTTGAGCAAAAAAGTTGTACTAGAACACACAAAGATAAAATATTGGTTTATGAAAAACTGAAAGGTATGGATATAGAAAAAATATGTAAGTATTTAGGCTGCATTATTGAAATTTTAGGAGTGATTGGAAGTTTTAATTTGGCGAAAGTCTTAGGTATGTCATAAAAAAGGATGAGAAAGATGAGGACAATAAGAATACTTGGAAGTGTCCGATTTGTGGCAAACGAAATCAACTTTATACAGGCACATGTTCCTGTGGGCAAGAAAGAGTATAAAAATGTGTAATGGTGTAGCAGTTATTATATAATCTGTTACACCATTATTTTCGTATGGAAAATAGATTCGATCAAATAAGGGAATGAAAGGAAGTATAGATGTCAAAAGAATTTGAATATATAAAATGGCAGTAACTATGCAGAAACCCTTAAAAATAGATATTCAGACCTTTTGAACGAAACTAAGCTTATTATTTCTATTAGTGCGGCAGCTCCCTTTTGATACTATGAAT
>Ga0137306_101001_pt1 | contig 31995 bp, 31 predicted proteins | sample Inofroosms_March_FD_97187 | JGI IMG/M metagenome (GOLD analysis project Ga0137306, IMG submission 97187) | Mouse cecal microbial communities from Vienna, Austria - N-Acetylneuraminic and N-Acetylglucosamine D2O microcosms_March | ecosystem: Host-associated > Mammals > Digestive system > Large...
CCCTCTGTAAAGGAGGAAGTGAAAATATGTGTGGAACTTTGATGTACCAGGCCTGCCTTGGCATTGAAAGCATAAAAGAGGATCTGTTCAGGCTGGATTATTGCGTTGGCAAAATACTGGAATTAAGCGCCGTAACCACGGACACCCAGGAAAGAATACTTGAGTTTGCCCAGTCCCGCCCAGAGATTTACAACTGTGTGGATATCGCCTGTGATTACTCGTCCAGGCTGCAAAGCGCATTGGAATCCATGACAGAACAGCTGGAAACGATCGGTGAACAGTATGCGCAGCAGACAGATGATATCACCAGACAGGGGGATTTGTAATTATGGAGAAGATTAAAAGTTACGTAGACAGGTTTTTAAAAACAAATAAGATGAAAAGGTCTTATGAACTTTCGTCGCTTGAGATTATCTCGTTTATGAAAGAAACGAATGGAGCAGACACAAATAAACTGTTTTCTATGATATGTACACTCTTTGATTACGGTTATGCCAAAGGCTACCGGGCGGCACTTGCTGAAATGAGAATGAAAGGGGCGAGGGCGTGACAGAATTAGATTTGTTTTACCGGTGCGTGCCGGATATTGCGGAAATTACCGTTGATTTACGGAAAAAGACACCGGAGCAGCAGGAACGGTTTAAAAGTGAGTGCTTGGAGTATGCGGCTGGTTTGGGCAGATTCGCGCATGATTTTATCTGTAAAGTGCTTATTGTGATTGACAAATACTTAAGGGAAATGAGGATACAGAAACGGTGAAAATTGATGATATAAAGATTTACCCATGCTTTGCCGCCCATCCTCCGAAGCCGGGGAAGGTTGAGCGGAAGGAATGGCTGTATGCGGAATCCGGCCTTGCCGAAGCGGATATTGTCCTGGATAGCAGTAATCACCTGATAGACGGATATATCTGGTATCTGCTGGCAAAATCCTATGGGCTGACCCATGTCCCTGTCAGGTATGGCCGCAGGCAGATCATAACGGCGGCACATAGAACCGGCGGGAAACTGTACCGGTGGGAACTGCCGGGGATATTGGTAGGCCGGGTACATCCTGGGGAGAAAGTTAAGGTTCAGACCTGCAGGGGCATCCGCACTGTCAGGGTGGCAGGGGTCGAGGAATACGCAGGGGAGCCGGAACCTTTCCGGATGGTTATCAGGAAATACCAGAGGGCAGCAGGCACAGGTCATCAGGAAGATATTAAGGCGGGGCAGGGTGGAAATGGATTATAGAAAAGCGATTATAAGTATGCTGGGCAGGGCAGATAAAAAGCAGCTGTTTTGTATATACCAGTTGATAAAATCCTATCTGGCATAGTAACCGGGGATAGGCGGCGGTCATAATGGCCTGCTGCCGTCCCACATTATGGAGGGTGGTGTTTGGATGGCGGAATACCAGATGAAGCATGCCTTTATTGCAGGCCAAAGGAAGTCAGGGTGAATGAATGGTTTGAGACATGGATTGATGAATATAAATCGTTGCAATGCAAGTCACAGACCCTGAGACTGTATCGCAATATATGAGAGAAAAGGTTTGGAGAACCTGGTTTTATTCAATGCTTTGGGGAGCAGCCTTTGTGATACAAACGTCCGGATAGATATCAATCAGATTGTTGAACGCATTAATCAGTCAGGAATAGAATTTGAGCATATTACGCCGCATACTTTCAGGCATACTTTCGCAACCAGGGGGCTTGAAGCAGGAATGCCATTGAAAGTTATGCAAACTATTTTGGGACATAGCAGCCTTTCCATGACGGCAGACTTATACAGCCACGTCCTTCCGGATACCAAAGCGGCAGAAATGAAAAAGCTGCAGGGAATTATTTAAAAGTGGTGTCAAAATGGTGTCAAAACATAACAGGGGGGTTCCAATCCTTTTACCTAGGTGATGGAAATCCCCTGTATTTATGCGCTTTTTCGGAATTTCCTCTGCCTTTTTTCCTTTCACACCACCTGAAAAATATAAAATTTCAGATAATCCGTCTCCGGCACATTCCACAAAATCGGATGGTCGGGGGCCTGCTGTCTGGCTTCTATCTGCCGCAATTCTACGCCTGCGTCCCGGGCAGCCGAGCGGAGCATTCTGGTAAACAGCTCGTCAGGCATAAAGTGGGAGCAGGAGCAGGTGGCCAGATAGCCGCCCCGGGGCAGAAGCTTCATGGCCCGCAGGTTGATTTCCTTGTAGCCTTTGGAGGCGTTGTGCACCGTTTTCCGGGATTTGGTGAAGGCGGGCGGGTCGAGAATAATAAAGTCAAATTTTTCCTGCTTTTCCTCCTCCAGCGCCGGAAGCAGGTCAAATACATTGGCCTTCCGGAACACCATACGGTCCGTAAGGCCATTTCGTCTGGCGTTTTCCTCGGCCATGTCCACGGCGGCCTGGGAGATGTCCACCGCGCATACATGTGCGGCGCCGCCCATAGCCGCATTCAGGGCAAAGGAGCCGGTATGGGTAAAGCAGTCCAGCACCCGCTTGCCTTTCGCCAGCTTTGCCACAGCCAGCCGGTTGTATTTCTGATCCAGAAAGAATCCTGTCTTCTGCCCGTTTTCAAAATCCACCAGATAGCGGATTTTGTTCTCCTCGATTTCCGTTACCGTGGCGTCAGGGCAGGGAATGCCGTGAAGGGGATACCAGCCCTGGTTCTGCCCCATGCCTTCTAATTCACGGATCGACACATCATTTCGCTCATAGATTCCCCGGATGTTCTGCCCGTCCTCCGTCAGCACCTGATAAAGGAGGGGGAAAACGGTATCCTTTAGCCGCTCCATGCCCACAGATAAGGTTTGTGTCACCAGGATATCGTTAAACCGGTCTACGGTCAGGCCGGGAAACTGGTCGGCTTCTCCGAAAATCAGACGGCAGCAGCCTACATCCTTCCCCATCACGGTTTTCCGGTACTCCCAGGCGTAACGGATTCTCCGCCCAAAGAAAGGGGCGTCAAATCTGTCGTTGGCATTCCGGGAGATCAGGCGCAGCCGGATTTTGGAATGCCGGCTGATCAGGCCGGTGCCTAGATATTTGCCCTTCTCGCTGACGGCATCCACAAGCCCGCCGTTTTCCCACCCCTCTTCTAGGGAAAGGATTTCCGTGTCATAGATCCAGGGATGGCCCTGCTCTACGGAACGTTCCGCTTTTTTTGTTATGATGGCCTTGGGGTAATTTCTTGTCTGTTTCATGGGTTATTATTCTCCTGGTTCTTTTGTTTGGTATCAGCGCGGCGTATTTTGCCGGATTTTTACTGTAACGTTTCTTCCTGTCCCATAGTCAGATACCGGTACAGCGTACACAAAGCAAAGGGAAAAACATCTTCTCCGAAATCAAACCGGGAGCTGTGGAAAGGAAACTGGCTCCCATCCCGGTTCGGCGCCATGAATATGATAAATACGCCTTTGGTTTGCTGGAAAAACAGCGCCGCGTTATCCCCCGACAGAAACAGTTCGTGGGACAGGGTGCTGTGCTCGGGGCCGAACACATAAGCCCCGGCCTGCAGCGCTTTGTCCACCAGCACGCCGTCATTGACAATTGAAGGCGTAGGCTGGTCAGACAGAGACAGTCGGATCTGGGCGCCGGTCGTTTTCTCGATGTCCGCGAGCCGTTTTTGTAAAAGTCGGCCGATCTCCTGATATTCCCTGAGATCCGGGGTGCGCAGCGTCCCGGAAAGACGGACGGAATCCGCTACGATATTTCTGCCTGTGCCGCCCTGGATGGTTCCGATCCCTAAGGCGAAGGGGCGGGCCAGCGGGTAATAGCGGTTGATGTCCGTGACGCACTCCACCGCCAGCGCGGCGGCATGGATGGCGTCGATTCCGGTTTCATAGGCGGCCCAGTGGGTGGAAAGGCCCCGGACTTCAATCTCCACCTTGCCCAGTGTGGCCGAGGCCACCCGTTCCTGAATGTCGATGCCCGGCCTGTGGTCGGTGACAAAATGGAAAATAATCATCTCATCCACATGGGGCTGTTCCAGCACACCGGCGTCCATCATCAGTTTTGTGCCGTTTCCCGACTCCTCGGCGGGCTGAAAAATGAATTTGATATTATATTTAAGCTGTTCTCTGTGGTCCGGTTCTGTCACAAGCTCTGCCAGTGCCAGCGCCACGGCCAGAATCCCGTCATGACCGCAGGCATGCATCACGCCCGGACGGGCGGAAGCGAAGGACAGGCCGGTATCCTCTGTGACAGGCAGGGCGTCCATCTCCGCCCGGATGGCAATGGTGGGATACTCCTCACCCTTCCACAGCAGGGCGCATAGTCCGGTTTCAGTCACCCGGGCCGGCTGATATCCGGCCTGGCTTAATATTGTTTCGATGTATTGGCAGGTCTCAAATTCCTTTAAACTGATCTCAGGATAACGGTGAAAATGCCTTCTGTACACAGTCATTTTTTCGTGAAGTTTGTTTAGGTCCAGTTGAGGGAATTTTTCCTGCAGTTCACTCAAAACGCTTTCGGGATAGGCGGTAAATGGTGGCATGGGAGTTTTCCTTTCATTACGAAGTATACCGCAGAATGTGCCAGTATCCAAGACTATGCTTCGGGATGGCGCGTTTTGCCGGATTTATGGCGGAGCCGCTAAAAGCCGTATGGGCGTTACTGTCCTTCTGCCCTGCGTACACCTCTCGCATTTTTTTCCACGGTCTTCCTGGGAACCATAATCAGATGCCCGCAGCCCATGCATTTCAGCCTGAAATCGATGCCTACCCGGAGAATTTCCCATTCATGGCTGCCGCAGGGATGGGGCTTTTTTAATTTGACAATATCGCCGATTTGAAATTCCATGTAAAAGCTCCTATAAAAACATTTCCAGCGCCTGGCCGATGGGCAGGCTGATCACCAAATCCGCATTTTGGTCCATGGAGGTGCTTCCTTTATTGATCAGCACCAGTCGTTTACCCCGGTAATACCGTACCAGTCCGGCAGCGGGATAGACCACCAGGGAAGTGCCGCCAATAATCAACAGATCAGCCTGGCTGATGGCCCGCACGGAGCGGTTCATCGTATCCTGGTCCAAGGCTTCCTCATATAAAACCACATCGGGCTTGATGATACCGCCGCAGCTGCAGCGGGGAATGTCGGGCTGGGCTTTTACAAAAGCGCCGTCATAGAACTTGTGGCATTTCATGCAGTAATTCCTGTGGATGCTGCCATGGAGCTCCAGCACATTTTCAGAGCCGCCGGCCTGGTGCAGACCGTCGATATTCTGGGTGACGACGGCCGCAAGCTTTCCCTCCCGCTCAAGCTTTGCCAGAGCCAGATGGGCGTTGTTGGGCTTTACATCCAGCACAAGCATCTGGTTTTTGTAATATTCAAAAAATTCCTCTGTATGAGACAGGAAAAAACTGTGGCTTAACATCTGCTCCGGCGGATATTTATATTTCTGCCGGTACAGGCCGTCCTCGCTGCGGAAGTCCGGAATCCCGCTTTCCGTGGATACGCCGGCGCCGCCGAAAAATACGATATTATGGCTTTCCTCTACCCATTGTTTTAATGTGGCTAATGCTGTGTCGGACATGAGAATCCCCCTCTGACGATTTTTTAGTTTAGTATACCATACCGCAGACGACGTCCGCAACCCGGCAAAACAACTTGTTATGGATCGGGGGAATCGATGGTTACTGTTCAGGCATCACTATTCCGCGAGGTGTTTCATGCATGGAATCCCGAGTTGTGCAAGCGCGAAATTATGCAGAATGCATAATTTCTGTGCATCGTGAGGCGTGTTGCTGGTCACGAAGTGAACAGTAACAATCGATGATGCGCCGGACTTGCGCAATCCGGCGGGATATAGTAAACTAATGAATGTGTGAAATCTGTTTTGCGGCTCAAAAGGCCAGGTCGGCAAAGCTGTCTTGAAGGGAATCAAATATGCTGTTTAATTCAATTGATTTTATGATTTTTTTCCCGGTCGTGGTGGGAGTTTATTTTCTGATTCCCCGAAGAGCCAGATATCTCTGGCTGCTTCTTTCCAGTTACTATTTTTATATGAGCTGGAACCCGGAATATGCGTTGTTAATTGCCGGCTCCACGCTGGCGACCTATGCAAGCGGCCGGCTGCTGGCCCGATTACAAAAGGCTCCGGCACGCCCGAAGACTTCTCCGTATAAAAAGTGGGTGGTAGCGGTTTGTCTGGCGGTGAATCTGGGGATATTGGTATTTTTCAAATATTCGGATTTTATTTTGAATAATTTTAATCATATGCTGTCAGTTCTGGGCGTCGCCCGGATTCAGAGGAAATTTGACATTCTGCTTCCGGTAGGCATTTCCTTCTATACGTTTCAGGCTCTTGGCTATACCATCGACGTTTACCGGGGAACGGTAGAGGCGGAAAAAAATTTGTTCCGCTATGCTCTGTTCGTATCCTTTTTCCCCCAGCTGGTGGCAGGCCCCATCGAGCGTTCCGGGAATCTGATTGCCCAGCTGAATCATGTGGAGGACATTCGTCTGTGGGATTATGAGCGGATTACCGGCGGCGCGGTGCTGATGCTCTGGGGGCTGTTCCAGAAGATGGTGATCGCTGACCGGGCGGCCGTTTTTGTAAATACGGCATATAACGGGTACTGGCATTATGGAAGCATTGAGCTGATTTTGGCTACGGTTTTATTCGCCCTTCAGATCTATTGCGATTTTGCCAGCTATTCCCTGATAGCCGTCGGGGCTGCCAGGATTATGGGTATCCGGCTGATGGAGAATTTTGACACGCCCTATTTTGCCAGGTCGATAAGAGAGTTCTGGCGCAGATGGCATATTTCCTTGAGCAGCTGGTTCCGGGATTATCTCTATATTCCGCTGGGCGGCAGCAGGTGCTCGAAGCTGCGTTATTACGGGAATCTGATGATTACCTTTCTGGTCAGCGGCCTGTGGCATGGGGCAAGCTGGAACTTTGTGGTGTGGGGCGGCCTCCATGGCGTTTATCAGGTAATCGGGGACAGGCTTGAGCCGGTTAAGAGGCAGATGGAGAAGCGATTCAGCGTAAACAGAGACTGTTTCAGCTACAAGCTGGGGCAGGTGCTTGTGACATTTGCACTTGTGAATTTCTCATGGGTGTTTTTCAGAGCAGTAAGTCTTAAGGAAGCAGTCAGCATCCTGGGACGTATCACGACCAAGTGGAATCTCTGGGTATTGTCAGATCAGTCGCTGTACCGGCTGGGGTTAGACGTGACGGAGGTTCATATTCTGGCGATTTCGCTGTTGACTTTGTTTATTGTGGACTGGGTGAAATATAAGACGGGAAAAACCATTGACCTAGTTTTGCGGGAGCAGGTTCTGTGGTTTCGGTGGCTTGCGTTGTTTGCTCTGCTGTTTGGGATTATCATTTATGGAATGTATGGTCCGGCATATTCTGCGGCAGCGTTTATTTATTTTCAGTTTTGACAGGAGGCACGTCGAAGGTGATCAGAAAATCAGTAAAAATTATTGTTTTTTTCCTTATACTGTCTGTCCTCCTGCTTCGGTTTCATCAGGTGTTCCGTTTTAAATTTAATGACGGTATCTACGGGATGGAGCAATTTTACGAGGAAAAAGAATACAGTCTGGACGCGATTTTTTTTGGCAGCAGTCACATGTATGTCAATGTGAATACCAGCGTGCTCTGGAAGGAGTATGGCATTGCCGGGTATGACCTGGGCGGGAGCGAGCAGCCGGTCTGGAACAGCTATTATTATGTGAAAGAGGCGCTCAAAACCCAGAAGCCGTCAGTGTTGGTGTTGGACTGCTATACGGTTTGCCGGTCCGGGGACTATGTGGATGAGAGCCGGATTATCAAAAATACTTATGGGATGAAATTTTCCCGGGATAAAATCGAAGCCGTGAAGGCCAGTTCTCCGGAAAGCGACCGGATGGGCTATCTGCTGGAATATCCCACTTATCATGGCAGGTATGGGGATCTGACCCGGAGTGATTTCAGGAAATATGCCGACACAGATTTTATGCGCTCCAATTCATGGAAGGGGCAATATCTCCATACAGGTATTCACAGCCAGCCTCAGCCGGGAACGGAGACGATTACGGAGACGGCAGAGCTGGATGAAAGGAGTGAAAGATATTTGCGCGGGACGATCGAACTGGCCCGGGAGGCTGGCGTGCCGATTCTTCTGATGGTGGTACCTTATGTGCCGAACCCGGAGGAAACCCGGTTTTATAATCGGATGGAGGAAATTGCCGGAGAATATGGCGAGGGCGTAGACTTTGTGAATTTTAATCCCCGATGGGAGGAGATGGGACTGGATTTCTCTGTGGATTATATGGATACCTGTCACATGAATTATCAGGGAAGTGAAAAGTTCACACGGTATCTGGCAGAGTATCTGAAAGCCAGGTATGCGCTGCCGGACCACAGAGGAGATGATACGTATCAGTCTTATGACGACATGGCCCGATATTATGACCGATTTGTATACAATGACCGGATCAGAAAGACAACGGAGCTGCCGGACTATCTGGCAAAGCTTTGGAATCCGGATTATGTGACAGTATTTTTTATCAAAAGCGATTACAAAACGATGTCTAATTACAATGAGGTGCGGGATTTGCTGGCCGGATATGGGATATCTCTGGATGAGGTGAGCGGCGACGCTGTCTGGGCGGTGCAAAACGGAAACGTGCTGTTTGCTTCCGGTGACGCTGCCGAATACTGCTGGCATCAGGAGCTGGGCAGGTATGATGTTCTGACAGTCCGGAGCGGACAGGGAAAACAGGAGCAGACAGTCCCCCAGGTATTTTTGAATGACAGCTCGTACAGCATGGTCAATGACGGACTGAATATCCTGACCTATGATCTGGTCGGAGAAAATCTGGTAGAATGTGCCGGCTTCGCTATCGTGGACGGCACGATGGAGATGGGAAAACGGTAGGCGGGGGAGCTGCGGAACTGTAAATCAGCAACGGACCGTACAAGCCCCGGGAGGATTTACTGACGCATCAGCGGCAGGAAATTCTCCCAGAACCAGGGGGCATGGGAGGGGAGTTGCGGAACTGTAAATCAGCAACGGACCGTACAAGCCCCGGGAGGATTTACTGACGCATCAGCGGCAGGAAATTCTCCCAGAACCAGGGGGCATGGGAGGGGAGTTGCGGAACTGTAATTAGGAGGATTCTGATGAGACTGATATTTAAACAGCGTATGTTTTCATGGTTTGACAGCTATGATATCTACAATGAAGATGGGGAAACAGCATATGTGGTGAAGGGGCAGATGTCCTGGGGCCACTGTCTGAAAATATTCGACGCCCGGGGTTATGAGGTAGGAACGGTAAAGGAGCGGATTTTGTCGTTCCTGCCGAAGTTTGAGCTTTATAAAGGGGACACCTATGCAGGCTGTATCAGCAAGGAGTTTTCTTTTTTCAGGCCGAGGTATAACATCGACTGTAACGGCTGGAATATCGAAGGCAATTTTATGGAGTGGGATTATTTCATTACGGACAGCGCCGGAGGGCAGGTGGCCGCCGTTTCCAAACAGATTTTTAACTGGACCGATACATATGTGATTGATGTGGATGATCCGGGGAATGCTCTTGACGCGCTGATGTTTGTTCTGGCGGTGGATGCGGAGAAATGTTCAAGGAACTGAGTTTCAATTGTTTGGGCCGCAGGGGAGACGGAAATGAAGCTTCTTTTGATTGAGGACAATGAGTCGATTATACTGGGACTGGAATATCTGCTGCAGGAGGAGGGCTTCCGGTTTGACACCGCCCGTACGGCGGCGGAAGCAGAAAGGGCGGTTATCCGGGAGCGGTATGATCTGGCCCTTCTGGATATCTCGCTGCCTGACGGCGACGGTTTCCGGCTGTGGAGCAAAATCAGCAGGGAGCAGGAGCTGCCGGTGATTTTTCTTACGGCCAGAGAGGAGGAGCAGGCGGTGGTACGGGCCTTTGATCTGGGAGCGGACGATTATATCATTAAGCCCTTCCGGAACCGGGAGCTGATATCCAGGATCAAAAACGTGCTGCGCCGCCGGGGCCATGTCAGCAAGGTTCTCTACTGCGGTTCGGTGAAAATGGACACGGAGACGACGAAAGTGTATGTGGACGGTCAGGAGCTTCCCGTGCCGCTGACCCGTCTGGAATATAAGATACTCAATATTATGATGAACCATCCGTCCAAATTATTTACCAGGGAGGAAATTCTTTCCCTGATCTGGGACGCCTCGGGCAGCTTTGTCAATGACAATACCCTTTCCGTAACCATTAAGCGGATTCGGGAAAAGATCGGGGATAAAGAAGGACGTTTTCTGAAAACGGTCCGGGGCATGGGATATCGGCTGGAATCGTGATGCGTTAAAGTATATTTTTGTGTTTGATCTGGTATGTCAAAGGAGGAGCCGTCATGACCGGTGTTTGGACACGAAATAAGAATTTGAAAGAACTGACCGTAAGCTGCCTTGTTTTGATGCTGGGCAGCATTTTGATTTTAAATTTTTATTTAAATTTCAGATTTTCCAGGATGAATGAGGAAAGCCATATGGCGGCGGCCCGGCTTTTGGAGCAGGTGATGGCGCGGTATCCTGACGTGGAGGAACAGGAATGGATTGCGCTGCTGAACCAGGAAGGAGAGGCTCTGAAAGGAGATGAGCTGCTGACCCGGTATGGTATTTTCCGGGATCAGGCTTTGTCTGTCGATCTGGCGGGACAGCAGCGAAGCCTGAGACGATGGGCTACGCTGCTTATGGTTTTGGTTTCCGGCGGAACCGCAGCGTTTCTCGTCTGTTATCTGAAGGGGCGGCAAAGGCAGATCGACCATCTGGCGGAATACATCCGCAGCGTGCAGCGGGGAGATTACAGCCTGGAGATCGATACCAATGATGTGGATGAGCTGAGCGGCTTAAAAAATGAGCTGTATAAGGTGACTGTGACGCTGCGGGAGAGCGCCGAGAGGGCCTGCGGGCAGAAAAAGGCGCTGGCGGATTCCGTCTCAGACATTTCTCATCAGCTGAAAACGCCCTTAACCTCCGTGATGATTCTGTTAGATAATCTGACGGACAGTCCGAATATGGGGGAGGAAACCCGGCAGAAGTTTCTGGGGGAAATCACCAATCAGCTGTCCCGCGTCAGCTGGCTTGCGGCGGTTATGCTAAAGCTGTCGAGGCTAGATGCCGGGGTGGTGGAATTTCATCGTCAGCGGCTTAATGTGGGACAGCTGCTGGAACAGGTAGCGGAACGGCTGGAGATTCTGGCGGAGTGGAAACAGGTCAGGCTGGAGCTTCGTGCAAAGCCGGGTATTTTTTTGACAGGGGATGAAAGCTGGCTTGCGGAGGCCTTGTCTAATATCGTGAAGAACGCCATCGAGCACAGTCTGTCAGGCGGCCTGGTGGTGCTGACCGCGGAGGACAATGCGGTTTATACCGCCATTTCCGTCCGGGACTTCGGACAGGGTATGACGCCGGAGGAGCAAAAGTATATTTTTCAGCGTTTCTACCGCAGTCCTTATGCCGGCGAAGACAGTACCGGAATCGGTCTTTCTCTGGCGAAGGAGATTATTGAACGGCAGAACGGGTATCTGACCGTGACTTCGAAGCCCGGGGAGGGGACGCTGATGCGGATGCGGTTTTTGAAGCAGGGGGCGGAGTGAGAGAAAGGATGGATTTTTAAATAAATTTGAAGAAGATCGCAATATTCGCTTGCATGTAAAGTAAAAATATGGTAAGGTATAAGTGCAGATCAGTATCTCATATCCGGTTAAAACACTTGTGGTAATTCTGAGCAGTGAAACCCGAAGCCAAGTATTATAAATCCAGCAGATTTTTTATGGGAAAAGTGATAAAAATATAGATTTTTAGTCGAAAATATCATATAATGATCCGGTAAAGTGAGGAAAGGCGGTGTTAATATGGCATTGAATAGCGAGGTAAAAACGCTTATTAATGATATGGCTGATGCAATTCATAAGCTATATGACATTCGGACGCCTATCAGTGATATTGATCAAGTAGTAGAAAGTATAGGAGGAACCGTTGTTGAAAATGAGCTGCTGACCGGTTTCTCGGATGGAAAGATAAAAAAAACCGGTCCCGATTCTTTCAGTATAGAAATATCTCCTTTTCAAACCGAAGAGCGTAAAAATTTCACGATAGCCCATGAGTTAGGACATCTCTTTTTGCATATGGGTTTTCAGAGTAATGAAAAGAAATGGCGCGCTCAGGATGATGTGAAGTATTACCGTACGGGTAATTCAACATCGGAATATCAGGCAAATGAATTCGCGGCGGCCTTTTTAATGCCCCGAAAAGAATATAAAAGGATTATGGATAAATATACAAAAGGAAATATAGTGAATACGTCTGAAGTGGCCAAATATTTTCATGTTTCAGTGGATGCCGCCGCAAACAGGGGAAAATGGCTGGGGTATTTAGAATGGTAGAAAAAAATACGGAGCTTTTACAGTCGCTGTCAAATCAGATAGACGCATTGTCAAATAATGAGAAAAGAACAGAAAGACGTCTGCTCAATAATAAGGCGGACGTCGTACTGTTCTTTTCTTTTGATATTGTAAATTCGACTTCTTACAAGACAATTAATTATTTTGGCTGGGCGCAGGTGCTTAATCTGTTATTTAAGGAATTAAGAGAGGATGTGCGCAATTATATTAACGGCTCTGAAATGTGGAGAGTTTTGGGAGACGAAGCGATTTTTATTATTAAGATACGGGACGAGGAGGAATTACGGGAGTATATAAGTAAGATTTTTGGTATTATGATTGCTACGATCTATAAACTGAAAAAGGGAAAATTTTTTAAATCGGATCACAATTTTAATATGATGAAGCTGCAAAATATTCTGTCCTTAAAAACCACGGCCTGGATAGCGGCGGTGAACGATGTGGGAGATATCAGTAATGATGATATCTGTCAGGATAATGCTGATAATATTTTCGAGCGTTATCAATCTCAGGAGGGATATGATATATTTGAATTTCTGGGAAACGACATTGACACCGGATTTCGGATTTCGAAGCAAACGCAGGATGGACGAATGGTTCTGAGCTATGAACTGGCTTATCTGATTTCTCAGAAAACAGAGAACCTGCCGTATTTACATATTGTTACCTACCGAAAATTAAAGGGGGTATGGAAGGAAAAGCTTTATCCGGTCATCTGGTATCACGATCCGAAAGCGTATTTGGAGTTTTATAAGAAAGAGATTCAACTGGAAGAAAGTTTTACTTTTGACGCAAGTGAAGAAAGTGAATTAATAAAAGAGTATTATGATAATCGCGATCCGAAAAACAGGGAACGTATTATTCGTGATGACAGAATGTACACGGATACTTATTACGCATTGAATAAAATATTACAGGACAGAAGTCTTGGTGAAAAAGTAAAGCGTCTGCAGCGGTTGATTAAAGAAGCAATCCACGATCAGACAAAATATATAAATACGGAGTTAATGCAGATTCATTGTGTTGCGGTTTGCTTTAAAAAATGCGGGGACGATATCAGAATCTTAGTCGCGAAGAGGCAGAATACAAGAGAAAAGCATAAAGGCGAGTGGGAATTTGGCTGTGCGAAAGCCGATATAAACAAAAGTATAGCGGAAAAGATCAAAGAAGAATATAAGGAGGATTTTCAGATTGATGTTGAGCCGGTATTGGATGAAACCAGAGAGATAAAAGAGCCGATACCCATTGCGTTATATCAGATCGCGCGTTCCTCCCAACCGGATAAAACGGATAAAGGAATCATTGTTTTAGCGGAAATCATTACGGACTATGATCCTGCTGATTTTATGCCAACAAAGAAGCATACGGAGGTGAGGTGGATTTCAGAAGCGGATTTAGACAATGTGGAAAGAGAATATAGCGAAAGCGTACCTGACTTTAAACGCACACTTGAAGCAGCTTTTAAGCTAATCAGATCATTCAATCATTCATTTTGAGTAAATGGATTGTATTGATTAAGATTATCTGGCAAAGAGAGTTGAGACCGGCGGTAGATCTCAACAGTTCCGCGTATTTTTATATATAATTGGTAGTCGTTTTTATTTAACAGCTCGATCACTCCTTCATACCCCGTTTTTCCGTCTCCGGCATATCGTTTCAAATCATTTTCCGAAGCAGGGTCCAGTACCACAAATTCCGTGCTCAGCAGGTGTTCTCTGGAAGCGTAATGAATATCGTACAGAATATCTCTTTGAGAGAGGAAGGTAGAGTAAAAGGCGGAGGCTGTTACGGACGCTTCGTCAGGAATCCGGGAGAGGGTGTGGCGCAGTTCCTGATAATCATCCCGATTGTTGACATACCGAGAAGGATAGCTGACCGCTCTGGGTACGATGGTTGTGACAAAGCAGACGGCACAAACGGCAACGGCGGCAGTTAATATCACGGTAGCTGTGGAGGAGGCCGATAATGCCTCGGCGGTCGCTGAGGAGGAAATCAGCGTACCGGCAGTTGAGGAAGGGCCAGTCGGTATGTCGGCGGTCCATGCGGCGGTATATGGCCCTATGGCTTTCTGCCGCAAATCCGTCAGATTTAGGACGGTCAGATATACAAGACAGGCGGCAGAGCCAAAAACATACTGAAAAAAGACATTATGCTGGTAGGCATAATCCGGCTTCAGGTTGAGCAGGACATAGGGGATCAGCAGCAGATACCGTTCCCAGCGCCGCGTTAAAAAGGCAGACCCAGCAGCGGCAGGATTGTGACGGCGATAAACCACAGTTTATCTGGGTCGGCGCATTCATAGACGACCTTCATAGGGCAGAGAAAAATCGCTTTTATTAAGGAAGTAAACGGAGAGGTAATTGGTTACGGCGAAAAAGTATGCCAGGGAGGCAGACAGCATTATGCCGCCGGCGATCATGTCCCAGCGGTCAGACGGTGCAGTATAGCGGTCAATCCGACGAGGAAGTTTATGAGCGTCACGGTTTTGACAGTATTTGTTATGATGTTTTGGATCATAATTGCTTCGGCTGTAACTGGATGGGGAGTCGGCCAGCAGCCACAGAGAGGTACAGGCCACATAGACCGGCGCGTATTCCTTGACCAGCATGGTCAGCAGTGCAGCGGCTGCGGTGAGCCGGCTGTTTCTCCTGGCGATGCCGTAAAACAGCCACAAAAGCAGCGGGGTGCATAAAAGCATCCGCTGAAAGGGCGCCAGTCCATAATGCCTGTCCAGCTTCCATAAAGGAATAAGTGCCGACGCGATAACCACAGCCTGGAGGATCTGCAGGGTGGCAGGCACGGGCGACAGGCAATAAAAAGGCAGCAGCAGGTAGTAAATGGGCGATATATGTACATGAAAGTGGGACAGCAGTCCGTCTCGCTCCAGGGTGGTGTAAGGAAGCCCGGTGTTTTTCATGTAGTGGAACATCTGGGAAAAGATGCCTTTTTTCAAGCGTACGTGAAAAAAATTTACAAAATCATCCAAATAAACTCGCTTTGTGTTTACATGGTATCCCACTTGCCCGATCACATAAAGATGGTTTATTATTTTGCGCATGAAGATTCAGGAATGTAATCTGAAAAGCTGAATGGTACGGACATCCTGATTTTCCTGGAGTTTTATTTTGAAAATGTCACCGGAATGTCATTTTCACCGTGTACATTGTAGAAAAGCAAAAGTAAACGAAACAGATGGAAATGTTTTTCAGCAATATCACGGCAGAAAGGAACAACAGGCATATGGAAATTTTAAAGCCCGGGCATCTAACAAAAATCTAGGGAAAAGGCACGAATCAGGTAACCGCCGTTGACGATGTGACATTGTCGGTGGAGCAGGGAGAATTTGTGGCTATCGTAGGCAGCTCCGGCAGCGGCAAGTCTACGCTGCTCCACATGCTGGGCGGGGTGGACCGCCCCACCTCCGGCAGTGTGGTCATACAGGATGAAGATATTTACCGGATGAATGACGACAGGCTGGCGGTGTTCCGCAGACGGCAGGTGGGACTGATCTATCAGTTTTATAACCTGATTCCGGTGCTGAATGTGGAGGAAAATATGGCGCTGCCCTGCGAGCTGGACGGGAGAAAGCCGGACATCGGTTATCTGCGGGAGCTGGCGGAGACGTTAGGCTTAAGCAGGCGGCTGAAACACCTGCCGAACGAACTGTCCGGCGGACAGCAGCAGCGGGCGGCCATCGGGCGGGCGCTGATCACCAGGCCGGCCATCCTGCTGGCGGATGAGCCTACCGGAAACCTGGATTCCAAAGCCAGCGACGAGATCGTAGCCCTTCTGAAAATGTCCAACCGGAAATATAAACAGACCATCGTTATGATCACCCATAACCTGGAGATCGCGAAGCAGGCAGACCGGGTGCTGACAATTGAGGACGGACGGATTGTAAATGGGGAAGGGGAGCTGCGGAACTGTAATCAAAAAAAACAGCAGCATACCGTACAGGCCCCGGGAGGATTTACAGACACATCGGTGGCTGGAAATGCTCCCAGGTCAGGGGGCATGGGAGGGGAGCTGCGGAACTGTAATTATGAAGGGAGGTAGTATCATGGACGTATTACAGAAGCTTACTTTCCGGACGCTGAAATTAAACCCGAAGCGTACCATTGTCACAATTATCGGTATCGTCCTGTCCACCGCCCTGATTACGGCCGTCGCAAATATGTCGGAAAGCTTCCGGGAGTCTCTGATCGCTTATGAGAAGTCGGAGAGCGGGGATTATCATTACAGGTTCGAGGGAGTCAGTCAGGAGAACCGAAAATATTTTGAGGAAAACCGGAATATCGAAAAGCTTGGCTATGTCCGGGCGGCTGGCTACGGGCTGTTTGAGGAAAGCCAGAATCCGGAGAAGCCTTACCTGTACCTCTATGCCATGGACGAAAACGGAGCCGCCGCCGCGGCGATTCATCTGGCTGAAGGACGTCTGCCCCAGGCGCCGGGAGAGCTGGCGCTTTGCAGGCAGGCGGTTTCGGCCACAAAGGGCGCCATTGGAGTGGGCGACAGCTTGGAGCTGATTACAGGCTACCGGGATGGGGGAGAAGGGTACCGGCTGGGGCCGGGGAATCCTTATTATAAAGACGAAGAACAGTTTCGTGCCCAGGATCGTCAGCGCTATACGGTGGTGGGGATTATAGAGCAGCCGGGGAATCTGGATTATGTGTCCTTTGGCAGCTACAGCGCCTGTGTCTGGCTGGATGCGGAAAACTGTAAAGAGCCGGCGGATCTGTATGCCACTTATACGGATAAGGGGCTGCAAAACCGGACGGAGGTGACTGCCGGGCTGATGGGGATCTCTCCGGAACTGTATCAGAAATATTCCGATATGGAAGAACTGACGAAAGAAGAGCGGGAGCAGGTGACTCAAATATCTTCAAATGTCGCCTGTAATATCTGGCTGTTGAAATGGCAGCTGCTGCTCTTCTCCGGCGGCGCGCAGCGTATGCTCTATGGCATGGCGGCGCTGGCAATTCTGGTGATTATGGCGGCCAGCGTATTCTGTATCCGAAGCAGTTTTGCCATGGCATTGACAGAGAAAATGCGGATGTATGGGATGATCTCTTCCGTGGGCGCCACAAAGAAGCAAAGGAAACGGTTGGTACATCTGGAAGCGCTGGCGCTGGGGCTCTGGGGGATTCCCCTTGGTATTCTGTGCGGCATTCTGGCATCGGCGGTGATCGTGGGGGCAATCGGAGGGCTGATGGAGTTTGTAGTCGAGATTCCTCTTGTTTTTACAATGTCCGTTCCAGCCATGCTTCTGGCAGCGCTGCTGTCAGGGATTACCCTTTATCTGTCTGCCGGCCAGTCTGCCAGGAAAGCGGGGCGGCTGTCTCCGATCAGTGCGGTCCGCAGCGGCACAGAGGAAGGAATCCGCCGAAAAGAAGTGCGCATCCCAAGGTTTGTGGGACGGCTGTTCGGCATCGGCGGCGTGATCGCCTATAAAAACCTGCGCAGGGCCAGGGGCAAATATCGAACTACGGTCGTTTCCATCGGAGCCAGCGTGGCGGTATTTATCGGGCTGACTACCTTTACCGGACTGGCTTTTCGGGCCACCGGCGTTTACTATGATACGGATGGCGAACAGCTGGCCGTGCGGATTAACGGAGACGGCGCCTATCGTCAGGATGTATATGAAAAAGCTGTGGAAATCGCCGGTTATGACGGTGTGGAGTCTGCGGAGGTGCGCAGAATGAGCCATACCATTACGGTGCCGGCTGAACAGATTCCCTTTAACCAGGATTATATCAGGCAGTTTCCCTATGGAAATGAGGTCGAATGCTTTTCTCTGGTGTCCATTGGAGAGAGCGGTTATAGGGCTTACTGTGGCAGGCTGGGCATTTCGCCGGAGGAAGCGAAGGATCGGGCTATTCTTGTGGCGGATTATCGGGAAAAGGTTGTGGAAAATGGAACCTCCAAATATTATCAGGGCATGATGTACGATTATCAGCCGGGCGACGTGATCCGCGGACAGACAGGGGCGGAAGAGCAGGAAGAGACCGTAAAAGTGGAGCTGGAGTTGATCATGGCAACCGATCAGCATCCCATGAGCCTGGGGCACTACGGCGGCGCTTATCTGGTGGTCAGCGACGACTGGATGGAGCGGCATCAGGAGCTGCTGTCCGGCGGCGTCGGCGTGTATATCCGCTGCCAGGAGCCGGACGCTCTGGAAGAAGTGATCCGTCAGGAGCTGTCCCAGTATGACTTTTATATCAGCAATCAGGCCAGGGAGTACCGGAAGAACCAGTCCATGTATCTGCTAGTCGCCATCTTCCTCTACGGCTTTATCACGGTAATCACTCTGATCGGCGTAACCAATATCTTTAACACGGTTACGACCAATATGGAGCTGAGGGGCCGGGAGTTCGCCATGCTCCGCTCCGTGGGCATGACCGGCCGGGAGTTTCGCCGGATGATCCGGCTTGAAACGCTGTTCTACGGCGGAAAAGCTTTGCTGCTTGGGATTCCCGCAGGGCTTCTGTTATCCGTGGGATTTCACCGGGCGCTGGCCCAGGGAATCGAGACCTCTTTCTATCTGCCTTGGGCGGGGATACTGATTTCCGTAGCCGCGGTATTCTTGCTGCTGGCGCTGATTATGGGGTATTCGATGAGCAGGCTGAACCGTAAGAATATCATAGAGGCGATCAGGAGTGAGAATGTGTGATTAAAATAGCCTGTAAAGCCTTATTTTATGCGGTTTGAAGTTCAGCAAGCGTTAAGAAGTGTATTACAAATCGAAGGGGGCTGTCGTTTTACGACAGCCCCCTGATTGTTTAGAACTCCGGCTCAATCAGTCCGTAAGTATTTCCCTTTCTCTTATAAACCACATTCACCTCGTCAGTTTCGGAATTCCGGAATACATAGAAACTGTGTCCCAGGAGTTCCATCTGTACGCAGGCTTCTTCCGGGTCCATAGGCTTGATGCCGAATCGTTTGGAGCGGACGATTTTGATTTCTTCCGGATCGTCGTACTCTTCTTCCACATAAGCCTGGCTGAAGGCTGCGGCATTCTGCTTGGAATCGATCAGCTTGGTCTTGTATTTTTTCAGCTGACGTTCGATGACCTCTTCTACCAGGTCGATGGAGACATACATGTCATTGCTGACCTGCTCCGAACGGATGATATTTCCTTTTACGGGAATCGTGACCTCAATCTTCTGTCTGTCTTTCTCAACGCTCAACGTGACAATTACTTCTGTGTCAGGCTTAAAGTAGCGTTCCAGTTTCCCGATTTTCTCCTCCACTGCTGCTCTTAATCCGTCGGTGACAGTTATATTCCTGCCTGTGATCGTATAACGCATAAAGTCACTCCTTTGGCTATCCGAGATTTGTGGAACAGGTAAATTTACAGTTTATTTGGCTGTCCACATTGGAATAGTCTATTAATATTATAGCATAATTGTAAAATTTGGCAAGTATAATGTGGGAATAATTCTTGAAAAACATGAAGTCATCTTTAAGGTCATTGGCCGCATGGCCATCCATGCGATGAATGCCGCAGGCTTTTAAAGTAAAATTGTACAAAAGGCTGCCTGCTTTCTGACTGAAAATAATTTGAAAAGTTGATAACGTAAAAATAATCCCACAGATTATCCACAGATGAAAACGGAATATTTTGTTGAAAAATCAAGTTATGCACAAAGTTATCCACATTATCCACAATTTTCCCTCGGTTTTATACAGAGGATATTGTGATTAAAAAAAACAGATGTTTTGTGCATATTATAGAAAATGATTTTCCGCGGAAAAAAGAGGCAAAAACTATTGACACAAAATGTAGTGGTGATATGGGGAATGGTGTCTAATCATAAATAGCGGCTGGAAATAGAGCGGCCAGCTTTTGCTGTCCTAGTGTGTCAGCATACTAGGAATAGCAGAGCAAAATTTAGAGTGAAAAACCTGCGTTGCAAGGGAAAACGGCTAGAAACGGCTTGAATAGATGGAAAACGGCTTGAACAAACGCCGTATAAGTGATACAATAAGATGGTTTAGTGTATGCGAGAGGCAATACACTGGCTCTGCCATTTGCAGCCTATCTTCGCAGGCATTCATCTGTGGAGTGAATAAGATTAGGAGCGTATAGCAATGGGACTTTTGCAAAAAATTTTCGGCAGCTACAGTGAGAAGGAAGTGAAACGGATTCAGCCGATCGTGGATCAGGTGCTGGCGCTAAAGCCGGAGATGATGGCCCTTTCCGATGAGGAGCTGGCCGGAAAAACGAAGGAATTCAAAGAACGGCTGGCGTCAGGGGAGACGTTGGATGACATCATGCCGGAGGCTTTTGCCGCAGTGCGGGAGGCGGCCCGGAGGATACGGGATATGGAGCATTATCCGGTACAGATTATGGGCGGTATCATTCTGCATCAGGGTCGGATTGCGGAGATGAAAACCGGCGAAGGAAAAACGCTGGTGTCCACTCTCCCAGCTTATCTGAATGCGCTGGAAGGCCGGGGCGTTCATGTGGTCACGGTCAATGATTACCTGGCCGCCCGTGACGCGGAATGGATGGGTGCCATTCACAGAGCGCTGGGACTGACCGTGGGTGTGGTGTTAAATGGTATGACCAGCGATGAGCGCCGGGAAGCTTATGCCTGTGATATCACTTATGTGACAAATAATGAGCTGGGTTTTGATTATCTTCGGGATAATATGGTTCTCTATAAAAATAATCTGGTCCTGCGGGAGCTTCATTACGCCATCATCGATGAGGTGGACTCCGTACTGATCGACGAGGCCAGAACGCCGCTGATTATTTCCGGTCAGGGCAGCAAGAGCACGCTACTTTATGAGCAGTGCGACCGTTTGGCCCGCCGGATGCGAAGGGGTGAGGATCGTCCGGAACTCAGCAAAATGGATTTGATTTTAAGCGATGGAAATATCGAGGAGGACGGCGATTTTATTGTCAATGAGAAGGATAAAATCGTTACTCTGACCGCACAGGGCGTAAAGATGGTGGAGCAGTACTTTACGATCGAGAATCTGGCCGACCCGGAAAATGCCGAGATCCAGCATAATATTATCCTGGCCCTGCGGGCACACAACTTGATGCATGAGGGCCATGATTATGTGGTGCAGGAGGATCAGGTGCTGATCGTGGATGAGTTTACCGGGCGTATTATGCCGGGGCGGCGCTATTCCGACGGTCTGCATCAGGCCATCGAGGCTAAGGAAGGGGTTAAGGTGAAGCGGGAGAGCAAAACCATCGCCACCATTACCTTCCAGAACTTCTTTAACAAATTTGATAAAAAAGCCGGTATGACCGGTACGGCCAAGACTGAAGAAAAGGAATTTCGCAGCATCTACGATATGGATGTGGTGGAGATTCCCACGAATGTTCCTGTGATTCGTAAGGATTTGGAGGACGCGGTTTACAAGACGAAGAAAGAAAAATACGAGGCCGTAGTGAACGCGGTGATCGAGGCCCACAAGGCGGGGCAGCCCGTTCTGGTCGGTACGATCACGATCCAGGCCAGCGAGCTGTTACACAAGATGCTGAAGCAAAAAGGCATTATGTCAGAGGTGCTGAATGCCAAGCTCCATGAGCAGGAGGCCAGGATCATTGCAAATGCCGGGCTTCACGGCGCCGTTACCATCGCCACTAATATGGCCGGCCGTGGTACGGATATCAAGCTGGATGAGGAAGCCAGGAAAGCGGGCGGCTTAAAGATTATCGGCACCGAGCGTCATGAATCCCGGCGGATTGACAATCAGTTAAGAGGACGTTCCGGGCGGCAGGGTGATCCCGGCGAATCCAAATTTTATATTTCATTGGAGGATGATCTGATGCGTCTGTTCGGCTCCGATCGGCTGATGTCCATGTTCAATGCGCTGGGCGTGCCGGAGGGACAGGAGATCGAGCATAAGGCGCTGACCGGAGCGATTCAGCGTGCTCAGGAGAAGATTGAGAACAATAACTTTGGTATTCGTAAAAATCTGCTGGAATATGACCAGGTGATGAATGAGCAGCGCGAGGTGATCTACGGAGAGCGCCGGAAGGTGTTAGACGGCATCAATATGCGGGATTCTATCCTGAAAATGATTACCGACACGGTGGAGAACTGTGTGGATCTGTGCATTGCCGATGATCAGCCGCCGGAAGATTGGAATATGACGGAGCTGGCCGTGGTTGTGGCCAGGACCATTCCCTTTAAGCTGCAGATCACCGACGAGCAGTTGAAAACCTTTGATAAGCAGAAGCTGAAGCATGTCTATAAAGAGGGCGCGGTCAAGCTCTATGAGATGCGGGAAGCGGAATTCGCCGAGAGCGAGCAGTTAAGGGAGATCGAGCGGGTGTTCCTGCTCAGGTCCATCGACCGGAAGTGGATGGATCATCTGGATGATATGGAGCAGCTGCGCCAGGGAATCGGGCTGCAGGCTTATGCTCAGAAGGACCCGCTGATCGAGTATAAGATGGCGGCCTTTGAGATGTTCGAGGATCTGATCGTAAATATCCAGGCGGAGACGATCCGTCAGCTGTTTTCCGTTCGCCCGAAGCAGAAGGTGGAGCGGGAGCAGGTGGCGAAAGTGACCGGAACAAATAAGGACGGCGGTTCTTCCGCGACGGTACGCCACACGGAGAAAAAGGTATATCCCAATGATCCCTGTCCCTGCGGGTCAGGGAAGAAATATAAAGCCTGCTGCGGCAGAAAATAACATGAACAAGTGAAATACCTTGTAATAGGTTACGGGGTATTTTACCCTCGCGGCAGTTGTCAAGGTCATGTGTACCTATAGGGTACTTAGTATGATGCTGGCTCATTGTTTGCGGGAATAAAAATAACATGGAAAAGAAGGTGAAAGAATGGTTGAACTGGATCAGTTCAAATACACACTGTCAACCTTTGAGAAACCATTGCTGGAAGTAAGGGATTCACTTTAACTTAGCGGCAAAGCAAAGAAGGATTGACGAACTGGAACGGACGATGGAGGAGCCGGAATTCTGGAATGACGCAGACCGCTCCGCCAAGATTATGAAGGAACTGAAAAATTTAAAGGATACCGCCGAAAAGTATCATGCGATGGAGACGGCTTTCGAGGAGATTCAGATTCTCATCGACATGGGTTACGAGGAAAATGACCCTGCCGTGCTGCCGGAAATCCAGGAGGCCATGGAGACGCTGGAGCATGACCTGGAGGAAATGCGGATCAATACCCTTTTGTCAGAGGAATATGACAAGTGCAATGCTATCCTGACGCTCCATGCCGGAGCAGGCGGAACAGAGTCTTGTGACTGGGCGGGAATGCTGTACCGGATGTATACTCGCTGGGCAGACAAAAAAGGATTTACGACGGAGGAGCTGGACTTTCTGGAGGGTGATGAGGCCGGCGTCAAGTCTGTCACGGTGCAGATCAATGGGGAAAATGCTTTTGGTTATCTGAAATCCGAGCGGGGGGTTCACCGTCTGGTGAGGATTTCTCCGTTTAACGCGGCGGGAAAACGGCAGACCTCTTTTGTGTCCTGTGATGTGATGCCGGATATCGAAGAAGATCTCGATATCGAGATTAACGAGGACGACCTGCGCATCGATACCTACCGGTCCAGCGGTGCGGGCGGCCAGCACATTAATAAGACATCCTCTGCGATCCGTATCACCCATCTGCCCACCAATATCGTGGTGCAGTGTCAGAATGAGCGTTCTCAGCATCAGAACAAGGCAAAGGCCATGCAGATGCTGAAGGCCAAGCTGTTTCTGTTAAAGCAGCAGGAGAATGCGGAAAAGCTTTCGGATATCCGGGGCGATGTGAAAGAGATTGGATGGGGCAGCCAGATTCGCTCCTATGTGATGCAGCCCTACACGATGGTGAAGGACCACCGGACCGGCGCTGAAACAGGAAATGTGGACAGCGTGATGGATGGAAATCTTGACCATTTTATCAGTGAGTATCTGAAATGGAGGCGGCTGGGCGGAATAGCGGAAGAAAATTGAAAATGAAAAAACCTCCCATTTTAGTTTGGGAAATGCGAGACAACAAAGTTGATTCAAAGACTTTTTCCTTGTATCCCAAAAAAGAGGGGAGGTTTTTTGTGGTGTTGATATGGGGGATGGGGGCTGGAAATTCTCCCAGGTTCAGGGGGCTTGGAAAGGGAGCTGCGGAACTAAAAATAGAAAGGAGGAAATGAGAACGATGAAAACAAGCGTGCTGCTAAAACGGTTTCTGCCCTATTATAAAAATTATATGGGCATTATGATTATGGATCTGTTCTGTGCGGCGTTGACGACGGTTTGTGAAATGGTGCTGCCTTTGATTCTGCGATATATTACGAATGCAGGCATGAATGATCTGCAGACACTGACCGTGCGCACAATTTTGTTAATCGGCGCCATATATTTCGGACTGCGGATTATAGACGGTCTAGCCAGCTATTATATGGCCTATACCGGCCATGTGATGGGCGCTTCGATTGAGACGGATATGCGCCAGGATGCCTTTGCCCATTTACAAAAGCTGTCTGACAATTATTTCAACAATACAAAGGTGGGGCAGATCATGTCCAGAATCACCAGTGATCTGTTCGATGTGACAGAATTTGCCCACCATTGCCCGGAGGAATTTTTTATTGCCTTTTTAAAAGCGGCGGTATCCTTTGTGATTCTGGCCAGGATTAACCTGCTGTTGACCGTGATTATCTTTGTGCTGATTCCAGTGATGGCTGTTTCCTGCACTTACTTTAACCTAAAGGTGAGGAAGGCTTTTAAGGTTCAGCGAAACCATATCGGAGAGCTGAACGCAAGGATCGAGGACAGCCTTTTGGGGAATAAGGTAGTGCGGGCGTTTGCCAATGAGGAGGTAGAGCTCTCGAAGTTCAGCCAGGATAATCAGGAATTTTTACGGATTAAACGTCAGACCTACCGGTATATGGCGGCCTTCCAGAATACGGTCCGTATGTTTGACGGTCTGATGTATGTGGTGGTGATCGTGGCGGGCGGCCTGTTTATGATCAGGGGACGGATTGCCCCGGCAGATTTGGTCGCTTATACCATGTATGTGACTACCCTTCTGGCTACGATCCGGCGAATTATCGAATTTGCGGAGCAGTTCCAGAGAGGGATGACTGGCGTGGAACGGTTTGTGGAGCTGATGGACGCTGAGGTGGAGATTTTTGATGAAGCGGACGCGGTTCCATTGGAAAATGTGGAGGGACAGATTACGTTTCGTCATGTGTCCTTTGAGTATCCGGATGATCATACCCCTGTATTGGATAACATTGACTTGACGATTAAGCCCGGGGAGAAGGTAGCGCTGGTAGGTCCTTCGGGCGGCGGAAAGACTACGTTGTGCAATCTGATTCCCCGTTTCTATGACCCTACCAATGGTGAGATTTTACTGGACGGCCAGAATATCCGGCAGGTAACTTTAAGGAGCCTGCGTGGCAGCGTGGGTGTGGTGCAGCAGGATGTATACCTGTTTTCCGGAAGTGTCTACGAAAATATCGCCTATGGGCGGCCGGGAGCCAGCTTGGAGGAAGTGACGGAGGCGGCTAAGCTGGCCGGAGCTCATGAATTTATTATGGAGCTGAGGGATGGCTATGATACCTATGTGGGGGAGCGGGGGGTGAAATTATCTGGCGGACAGAAGCAGCGGATCAGTATCGCGCGGGTATTCTTAAAAGCGCCTAAAGTTCTGCTTTTAGATGAGGCTACCGCTGCTCTGGACAATGAGAGTGAGCATCTGGTATCTGAATCATTGGATAAGCTGGCTGCAGGCAGGACCACGCTGACCATTGCGCACCGTCTGACTACGATTCACGGAGCTGACCGGATTCTGGTCCTCTCCGGAAACCGGATTGTGGAGGAAGGGAACCATGAAGCGCTGATGGAAAGGAAGGGGATATACTATCAGCTCTATACTTCGGCGAGTATAGTGGAAAAGCCGGCGGCAGGGTGAGGTTATGGATTGAGTACATGTAGAAAATACTTGCACATTTGACAGTGAGAGTATAAAATAGTTTATGTGTGAGTGATATTTTTGCACGTTAAAGCGGCGCATTTTATCGGATTCGGTTCACGGGTATAAGCGGTGAATATGATAGAATGGCAGGAAGGAGTATTTACGGAGATGAGCCAGGAAAAGGTAGAGAGATATAAGCAGGAAAAAGCCCACAGAAAAGAGAATGTGGAGAAGGAAAAACGGAAGAAAAAAGCCGGCAGGATGATTACCTGGGCGGTTATTCTGGTGGTGTGCGGAGGAATCGGTGCAGCCATCGGCGTTACCTTTTATAATGATTATCAGGCGAAGCTGGCGGCCCGTCCAAACTATGCACGGGAAGAGATGGTGGTCAGCGACTTGACAGGAGTGCTGGCGGAGACTGAGGCAGAGACGGTTGCTGAGTAAAATCAATAAGGCTGATGTTTATAACCTTTATAAACGAGGAGTCCCCAGGATAAGATATCCTGGGGAAATTATGAAAAATCTATGTGCATTATGACGAAAACTCTTATTGAATCGTTTGCTTTCTATACAAATATCATAACAGCAGACTGTGAACAAAGTATGAACAAACGGTAAAATATATATTAATATATAAATATGGAGGCCCAGATATGGCAATTTCTAATACAGGCCATGTGATGGTGGTTGGACACAAAAATCCGGATACGGATTCCATCTGCTCCGCCATTGCTTATGCAAGGTTAAAGGAGAAGGAAACAGGGGAACGATATGAGCCCAAAAGAGCCGGCCAGCTGAATCCGGAGACAGAGTTTGTTCTGGATTATCTTAAGCTGCCTGTGCCTGAGCTGATCACGGATGTGGGAACCCAGGTGAAGGATATGGAGATCCGAGAAACCGCAGGGGTGGACAGCGGCATCTCTCTGAAAAAAGCGTGGAGCCTGATGAAGGACCTGAATGTGGTTACGCTGCCCATCGTCAGCGGCCGGAGACTGGAAGGTCTGATTACCATTGGCGATATTGCCAATTCTTACATGAACGTATATGACAGCCGGATTCTGTCTGTGGCCAGGACCCATTACTCGAATATCGTGGAAACCATAGAGGGCACTATGCTGATCGGTGATGAAAATGGTGTGTTTGACCGTGGAAAGGTGCTGATTGCGGCGGCGAATCCGGACCTGATGGAAAGCTATATCGATGGCGGTGATCTGGTGATTCTGGGAAATCGGTATGAATCGCAGCTCTGTGCGATCGAGATGGATGCCGCTTGTATTATCGTCTGCGACGGCGCGCCGGTATCCCGAACGATCAAGATGCTGGCGGAGGAGAAGAACTGTACGGTGATCAGTTCCCCTTTTGATACATATACGGTGGCAAGGCTGATCAATCAGAGTATGCCCATCCGTCATTTTATGACGAAGGAACAGATTATCACCTTTGGCGTGGAGGATTTTACCGACGATATCAAAGAGGTGATGGCCAGCAAGCGGCATCGTGATTTCCCCGTTTTGGACGAGGAGGGACTGTACAGGGGCATGATCTCCCGCCGGAATCTGCTTGGCATGCGTCGGAAGCAGGTGATTTTGGTGGACCATAATGAGCGGACCCAGGCAGTGGACGGCATCGAGAAGGCGGATATTCTGGAGATCATCGACCATCACCGACTGGGGGCGATGGAAACGATGAATCCGGTATTTTTCCGTAACCAGCCTTTGGGCTGTACCGCAACCATCATTTACCAGATGTATCAGGAAAAGGGCATAGAGATCGATGCCCGGACAGCAGGGCTTTTGTGCTGTGCCATTATTTCCGATACATTGCTGTATCGTTCTCCTACCTGTACGCCTGCAGATAAGGCTGCAGCCGAAGAGCTGGCCCGTATTGCAGGCTTTGATCCGGTCAAAATGGCTAGGGATATGTTTACGGCGGGAAGTGATTTGGGTTCGAAAACATCGGAGGAAATCTTTTATCAGGATTATAAGACCTTTGCTGTGGGTGATGTGAAGGTAGGGATCGGCCAGATCAATTCCATGAATCCGGATGAGCTGGAGGCCATCGGAGAGCGGCTGCTTCCTTATCTGAAAGAGGTGGAAGAAAAGTCCGGATTGGATGTGGTCTATTTCATGCTGACCAGCATTCTGGATGAGTCTACCACGGTGATCTGTTCAGAGAAGAATATGGCGGTTTCTCTGCTGTCGGATGCGTTTCCGGCGGGGAGGAGCCAGGGCATCGGATATTACCTGGAAGGCGTGGTATCCAGAAAGAAGCAGATGGTACCGTCGCTGATGCTGGCCATGCAGAACTGATATGCGGCCCTCTTTAATTGTTTTTTGACAGCGGCTTCTCCTGTGAAGTTCTGTTAAATATGAGTGATAGGTTCATTTGAATACAGGGGATGCAGTTACGCATAAAGGATGATAAGATTGGACAATATTACGTTAATCGGAATGCCCGGTTCCGGGAAAAGTACGGTGGGGGTGCTGTTGGCAAAGAAACTGGGGCTTCAGTTTGTGGATACAGACCTGCTGATTCAGGAGCAGGAGGGCTGTCTGTTAAAGGATATCATTGCCAGAGAAGGAGCAGAAGGGTTCGAGCGGATTGAAAATCAGGTAAATGCTCAGGTGCAGGCCCGGTATACGGTGATCGCCCCCGGCGGCAGCGTGGTTTACTGCCCGGAGGCGATGCATCATTTTAAAGAGATCAGCCTGGTGGTTTACCTGCGCATTGGTCTGGGGAGTTTAAAGGCACGGCTGGGGGATTTGGAAGCAAGAGGCGTGGTGTTGAAAAATGGCATGACACTGGATGAGCTTTATGCAGAGCGCGTTCCTCTTTACGAGAGGTATGCCGATTTGGCGGTGGATGTGGACGAACTGAGTTTGGGACAGGTATTGGAGCAGTTTGAGAAGCTGGAAGAAGTGAGAAAGATCAGTAAGCATAGTAAAGAACGGGAAACAAAATAAAAAATTAGAAAATATGGTAAAAAATAGGAAGACAAACTAAAAAATACCAGAAAAAGCACTGTTGAAAGTTCGGAATTGTGCCGATGTATAACATAGGGGAAATTTTGCATTTCCGGGAAAGGGGCAAAATCATGGCGAATATTTTACAGGTGACGCCGTCACCTGTTCAGACCGATAATCGGACACTGCCAACTGGCCAGGAAGCGAAAAATCAGGTACAGAACCCTCGGATTCATAATCCGGTGGACCCTACCCGGGTGGTCCGGGCGGACGGGCAGCAGGGCGGAAGAACGGGAACCGCGACCGGTGAAGGCAGCCCGAGCATCCTTGATTACGACAGCAATTATGGTGCCTTTGTACAGAGATTGGGCAACAATCCCAGTACTGCGGGCTTGCTAGAGCAGATTATTTTTCAGGATACGGCAGGTATGCCGGCGGACCAGGCGCAGCTGGCTCAGCTGTTGAAGGAATTGACAGCTTCCTTACAGATGCAGTCAGGGGAAGATCTGTTGAACTTTTTTATGGAGCAGGGAGCCGCGCAGGTAAAGTTTTCGGGAGCGTTTTTTGACGGTCTGCGGAATATCCTGACTCAGAATACGTCAGATGGTTTAAAAGAGGCGGTGCTGGAGCTTTTGAAAAGCTACAATGATTTCAGTGCGGGTCCCCATCTTCTGACGCAGATGCGTAGCCTTGCGGATCAGATCCATGATCAGCTTTTGACCCCCTTTAGGGAGGAATTTCGTCAGGAGCTGGCCCAGATGAACTGGTATGCGGCCAATGGGGACACCGAGGCGAATGCCCAGGCTCTGAATGGACGGATTATTCCTTTTCTTTCCAACTATATTTCCAGGACCCACGATTATGGAGCGGTGAGAGATTCCGTCATGCTTTTTATTCTCAATGCGGTAAAGTATGAGAACGGAAGTCAGGACGGAATGATGAAGCTGTTTCAGCGGCTGGTGGGAAAAAGAGAATTTTCATATTTTTATAAGGGAGATGCCCAGTCTGATCTGGACAGTACTTTGGCAGCTATGCACAGAAGCCAGGCAGGAAATAAATTTGCCGATGCTTTGGCAAGCCTTTTGGAGCGGGGCGGCCGGGGCGAGGCTGGCGTGGAGCAGATGCTTCAGTTCCAGAGCATTTCCCAGAATATATTATTGAATGAGAGCGTATATATGCCTCTGATTCATCTGCTGATGCCTTTTTCTTATGAAGGAAAAGAGGTGATGTCGGAGATCTGGGTAGATCCCGACGCAGGTGAGGACGGAGAAGAGGGCGGTAGGAAGATCAGGATGCTTTTGCAGTTTCAGATTCAGCGGTTGGGAAGCTTTGACATGGTTCTGGAATTTCAGGGCTGGAATGTGAATATGCAGCTGGGTGTGCCGCCGGCTTTGCAGAATGAGTTTGACGCCATCCAGGAGAATGTGACGGGTATTTTGAAGAATAATGGCATGAAGCCTGGCAGGATGACGGTTACGGAAAAAAGAGGCGATTTGCGGCTTCAAAGTGTATTTCCTGAGATCAGGGAGAAGGAGAGAACGGTAAATGTCAGAATTTGAGCGCCGGATGCAGAAAAGAGCGGTGGCCCTTCAATATGACCCGGAAAAAAACAGAGCGCCAGTGGTGGTGGCCTCCGGCATGGGTTATATGGCAGAACGAATCACGGAAGTGGCCATGGGAGCGGGCGTTCCCGTCTACGAGGACGATTCGCTGAGCTCATTGCTCAGCCAGGTGAAGCTGGGGGCTTCGATTCCGGTGGAGCTGTATCAGGCAGTGGTGGATATTTATCTCTACTTTCTGAATTATGTGCCGGAGGAAGGGACCGTAAAAAAGGTCGAGGCTGGAACGACTTCGTCAGGAGGAGAGGCTATGCCAGAGGAAACTGGCGAAGACATGTTTGGAGAAAACGGAGATTCGACGGAAATGTGATGCTTGTTGGTTTCCGTTTGGAGCCGGTGACGGGAGATACCGGGACAGACAGCAGAGAAAATTCAGGTTTTAATAAGGAAAATTGCATTTTATTTCGATGTATGTAATAGATTGTAAGAGGAAATCGGGCGGCTTACGGCTTGTCCGGATGAGAGAACGGTGAGAAGAAGGGAGAGAATGACGATGGCTCTGATTACATCGGCTACGGAGACGGAGGCGCTTAACCAGCGTCCGTTATCGACTGTGGCAGAGAGTTCTTCAAAGACAACCGGGGATTTTTCCGATGTGTTAAATCAGGCGTTTTCTGCGACGTCAGAGGACATGGATACGATATTCGAGGAGGCGGCGAAGCTGTTTGATTTGCCGGTGAATCTGCTGAAAGCAGTGGCAAAAACCGAATCTGGGTTTAATCCCAATGCGGTTTCCCGATCGGGTGCGATGGGTGTGATGCAGCTGATGCCCCAAACGGCGAAAAGTTTGGGCGTTACCGACCCCTTTGACGCAAGACAGAATATCATGGGTGGTGCAAAATATCTTAAGAGCACGCTGGACCAGTTTGGCGATGTGACGCTGGCGTTGGCAGCATATAATGCAGGCCCTGGCAGCGTTATGAAATATGGGGGTGTTCCTCCTTTTGCGGAGACCCAGGACTATGTGCGGAAGGTGGCTTCCTATATGGAAGGCGATGATCTTCTGGCGAATCAGACCGTACAGACAAAGGGAGCGGTCAACGACGTTGTAGCGGATATCGTGAAATTGAGCCAGATGAACCGGACGGCTTCTCTGTTAAGTGGTCTGAATGATTCTGACAGTGGCACAGGATTGCTGGGTGGCCTTGGAAGTT
>Ga0137306_101002_pt1 | contig 31977 bp, 31 predicted proteins | sample Inofroosms_March_FD_97187 | JGI IMG/M metagenome (GOLD analysis project Ga0137306, IMG submission 97187) | Mouse cecal microbial communities from Vienna, Austria - N-Acetylneuraminic and N-Acetylglucosamine D2O microcosms_March | ecosystem: Host-associated > Mammals > Digestive system > Large...
GAGTCCTCAGTATTGGAGGAGCCTATGATGACTACTACTTTGCGTATCGTGCTGATTCTGTCTTCCATCGCTACGTTTTTGCTGATGATGCGCAAAATCCGACAGTCCAAGATACAAATTGAGAGCGCTATTTTCTGGATTATACTGGCATGGATTCTGGTGATATTTAGTATATTTCCACCAGTGGCAGATTTCCTTGCACATTGTCTGGGTATCTATTCCACAGCGAATTTTTTGTTCTTATTTGCGATTTTTTTGCTGATTGTGAAAGTATTCCAGATGACGATCCATATTTCTCGGTTGGAAACACAGATCAAAGAACTGGTACAGCGTATGGCACTAGAGGAAAAGCTAAGAAAGGAGCAGGAAAGAAAGAAGATAGAAAAGCCTGAAAAAAAGAATGATAACATGGATGAAAAAGAAAACATTTAGTTGGCTGATAGGAACGATATTCCTGGCAATTCTAGGCTTATGGCATCTGAATGATGTTCGTTTAGGGGCACGGGAGTGTGGGGATACCTGGCTGATCGGCAATTATTTGCTGTTATTGGCAGTAGTTCTGGCGGGGACGGCTTTGTGTGGATGGTTTTTGCTGGGAGAACAAAAAAAGCGACAAAGGAAACTGGAAGAAATCTATTTTCTGGCAGGGACTTTTTTGGGAGTCTTATATTTGCTAGTACTTCCCCCGCTTTCAGCACCCGACGAAATCAGCCATTATATCAGTGCCTACCAATTGTCTAGTCATATGTTGGGACAGCCGTCAAACAGTGAGGATGGACATGTGCTGGTGCGTGCTAGGGATTGGTTTCTGGAGGATGTTTATGGGGAATATGTCTATGACGATACGGAACGCTATCCGGTCAGACAGGGACTTCGGGATGGTTCGGACGAGGGAACAGTATTGGGAGAGCCGTTAGTGGAACAGACTTATCGCCTGATTCATGATACCTTTCAAAATGGACAGGCAAATCGGCAACAAGAAGGGCTGGTGGCCTCTTCCTATCCGCCGGTGGTAACGACACCGGCGGCATTTTTTCCTCAGGCAGTGGGCATTTCTTTGGCAAGGCTGTTAGCGCTTGACAGTTTGTGGTTAGCTTATCTGGGAAGAGCCACCAATTTGTTGTTTTTTGTGTTTATGACTGGTTTGGCTATGAAACGCTTGCCTTTTGGTAAAGAAGTTTTGTTTGGAGTGGCCCTTCTGCCGATGACTTTGCATTTAGCCGCCTCCTTCTCCTATGATGTTTGGATTATGGCCTGGATTTTTTATTTTACGGCCTGTTGTCTAGATCTGGCATTTGTTGCGGAGCGGGTAAGAAATATCGATGTGGCAGTACTGGCAGCAGCGATGGCCTTGGCAGGTCCCTGCAAGATGGTATATACTATTTTTATGGGGTTATGTCTTTTGATTCCTATACACAAATTTGGCAGTTGGAAAAAATGGCTGGTGTCGGGGTTCTGTGTGTTGAGTGCCTGGACGTTGGTTATGGTTTTCGTCAATGGACAGACGGTCTCGACATATGTGATACCAGAAACGGAGAATATAATCGGTTGGGCAGAAGAGCCAGGCTACAGTCTGGGTACTTTTCGGCATCAGACGTTGAAATGTCTGCAGTTAATTTTCAATACGATTATGTGGCAAGGAGAGCAATACCATTTGACAATGATCGGTGCATATCTAGGCAATTTGGATCCGATATTGGACGTGCCATATGTTTTGGTTATCTTGTTTACGGGGTGTTTGATAACATTGTCACTGCGAAAGCCGGGAGAGCAGTTAGTACTGACTGGCAGGAATCGTTTCTGGATTTGGACTCTTTGTCTGGGCTGTACGGGGGCTATCATGCTCTCGATGATGCTAGCTTGGACTCCTATCAGCTCTAAAGTAATTCAGGGAGTCCAGGGTAGATATTTTCTGCCATTTTTACCAGTGCTGCTGATGTCACTGAAAAATGACACTTTGGTGTTGACACGGGAAGGAAACCGGAAAACATTATATATGATGTGCAGTATGAATGCCTATGTATTGTTGCGAATTTACGGAATTGTAAGTATGCGTCTGTAAATACAGGAGGAATCATCATTTTTTTGACAAAATATAGTCTCCGTAGTATATTATAGTAACAGTTCAGGTTTCTGAATGGTTATATAGGATAACTATTGCAATGACTCCAGACAGAAAGAAGGATGAAAAGATGGGAAAGATTAAAGTGACAAGTTGTGAGATCGAAGGATTATATGTGATTGAACCAACGGTATTTCGGGATGAACGAGGATATTTTGTAGAGACATATAATCAAAATGATTTTAAAGAAGCTGGTTTGGATATGAACTTTGTGCAAGACAACCAGTCGATGTCTGTTCGCGGAGTTCTGCGAGGACTGCATTATCAAAAACAATTTCCGCAGGGGAAACTGGTGAGAGTTTTGCGGGGGGAAGTCTTTGATGTGGCGGTAGATCTGCGGGTTAATTCTAAAACTTATGGGAAATGGTTTGGAGTGACATTGTCAGATGAAAATAAGAAGATGTTTTACATTCCGGAAGGTTTTGCTCATGGTTTTTTGGTGCTTTCGGATGAAGTGGAGTTTGCTTATAAATGCACAGACTTTTATCATCCGGGAGATGAAGGCGGCATGGCTTGGAATGATCCAGAGATTGGAATTGCTTGGCCATTGCAGGATGGCGTAAAACTGATTATTTCTGAAAAGGATCAGAACTGGGGCGGACTGGCAGATACTTTTCGGTTTTAAAGAAATGAGGGATAGGGGATAATGGCGTATGTAGTTTCTTTGCTAAAAGAGATTGTCAAGAAACGAAAGCTGATCTGGGATCTTTCGAAAGCAGATTTTCGAAAACGGTTTGTAGGTTCTTATTTCGGCATTGTGTGGATGTTTATTCAACCGATGGTGACAGTTTTGATTTATTTTCTGATTTTTCAGATTGGTTTTAAAAGTGAGCCGCCGGTACCGGGGGCCCCTTATGTGATATGGTTGGTGCCGGGGATTGTTCCTTGGTTTTTCTTCAGCGAGACTCTGAATAGTGTCACCAACTGCCTGCAGGAATATCATTATTTGGTGAAAAAAGTAGTGTTTCAGGTGGAGATCTTGCCAATTATCAAACTGTTTTCCTGTTTGATGGTACACGCATTTTTTGTTTTTATTCTGCTGTTTATGTTTATTCTTTACCGCTGGACGCCATTTTTAACCTGGGCGCAGATCTTGTATTATTCCTTTGCTGCATCTATGTTGGCATTGGGGATGGGATATTTTACTTCATCCGTGAATGTGTTTTTTAAAGATATGGCTCAGATTGTCAGCATTTGTCTGCAGTTTGGTATGTGGTTGACGCCGATCATGTATCATGAGAGTATGTTTGCCGATAAAGCGCCATGGGTGGTTTCGATTTTGAAATTAAATCCGTTTTATTATATATCAGCGGGATATCGTGACAGTATGCTGACCGGAGAATGGTTTTGGCAGCGTCCCCGGCTGACGTGTTACTTCTGGATGGTAACTTTGGTGATGTTGCTGGCAGGATTGAAAGTGTTTAAACGGCTACGACCCCATTTTTCAGATGTATTGTAGAAGAGAAAACGCTTGACGGAAAGTCATTTATTCTTTATACTACATGTATTGGCTGATATAAGTCGCCAAAGGATACAGAAGGATCCAAAAGAAGAAAAAGTAAGGATTAAATTAGGCGAATGCCAGGAAGGCTTCGGATATGCTCAAGGGATATCCATGGTTTCCTGGTGTTTTTATGTTTGGAAGAAAGGATGAAGGAGAAAGAGGAATGGATGTAGGAGAGTTACTGCAGCAAGTAAAAGCTGGTCAGATAGAAGTGGATGAGGCAGCAGACTTGTTAAAAAATCTTCCTTATGAAGATTTGGGGTATGCAAAGCTGGATTTTCATCGAAAATTACGGACGGGATTTGGAGAGACTGTGTTTTGTCAGGGAAAACCAGATGCATATTTGGTGGATATTTATCAACGAATTTATGAGCGTGACGGGGAGGTGTTAGGAACCCGGGCAACCCCGGAACAATATGAGTTGGTGAAAACGAGGATTCCCCAAATAGTCTATGATCCGATTTCCCGAATATTAAAGGTGGAGCAGGAAAAGAAAGATCAGACAGGTCTGGTTGTGGTTTGTACTGGTGGTACAGCGGATATTCCAGTGGCAGAAGAAGCGTCACAGACGGCGGAATATTTTGGATGCCGGGTGGAGCGAATTTATGATGTGGGAGTGGCAGGAATCCACCGGTTACTTTCGAAACGGGAACGTCTGACAAAGGCAAACTGTATTGTGGCGGTGGCCGGGATGGAGGGAGCGTTGGGAACAGTGGTGGCCGGGTTGGTAGAATGTCCGGTAATTGCTGTTCCTACTTCGGTAGGATATGGGGCATCTTTTCATGGATTATCTGCCCTATTGACGATGATTAACTCTTGTGCAAATGGCATTTCTGTAGTAAATATTGACAATGGATACGGCGCAGCATTTGTGGCGACGCAAATAAACAGATTGGCGGTGAAATAAAATGGGAAAAATTCTTTATCTGGAGTGTAATTCAGGAATCAGTGGAGATATGACAGTAGGGATGCTTCTGGATTTGGGAGCGGATCGGAAGGTGTTGGTGAAGGCGCTGGACAGTATGCAATTGGATGGCTATCATCTGCATTTCGGAAGAAAGGAAACGTGCGGATTGGATGCATTCGATTTTGATGTGCATTTGGAGGCGGACGGACATAGTCATGAGAAGAATGAGCATAACGACCATGAAAAGGCTCATCACCATGGGGAAGCTCATACTCATGGAGAGGCTCACCACCATACGCATAGGAATCTTTATGATATTTATGAAATTATCGATCGTCTGAATACAGGAGAGCGGGTCAAGGAGCTAGCAAGAAAAATGTTTCGTATTGTGGCAGAAGCAGAGGCAAAAGCTCATGGGCTCCCTGTTGAGCAAGTCCATTTTCATGAGGTGGGGGCAATTGATTCCATCATTGATATTGTAAGTGTGGCAGTTTGCATTGATAATTTGGGCATTGAAGAGGTTGTGGTATCCCCCCTTTCCGAGGGGCATGGCCATGTACATTGTCAACATGGAACGCTTCCCGTACCGGTACCAGCGACAGCAAACATTATATCGGCCTGGGGGTTAGAATTGCGGTTTACCGATAATGAGGGGGAGATGGTCACACCTACCGGCGCCGCGATAGCAGCAGCATTGCGAACTAGAAAAGAACTTCCAGATGCCTGCCGGCTTTTAAAGATTGGAATGGGGGCTGGCAATAAGGTATTTCGTCAGGCAAATGTGTTGCGCGGGATGCTTTTGGAAACTGAAGATTCCAAGGTATTAGAGACGAAATTATGGGTTATGGAGACGAATCTAGATGACAGTACTGGGGAAATGTTGGGGTTGACGATGGAAATGCTTCTGGAGGCGGGAGCAGCAGATGTCTGGTACACGCCGGTTTATATGAAAAAGAATCGGCCGGCTTATCAGTTGTCGGTTCTCTGCAAAGAGACCGATCGGGAGTTATTGGAAGATATTCTTATGACCCAGAGCACTACGATTGGGATTCGCCGTTATCCTGTCCAACGAACGGTTTTGGAACGGGAAATGAAAATGGTAAAAACTTCTTATGGGATAGTGGAAATAAAGATTTGCCGTCATAAAGATAAATTTTTCTTTTATCCGGAATATGAGAGTATTCGAAGAATTTGTAAAGAAACAGGGGCGGATTTCCAAAATGTCTATTATGAAGCAAGAAGGGTAGCAGAAGCAGAATGTCACTCACAATCGCTGTGTTAGAAAGTAGCCGGTAACTTTTTCATAACAAGAAAATATTTTCAAAACAAATTATCCAGCGCAAGATTCTTAAAGCAGTACCTTCTGAGAATCCTACGCTGGATGGTTTGTTTTGACACATCTTTTTTATTTATATTGAAAGATTACCCTTGGTGTGTTCCCTTATTCACGGAGAGTAAAATAATATTTAGGCCACAAATGCATACATCATAATATAATGGCATAAACTTCCCCCCATAACAAAGAGATGAAACAGCTCATGAGAGCCGAAATTTTTAAAGCGACTGTTAAAAAGAGGCAGCTTCAAGGCATAGATAATTCCACCAACTGTATATATGATACCACCTGCCAATAACCATCCAAAAGCGCTTTTTGGAAGCGCGGCGATGATCTTGCCAAAAGCAAACACACAGACCCAACCCATAGCAATATAAATCAGGGAGGAGAACCATTTGGGGCAGGTGATCCATAACGCATTGATCAAAATGCCAATAAAGGCGATACTCCATACCAATGCCAGCAATACCCATCCAGTACGGTCTCCTAGAACCAACATGCAAACAGGAGTATAAGTGCCAGCTATCAGAATAAAAATCATCATATGGTCTACCTTGCGCAGAATTTGATTCACTTTGGGAGAGATATCTAAAGTATGATAGATTGTACTAGCGGCGTATAATAAAATCATGCTGATAATGAAAATAGTTAGCGCCAACATATGAGTCAGCTCCGGGGAACGAGCGGCTTTGAGCAAAAGTGGGGTGGCGGCTAATAAAGCTAAAAGCATAGCGATAAAATGTGTAAGGGCGCTGCCCGGATCTTTAATCTTAAACATCATAAGCATTCCTCCTTCAGAAATAATTAACAGAACTTTATAATATAGTTTTTAAAACTACATAACGGTGTTTAATATACTATACTACTTTCCGGGAAAAAATGCAAGTGATTTCACTATTTATCTAAATGACATTACAGTGTCCCCATGTTCACTGAGGGTATATTTTTGTTTTTTATAAATATGTCAGATTCATGATAATGCCCTGGGGATAATCGCCATACTTTTCACCGAAAATGTTGACGCCTCCGGCATTTTTGGCATTATCTAAAACAGCAATTTTTAATGAGATATAGGGCTTTTCTCCCAGCGATAGATCTTTTAGGCTAATCATTGGATTTTCCGGTTTTCCGTCTAAAAAGCTTCCGTTTTCTCGCACGGAAAAAGTTTTTAGAAATCCGTATTGTGTATTTCCATTTGGCCAGACAGGAGGGGTCAAGCGACCACGACGGGCGCCGAAATCTCCGGGAGAGTGAAAGGTTCCCACTTCTACTTCATTAATAAAAACGGTGATATCTGACGGCCAGTTTTCCAGAAAACCGGGTGCTTCCGAGCAAATTTCCATAGAAAAGGAAATTTCACCTAAAGGCAACAGCGGATTGCAGATATTGGGAAACCGGTATTCTATATAGCCTTTACTGAACCAGATTAGCTGAGCGTTAGTGTGGGCTGGGGCATAGAAGGACTGTATGGTATCATAGGCTTCAATGGCGCCATTTTCACTGGCCAGTCCGCAAGTAGGATGAATATCACAGTTGCAGTAGCTGCCAATGGGCATTTCCAGGGAAATAGTTTTATTTGCCGAATCAATCTCTGCATCAAAAGTTTCCAGCCGGAAGGATTGCATACTGCAGATACAGACCCGCATGGAACCGCGAATTCCCGGCTGTGTTTCGGTGACAATTAATTTTGCTTCTTCTAGAGTTTTGATGTGGAGAGCCGCTGAGGAGAGAGGAATATTCAGGATGGAAGCGATCTCCTGTAAGGAGCGGGGAGTATTCTTGAGCATGTCCAGAATGTCCAGTCGGGTGGCTGAGGAGAGAGCCTTTCCGATTTTTATGATACGTTCTCGATGGCTGGGGTTGCTCAGATGTAGACAGATGTTCCTTTCTCCGATAATGCGTACAGTACGTTTCTCTTTCAGGGACATAAGTGACTTCCTTTCTTCCATTGTTTTGTATTCAGTTTTTTAAAATCATAACATTAGTTACAAAAAAAGTAAAGTAAACAAGAAGGATGTAACATATAACTCAAAAAATCTGGCGACAAGTTGTATAAATATCGTCATAGTTAAAAAATATTGTGGAAATAGATGAAATGATGTAAAATGTTATATGTAGTAAAAAGGGACGAATCAAAAACAAATATATGTTATCCATTTGCTTTTAGAAATAGCCGGAAAGAAAGGGGACAGAGTTGGATATTTTATATGAAGATAGACATCTTATTGTAGTCTGGAAGCCATCGGGAATGGAGTCTCAGAGTTCGAGAGGTTTTAAGGCAGACATGGTCAGTGAATTGCGGCGATATATCCACAATTCATCCCCAAATAGTAAGGAGCCGTATGTGGGAGTTATCCACAGACTAGATAAACCAGTAAGTGGCGTTATGGTATATACTAAGGATAAAAAGTCAGCAGCCGAGCTTAGTAGACAAGTTTCAGAAAGACACATGGAAAAAAGATATTTGGCTGTACTTTGTGGAAAAGTGGATAAAAATGTGGATAAGTTTGTGGATTACTTGTTGAAGGAGACAAAAACGAATCTTTCTCGGATTGTTGATAAGGGGATAAGCGGTGCTAAACGGGCAGAACTAGAGTATCGGGTTTTGAAAAGCAAAGAAACAGACGCAGGGATTATCCTTACACTGGCAGAGATCCGTCTGCTGACTGGCCGTCATCATCAGATTCGCGTCCAAATGTCTGGGCATGGCCTTCCCCTGTGGGGAGACAGAAAATATAATCTGGATTGTGCCGAAATGCGAAGAGATTCGGACAATATTGCTCTTTCTGCTTATCGCCTTACTTTTTCCCACCCTATCACAGGAAAAATTATGAATTTTTCTCGTATGCCAGAGGAAAGAATATTCCGAATTTTTTAACGATTTTACCATATCGATACCGCGTCTTTACCCTTTACGCTCCCCAAAATAAATGCTATCATAAAATTTGAAAAATGCGCATAAAAACCAAAGGGGTGCAATGCAATGGAGAAAGTAGAAAAAGTCGAAAAAATGAAGAAAGCAGAGATATCCGAAAAAACGAAAAAGGTTGGTGTGACCGAGAAAAAAGAGCGGGTAGATAAGAATGTTTCTCTCTACCAGCAGCGTCTGGCTCGCCATCTGGATGAACTGAAATGGCTGTATATGGAGTTGTATGATAGCCAAGAGCATTTCGATGATTTGCTGAAACATTTGGAACAATTTTACCAAGAGCGTAAGCCGACTCTAAAAAAATTGGATCAGACGAGAGAAAAGCAGCCGGATTGGTATCGAAAAAACGGAATGTTGGGCATGATGTTGTATGTGGATCAGTTTGCCAAAACCCTGAACGGGGTGCGAGAGAAGTTGGATTATATCAAGCGCTGCCATGTGAATTATGTTCATCTGATGCCGCTTTTAGATACCGTGGAAGGACGCTCTGACGGTGGTTACGCGGTGGCGGATTTCCGCAAGGTACAACAAAAGTTAGGTACAATGGAAGACTTGGAAAAGTTGGCGTCAGAGTGTCATGAACAAAATATCAGTTTATGTCTGGACTTTGTCATGAACCATACTTCAGAGGATCATGAGTGGGCAAAGCGTGCTCGTGCAGGGGAGAAGGAGTACCAGGATCGATATTTCTTTTTTGACAATTATTCCATGCCGGCGATGTATGAGAAAACCGTGCCTCAAGTTTTTCCCACTACAGCGCCAGGAAATTTTACCTGGTTACCAGAACGCCAGGAATTTGTCATGACGACTTTTTATCCCTATCAATGGGACTTAAATTACCGCAATCCAGTGGTGTTTAATGAAATGACTTACAATTTTTTGTATCTGGCCAATCAGGGAATTGATGTTTTGCGGATTGATGCAGTACCCTATATCTGGAAACAGATTGGTACGAATTGCCGAAACCTGCCGCAGGTACATACGATTGTAAGAATGATGAGAATGATTGGAGAGATTGTGTGTCCTGGCATTGTGTTGTTGGGTGAGGTAGTGATGGAACCAGACAAAGTGGCGCCTTATTTTGGAACGGTGGAGAAGCCGGAATGCCATATGCTATATAATGTGACGACGATGGCTACCACATGGCATACCGTGGCAACAAAAGATGCACGTCTGCTAAAGCGACAGATGGAAATTATCAGCAGTTTGCCTTCTGACTATACGTTTTTGAATTATTTGCGGTGTCATGATGATATCGGATGGGGGCTGGATTACCCACTTCTTGAGGATTGGGGGATGATTCAGGTTCCTCACAAGAAATATCTGAATGATTATTTTACCGGTAGATGGGATGGAAGCGTCAGCCGCGGTGAATTGTATAATGAAGATTTGGTGACTGGTGATGCCCGTTTTTGTGCGACAACAGCGTCCATGTGCGGTGTGGAAAAGGCAGGTTTTGAGCAAGATGAGACAGCAATGAGCGCGGCGATTCAAATGGATGTAATGCTTCATGCCTATATGCTATTCCTATCCGGAATACCCATGCTTTATAGTGGGGATGAGATCGGACAGGTCAATGACTATACTTATAAAGAAGATCCCAATAAAGCGCCGGATTCCCGATACCTTCATCGTGGAAAATTTCAGTGGGAGCTGGTAGAAAATATTGATAAGCCAGAGACGGTCCAGAGTCGTTTGTTTCACTCACTGGCAAAGCTGGAGGAATTGCGGGCGGCAGAGAAGGTATTTGACGCTTCGGCCAATTTCCGGACCCTGGAGACTTGGGATGATGCTATTTTGGGCCTGGTGCGGGAGAATAAAGATGGTAAGTTGATAGGGCTTTTCAATTTTAGCGATGAGTCTCGGATTGCCTGGATTGATGAAAAAGACGGACCGTATCATGACTTGCTGACAGGTAAGGAGCTGTTAGCGTCTGGAGTGTCTGTGGATGGTCATAGTTTTTATTGGTTAAAACTGGTAAAAGGGGAAGAGGAAACGAAAGACTGATGCCTGGTCATGCCAGTTTTTTGTGGGCCGGATAGTAACCAGTTTATCCCTGAATATTTGGTTGCCTGTTGGACAGAATATTCTGTGTACAAAAGAAGTACAAAACAGAAATAGGTGAGTCCATGGGTAAACCGTATAAGAAACTGAAGAGAATTTTATTAATTTTGGGAATTACAGGAGCAGTTTATGGAGTTTCTCGTTATTTGCTGCCACTTGTAATTCCCTTTTTATTGGCATGGGGGCTGGCGCTACTGTTGCGACCGTCAGCCTTTTGGCTGGCCCGGCATAGTCGGATTACTTTATATATGCGGGGTAAGAAAAAAGTGTTGTTTATCCCGGCCGGCATAATCGGTGTAGTTGAGCTTTTACTTATCCTATTTATATTAACCATGATGCTTTATTTTGGTGGGCGCAAGCTGTGTCTGGAAGCAGGCATGTTTTTGGAGCAGATACCAATATGGGTGTCCATGTTGGATGCATGGCTGACAGGTATGTGTCATCAGGTGGAAACATGTTTTTGTTTGCCAGCGGATTGTTTGGTATTATTGATGCGGGAAATGTTGCAGGGCTTGATGGATAGCCTGAAACAAACGGCAATGCCTTATCTGATGGTAAACTCTGTGACGATTTTTCAGTATGGAATCAAGGTTTTTGTGGTTTCTGTTATTCTGTTAGTCTCTGTGGGGATGATCCTGGAAGAAATGGATCTGTGGAAACGGCGTTGTGAGGAGTCTTTGTTTCAAAAAGAATTTATATTGATTGCTCACAGGTTGGCTATCGTTGCTAATGCTTATCTGAAAACTCAGGGAATTATTATGGTTTTGACCACCTTGATCTGTATGGCTGGTCTTTGGATTTTAAAAAACCCTTATTATCTTCTAATGGGAATCGGGATCGGGATTCTGGATGCCTTGCCAATATTTGGTACAGGTACGATATTGATTCCCTGGGCGATTCTCTGCTTTTTTGGCAAAAACTGGGGGGAGGGTTTGATCCTTTTAGCGCTATATCTGATCTGTTATTTTATGCGAGAGCTTCTGGAGGCAAAGCTTATGGGGAGCCGAGTAGGACTCACATCTCTAGAAACTTTGATTTCCATGTATGTTGGTCTGCAGCTGTTTGGAATAGCGGGGCTTTTTTTGGGGCCGATTGGATTACTGATAATTGAAGATCTGATAAAAGCAGCAGAAGAGACTTGACATTTTACAAAACTATTACAATTTTAAGAAGAGTATATATCTTTAAAAAAACTTATGTTATACTTATCAGAAAAATAAATTAGATGATGGAAATAAAGAAATAGAATGGAGTATGAGAATGACAGAACAATATGATGTGGTAATTATTGGTTCGGGTCCGGCTGGCTTGGCGGCTGCTATCTATGCCCAGCGAGCAAAACTGAATACGCTGGTGTTGGAAAAAGAGATGATGAGTGGTGGTCAGGTGTTGAATACGTATGAGGTAGATAATTATCCGGGATTGCCTGGGATTAATGGATTTGATCTGGGAACAAAGTTACGGCAACATGCGGATCAGCTGGGAGCACGTTTTGTTGAGGATGAAGTGAAGCAGCTTACCTTGGTGACGGAAGAACCGATCGCCGGGATAGAGGAGGCAGATGAGTTGCAGGCTGCGGAGCTGCAGTCGGCGAGAGAGCCGGATATCCGAGCGCAATCTACAGAAATTATGGAAATGCCATTCGTTCGGGAGCAGAATACAAAAGAACAGGTCCGAGAGCCATTATGGAAGCATATTCGGGGCAAAAAGGCAGAGTATCTGGCCAAGACGGTAATTGTTGCCACAGGAGCTACGCATCGAAAACTGGGAGTTCCCGGAGAAAAAGAGTTTTCTGGCAGAGGGATCAGTTATTGTGCTACTTGTGATGGAGCATTTTTTAAAAAGAAAACAGTGGTGGTAGTTGGTGGTGGCGATGTAGCTTTGGAAGATGGGATATTTTTGGCACGAATGTGTCGTCATGTTTATCTGATTCATCGCAGGGATGAGCTAAGGGGCGCAAAAATTCTTCAGGAAAAGCTCTTTGCACTGAATAATGTAACTGTGATCTGGGATAGCGTAGTGGAGGAGATTTTGGGGGAAGAAAAAGTAAATGCCGTGTCCCTGCGCAACAAGAAGACGGGGGAAAGCTTTTGTCTGGATGTGGATGGTGTATTTATTGCTGTGGGAATCACGCCTAATAGTCAGGCATTTACCGGATTTTTGGAATTGGACCAAGGGTATATTTGTGCAGATGAGAATGGAGATACGGGTATACCGGGGGTGTATGCGGCGGGGGATGTGCGGAGAAAACAGCTGCGACAGATTGTGACGGCAGTGGCAGACGGTGCGAATGCTGTGACTAGTGCGGAACACTATTTGACCCAATTTTAGAGGAGGCAGGCACAGATGAGAAAAAGCTGGAAGATACTGCTTACAAGCTATTTGTGCATTTCGCTTACAGGCGGGATGACTGCTTATGGAGATATGGAAAAATCTCTTTATCCGGTGACTCCCGTGACCGTTCAGGAAAAATACTCTCACATTGCGGTATCACAAGTGACAGATTATGTAAATATTCGTGAACAGGCAAATACCTCCAGTCGGATTGTGGGCAAAATTTATAATAATTGTGCGGCAGTGATAGAAGAGACGGTGGAAGGAGAAGGGGGAATCTGGTATCGGATCCATTCTGGCACAGTAACTGGTTATATTAAGGCACAATATTTTATCACTGGAGAGGCGGCGGAAAAGCTGGCACAGTCAATTGGAAAAGAGTTTGCAACAATTAGTACAGATAATTTACGTCTGCGTGAGCAGCCCAATCTGAGCAGCAATGTATTGACCGTACTTTCTCAAGGCGCCCGTTATGTTGTATTGGGAGAAGAAGGTATGTTCTATAAAGTGGAAGTAGACGCAGACTTGGTGGGCTATGTAGCACAAGAATACTGTCAGACGCAGGTGGAGTTTGACCAGGCAGTTTCTCTGGCGGAAGAACAACAGCGGTTGGCAGAAGAAAATCAGAGAAAACAAGAGGCAGCGAATGCTATTGCAGCATTGGAACAGGTGAGGCAGGTGGAGGCAGTGAATTCTGGTATAGCCGTATCAGAAATGTTGATTGCTGCCAATCCAGAGCAGAGCGATAATTCCCATCAGACATCGGCGCCAGCTGTGATATCTGATTCAGGAGCAACCAGTTCGAAAGGAGTGCCGGGACCAGGTTCAGCAGCAGTAATGTCAGCCACGAGGACAGCGATTGTTGCTTATGCAAAACAATTTTTAGGCAATCCTTATGTATATGGAGGAACTAGCCTGACGAATGGAGCGGATTGTTCCGGATTTACGCAAGGGGTCTTGGCGAATTTTGGCATCAACACTGGCCGTAGTTCCCGAGATCAAGCGGAGAATGGACGGGAAATTGGGATTGACGCAGTGCAGCCGGGAGATTTGCTATTTTATGCCAGCGGAACGTATATTAATCATGTGGCGCTATACATAGGAGGCGGCCAAGTAATTCATGCTAGCAATTCCACTACTGGTATTACCATTTCGCCATATAATTATCGAACGCCATGTAAGGCTGTATCTTTTTTGGATTGACGAGGACAGAAAATGGTGGAGAAGAAGCAATATAACGGGTTGGATGTGGTGAAGGTATTGTTAGCGGTGGCAGTTGCGGCACGTCATATGATCCAGATTTTTTATCCGGTAGAGAGCAAGTGGCGCTTGCTGATTGGCGCCTGGCTCTCCAATCTTGCAGTTCCGGTGTTTTTTATTATCGCTGGTTTTTTTCTTTTCCGTAAGGTAGAAGAGAATGACAAAGAAGGTGGAAAGAAGGCGGTACTGAGTTACTGTGGAAGGATTTTGAGACTTTATTTTTTGTGGTCCGTTTTCTATCTGCCTATTGATTATTTGAACTGGTATCATGGCCAAGACAAAAACATAGGAACTGCTGTGATTTATTATATACAATCATTTTTATTTAGTAGTACTACCGTGCAATTGTGGTATCTTCCAGCATTGATGACAGCTTGTTTTATGGTGTGGTTGGGATATCGAAAAGGACTGAAAGTCTGGCAGTTAACGATGATTGGCGGGGTTTTGTTTTTTGTGGGTTGTATTGGTGATAACTGGTATTTTAATCAGCAGCTTCCGAAGGGAGTGTATCAGTTTCTGATGGGGTATGTCCGGTATTTTATGACCATGCGCAATGGGGTGTTTTATGGCTGCTTTTTTGTGGCCTTGGGCTTTTGGTTTGCCAGGACAAAAAAGCAGTTTCCATTTTTGCCAATGGTAATAGGTTTTGTGATGTCGATGGGTCTGATGTTGTATGAAGTGATTCATTGCAGTAGTACCAATATGGTATTCAGTTCAGCTCCAGCCGCTTTTTTTCTGTTTGCGGCCGCTAGTCAGGTACAGATAAAGAATCGAAAGTTATATCCTCGATTACGCAGGATGAGCGAGTGGATTTATCTATCACATGTATATTTTTTTCATCTGTATGTGTGGACAGCCAGGTGGAATCCCTTTCCCCCGACGAAGAAGGGAATTACCATATCGATTTTGGTACCAATGATGTTGTTTTCTTGGTGTATGGCATATCTTTCAGAATGCCAACATTTCCAATGGGTGAAAAAACTGATCTAAATGAAAGAAAGAGAAATGCAAAATAAGTCATTAACCATTTTTACATCCTGTGTTCGGCTATTCACGAACACAGGATACAGGAAATGGCTAATGACTTATTTTATGATACCCCATTTATATGAAAAAGTGTTTTGCGATCTAAAATTCTGGTTCTATCAATCCATAAGAATGTCCCTTGCGTTTATATACTACATTGACTTCCTCGGTCTCGGCATTTAAGAAAACATAAAAGTTATGGCCTAGAAGTTCCATTTGAACACAGGCTTCTTCCGGATCCATAGGCTTGATTCCAAAACGTTTGGTCTTAACAATTTGAATCTCTTCTTCATCAACGGCCTCCTCATTGATGAAAAAGTCGGAAAACGATAGGGCAGATTGTTTTTTATCAATCAGCTTATTTTTGTATTTTTTGAGCTGACGTTCAATCACCTCTTCTACTAAGTCAATGGAGGTGTACATATCATCGCTGGATTCTTCCGCACGGATGAGGTTACCCTTGACAGGGATTGTTACTTCGATTTTTTGCTTGTCCTTTTGCACGCTCAACGTGATGATCACCTCAGTATCGGGGTTAAAGTAACGATCCAGCTTGCCAATTTTCTCTTCTACAGCTCTTCGAATGCCCGGGGTCACATTGATATTTCTTCCTGTAATCGTATAACGCATAATCATCAGCTCCTTTTTTTGAGATAACTATAGTATAGCATATATGTTTGGAAAATTCAATGAAAATTAGTCAAATGTTGCGACAATTACGATGCATTGAATATACTTTATTGATTAAGCAGGCATTATAGAGCTAAACTCTAATAGCAGAAAAGTCAAGTGTTTTGATATGTTTTTTGTCGTAATTTGTAAATTTATGATAAGTGTACAAATTCTGGATAGAGAAGTGGAAAAATGGGAATTCTAAACTGAGGATAGGCTGGGGAATGTGGATAATGTGGATAACTTGGTGTATAACTCGTTTTTGGCGTAAATTGGACAAGAATAGGTGTGGATAAAATTTGGAGAGTTGTGCACAGTAAGAATGTGGATAATGTGGATAACTTGGAATTCGAACAAAGATTTTGTGCAAATTGTCAGGTTGACCATAAAAATATTATTATGTCACTGGCGTATTTTGGTGATTTTAGGGAATTCTATGTAGGGAAAACGATGGTATGGCCTTTTGTTTTTTAATTTTTTGTGAACAACGGGGGAATAAGTTGAATAAATTTAATGTTAGTGCTACAATGTATAAGATTGACTGGATGGAAAACGGCAGAGAAGAGAGAAAGTGAGTTAGGAGAACGAAGAATGAATCTCATAGAGAAAGTGTTTGGTACTCACAGCGAACGGGAGCTGAAGATGATCTATCCAATTGTGGAGAAGATAGAGAAGATGCGCCCGGAGATGATGGCAAAAAGTGATGAAGAGCTACGTGATAATACCAGAATTTTTAGAGAGCGTCTGGCAGCAGGAGAAACCTTAGATGATATTCTGCCAGAAGCATTTGCGACTGTGCGGGAGGCAGCCCGCAGAACTTTAAATATGGAACATTTTCCGGTACAGCTTATTGGCGGTATCGTATTACATCAAGGACGGATTGCTGAGATGAGGACTGGTGAGGGAAAGACTTTGGTTTCTACAGCGCCAGCCTATTTGAACGCTTTAAATGGCAAAGGCGTTCACATCGTTACGGTAAATGATTATCTGGCGAAACGTGACGCCGAGTGGATGGGACAAATTCACGAGTTTTTGGGATTGACAGTTGGGGTAGTATTGAATCCCATGACCTCAGAGGAACGGAAAAAAGCATATAATTGTGATATTACCTATGTGACAAATAACGAGCTAGGATTCGATTATCTACGTGATAATATGGCAATCTACAAGGAGCAGATGGTATTGCGGGAGCTGGATTATGCCATTATTGATGAGGTGGACTCGGTGTTGATCGATGAAGCGAGAACTCCTTTGATCATTTCCGGGCAGAGTGGAAAATCCACGAAGTTATACGAAGTTTGCGACATTCTGGCTCATCAACTGATACGAGGGGAAGCTTCCGGAGAATTCACGAAGATGAATGCCATTATGGGAGAAGATATCGAAGAGACCGGAGATTTTGTGGTTAATGAAAAAGATAAGGTAGTGAACCTCACTGAGGACGGCGTGCAAAAGGTGGAGGATTTCTTCCATATAGATAATCTGGCCGATCCGGAAAATTTGGAAATTCAGCATAATATTATCCTGGCATTGCGTGCCAATTATCTGATGTTTCGGGATAAGGATTATGTGGTAAAGGATGATGAGGTCCTGATTGTGGATGAGTTTACCGGACGCATTATGCCGGGACGTCGCTATTCGGATGGTTTGCACCAGGCAATTGAGGCCAAGGAGCATGTCAATGTTCGTCGGGAGAGTAAGACGTTAGCCACGATTACGTTTCAGAACTTTTTCAACAAATTCCGCAAAAAATCCGGCATGACAGGTACAGCGTTGACGGAGGAAAAAGAATTTCGTAATACCTACGGGATGGATGCTATTGCGATTCCGACAAATAAACCGGTAGCCCGTGTTGATCACGAGGATGCTGTATATAAGACCAAGAAAGAGAAGTTCAAAGCGGTGGTGGACGAAGTGGCAGAAGCTCATGAGAAGGGACAGCCTGTACTTGTGGGTACAATCACCATTGAGACTTCGGAAATGTTGAGTAAAATGTTGAACCGCAGAGGGATTCCCCACAAGGTTCTGAATGCCAAGTATCATGAGCCGGAGGCGGAGATTGTGGCTGATGCGGGCATTCATGGCGCTGTGACTATTGCGACCAACATGGCTGGCCGTGGTACAGATATTAAGTTGGACGAAGAATCCAGAGCTTTAGGTGGTTTGCGTATTATCGGTACTGAGCGTCATGAAGCGCGACGTATTGATAACCAGCTGCGTGGACGTTCTGGACGTCAGGGAGATCCCGGGGAATCCCGTTTCTATATTTCGCTCGAAGATGATCTGATGCGGCTTTTTGGTTCTGAGCGGCTGATGGGAATGTTTACAGCTTTAGGAGTGCCGGAGGGCGAGCAGATTGAGCACAAGATGCTCTCCAATGCCATTGAGAAGGCACAGATGAAGATTGAAAATAATAACTACGGAATCCGTGAGAATCTCATGAAATATGATGAGGTCAACAATGAGCAGCGAGAGATCATTTATACGGAGAGGCGCAAAGTGCTTGATGGCGACAATATGCGTGATGTGATTTTAAAAATGATTACGGATATTGTGGAAAATGCCGTGGACATGTCGATCTCTGAAGAGCAAAATCCGGCCGATTGGGATCTGGGCGAGTTGAATGCCCTGCTGTTGCCAATCGTTCCGCTGGGGAAAATTACACTGGAGAATCATCCGGTGAGCAAGCGGGATGAGCTGAAACAGAAGTTGAAGGAAGAAGCGATCAAGCTCTATGAGACTAAGGAAGCGGAATTCCCGGAGGCGGAGCAGATTCGTGAGATTGAGCGGGTGATTTTGCTTAAGGTTATTGATAATAAATGGATGAGCCATATTGATGATATGGATCAGCTCCGTCAGGGAATCGGTCTGCAGGCATATGGGCAGCGGGATCCGGTAGTTGAGTATAAGATGAATGCCTTTGAAATGTTCGAGGCTATGACGGCAGCAATTATGGAAGAGACGGTGCGTATTTTGTTCCATATTCGTGTGGAGCAGAAAGTAGAGCGGGAGCCGGCGGCTAAGGTAACAGGAACCAACCGCGATACCTCGTCGGTACAGGCGCCTAAGCGCAGAGAGATACGCAAGATCTATCCAAACGATCCGTGTCCGTGTGGCAGCGGAAAGAAGTTCAAACAGTGCTGTGGACGTAAGCTTTTGCAGGGCCAGGGCGGAAACGTGTGACGGATAGAAGTAGTGGCAGCAGAAAATATATTTAAGAAAGTGGGTGACACAATGGTAGAATTGGATCAATTTAAGTACACATTATCTACGTTTCAGAAACCATTAGTGGAAGTGAGGGATTCACTTTGACCTGGATAATAAGGTCAGAAGAATCGATGAGCTAGACAAATCCATGGAGGAGCCGAATTTCTGGAATGATGCGGATCGTGCAACTAGACTGGTGCAGGAAGCAAAGAATCTGAAAGATACGGTGGAATTGTATCGGGGCCTGGAGCAGGAGTATGAAGATATTCAGGTGATGATAGAGATGGGGTATGAGGAGAATGATGCTTCATTGATTCCCGAGATTGAGGAAATGCTTCATGAATTTGAGGAAAAACTGGAGAAATTACGCATGGGTACGCTGCTCTCCGGAGAATATGATCGATGCAATGCTATTTTGCGTCTGAATGCAGGAGCTGGTGGAACAGAATCTTGCGATTGGTGTAGCATGTTGTATCGGATGTATTGCCGCTGGGCGGACAAGATGCAGTATAAGACCGAGGTGTTGGATTTTCTGGATGGCGACGAGGCGGGGATTAAATCCGTGACGATCCAGATCAATGGCGAGAATGCGTTTGGCTATCTCAAATCCGAACGGGGGGTACACCGGCTAGTGCGTATTTCTCCCTTTAATGCAGCGGGCAAACGGCAGACTTCTTTTGTATCTTGTGATGTAATGCCGGATATTGAAGAGGATCTAGATGTAGAGATCAATCAAGAGGATCTGCGGATCGATACCTATCGCTCCAGTGGCGCTGGTGGTCAGCATATTAATAAGACTTCTTCAGCTGTGCGCATTACGCATGTTCCGACAGGAATTGTGGTACAGTGTCAGAATGAACGTTCCCAGTTTCAGAACAAAGATAAAGCGATGCAGATGTTAAAAGCCAAGTTATTTATGCTTAAGCAACAGGAAAATGCCGAAAAACTTTCAGACATCCGCGGGGATGTCAAAGAAATCGGTTGGGGGAACCAGATTCGTTCTTATGTACTACAGCCATATACGATGGTGAAAGATCTGCGGACTGGTGAAGAGACTGGTAACGTGACGAATGTGTTGGATGGAGGGCTGGATGCCTTTATCAGCGCATATCTGAAGTGGCTAAGCCTGGGATGTCCAGACAGGAAAGCATCGACAGAGGATTAAACAAGATTTTTCCGTGGTGACAAAAACAGATGAGAAACACGGACAACATTGCCAAATAAGCCAGCAGTTTTTCTATATCTCATGTTTGGACGGTTTACGTACATACAGTCTGCTATTAACGGATAAAGTTCGTCAATAGCAGATAGGGTGTTTGTGAACAGACGAACATGGGACAGGGAAAACTGCTGGCTTATTTTGCGATACCTTCTGTTTATATATAATAAAGAGGAAATATGCGAAAAGACTTGCACTCTTTCCGTTTTTGTGATACTATCTCCCTCATGAACACAAATGTACATGAGAAGCGCACAAATCAAGTATCAAGTAACCGGTAACTTTAGCACAAGAGGACTTGTTATGACAGAGGAAAAAACCAAATATTTTGTAGTAAAGCAAAAGGCGGTGCCAGAAGTGTTGCTGAAAGTTGTGGAAGCAAAAAAGCTTTTGGAATCCGAGCAGGTCATGACCGTGCAGGAGGCTGCCGAGCGAGTAGGAATCAGCCGTAGTTCTTTTTATAAGTACAAGGATGATATTTTGCCTTTTTATGACAATACGAAGGGAAAGACCGTAACCTTCGTCATGCAAATGGATGATCGTCAGGGTTTACTGTCGGATCTTTTGCATGTGGTGGCGATCTATCGGGCCAACATTTTGACGATTCACCAGAGTATTCCCGTTAATGGAGTAGCGACGCTGACCTTGTCGGTGGAGGTAAAGGCAGATACGGGTAATATATCGCAAATGGTGGAAGAAATGGAAGAACAACAGGGAATTCATTATGTGAAGATTTTGGCACGAGAGTAAAGAGCAGCTCCAAGATGAATGGAACGAGTAAGGGACAAGATATAAGGGGTTGTTCTCGAGATAAAAGAGGAATGAGGAGAGCGATTATGATGTATGCAGCAATTATGGGATATGGTACCATTGGTTCTGGTGTGGCAGAGATTCTTGAGAATGAGCGGGACAGGATTGCCCGCAGCGCTGGCCAAGAGATCTATCTGAAATATGTGTTGGATTTGCGGGAATTTCCGGATAGTCCGGTGGCAGACCGTGTGGTTCATGATTTCAAGATAATTGAAGCGGATGAGCAGGTGAAGTTGGTGGTGGAAACGATGGGCGGGTTGGAACCGGCTTATTCATTTGTCAAAGCTTGTCTAAGTGCTGGTAAGCATGTAATTACTTCCAATAAGGCGTTGGTAGCGGCTCATGGGACAGAACTTTTGCAGATTGCGCGAGATATGGATGTGAATTTCTTTTTTGAGGCTAGTGTAGGAGGTGGCATTCCGATTATTCGCACGTTGTATCGTTGTTTAATGGGGGAGAAAATCCAGGAAATTACGGGAATTTTAAATGGCACAACGAATTTTATTTTGACTAAAATGGATAGAGAAGGAGCGTCTTTTGACGAGGTTTTGCGAGAGGCGCAAGAGCTGGGATATGCGGAGAGGAATCCCGAAGCAGATGTAGAAGGGTACGATACTTGTCGTAAGATCGCAATTTTGACAGCGATGATGACGGGAAAAGAAGTAAACTATGAAGATATTCATACAGAGGGGATTACCAAGATTACAGATGTGGATTTTCGTTATGCAAAAGAGTTGGGGACATCGGTGAAACTTTTGGGAACGAGCCGGATTGTAGGTGAGAAAGTTTATACGAAAGTTGCACCGGTAATGATCGGTAAGGAACATCCTTTATATGCGGTCAGCGGTGTATATAATGGAATTCTGGTGAAGAGTGATATGTTGGGGACTTCGATGTATTATGGCAGTGGAGCGGGTAAACTTCCCACCGCCAGTGCAGTAGTGGCAGACTTAATTGAAGCGGCGCAGAATGAAAAAACCAATGTGCCAATCGGTTGGGGAACAGAGAAACAGGAGATTGCAGACAACAAAACCAGCGAATGTTGTTATTTTGTCCGTATTGCCGGGACGGTAAAAGAGAAAGCCGAGTTGGTACAAGAGACATTGGGAGAGGTGCGGACGTTGGCGTTAGAGAATGTGGATGAGTTTGCAGTTCTCACAAAAAAGATTTGTGAGACAGAGTTTACGAAACGGGCAATCGCACTGGATAGCGAGTGTCAAAAGAAAGGTGAAGACGGAATCCGACAGATAATTCGCGCAGAGTTGGAGGATTAAGAGATGCTTTTTTTGCCTTGTCTGTTTCACACCATGACTGGATGGTACTGCCCGGGGTGCGGCGGTACGCGAGCGTTTCGATATCTGTTGCGGGGAGAATGGTTCCAGAGCTTTCGATATCATCCGCTGATACTTTATACCGCATTGGTGATGACTCTGGAAATCGTGACGTTTCTGGCAGCAAAGACCAGCGGCAGAAATTATCTTTATTTAGGACATGAGAAACTTTTCCTTTATATGGCGGTGGGGATTGTAACTGTGAATTTTTTAGTCAAGAATTATTTGCTGATTTGGTGTGGAGTGGATTTGCTGGCATTACCTTGAAAAAATAAAATACTTCAGATGAAAAAATCCCCCTGATTCTGTGGATGAAACAGAAGACAGGGGGATTTTTTATTTAATGGTGAAGGCATTCATCATATCCTGATATTGCCTCATAAGCTCACGATGCATGGCTACATAATTCGGATCATTGAACATTCGTATGGTAAATATATAAAAAGCTAAAAAAACAAAGCTGCTGAGAATTCCGCATATCCCCATGATAGTTCCGGCTATGGCGGGTCCTGTCATTGGCCGTCCGTTTTTGGAAAAGTAGGCAGCCATCAGTGCGGATGCTCCCAGAAGAAGCTGCATGGGTGGCGATACGCAGGCAAAGAGGGCAAAGATGCCAACGGCCAGACTGAAAAAGGCAAAGGGGTTGGTTTTTTTATCTGGTGATTGTATATGGTTTTGTTCCATGAATATTCCTCCGGAGGTATATGTTTGTTAATGGTTCCCTGGTATATTGAGGGTACTTGGATATGATACCACGAATTGCTCTGGTTCACAAGAGGTGGTAAAATGAAATTATAATGAAATATTCATCCTATTTTTCTTTGGGAATCGATTTTCCATTGCGCTTGCATAACTCATCAATATGAATTATAATGTACAGACGGAAAACAAGAAAATGTGAGGAAAATCAAAGCATGGACATTATAAAGGTACTACAGGAAGAACTGCAGATCCGATATCAGCAGGTAGAGGCAGCGGTGAAGTTGATTGATGAAGGAAACACGATCCCTTTTATTGCCCGTTATCGCAAGGAGGTTACTGGTGCACTGGATGATGAGATATTGCGAAATCTGGACGAGAGGCTTCGCTATCTGAGGAATCTGGAGGAGAAGAAGGAGCAGGTACTCTCCTCGATTCGGGATCAGGAGAAGCTGACTCCAGAGCTGGAGGCGCAGATTCGGGCGGCCATGACTCAGGTGGCGGTGGATGATCTTTACCGCCCCTATCGCCCTAAGCGCAGAACACGTGCTATGATTGCCAAAGAGAAAGGGTTGGAGCCGCTGGCTGATACAATTGCTCTGCAGCAGCTGAAGGAGTCGGTAGAGAAGGTGGCCGAAAGTTATGTGTCAGAGGAAAAAGGGGTGACTTCAGCAGCAGAAGCGGTAGCTGGGGCGAAGGATATTCTGGCCGAGAGGATTTCCGACAACGCGCAATATCGTACCTATATTCGTAAAGTGACCATGGAAGAGGGGATGATTATCTCCTCAGCTAAGGATGAAAAGGAGCCATCGGTTTATGAAATGTATTATAATTATGCCGAACCAGTCAAACGATGCGTCGGTCATCGGGTTTTGGCATTGAACCGGGGAGAGAAGGAAAAGATACTGACTGTAAAGGTGGAGGCTCCAGAGGAAACGATCCTGCGCTACTTAGAAAAGCAGACGATTATTCGTGATAATCCGCATACCACATTGATTTTGAAAGAGGTAGCAGCAGACAGTTACAGCCGTCTGATTGCTCCGGCGATTGAGAGAGAGGTGCGGGGGGAATTGACGGAGAAAGCAGAAGCCGGTGCGATCAAGGTGTTTGGCAAGAACTTAGAGCAGCTTTTAATGCAGCCGCCGATTGCTGGACGGGTGGTGCTGGGGTGGGACCCGGCTTTTCGTACTGGTTGCAAGCTGGCGGTAGTCGATGAGACGGGCAAGGTCTTGGATACGACGGTGATCTATCCGACTGCTCCTCAAAACAAGGTGGAAGCAGCGAAGGAAATTTTGAAAAAGCTGATTAAAAAATATGATATTTCTCTGATTTCTGTAGGCAACGGTACAGCATCCCGGGAATCAGAGATGATTATTGTGGAACTGCTCAAGGAGATTGCCGAGCCGGTGCAGTATGTGATTGTCAATGAGGCGGGGGCTTCCGTGTATTCGGCCAGCAAACTGGCCACGGAGGAATTTCCGGGTTTTGACGTGGGCCAGAGGAGTGCTGCTTCTATTGCTCGCCGTCTGCAGGATCCGCTGGCGGAGCTGGTCAAGATCGATCCCAAGTCCATTGGCGTGGGGCAATATCAGCATGATATGAATCAGAAGAACCTCAGTGAAGCGCTTCAGGGCGTGGTGGAGGATTGTGTGAATAAGGTAGGTGTGGATCTGAACACTGCCTCGGCATCGCTGCTGGAGTATATTTCAGGAATCACAAAGGCAATTGCGAAAAATATCGTTGCTTATCGGGAGGAAAACGGGGCATTTACTGACCGGAAGCAGCTTTTAAAGGTGGCAAAACTGGGGCCAAAAGCATATGAGCAATGTGCTGGATTTATGCGGATTACCGACGGTAAAAATCCGCTGGATGGAACTTCTGTACATCCGGAGAGCTATACGGCGGCATTGGCATTGTTGGAAAAGCTGGGTTTTGCGCCGCAGGATATCACAAGAGGTGGCCTGAAAGGGTTGGGAAAAAAGATTTTCGACTATAAAAAGATGGCAGCCGAGTTGGATGTGGGGGACATGACTTTGCGGGATATCGTGAAGGAACTAGAGAAGCCGGCTCGTGATCCGCGGGAGGAGATGCCAAAACCAATTTTGCGTACGGATGTGTTGGAGATGAAAGACCTGACTCCGGGGATGGTGCTCAAGGGCACTGTGCGCAACGTTATTGATTTTGGCGCGTTTGTGGATATTGGCGTTCATCAGGACGGATTGGTCCATATCTCCCAGATCTCGGATAAATTTATCAAGCATCCTATGGAGGCGGTAAGTGTAGGAGATATTGTGGAAGTGAAAGTCCTGAGTGTAGATCTGACGAAAAAACGGATTGCGCTGACGATGAAGCTTTAGATAGCTGTGAGAATATCAAGATAACCGTGGGATTTGGGAAAGGAATGAAAAGGCCAAATGAAGAAAGAAATGAAGTTTGAGGTAAAGCTGACGGCGAAGGAACTGTGGCAGTTTTCTATGTACCATGCCAATGCCGGGTTCACTGGGCTGTTTAATCTGATATTTACTGCGGCAGCATTGTTTTTGCTGGTGTTTCGATGGGGGGAGTTGACGATGGCTTACCGTTTTTTGCTGGTTGGCTGTGTGCTGATTTTTACGGTTTTGCAGCCGCTGCTTCTCTATGGAAAGGTACGTAAACAGGCGAAGACTCCGGTCATGGCAGAGCCAATGTATCTGACTTTCCGGGAGGAAGGGCTGGAGGTGGAACAAAATGGGCAGAATGCGACATTTACCTGGGAGCAAATGGGACGTATGGATAAAAAGCTAACCATGGCAGTTTTGTATATGGATCGGGTGCATGCTTATTTGTTGCCCAAGACCGTGCTGGGAGAGCAGGAAACGGAATTTTATGAGATGGTGAAGATGCACCTGCCGAAAGAACGGCGGAAAGGATTTTAAGTGAGGAAAAGGAGCTATGGCGGAACATAAGAAAACAGAGAATAGGATTGTTCAAGAAACGACAGCGCCACAGGCCACCTATGAGTTGGGAGAGCAATTAGGAAAGCAGGCGCAGCCGGGGCAGATTTATTGTCTGGATGGCGAGCTGGGAGTGGGGAAGACAGTATTCGCTCAGGGATTCGCTGCAGGTCTGGGAATCTCAGAACCCGTCAGCAGTCCGACTTTTACTATTTTGCAGCAGTATGAGGAAGGACGCCTATCGCTGTACCATTTTGATGTATATCGGATTGATGATGTGGAAGAGATGGATGAGATTGGCTATGAAGATTGTTTTTATGGAGATGGAGTGTGTTTGATCGAGTGGTCGCAACGGATTACAGAGATTTTGCCAAAGGAGGTTATCCGGGTGCGGATCGAGAAGGATTTGGATCGGGATTTCGATTATCGGAGGATAACAATAGAATAAATAGATGGATAATCGAACGACGATGATAGGCAGGTATGTCCAAATGAAACGAGAGGGATAGAAGAGGTTATGAAAATATTGGGAATTGAGAGTTCATCTATGGTGGCATCGGTGGCATTGGTCGCAGATGGAATCACAATGGCTGAATATACGCTGAATTTTAAAAAGACACATTCCCAGACTTTGCTTCCCATGATCGACGAGGTGATGCGAATGCTGGAATTTGAACTGTCGGAGGTAGATGCGATTGCGGTGTCCGGGGGACCAGGATCTTTTACTGGTCTACGTATCGGATCGGCAACGGCAAAAGGGCTGGGACTGGCATTGGATAAGCCGCTGATACATGTACCAACGCTGGATGCTATGGCCTATGGTCTGTTTGGATCGACATCGCTTGTCTGTCCGATGATGGATGCTCGTAGAAATCAGGTGTATACAGGATTGTATTACTGTGAAAAGCATCTGGAAGTGTTAGAGCCATCCTATTTTGCAGATGTCCGAGAACTGGCAGAATTACTAAATGAGCGGGGAGAGTCCGTGATCCTTTTGGGGGATGGCGTGCCCGTTCATCAGAAATTTCTGCGCGAACATCTAAAAGTTTCCTGCCAATTTGCGCCGGCTCATCTCAATCGGCAACGGGCGGCAGCGGTGGCTGCTCTGGGAGCGATCTACCTGTCAGAAGGGAAAACAGAGACAGCGATGGAACACAGACCAAATTATTTGAAAAAAGCTCAGGCGGAACGGGAATTGGAAGAAGCCAGACGACAGGGAAAAGTGAAGGAACTAGCAGCCGGACATAGCGTCGGAACTGGGGAAGAAAAATCGGTATACCAAGTGGGAAAACGGCATTTGGTAGAGGAGGAAATGGACCAGTGATCCGGCAGATGAGTTCTTGTGATTTGGAGCAGGTGGCAAAGGCGGAACAAATGTGCTTTGCGGAAAGTTGGTCTTATTCGCTTTTGGAGGCGGGAATCCACAGTCCGTATGATAGGTATTTTGTCTGGGAGCAAGAAATGAAAATTTGGGGCTATTGTTGTCTGCGGCTGTTGGCGGGAGAGGGAGAAATCCAGCGAATTGCCGTGTTACCAGAGTACCGTCGTCTGGGTATAGGGAGAAAATTGATGGCAGCGATGGTAAACTATGCCATGGCAGAGCGGGCATATGCGATCCGTCTGGAGGTTCGAGAGAGCAATCTGGCAGCCCAAAGACTCTATGAATCCTTTGGTTTTACAGCAGAAGCCGTGCGCAAGGGGTATTACCATAACCCGTCGGAGGATGCGATCATCATGTGGAGGCAAGGACGGTAACTCGCCTGATATACAACATTTTCCACTTAAAAATCGACTCATTTTGTCTTATAATGTAGGGGTATCCGGTAGAGGGGATGCCCCATTCTGTTTTTTTCTGTACGTAATACAGTAAGTCTGGCGAATGCCGTAAATGGTATTGTGTATCGGCAGAGAGTTGAGTGAGCAGAAATAAAAAAGAACAGGGCGCCGCCGGTTTGAAAACAGGAAGGAAGGGCGAGAATAAGATGAGAAAATACAAAAGCGGCGGTCAGCTGGAGACCGTAATCTGCAATTGCTGCGGCAAAAAGATGGTGGTAAAGGAAGGGGTTCTCCGGGAGGGCGCAATTTCTGTTCATCACGCATGGGATTTTTTCTCGGAAAAGGACGGAGAGGTTCATCATTGGGATATGTGTGAAGAATGTTATGATAATTTGCTGGGACAGTTTCGTGTTGAGCCAGATGTAGAGGAACAGGTTGAATTCATCTGACAGGTGTGTTATCATTCTATGAGAGATTTTTATGCGCCCGACAGCGGACGTACTACAAAAGCGGAGAGCCTGGTGGGCGCATGTGATGTACCTGATTTTCGATCGCCTGTGGTGATGAGACTTTCATAGAATGAGGAAAACATATGTTAGATATTTGTTTGTTAGGAACCGGAGGGATGATGCCTTTGCCTTATCGCTGGCTGACATCCATGATGGCGCGGTGTGATGGCAGCAATTTACTGATCGACTGTGGTGAGGGGACCCAGATAGCGTTAAAGGAAAAAGGGTGGAGTCCCAAACCGATTGATATTATTTGCTTTACACATTATCATGCAGATCATGTCAGTGGTCTGCCAGGGCTGCTCTTGACTATGGGAAATGCGGAACGAACGGAACCGCTGGTGCTTGTGGGACCGAAGGGATTAGAACGAGTCGTTATGGCATTGCGTTGTATTGCGCCAGAGTTACCGTTCCCCTTACGTTTTGTGGAGTTAGAGGAGAATCGGCAGCAGCTTTGCTTAGGACCTTATGTCATAGATGCCTATCGTGTGAATCACAACGTGGTATGCTATGGTTATGCGATTTCAATTCCCCGTGCCGGACGTTTTGATGTGGAACGGGCAAAGGCAAAAAATGTGCCGCTGAAGGCATGGAGCCGTCTGCAAAAAGGAGAAACTTTGGAGATAGACGGGGTCTGTTATACGCCGGAGATGGTTTTGGGGCCAAGGCGGAGAGGGTTGAAGGTAGTATATTGTACCGATACTCGCCCGGTGCCAGTGATTACGGAGTACGCGGCGGATGCGGACTTGTTTATCTGTGAGGGTATGTATGGAGAAGACGGGAAGGAAACAAAAGCCAGAGAACATAAGCATATGACTATGTATGAGGCGGCGCTTTTGGCACAAAAGGCGCAACCAAGAGAATTGTGGTTGACTCATTACAGCCCGTCTTTGACTCGGCCGGAGGAATTCATAGACAAAGTGCGTAAGATATTCCCGCGGGCGAAAGCAGCCCGGGATGGCTGGACAGTGGAGCTCACCTTTGATGGGGAGGAGGGCCGATCGGCAGAATAAACCGGGAGAACGTGATATGGAAGAGAAAGACATATTGATTTTAGCTATTGAAAGCTCTTGTGATGAAACAGCGGCAGCAGTGGTTCGAAACGGCAGGGAGGCGTTATCAAATGTTATTGCCTCCCAAATTGCCTTGCACACACAATTTGGCGGTGTGGTGCCAGAGATTGCTTCCCGAAAGCACATTGAACAGATCAATCAGGTGATCACGGGGGCTCTGACAGAGGCTGGAGTGAGCCTTTCAGATATCACAGCCATTGGTGTGACGTATGGTCCTGGCTTGGTTGGCGCACTGCTCGTTGGTGTAGCGGCGGCCAAGGCGATTGCTTATGCGGCAAAAAAGCCTTTGATCGGTGTGCACCATATCGAGGGGCATGTGGCAGCAAATTTTATTACCAGTTATCCGGGGCAGTTATCCGGCAGATCGGCGCTGGCATCCGCGAAGCCCAAATTGGAGCCGCCATTTGTGTGCCTGATCGTATCTGGGGGGCACACGCATCTGGTGATTGTAAAAGATTACGGTGAATTCGAGATTATTGGCAGAACGCGGGATGATGCGGCAGGAGAGGCTTTTGACAAGGTAGCTCGCGCTGTTGGGCTGGGATATCCTGGTGGGCCCAAAGTCGATCAGGCGGCCCGGGATGGGAATCCCCATGCGATTAAATTCCCTCGAGCCAAAGTGGAAGGGGCTCCCTATGATTTTAGTTTTAGCGGTCTCAAATCTGCTGTTTTAAATCATATCAACCATGCAAAAATGACTGGTGAGGCAATTCATGTGCCAGATTTGGCGGCTTCTTTTCAAAAGGCAGTGGTGGAGGCATTGGTAAATCGCGCGATACTAGCTGCCAAAGAGTATGGTTATGACAAGCTGGCGATTGCCGGAGGCGTGGCTTCCAATTCTGCTTTGCGAGCCGCCATGATCGAAGCTTGTGAAGAGAATCATCTGTATTTTTACTATCCGGCTCCGATTCTCTGCACAGATAATGCTGCGATGATCGGAGCAGCTGCTTATTACGAATACCAAAAAGGAATCCGACATGGATGGGATCTCAATGCAGTACCCAATTTGAAATTGGGTGAACGATAAAGGCAAAAGATTTGGCAGGAAAGCTCAAAATCCACCTGAATGATGTAGGAAATACATTAGGAAAGGGAAAATTATGGAACAGAAACGAACAGGCGCCATCGTATTGGCTGGTGGAAAGGGTCGGCGAATGAACTGCAAGATACAAAAGCAGTATTTGACACTTGCCGATAAACCGCTAATTCTCTACTCCCTGGAAGCCTTTGAACAAAGTCCTATTGATGAGATCGTATTGGTAGTAGGTGCCAAAGAGCAGGAAAGTGTTTGTCAAAATATCATACCACTTTACAAGTTTCAAAAGATAACCGCCGTTGTAGAAGGCGGACAAGAACGTTATCATTCTGTCTACGCTGGGTTAAAGGCGTTACAAAATTGTGATTATGTACTGATTCATGATGGTGCACGTCCTTTGTTGACGGATGCCATCATTTGTCGTGCGATTCAGGGAGCCATCGATTATCAAGCGTGTGTTGTTGGAATGCCAGTAAAAGATACAATAAAAGAAAGTGACAGTACTGGTTTTGCTGTAAGGACCCCCGATCGGACTCGATTATGGCAGATCCAGACTCCCCAGGCATTTGCCTATCCATTAATACGGTCAGCGTATGACTGGCTGATGCAGGATGAGAGTCATCAAAATGGAATAACGGATGACGCAATGGTGGTAGAACGTTATGGGGGCCCTACGATAAAGCTGGTGGAGGGAAGTTATGCAAATATAAAGGTGACAACACCAGAAGATATGGCGGTGGCAATGGCGCTATTAAAGGGATGGGGGTGACTTGTCGAAAAATCAAAAAAAGTTTCTCATTCCTCTTGACAATTCCCAAAAGAAGTGCTAGAATCAACAATCGTTGCGCCGCAAAAGAAAAGGAATATATTTCTAGCTTTGGCAGCCAATTTGATTCAAAGAAAAAGATTGAAAATATGAAAAAAACTGCTTGACAAATGTTGCACTATCTATTAGAATAGAAAAGCACATTTGAGGAGAGGTATCGAAGTGGTCATAACGAGGCGGTCTTGAAAACCGTTTGTCCGCAAGGGCGCGTGGGTTCGAATCCCACCCTCTCCGTTGGATAGGTAAAAAGACTTGCTGCAATTATGTTATTTATATAAGGAAGAAATAGCTCAGGCTTATTTACTTGGCAGAAGTACCCAAGAGGCTGAAGGGACACCCCTGGAAAGGGTGCAGGTCGTTAATAGCGGCGCGAGGGTTCAAATCCCTCCTTCTGCGCTCCCGAT